>Ga0068855_100001669_pt1 | contig 27757 bp, 28 predicted proteins | sample KBSCornC52_FD_66592 | JGI IMG/M metagenome (GOLD analysis project Ga0068855, IMG submission 66592) | Corn rhizosphere microbial communities from Kellogg Biological Station, Michigan, USA - KBS Corn C5-2 | ecosystem: Host-associated > Plants > Roots > Rhizosphere > Soil ... | reverse complement strand
CATGGAAATACGGCGCAGGCGGAGCCGCAAACCGATATCGGACCCGCTCCAGTGCTTTCTCTGTCTCCAGGAGTACGACATGTACCCCGACGACGGGGTCGCGTGGAGCGAGGGCAGACGCGTAGGCGAGATCTGCCCGGACTGCCTGCGTCAGACGGAGCACTCCATAGAGATGCGGCTGCTGGAGCAGGCGGAGCAGGCGGAGCAGATGCTCGATTCGGGCGTGGTCGACGTGCTCTACAAGGAGGGCGACGCGGTGAGCCCGCGCGAGATGCGCGAAGGATTGCAGGAGATGGTCGCCTCCCGCCGAAAATACGCTGCCGAAGGAGTCCGGTTCGTGCCGGAGGAGGACGCTTGACGCGCCATGCTCCCTGAATCCAACACCCTGCGACGCATTGTCGGGATGGCCCTCCGCGAAGACATCGGCACGGGCGACGTGACAACGCTCGCGACCGTGGACCCCGCCGCGGTCGGCCGCGCGCGCATGGTCGCGAAGGCGTACGGCGTCGTCGCGGGGCTGCCGGTCGTGGAGGAGGTCTTCCGGCAGGTGGACCCCGCCGTCACGGTTATGCTCACTGTCAACGACGGTGCGCGGGTCGGGCCGGGCGAGACGCTGTGCGACATAGAGGGGCCAGCGCAGTCCATCCTGACCGGCGAGCGGGTGGCGCTGAACTTCCTTCAGCGGCTGAGCGGCGTCGCGACGCGCACGGCGCGATTCGTCGAGCAGGTGGCCGGAACGGGCGCGCGAATCGTGGATACGCGCAAGACCACGCCGGGCATGCGGGCGCTGGAGAAGTACGCGGTCACGGTCGGCGGCGGACGCAACCACAGGATTGGCCTCTACGACGCGGTTATGATTAAGGACAACCACATCGTGGCCGCGGGCGGCATCGCGCCGGCGGTCGAGCGCGCGCGGCGGCTGGTTCCGCACACGATGACCATCACCGTCGAGTGCGAATCGCTGGGGCAGGTGGACGAGGCCCTCGCCGCCGGAGCGGACATCCTCCTGCTGGATCACATGGACAACCCGACCCGCGCCGAGGCGGTCCGCCGCGCCAAAGGCCGCGCGCTGACCGAGGCAAGTGGCGAGATCACGGAAGAGACGACCGCTGCCATAGCCGCCACGGGCGTCGACATCCTCTCCATCGGCGCGCTCACGCACTCCGCTGTCGCGCTCGACATCAGCCTCGACATGATCGCTATAGAGGCGCGCCTGTGATCGCGGACGACACCGCGGTACGGCGGCCGGTGGGCGACGGCCAGGTCCTGCTGGAGTTCGATTCCCTCCCGTCCACGATGGATGTCGCCCGCCTCGCCCTTCTCGCCGAGGACCGCTCCGTGGTCGGGGTGCGCGCCGGCCACCAGACGCGCGGCCGCGGCCGTCGTGGCGCGCCCTGGGTCGAGGCTCCGCGAACTTGTCTGCTCGTCACTTACCTCCTCCGCCTGGACCTCTCGCCTGACGCGGCGCGGCTGGCGTTCGCCGCGGGTGCGGCGGTCGCGGAAGCTGTCGAGCGGATCACTGGCCTCGTTCCGGGTCTCAAATGGCCGAACGACGTCCTCCTGAATGACCGGAAGGTCGCCGGAGTGCTCGTGGAAGCGCACGGGCGCGACGCGCTGGTAGGTGTTGGCTTGAACGTTAATATCGAGACGTTCCCTCCGGGCCTCGTCGGCGTCGCGACCTCTCTCCGAATCGAGACCGGGCAGGTGTGGAATCTCGAGGTCGTCGAAGAGGCGGTCCGAAACCGGCTCTCCGATCTCCAATCAGCTCGCTGGCCGTCAGTGCTCCAGCGCTGGCGACGGTTCGACCAGACGGCCGGCCGGCGCTATCTCGCGGTCGTTGGTGGCGCGGAGATCGCGAGTACGGCCGTGGGAGTCTCCGATTCGGGCGCGCTCCTGGTCCGTACGCCCTCCGGCGAAGTGCAGGCCGTGATCTCGGCGACGTCGGCCCCGTGAGCGGTCCGGCCGGCGCGGGCGAGCGGCTTCGGGACCGGTTTGCAGGCGCGCTGCTCGGAACGTTCGCGGGCGACGCGCTCGGAATGCCGGTCGAAAACTGGCCGGCCGCGAAGATTGCCCGGACCCTCGGCCGCCTGGACCACTTCCGTACGGCCGCCATGTGGCTGCGCGGCTACGCCATTGTCTACGGCTCGCTCTACGACCCGATTCACTCCTTTGGCCGCGCGCCGCTTGCGCGCGGGACCTACACCGACGACACGCAGATGACAATCGCCGTCGCCGAATCGCTCGCCGAATGCGGCGGATTCGACGGCGCCGACATGGCGCGCCGGTTCGTCGAGAGCTTTGATCCACGGCGTGGGTACGGTCGCGGGACGATACAGGCGATTCATGTGCTCCGAAGAGGTGTGCCGTGGGATAAGGTCGGACCATCGCTGTTCGGCGGAACGGGTTCCTTCGGCAACGGAGCGGCCATGCGCGCCGCCCCGCTCGCGCTCTTCTACAACCGGGACCCGGCGAAGCTGCGGGAGGCCGTTAGCGCATCGTCCGCCATCACGCATGCGCATTCCCTCGGAATCGAGGGCGCGCTCATCCAGGCGGCCGCCATAATGCTTGCGCTAGAATCCGGCATGTCCGGCCGACCCATCCAGCACACTTCCTTCCTTGCGACGCTTGCGGAACGATCCGGCCCGATTGGAGAGGTCTTCAGCCGCAAGCTCGATGGGGTGCGGGAGCTGCTCGCGGCGGATCCATCCACTGCAGATATCGTTGATTGCCTTGGCGCAAATGCGACGGCGCAGGGGTCGGTCCCTGCTGCCGTCTACGCTTTCCTGCGCAACTCCGAGAATTTGAAAGAGGCGATTGTATTCGCCGTGAGCCTCGGCGGCGACACCGACACGATTGGCGCAATGACGGGCGCAATCGCCGGCGCATACCATGGCGCAACCGCGATTCCACGGGACTGGCTCGATGCGCTGGAGAACGGCCCAAAGGGAAGGGCATATGTCGAGAGGCTCGCAAACCAACTTTTCGAGGCGAGCGGGAATTCCACCGCCCCCGCATCCGATTGATCGATAAGAACGGACGAATTGAGCCGTATCAGGAGGACAGCGTTGATGAGATCGAAATATAGATTCCTGGCGGCAGCTTGCGTCGCCGCGCTCGCCGTATCGAGCACTGTTCCGGGTTATGCGCAGCAGGGGCAGCAGCCGAAGACCCCCGCGGAACAGCCATCCGACAATTCCGACGACACCATCAACCCGGACCGGCCTGGAATCGCCGACGGCTCGACCGTCGTAGGCGGCCACCGGTTCCAGATCGAGCTAGGCGTGCAGCACGAGTACCGGAGCGATTCGGGGTCGTCCGAGCACACCTGGTTCATCCCCACCCTCCTCCGCTTCGGCGTGAACGACCACTGGGAGGTGCGCGTCGAGACCAACGGCTACATCTACGACAGGCTCTTCGCGCCCGGCGCGGGAATCACGCGGACGGACGGCTATGCGCCGGTCGCGGTTGGTTTCAAGCACCACTGGCAGGATTCGAAGGGCCCGGAGCAGCCGTCGCTCGGCGTGATCTTCCGTCTCTTCCCGCCCTCCGGCTCCGGCGCATTCGCCAGCAGCCACGCGCAATACGACCTCCGCCTCGCCGCCGATTGGGACTTCGCCCCGAGCTGGTCCCTGAACCCAAATGTCGGGTTCGGCCGGTATGAGGATTCGAACGGCACCGTTTTCACCACTGGCCTCTTCGCCATGACCCTCACGCGAATCGTCGACAAGCGCATCCAGGTCTTCGCCGACATCGCCCTCCAGAGCCCCGAGCAGGCGACCGAAGCACGCATGTCGACCATCGCGGATGCCGGAATCACTTACCTGCTGGACAAGAACACACAGCTCGACGCCAGCGCCGGGACCGGAATCTCCGGCCGCACCCCGCCTCACCCCTTCTGGTCCGTAGGCTACAGCCGCCGTTTCTAAGGGCAGGTCGCTGGGTCGGTGGGTCGCTGGGCGTGGCCGCCCTGCAGTAACCGGCGCCGTTGCACTTGACGTCATTCTGAGCGAAGCGAAGAATCCGGCCGTTCGCGCCTCCGAGGAGAACAGCGCCGGATTCCTCGGTCGCCTGGGCGCTCTCGGAATGACGTCAAGTGCAACGGCCACGCGCGTGACGCGTACGGTCACACAACGACCTGACGACCCGTCCTTTCCGGGTAGACTCTCCGCATGCGAAGACAGATGCACCACCTGGACAACGAGGCAGAGCGGGCGATTCTCGTCTGCGTCGAGACCAATGAATCGGCCGAGGCGTACGCCGTCGAGGAGCTGGCGTCACTCGCGTCGACGGCGGGCGCCGAGGTAGCCGAGGTCTTCCACCAGCACCGCAAGGAGCCGGACCCGGCCTACTACGTCGGCAAGGGGAAGGCGGAGGAGCTGGCGGTGGCGGTGGCGGACACGTCCGCCGACCTCGTCATCGTCGATACGGAGCTGACACCGACACAGCAGCGCAACCTGCAGGAGATGACGAAGAGCCGTGTCATCGACCGCACCCAGCTCATCCTCGACATCTTCGGGCAGCGCGCCCACACGCGCGAGGGCAAGCTCCAGGTCGAGCTGGCGCAGATGACTTATCTCCTGCCGCGCCTCATGAATCTCTACACGAAATTCGAGCGGCAGCAGGGCGGAATTGGGGTGCGGGGCGGCGCCGGCGAGACCAAGCTGGAGACCGACCGCCGCAAGGTTCGCGACCGCATCGGCGCACTGAACGAGGAGATCAACGAGGTCGTGAGTCAGCGGCAGCAGCAGCGGAACCTGCGGCGGCGCCTCCCCTTCCCGACAGCCGCGCTGGTCGGCTACACGAGCGCGGGCAAATCAACGCTGATCAATACGCTCTCCGGGGCGAACGTCTACGCGGACCCGAAGCTCTTCGCCACGCTCGACCCGACAACGCGGCGTGTCGTGCTGCCGGACGGCTGGGCAATTCTCGTGACGGACACGGTCGGATTCATCCGCAACCTTCCGCACGATCTCGTGGCGGCATTTCGGGCAACGCTGGAAGAGGTGAACGAGGCGGATTTCCTGCTGCACGTGGTGGACGCGAGCCATCCGCAGGTGCAGCTTCAGCGCGAGGCCGTGGCGGACGTGCTGGACGAGCTGGGCGCGGGTGACAAGCCGACCATCACGATCTTCAACAAAGTCGATCGCGTCACCGATCAGTACCATCTGCGGGAGCTGCTGGTATCCACCGAGAACGCCTGCGCCATCTCCGCGAAGACCCACCAGGGCATCCCCGACCTGATGGACCGCGTCGTCGCGACGCTCAAATCGCTCCTCGTGCCCGTAACGCTTCACATCCCGTACGACCGGAGCGAGCTGGTCACCCAGTGCTACGAGTATGGCCGGGTGCTGAAGGCGGACTACCGAAACGAGCACATCCACGTAGAGGCGGAGATTACGCGCGACCTCGCCGGCCGCCTGGCCGACTACCGTGTCGCCCGTTAATCACCCGGCCATCAGACAAGCGATTCAAATCACTCGCTGGAGGGCCGGCGGAACGAGGCAATGGAATTGACCTCGCTGGAGGGCTTTCAGCCCATCGTCCTGCCGGACGAATCGTTCAGTGGCCGCGTGAATTTCGTCCGGCAGGACGTCTGGCTGAGAGCCCGCGAGACATGCATGTTACGTGCATGATTCGACGACACGTATGGTTGGCGCGCGCCCGCGAGCGAGGTCGATTCACTGGCTCGCCCGGTTCCACTGCTCGAGCGCGAAGTCGAACATCCGCGCCATCAGGTCGTCCCACAGCCAGTAGATTCCCGGAAGCTCCTCATGCCTGACGATTCGCGCGCCCCGGGATTCCGTGCCGGGCGGAAGCGGGCCGAGCGCATCCACGCGGCCCACGAAAGCGGGCACGAATCGGGTTGATCCAACGTCGTCGCGAATCGTATAAACGCCGATAAGCCGCGGGTCCTGGAGGACGCCGCCGACCTCCTCGGCCGTCTCGCGAACCGCCGTCTCCACGGGGGTTTCGCCAGGCTCCGGGCGGCCGCTCGGCACGCACCAGCCGCGATTCGGGATGTCGGCCAGCGCGAACCCTTTCGGGTGAATCGCGAAGACCACGACCGCGGCAAACGACTCCGGCGGAAGCTCGGAGACGGGCGAGAATGTCACCAGCGAGCCCCACCAGCGCGCCTCCGGGAAGTCGTTCGTCGCGCTCACTCCGCCTCGCCTCCGGTGGTCCCGCGTTTACTTTGGCGGTGAGCCCGTGATACAATAGCCCTGCTGGAACGAGCCTGGCTATCGTATCGCGGGCGGTCACGGCTTCGGCGGAGCGTTCACCACCCGGCCAATGACTTCGCCCTCTTTCACCGGCCCGAACGCCCGGCTGTCCTCCGAAACGCGGCGGTTGTCCCCGAGCACCACGAGGAAGCCCGGCGGCACCTTCATGAGCGGCATGGGCGGGTCCGTCGTGCCTGGCCGCTGGATGTCGAAGAACTCCGCGACACGCCGGAACATCCAGTTATCGCGCGGCGGAATCGTATCGCCCGGCAGGAACGCGACGCGCTTGATCAGGATGTCGTTTCCGTGCCCAACGAGCACGACATCGCCGCGCTGGATCGGGCCGTTGACAGCGTGAATCTTGTTCACGAGCACCATCTGGCCGTCGCGGTAGGTCGGCAGCATGGAATCGCCGCGCACGACCGCCAGACGAAAGGTCGAGGTGAACACCAGCACCACGACGAGGAAGACCGCGACCGCGATCACATTGCGTCGCGCGTGGTGGCTCCGATGATGCACGGGCGATCGGAGCTGCTGCGGGAATGGCTCAGGAGCACTGCTGGCGACAGAGCCCGGCGCGGTACCGGACGTTTCGTCAGCTTGCCCATCGTGCGCCGCTGTAGTGGTTTCAGGCTCGTTCATATATTGGAGTCGGGGACCGGCCTCGCGCCGTTCACTGCCCATGATTATAACACCCCGAACACGAGGCTGGTGCGTCGGCGTGCAGGCAGGCGAGCCATGAACGGGATTCCGATTGAAAAAGACCGTGAGATGGCAATGATGATAGGGGAGGTCCCGAAAACCGCATGACGCTGCCCGAGTCGCTGACGACTTTCCTGCACGAAAACAATGATCTGATCATTCTCATACTTGCATCCGTGGCGTTCCTGTTCGCGCTGGGGTTGTTGCTGCTGTTCGCGCGCCTGGGCCGGCTGACGCGGCTCTACACGCGGCTTACGAAAGGCACGAGCGGCGGCAACCTGGAGGAGATTCTGCACGGCTACATGGGCACCGTGGAGGACATCGCATCCACGTCAATCTCGGTTAAGGATCGGATCGACGCCATCGATCAGCGACAGCGCACCTGCCTTAATCGGGTTGGTCTCGTCCGTTTCGACGCCTTCGAGGAGGTCGGGGGAGAGCAGAGCTTTGCGGTGGTCGTGCTCGACTCGGAGCGAAACGGCCTCGCTCTCAGCTCCGTCTACAGCCGCTCCGATGTCCGCGTCTATGCAAAGCACATCCGCTGCGGCCAGCCGAGCCATCCCCTCACGAAGGAGGAGGAGAAGGCGATGGCGCAGGCCGAAGGCAGGTCGGTTGGATAATCTCAACAAGACGCTCCGCGAGGCCGCCCGCGAGAAGGACCTCAATCCGACCGAAACGCGCAGGCTGGTGGCACGCTGCAAGCGCGGCGAGAGAGGCGCGTTCGACGACCTGATTCGCCGCTATGAAAAGAAGGTCTACAACTTCGCCTTCCGCCTCTGCGGCAACTACGACGAGGCAAACGACGTCGCCTCCGAGACCTTCTATCGCGTATACAACGGGCTCCAGAACTTCCGCGGCGATTCCAGCTTCATCACCTGGCTCTTCCGCATCACCACGAACGTCTATCTCGACGACCGGAAGCGCAAGCGCGCCCGCCCGCACGAATCGCTCGAGGAGATGATCGAGCTGGAGGAGACGACGGTCGTCAGGCAGGTCGAGGACCCTGGCCCCACGCCGGCGGAGCGCCTCGAGAAGCAGGAATCCATCGACCTCCTCCAGAGCGCCATCAACTCCCTGCCCGACTACCAGCGAATGATGATCGTGATGTACCACACGGAGAATCGATCGTACGAGGAGATCGCCGAGACGCTCGATCTTCCCATCGGAACCGTCAAGTCGCGGCTGAACCGCGCCCGTCTCTCGCTACGCGAGAAACTCGAACCGCTACGGGAACATTTCCGCTAGGGGCGTCGTCCGACAGATGAGGCTGGAAGCGGGCAATTGTCCACATGGTTGCAGCAGGTCTTCGCATTCATACATTGAAGGTTCGTGCGCGGGACATGCAAAAGTTCGAAGCGCGGCCAATTATCGGGTTATTTGGCGGGTGATCACGATGAGATGTGAGCGGGCGCAGGAGCTCTTTTCCGAATACTACGAGGGCAGCATCCAGACGGCGCTTTCGGTGCCGCTGGAGGGCCACTTGCAGGCGTGCTCCGCATGCCGCGAGGAGTTCGACGGCCTGAAGCACGTCTGGCCGATTCTCGATACTGCCCCGGTCGTCGAGCCGCCCGCCGGCTTCCGCGCGGCCGTCTGGCAGCGAATCGACGCGGAAGAGGCGCGGCGCGCCACCGAGCGCTGGCCCCTCTTCCGATTCGACTGGCGAGCTCTCTTCCCGCGTCCCGCGCTCGGATGGGCCGCGGCGGCTGCCGCGGTCATTGTCCTCTCCGGCGTGGTCGTCCCCGGCGTCTATACACCGGCGCGCCTCTTCTTCCCGTGGAGCGCCTTCTCATCCCAGCCCGCCCGCTCGGCCAATGTAACGGTCGGTGAGCCGCGCGTATTTGACGAGCCCGCCGGCCAGATACTGAAGGTCCACGTCCAGAATCCCGGCCCCTCGCCGGTTCGCGTTGACGTGCGGGTCGACAGCGGGGCGGTGGACAGGAATCACTCCAGCTTCATCGCGCCCGCGGGCGCCAATGGCTGGTTTGCCGTGGGGACCGTCAGGGCCGGCGACAACGCGCCCGTGAGGGTTTCCACCTCCTGGCAGCCAGCCTTCTAGTCGCCCTGCCGGTCCTGCCGGTCCGCATCCTGGACGCCGGACAAATCCACATCTCCACTCCGAACCGGCGAAAGCTGGAACCAGTGCAGGATCTCAATTTGGTGCGCGCACAATGACTCCGAGTGGTCGCCTCAACCACAGGGTTGGCCCGAACCGAGACGCGCCTGTCAATCGCCTCTCAGCCGTCGTCCGCTCCCTGCTCAGGCGGCTGCGAAGCCGCGTCCGAACGACCAGGGCGTCCGCCTGGCTGCGTTCCCATCCCTCCGCCGCCTCCATCATCGACAGGGTGCTTGCCGAACAGCTGACGTACCTCGAGCGCGAGGCGCTCGTGGATCTTGCGCGGGCGGCACAACGTGTCAGGGACAAGGGCATCGAAGGCGCCATCGTCGAAGCGGGCTGCGCGCTCGGTGGGTCGGCAATCGTTCTTGCCGCGGTTAAAGAGCCGCGGCGCGAGCTGCTCGTCTACGACGTGTTCGGGCTCATCCCTCCCCCCTCCGACCGTGATGATGCGGACGTCCACGCACGCTACGAAGAGATAACCGCGGGCAGAGCGACCGGTATTGGCGGCGCGCGGTACTATGGATACAATGACGACCTCTACACCCGCGTGCGCACCACGTTCGATGACTTCGGACTTCCCCCCGGCGACTGCAACACGCGGTTGATTCCGGGCCTGTTCGAGGACACGTTAAAGCCCCCGTCATCCGTCGCGCTGGCGCACATCGACTGCGACTGGCACGACTCCGTGATGGTCTGCATGGAGCGGCTGTGGCCGGTAATGCAACCGGGCGGTATTATCGTTCTGGACGATTATCACGCGTGGTCCGGTTGCCGCCGCGCCGTGGACTCCTTCCTCGGGTCCCTCAACCGGTCGGAGTTTCGGATCGTGAAGCGCACCCGGCTCCACATCGTCAAAGTACGCTCGGGAGCCCGCCAGGTCTCCCGTATCGAGTGAGTCCTCCCGGCCCGTCGTTCCGCCAGCGGGCTGCTGTTGTTCCAACCCCATCCGCATTCCACCGCCCCATCTATTCAAGCCTCCCTCCGTGTGTTAAACTAGGGCCGGGACGCGACGGGCGTCCAGGGAGTTGCAATTGAGTTCCCAAAGGCTCCACGAAGGCCAGAAGCTGGGCGGCCGATACGAGATCCTCGAAGTCGTCGGGCGGGGCGGGATGGGTACCGTCTACCGCGCGCGCGACACTCGCCTGGAGAAGATCGTCGCCGTCAAGGAGATGATCGAGCGCGACATTCCGCTGGATGAGCGCGAGATCGCCGTCCGGCAATTCGAGCGCGAGGCCAGGCTCCTCGGTCAGCTCTCCCACCCCAATCTTCCGCGCGTCACCGACTTCTTTGTCGAGGCGGACCACTGCTACCTCATCATGGAGTTCGTCGAGGGCCGCACCCTCGATTCCCTGATGCGCGAACACCCCCACGAGCCTCTGCCCCTCGTCGACGTCCTCAACTGGGGAATCGCGCTCGCGGACGTACTCGGCTACCTCCACAGCCAGGAACCGCCCGTCGTCTTCCGTGATCTCAAGCCGGCCAATATCATGCTCCAGGCGGACGGCACGCTGAAATTGATCGACTTTGGAATCGCGCGCCGCTTCCAGGCTGGTCTCACCAAAGACACACTGCTCTACGGAAGCCCCGGCTACTCGCCGCCGGAGCAGTACGGCCGCGGCCAGACCGATCCCCGCTCCGACCTCTACGCGCTCGGCGCGACCCTGCACCACATGGTCACAGGCCGCGATCCCGCTCCAACACCGTTCAAGTACCCGCCAATCCGCTCGATAAACCCCGCCCTGCCGCCGTTGCTGGAGGCCTTCATCGCGCGCTGCGTGGAGATGGAAGAGGAGCTTCGCTGCCAGTCGGCGGTCGAAGCGAAAGAGACGCTTACGCAGATCCGGAACACCGTCCTGGCCGAGGCGAGCGCGCCGGCCGCGCCGCGGCCGCCTCGCGGCACGCGGCCCACTACCGGGCCGAAAGTGGTCTCCACCCGCCTCGACCGCGCAGACGATATGCGGCTTGTCCGGCAGATGGGCGCGGCCCTGGGCGTCATCCTCGTCCTGATTGGAGTGGGCGTCGCCGCCGTGAAGATGCGGCCCAAACAGGTTACCGCGGCGGTCGCCAAACCCGCGCGCCAGGACGCGACCACAACGCCGAAGCCCGGTCCGCCGCCCATGCCGGCCCACGAGGCGATGGCCGCCCCGCCGGACAACCCAACGCCCGCAACGCAAACGTCCTCGCTCACGGTACGCTCGCTCCCTCCCGGCGCTGTCCTCAGCATCGACGACAAGGAGATCGGGCCGACTCCGCAGCAGGTGGACGACGTCGCGCCCGGCCGGCACAGGCTCAAGCTCACGCCCGCCGAGAAGAACGCATACGCAACCCTCGTGCGCTACATCGATGTAGACCCGGGCCGTCATCTCGACATCGAAACGCCGCTCACCGAGATTCCATCCAACGCCCCGATCGGCTCGATGGTGCCCACGGTCGAGATTCGCCGCGTTGACGCGCAGGAAGTCACTCTCAACAACCCCAAACGGCCGGGGATTCGTCTCGGCGCGAGCTTCCGCGTCTACGGCGCCGCCGGAAAGAAGTGCTCCATCGCGGCCTTCTTCTACGCCAATGACGGGGTCACGCCACTCACTCCCCACTCCGAGCCCGAGCGCTACGCGAACCCCGCGGGCCAGCTCAGCGTGTCGGACGACTTCCAGCCGGATGCCGATCCCACTGATTTCGTCGACTTTCCGCTCTACGTGCCCTCCGCCGTCTTCCCGGCCGCCAGCCTCGACCAGGTCCTCTTCCGCGCCGTGCTCTACGTGGACGGCAAGGTCGTCAACCAGACAGACCTCCTCCCGCTCCGTCGATAATTATCAATGCCCAATCTCCAATGTCCAATGCAAAATGGGGATGCAGGCGGCCACTTTGCGTTGAGCATTGGTCATTGAACAATTTTGCCTTGTGTCCTCCTGGGTCTTTCGGCTCAGGACGGATTTGGTTAGCCCGGCTATAATGTTCATGGGTCGGAGGCGGAGCGGGCACCCGGCCGGCAGGAAACGGACCCGGGAGAGGGCTGGAAATGTCCGAGCGGACGATATATCAGGTGCTTCGCGATTCGGTCGAGAAACATGGGCCGCGGCCGGCCCTCGGCTACAAGCGCGGAAAAGGGTACGAATACTTCACCTACAGTCAGGTCTGGGACCGCGTCCGCGGCTTCCGTCGTGGACTGGCGGCGCTCGGCCTGAAGAAGGGCGACCGAATCGCGCTCCTCTCCGAGAACCGCTGCGAGTGGGCCATCACCGACCTCGCCGCGCAATCCCTCGGCGTTGTGACGGTCGCCATCTATCCCACCCTTCCAACGCAGCAGGTGCAATTTCTCGTCGCCGATTCCGCCGCGCGAATCCTCATCGTCTCCGACAAGAAGCAGCTCGCCAAGGCGCATGATATCCACCCCAGTGTGCGGACGCTGGAATACGTTGTCGCGATGGAGGGTCCGGTTCCGGATGGCGTAATGACCTTCGGCCAGGTGACCGAGCGGGGGATTGAGACGCGAATCAGCGACGCCGATCTCGACGCGCTGGCCGAGACCATCACTCCGGACGACATCGCCACGCTCATTTACACATCCGGGACGACCGGAGACCCGAAGGGCGCGATGCTCTCCCACCGCGCGCTCCTCCACACCGGCCATGCCGCCCGGCAGATCGTTCGCCTTGACGAGAATGACGTCTTCCTCTCGTTCCTGCCGCTATGCCACATCATCGAGCGCGTGGGCGGCCATTACCTGCCGCTAAGCATCGGCGCGCTCATCGTCTACTCCGAAGGGGTGTTCGCCATCGGCCAGGAGCTCGTTTCTGTTCGGCCAACCGTCTTCCTCTGCGTCCCCCGCCTCTATGAGAACATGCAGGAGAAGATCGCCGATTCGATGGCAAAGCGGCCGGAGAAGGAGCGAAAGACCGTCGAGTGGGCCGTCGCCGTGGGGCGCGAGTGCGTCGAGCGGCGACGGGCAGGCAGGGGAATCGGCCCAATCCTCTCCGCCAAACGCCTCATAGCGGACCGGCTGGTCCTGCACAAGATTCGCGAGAAGACGGTCGGCGGCCGCACGCGGTTCCTCGTGACCGGCGGCGCGCCACTCGCGGCGGAGACCGGCGCGTTCTTCGAGGCGCTGGGCGTGCGGATTCTGGAAGGTTACGGGCTGACCGAGATTCCGGTAATCTGCCTCAACCGGCCGGAGAACCCGGTCCTCGGCACGGTCGGCCCGCCGCTCCCTGAGATGGAGGTGATGATCGCCGCGGATGGCGAGATATTGGCGCGCGGACCGAGCCTCATGCGCGGATACTTCGGCAAGCCAGAAGCGACCGCCGAAGCCATCGATTCGGAGGGCTGGTTTCACACGGGCGACATCGGCGAGCTCTCGCCCGCCGGCATCCTCCGCATCACCGACCGCAAGAAAGACATCATCGTCCTCGCCAATGGCAAGAACGTCGCCCCGCAGCCGATCGAGGCGGCGCTGAAGCAGAGCCCCTATGTCGCGGAGATCGTGCTCATCGGCGACAAGCAGAACGCCATCGTCGCCATCGTCGTACCCGCCTTCGACCGCCTCAAAGCATGGGCGAAACAGCGTGAGCTACCGCTCGACCCCGCGGAGCTCATCAAGCACGCCGAGACCCGCAAGCTCATCAAGGACGAACTCGACCAGTACTCCGCCGGGCTTGCCGACTTCGAGAAGGTGAAGCGATTCACCCTCATCGACTCGCCGTTCAGCATCGAGGGCGGCGAGCTCACTCCGACGCTCAAGGTGAAGCGCAAGTTCATCGCGCAGAAGTACGCCCATCTCATCGAACAGCTCGTAAAGTAGCCGAGGCCGCCTCCTGTATCATCACTTTCAACCCGCTTGATTTCCCGGAAGCCGCACTGGCGCCCACGGCATTGAAGCCCGGTGCTTCCGCGTGGTCGTTGAGGTAGTCCTTGCCGCCTTGTACAATCCGCCACGCAGGATGATTCAATATGTCCGCCTGTTGCGACGGCAGAGCCTGCCTCGAATTTCGCAGCGGCCTAAAGAGTGGAGCGAATGGTAGATTGGCATGGGCTGGATTGAATGGGACGAATGGAGACGGGGTCGCGCAAGCGCCGCTATTCGCCGGACCTAACGACGAACGGCGACGGATTGGCGGCTTCGGCGCGCGTGTTGGTTAGCACGCCGCCGAGACCGTAGGCGATAATGTAGAGCGCGATTCCGATGCGGAGCATCGTGCGGACCAGGCGGGGACGGCGGCGGCGCAGGACCTCGAGGACGTAGAGCGGGCCGATGGTGAGGAGCACTTTGGCCGCGATGAACGCGATGATCCCGCCGGCCTGGATGTAGAAACCGAGCAGTGGGTTCGCCTCCACGGCGGCGCCTGACCGCAGCAGCCATACGGTCGAGATCAGGTCGAACAGGCAGAGTGCGCCGAGCATCAGGCTCTCGACCGCGACTACCATCTTCGTGTCTCCCCCATTACCGCGTCACGGCGGCATACAAATCCCGATCCTCGTAACTTCACTGGCAATTGGGCAAAAGACGGCTCCAGCAGCCAGCATGTTCCGCCGATCCTTTAGAAACCCTTAAGAATCTCGGTGATGGAATGGAGAGGAAGGAGTTGTGGCTGGCGGGATGTGGGAGTGGAAGGGCTCAGGACCAGTCAACCGATTCGATGAGGGCCTGCGCAGCGCGCAGGTCAGCCGCGGGTCGCGGCTGGATTGAGGCCAATTCCGTGACAACGGCGGGGGAACACCGATCCTTGCAGCCGACGTGGATGACGCGCGTGGAATTCTCCTGGCGGATCGCTTCGATGCGCTCGCCGGGCTGATAAGGCCGTCCACACACTTCACAACAGAGGGTTGCGGAGCTTCGATGCATTTCGCATTCCCAAGGATTCGGCGCACAAATTTGGTGCAGAGGCATCCGGCAATTGCCAAGCCTGTCGAAGAGCTCGTTCGCCAAAGGGCGCCCTGATTCCGCACGATGTCAAACAATTTGCAGAGATGTCGATTCGGCGCGGTTCCCGCCGCCCAATCACAATTACGTCCGGCGAACCGGATTGTTCGCATGCTTTGCGCGCCATTGCTGCGAAAAGCCCCGGCAATCTTGTCAGGGTATCCGCTCCAGGACGATGGTGACGAGGTCGAAGCCCAGGGCGGACGACTTCTCGTTTTTGCCGAGGAGCTTGAAGAAGACCTGATTCTGGCCCTCCTTCATCGTCAGCTCTCCCATCGCGATGCGGTCTTTTCGAGTACGGGCGGGAGCATAGAGGTCCGCCAGGTCGCCGACCGCATGCTCGTTCTGGTAGAGCCGCACCTCTCCCTGCTCCGGGCCTGTGAGCGCGTCGATGAAGACGCGGTAGCGCCCGGCCGCCGGAACGCCGCAGAGGAACGAGATGGAGTGCGGCCCGAAGACGTCCTCGCCCTCCGCGCGCATCGAGATGTAGCGCTCATCCCGGCCGTTGATTCGCTCGTTCTTCTTCGTGAGGGTCGCACGCTCCATCGAGAACGAGTGAATCGGGATGTACCAGCCGGGGGTGAAGACGAGGCGCGGCGGGTCCGTCACCGTGCGGGCAGCGACCGACGGCAATGGCGCCGGAGTAGTCGGCGGATTCTCCATATAGAGGTAGCTCACTCCGACGTAGTCCGCGTCGAAGTCGTTCTTCTCAGGGGCGTGCTCCTGGTCCAGCTTCAGGCTCTTGTGGAAGGCGTAGGCGTCCGTAAGGAAGAGGCGGTATGCGCCGCTCCGCGCCATCGGCCGGTTGTAGTCCAGGCAGCCGCTCAGCGGATACGAGGCGCGGGCTTCCCATCGGCCCGGCACGTCATACCAGCCGCCGTTGAAGAAGTCCTCGGAGCCGGTGCCGTGAATCGTCAGCTCGCCGTCTATCCACGCCTGGTCGTCGCCCTCGAAGAACGGCGTGATTCCCGGCACGGAGCCCTGCGCCTGAAGCGTGACGCCGACCAGATGGCCGCGCCCCTCCGTCTTCACGTAGTTGAACGGCTCGCCCTTCGTGGTCGGGTTCTCGCGCCGCCAGGTAGCGTAGAATCGGCCCTCGTCTTTCCGCCGCGGCAGGTCCGCGTAGACCACTTCGCTCCGCACCTCGACCGCCGGTCCGCCAGTCCGCTCGTTGGCGATCTCGATCTTTGCCGACCGGTCGAACGGCATGGGGAAGTACATGTAGGCTGTGTCGTCCTCGCTGCCGACCAGCAGGGACCGGGCCGCGGGATCGCCCCACGAATAACCGAAGAAGTCGCCGGCCGGGCAGTCGATGGCGGGCCGCTTTTCGCCATCCCACGTCGCCCGGAGCACGACGGCCCGATCCTTGCCCGCCAGGGCGGAAGCAGGACTGATCCGGATTCCCGCGATTCGCCCACCCCGCTTCGCCTCGAACAATACCGCGGACTTTCCGCCCGCAATCGACTTCTTCGCGCGCGCGGTCTTCAGCGCCGCGCCCTCCGGCGCCACGTTTGCAGATATATCCTGCCGCTGCATCGCGAAGAGCTTCCGCGCCTTCTCCACGTCCGCGCTCGCGCTCGCGAATCCCGCCTCGGTCCAGCTCTCGATCTTCGCGTCGGCCGGATAAGTCGCGTAGTTGATCTGATAGAACTGGACCCGCGGCGCGCGAATCACGACCTTGCACGACGTCTTGTAAGCAAGCGGCATGTAGCTGTAGAACCCGCCCGACCCGAATCCGACGATCGGGGCGACGAACGGCGGCTTCGACCCGTCGAACAGCTCGCGGTAGCGCATCTTAATCCGGGGCTGTGCTTCGCCGTCGAAATAGAACTCGATGGGATCGTCGGTCGGCGTGGGCGTCCATATCCGGTAGATGATTCCCGGCCCCTTCAGGTCCGCAATGACCAGCCCGTCGCCCTCTTTCCGCACGAACGAGTATTTGCCCGAAAATCCGTCGTCGTTGCCGCCCGTCCGGTCGTAGCTCGAGATAGAGGCGACCTGAAGGCTCTCCCTAAACCTCGGAAGCAGGTCGAGCCGGTGCAGCTCGGCGATTCCAAGAATTGGCGGCTCATCCGCTCGTGCGGCGCAGACAGCAGCCGCAAGGAGGGCAAGCAGGGAAGGTATCAACAGGCGCATAGGTGAATTCCTCATCTCGAAGTTAACGGCCCCACCCCCCAGCCCCCTCCCGGTACGGGAGGGGGAGCAATGGCGATAGCGAGTGCGGCCAACCAAAACACTACTCCAAAAACGTTATGTCCCTCCTGCCTCGGAAGAGCGCACTTCATGGCCATTTGTCTATCGCTTCCGTCTCGGGGGTCCTGCCGGGGAGCGCACCCAGCGGCAATCTGTCTCCCCCTCCCGTCTCGGGAGGGGGCTGGGGGGTGGGACCTTACCCGCGAATCGCCGCAACCAGTTCGGCGACGCTCTCTTCCGGCGTCTTCCCGGCCGTATCGACTACGATCGGGGCGGTATCCCACGGATGGTATTCGCGATTCACGACCTCGTCCCACATCGGCAGGCGGAACCCGTCGATGTCGGCGGGACGGGTCTCCACTCTTCGCCTGTGCTCGGCGGGATCCGAGCAGATCACCTCGATCTCGCGGAAAGGCGCGCCGGACTCCGTGGCCGCGCTGCGCCAGGATTGCCGCGTGATTGCCAGCGGGTTGACGGAATCCGCCACTACGTCGAGGCCGTTCAAAAGGTTGTCCGCGGCCACCCGGTAGGCGACCGTATAGCCTTCCGGCCCCGTGATCGGAAGGCCGTAGGCGGTGATAGCGTGCTCGATTGTGTCGATTCTGAGGTAGACCGCCTTCAGGTCCGCCGCGAGGCGCCGCGCAAGCGTCGTCTTACCGGCCCCCGGCAGGCCGCCAAAAATGTAGAGCATTCATACTTCCTTTGCCTCCGAAACGATTCTCGCCCATGACCATTATCGATAGAGCCATACTGCTCGCCGCGGGGCGCGGCACACGCCTGGGCGCGCTCACGGCCGACCGTCCGAAGCCGATGGTCCCGCTCTGCGGCAAGCCCATCCTCGAGCGAATCATGCTCGGTCTGCGCGGCGCGGGCGTCACCGACTTCCTCTTCGTTATCGGCTACCGGGGAGACGCGATTCGGACGTACTTCGGAGACGGCCGGCCCTGGGACGCGCGGATCGCGTACGCCGAGCAGCCTATCCCGAACGGCACCGGCGCCGCCCTCGCGTGCGCCTCGGATTGGGCGGCCGCCCAACCGGATTCGCCGGTCTTCGCCTCGTTCGGCGACATCTACACGGATCCCGCCCACTACCCGGCGCTCCGCGACGGCTATCTCGGCTCGCCGTGCGCCGCGCTGATCGGCATCAATCCCCTGCCGGACCCCTCCGCGGGCGCGGCGGTCTACCGGAATGGCGACCGAATCACGCGCGTCGTCGAAAAGCCGCCGCCCGGCACGGCCGCCGGAAAGTGGAACGTCGCCGGCGTCAGCATCTACGGACAGGAAGTCTGGCAGGTCCTCCCGACACTGAAGCCCTCTCCCCGCGGCGAGATCGAGATTACGGACGCCATCAGCACGCTGATCGCGCGGAGCGAGTCGGGGGGCCGCCTGGTCCGTGCGCACGAAATGCGCGGTTTCTGGTCCGACATTGGGACGCCCGCCGCGCTGGAGGAAGCGGAGCGGATTTGCGAAGCCGGCGGCTGGACCTAAACTACACCCTGCCTCGGCCGCCGGTCGAGAGGAAGTTGAGGGCGTCGCGGACGAGCGCCGGCACATTGCCCTTGTCCGCGGCGCTGGCGATGGCCCGCTCCGCGGCCTTCTTCGAATCCGGCCGGCTGTACCCGAAGTTGATGAGCGCCTCGACCACGTCCTCGAACGCGGCGTTCTCCTGCGGGGTATTGCCCGAAGTCATCGTCTCCAGCCTCTGCGTAAACGCGAACTCCGCCATCCGCTCGCCCAACTCCAGGCAGACCCTCTGCGCCAGCTTCGGCCCCACGCCCGGAATCTTCGTCAGCGTCTTCGTGTCATTGGAGGAGATGGCGCGCGCCAGCTCACCCGCGTCGAGCACGCTCAGCATCGAAAGGGCCACTTTCGGACCGACGCCCGTGACGCCCGTCGCGAGATGGAACGCCCGCTGCTCGTCCAGCGTGGAGAATCCGTAGAGCGTGATGTCGTCCTCGCGGACCGCCATCGTCGTGTAGAGCATCGCCTTGCCGCCGACTTCCGGCAGGCCCGACAGCACGCCGAGCGGGACGTAGACGAGGTACCCGACCCCGTTCACGTCCAGCACCACGCTATTCGCCTCGATTCGGGCCACCGTCCCGCTCAGATGCGCAATCATGTGAACCTCATTGCGGATTGCGGATTGCGGATTGCGGATTAGCTTCCGCGCGTTCGTGCGGTCTTGATTGACGCAACCGTAATCGAGAGAATCTCATTAGCCTCTCCGATGAGAGGCGACGCCAGGTCCGCCGAAAAGAATACGGCATCCACGAGCAACTCGAGCCAGTAGATCGATTCGTCCGCCTCTTCCTCAACGATTCCCATCTTCGCAATGAAATCTGCCTGGGATCTCGCGCGGCACGCTGCCCGGTAGTTGGCTCCCACCGATGTTCCGCACCTCACCAATTGCCGCGCCATCACGTCACACGCACGTGTTCTCGGCAACGCTTCCGTCACACGGATCACGTTCAGCGCAAATTGTCCCGTCCGTGCCCGCAATTCGTCTGGCGTCATCGATGAATCTCCAATCCGCAGTCTGCAATCCGCAATCCGCAATCAGTAGATGACTTTGTTCAACGGGTATTCCACCAGACCCTCGGCGCCGGCGCGCTTGAGCGCGGGGAGCAGGTCGCGGACGACTTTCTCCTCCACGATTATCTCCAGGGCGACCCACTCGGAATCGGAAAGTGGGGAGACGGTCGGTTTCTTGAGCGCGGGTAGGATCCCGTTCACGGTGTCGAGGTCCCTGCGTGGCACGTTCATTTTGAGGCCGACGAGCTGCTCGGCGTTGAGCGCGCCGCGGAGGAGCAGCGCGATGTTCTCGGTCTTGGCGCGCTTCCACGGGTCCTCCCACGCCGCGTGATTCGCGATGAGACGCGTGGTGGAAGTCAGCAGCGTGTCGACGATCTTGAGGTTGTGCGCGCGGAGCGAGCTGCCGGTTTCGGTGTTTACCACAATGGCGTCCACCAGTTCCGGGACCTTCACTTCGCACGCGCCCCAGCTAAACTCGACCGACGCCTTCACGCCGTGGCTTTCGAGGTACCGCTCGGTGAGGCGGACGTATTCGGTGGCGATCCGCTTGCCCGCAAGGTCCGCCACGCCCTGAATCGCGGTATCGTTGGGGGCTGCGAGGACGACCCGAATCGGGTTCAGCGTCGCCTTGGAGTACATGAACTCCCCCACCTCGACCACGTCCGACCCATTGTCCTCGATCCAGTCCTTTCCCGTGAGGCCGACGTCCAGGATGCCCTCCTCGACATAGCGCGGAATCTCCTGCGGGCGAATCAGCAGCGGATCGATCTCCGGATCGTCGACGGACGGGTGGTACGAGCGGCCGCTGGACATTCGGAATTCGAATCCGGCCTTCTTGAAGAGTGTAAAGGTCGCCTCCTGAAGGCTGCCCTTGGGAATCCCTATCTTGAGCTTCACGGTCAACGCCTTTCAAATCGATTCGTGCCATTCGCCGGAACAGACCGGCTGAATCATTATAGATCGGTTTGTGCCCTCGACCGCCGCCCGACCGACAGCTATAATGTACGGGACGATGGTCGGCGGAAAGGTGGATGAGCGATGCAGGACAAAGCGAAGGCGAGACTGAAGCTCGGCGTGGCGGGAATGGTGATTTCGATGCTGATGTGGCCGCTCCTGGCCGGCGTCCCCTTCCTGCCGTTGCCGGCGCGCGCCAAAGCTGCCATAGGAATCGCACTCTTCGCCCTAATCGAGGTTCTCTTCTGGGGCGGCGCGCTCCTCGCCGGCAAGGAGGCCGCCCAGCGTTACCGCGACAAGCTCGACCCCCGCACCTGGTTCCGCAAGCGGAAGTAGGGTGTGATGAGGTGATGAGGTGATGAGGTGATGAAGTGATGAGGTGATGAGGTGATGAGGTGATGAAGTGATGAGGTGATGAGGTGATGAGGTGATGAGGTGAGAGGGCCGTGGCACTTGACGTCATTCTGAGCGAAGCGAAGAATCCGGCGGCCGTGCCTTCGAGGAGAAAAGCGCCGGATTCCTCGGTCGCTAAGGCTCTCTCGGAATGACGTCAAGAGCCCGGCGACCCATAACCGCATCACCTCATTACCTCATTACCTCATCACTTCATCACCTCATCAGCATCCTGAACATCACCTCGTAGGCGTTGCCCCAGGCGTCGCGGCGCAGGAAGTACGTCGCCATCCAGGGCGAGCCGACGAAGGGGCGCAGCAGCCAGCCCATCTGAATCCCCACGAATGCGTAGGTCACCAGCCAGACGCGGAGCAGGAAGCGGTGGCGGCGGTCGCGGGCGAGGAGCGGGCCGTAGTGACGGCGGAGAAGACGCTGGGACGTGAGGGTCGCGAGGCCGAACACCGCGGAGTTGAAGAGAATCGCGGCGTTGTAGTTGGAACACGAGACATACCAGAGGAGGGTGAAGGGCGCGAAGGAGAGCAGGATGATGGTCATGCCCGCCTGCGCCGCGAGGAGCGCCTTCAGCGCGTTGCCGAGGTCGCCGCGCACTCCAAGAAGCGTGTTGAAGACGTAGAAGCTGGGCAGGCTCAGGCCAAACGTGACGAGCAGCAGCAGCGGCACCTTGATCGCGGAGTAGAGAATCTGGATGCCGTGGTCGCCGCGAACGCCGCCGAACGTGCCCATCAGCGCGCCGTAGCTGAAGCCGAACGCGGCGATGAGGCCGATGAGCGTCCGGAAGTCCATGCGGGCGAGCGACCCGAGTCGCGCCGCACCGCCTGCTGCAACCGCTCCGGATCGGAGAAGCGAATCCGCCGCCAGGAGGATCGCGGACATGGACTACCCTCCGAACAGATGGCGGGCGGCCACCGTGACCGCTTCAAAGAAGTTCGATTCGCGCAGCCGGAACCAGTGGAAGGGCAGGTTCGGGTTGCCGAGGAAGGGGCGAAGAACCCATGCCATCTGCGCGCCCACGAGCCCGAATACAACCACCCAGATTCGGAAGACGATCTTCACGTTCTGTGTCGGCAGGTAGCCCGGCACCCGGTCGAGCGGCCCTGCGGACTGGAGGACCGGCGGAATCTCGGTCGTCTCGCCCGGCGCGGGCTCCGGCCCCTCGTCCAGTATGAACGTGTCGAGCGGCTCGGTCTGCGCAATGGTGAGGCGGTGCAGCGTGCCCATCAGGAAGTTGAGGCCGAGGACGCCCGCGATGGAGAACACGACGACATTCAGGAGCAGCATGAAGGGGTAGCTGGTCGTGCTGACGCTGAAGAATGCGACGATTGCGCCGAGGGCGGCCAGCACCGGCATCATTACCGCGAACGCCGCAATCAGGAGCCGGAGCACGCTCGCCGCGGTCAGACGCGACCCGATCAGCGCGTTGAACACGTAGAGTGACGGGAACGTCACGAGCAGCGTCAGGAAGAAGAGGAGCGGCACCTTGACCACGGTCGCCACCGACTGCATAACGTTCGGGCCGCCGCGCTTGAACAGGGCGAAGCAGGCCATGCAGAGACCCGAGACCATTGCCAGCAGGATGGTGCCGAGCGTGACCTGCGGCAGGCCGTACTCGATTCGCCCGAGCCGCAGATTGGAGAGCCTCGTCGCCTCTCCCCGAAGAATCCGGTCGATCTCCTTCATCCACGAAATCATCGTCTCTCCTCCAGATCGCAGATACGCCGCCAACCCCGCGGGCGAACATCCACATTGTAATCCAATGTTCACTGCTGTGTCAAGTACTTTGCAATGCAAAGTAAATCGAGCAGCGGATTCCCCGAGGTCGCCGCATGGGTACAGGCCGCGGAGCGGCGTTTAGCCGAATAGCCCCGCGCCTTCAGGCCGGGGTTGCGTCGCCGTCAACCACGGTCACGGGCTGCCCGGCCGCTGGCTTCCGTTGACTTCACGCTCCGCCAGCCTGTATACTCATTGGGTTATGGCGACCCGAACGGCATCGGAGGGAGAGCAGTTTCCGCGCCGGCCCGGCCCCGGCCCCGTGGTCGCCGCGCCGGCCGGCCCCGGCATGATCATCACGCTCCTGGTCTTCCTCGGCGAGACCGGGATTCTGGCGGGGCGGGCCATCGGGTTTCTGCTGCGGGGACGGCTGCACCTAAGGAACACGCTTCTCCAGATGGCGGCCATCGGCGTCGATTCGCTTCCCATCGTGCTGGCGAGCTGCCTCTCCACCGGCGCGGTCTACGCGTTCTACACGTCCGACATCTTCGTGCGATTCGGCGCGGTCAACTTCGTCGGCGGAACGCTCACGCTCTCGTTTCTGCTGGAGCTTGGGCCGGTGCTCGCGGGCGTGAATGTGGCGTCGCGAAGCGGCGCGGCCATCGCCGCCGAGATTGGGTCCATGGTGGTCACGGAGCAGGTCGACGCGCTCCGCGCCATGGCCGTGTCGCCCATCCGCTATCTGGTCACGCCACGGCTGGTCGCGTGCGTGCTGATGATGCCGATCGTCTGTGTGTTCGCGGACCTCGCGGGCATCGCGGGATGCTACATCATGGCGGCCGGGCATGGTGTTCCCGGGCAGGCGTTCATCGAATCCGCGCGCACTTTCGCGTCGGCGGACGACATGCTGAAGGGGATGATCAAGACGGTCGTCTTCGGTTTCCTCATCGCCACGATCGCCTGCCAGCAGGGCCTGCGGACAAAGGGCGGCGCGACCGGAGTCGGCCGCTCGACGACGAGCTCGGTGGTCATCTGCGTGGTCCTGATTTTCGTCTCCGATTTCTTCCTGGCGCAGATGCTCCGCGGCGCTTCGGTGACCGTTAAGTAGGACGTCCATGGGTCAATTGGTCAATCGGTCAATTGGCTGCGGCAGGCGCACAATTGACCAGTGAACCAATTGACAAGTTGACCGCCGGCGATGAAGCCATCATCGTCAGGAACCTGAATTACACGGTCCCGGAGAAGCGCATCCTCCAGGACATCAGCATGACGGTCGTCAGGGGCGAGATAGTCGCTGTCATGGGGAAGTCGGGTTCCGGCAAGACGACGCTGCTCAAGTGCCTGGCCGGCCTCATCAAGCCCACGAGCGGGCAGATATTCCTGTTCGGGCAGGACATCGCGCCGCTCACGGAAGCGCAGCTCGACGACGTCCGCCTGAAGATCGGGTTGGTTTTCCAGTACGCCGCTCTCTTCGATTCGCTGAGCGTATACGATAACGTCTCCTTCGGCGTGGTCAACCATCGGAGGGCCGGCCGCCGCGAAACGAAGCAGCTCGTCGCGGATCGCCTCGCGGATGTCGGGATGGAGGGTACCGAGGCGCTCTTCCCATCCCAGCTCTCCGGGGGGATGCAGAAGCGGGTGGGACTGGCCCGCGCGCTGGCGATGGAGCCATCGGTTCTGCTCTACGATGAGCCGACCAGCGGCCTGGACCCGGTGATCGCGCACAGCATCGACGACCTGATCGTGGAGACGCGGGACCGCCATGGCATGACGTCGGTCGTCGTGTCTCACGACATCGCGTCGATCTTTCGCATCGCGGATCGGATCGTCATGGTGGATGAGGGCGCCATCATCGCGTCGGGAACCCCGGCCGAGATTCGCGCCTCCAACAACCCACAGGTTCGAGAGTTTATATCGCAGGAGTAGGAGTGAGTATTAAGTGTTGAGTATTGAGAACGGCTCACCACCTAACACTCGACACTCAACACTTAACGCTCAACACTCAACACTCAACACTTACGCTCGGAGCCGGGCATGGAATCGAAGGCGGCAGTAAAAGTGGGGTTCATGGTGCTGGTGGGGCTCGTGCTGGGCTTTGCCGCATGGTACTTTCTCGCCCACCTGAATCTGAATACCTATACGCTTCGCGCCGTCTTCCGGGACACGAAGGGTTTGCAGCGCCAGACGCCGCTTCGCATGAACGGCGTGACGATCGGCGAGGTCCAGAAGATCGAGCTGGACCCGCAGACCCTCCGGCCGGTCGTGTGGCTCTCGGTGGACAAGAAGTATAGAATTCCGAACAGATCGCTCATCCGAATCACGTCCGGCCTGCTCATCTCGAATCCGCAGATCGAGATCGTGCCCGAGCCCTCCGACACCTACTACGTGGACGGGGAGACCTGGAAGAACGTGGAGCAGGTTCCCTCCAGCGGCCTGGCGGCGATCTCGCCGGAGGCTGACGAAGCGGTCAAGCAGCTCACCCACACCATCAAGACGCTCACTCCCAAGCTGTCGGCTACAATGGACAGCATGCAGGGTATACTGAAGCGCACCGACGTGATGATGGCCAACTTCGAGCAGGCATCCTACTCGGCGCGCAGCCTTGCGGGCGACCCGAAGATTCGCCGCACCATGTACGCCCTGCTGGACGACATGAAAGAGGTTTCGGGCAACGCGCGTCTCACGGCGAAGGAGCTGACCGGCGAGCTGCGGGTCGTCGTGAAGCGGAACAGCGCCAAGGTCGACGAGCTGACGACGGGCGCGGTGGACCTGCTGCAGAAGTTTGCGGACACGGTCGACGCGGCCCGCGGGGCAGTCACCAAGCTGGCCGAGCAGGTGAGTGATCCGCGCTTGCAGCAGTCTCTCGTGGAGACGCTCGACCTGGCGAAGACAACGCTCGCGCGGTTCAACCAGATCGCCTCCGACATCCATAACCTGTCCGGCGACCCGAATGTCCAGAACGACCTGAAGACGACGGTCGCGACGGTGAAGGAGACGGCGGAAGAGGGCCAGAAGCTCGTCGAGCGAATCAACACGCTGGTCGGCTCGATTCAGACCGGCGGGAAGGGTCCGCGGCTGGGCATCGGCCGGCCGGAGCTCGCCATCGATTTCATGGGGCGGACCAACGCGCCGCACTTCCGGTCGGACCTGAACGTGCGCCTGCCCATCGGCGACAAGAACGCCCTCAACCTGGGCCTTTACGATTTTGCGGAGCGCTACAAGCTCAACGCCCAGTACGAGACGCTCCTGGGCGGCTACGGCGACTTCCGCTACGGAATCTACGCCGGAAAGCTCGGCGCGGGCTGGACCTGGCCGTCATCCGCGAGCGGAACCCGCTTCCGGCTGGACATGTACAACCCAAATAATTTGCAGCTGGACGCGAAGGCGCTCTTCAAGATCAACGACGACTTCCAGATCTTCCTCGGCGCGGACAGCATTTTCAAGCAGACAACTCCCCTCATCGGGGTGCGACTTACGAGATAACCAGTGATGCGTGATGCGTGATGCGTGAACGGTTCAGACATGATCTCGGGCTCTTGCAGTAATGTGAGCCTGGGAACGTAATTGTTCGGTTCACGCATCACGCATCACGCATCACGCATCAGGAGCCTCTTACATGAAAGTAATTCTTCAGCGCGATGTGCCGAAGCTCGGCAAGGGCGGCGACATCGTAACCGTGGCGGACGGGTACGCCCGCAATTATCTTCTTCCCCGCGCCTATGCGGTCAACGCGACCGGCGGCGCCCTCCGCGAGCACACTGCCCGCGCGGAGCGGGAGAAGAGCCGGAGCGCGAATCAGCTCCAGTCCGCGCAGGCGGATGCCGAGAAGCTTGGCGGCCTGAACCTCTACATTATCGGCAAGGCGAATCCCGGCAGCACGAAGCTTTACGGCTCGATTACGGCGCAGGATGTGGCTGATCAGATCGCGAAAGAGACGGGGGTGGCGGTGGACAAGCGCCGCGTCGGACTCCTCGATCCGATCAAGCAGCTCGGCGACTACCGCGTGCCGGTCCGCCTCCACAACGACGTTACCGTGACCCTTCCGGTCGCGGTTCTGACCGAGGAGGGGCTGGAGAAGCGCCGCGCTGCCGAAGCGGCGGCCGCCGAAGCCGCCGCGCGGGCAGCCGCCGAAGCACCGGAAGCCACGGAAGTGAGCGAAGCGTCGGAGACCGAATCGGAGGAGACGCCGGCCGAAGAGGACACCGGCGAGGCCGCGGACGGCGCGGAAGCCGAATCCGCCGGCGAAGCTCTGTAGTACAGTGGTCGGAAGTCAGTGGTCAGGGGTCCGCGGACCCGGCACTGACCACTGACCGAACTTTACGGGCAAAATGGCCGCCGGACTGTTGCATTCACCACACCGGCGGCCTGCTGCCCATGTAATTGACCACTGGAGAGTTGCATGGCCATCGAGCGGCTCGCTCCCTTTGACAGGATTCCCCCCCAATCTCTCGAAGGCGAACAGGCCGTGCTCGGCTCGATGCTCATCGAGCGGGCCGCCGTCGAAAAGGCCGCGGAGATCCTGCGCCCCGAAGATTTCTATCGGGACGCGCACCGGGTCATCTTCGAAGCAATCCTCTCGCTCGTGGACCGGGACGAGCCGGTCGACCTCCTGACGGTACGCGAGCAGCTCCAGCTCCAGGACGTTCTGGAGAACATCGGCGGCCCAACCTACCTCCTCCAGCTCACCAACGCCGTACCCTCCGCCGCCAACGTCGAGTACTACAGCAAGATCGTCGAAGAGAAGGCGATTCTGCGCCGCCTCATCGACGCGTCCAACCAGATTCAGGGGCTGGCGCACAGCGAGTACGACGACATCGGGGATGTCGTCGATCAGGCCGAGCGGGCGGTCTTCGGCGTGGCGCAGCGGCGGATGGGCTCGTACTTCACCGCCATGCGCCCGCTGGTGGCGTCGGTTTTCGAGCAGATCGAGTACCGTTCCGAGAACCGCGAGGCGACTACCGGGCTGCCGACGCCGTTCGACGACCTCAACTACATGACGGC
>Ga0068855_100001668_pt1 | contig 27762 bp, 23 predicted proteins | sample KBSCornC52_FD_66592 | JGI IMG/M metagenome (GOLD analysis project Ga0068855, IMG submission 66592) | Corn rhizosphere microbial communities from Kellogg Biological Station, Michigan, USA - KBS Corn C5-2 | ecosystem: Host-associated > Plants > Roots > Rhizosphere > Soil ... | reverse complement strand
GAGCTGTACGAGGTCTCTGAGGTGGAGTTGCTGGGCAATGACCAGCAGCCCCTTGATCTCGAGGTCAAGTTCAGGTCGACGCCGTCGGCGCCCGCCGTGGAGGCCGCACAAGCAAGCGTTGCCGTGACGCTTACCCGGCTTGCAAGCGGCGCGCTCGAGCTGGAGAACATCGTCTCCAAGCGCCCAGCAAGGCAGGACTACCCCGTTGTCCGTCTTGACCGGGACACCGACATCGAACAGCAGGCAGAAGACGCCGCTCTCATGCTGCGGCAGCGATACGGACTAGGGCTGGGGCCGTTGCCGAACCTGCTTTCCATCATGGAAGCAGATCTCGGCCTGCGCATCTTCGAGCGCCCCTTGCCAAGCGGTATCAGTGGTGCGGTGGCATACGACACCAACCACGGTGGGTTCATCGTCTTGAATTCCAACCATCCGATGGAGCGTCGCCTGACCACGGCCGCTCACGAATGTGGTCACCCGTTGCTGCGCAAGCCTGGCGTGTCGGTCCTGGGTGACAACGACAAGTTCGAAGGACGCGAGGAACGCTTCTGCGACGCACTCGGCCGTGCCCTCTTGATGCCCGCCGCCTCGGTACGCCGCAAGCACGCGGAGCTGCGCGAGATCTCCGGCAATTTCACGGTCCGCCACATCATTGTGATGGCGCTGTACTTCAGTGTCTCCGTCGAGGCCATGACCCGTCAAATGGAGACGCTCAAGCTCGTCCCGCGAGGCATGTACGACTCGCTGCGCGAGCGAGGCTTGACCAACGAGCACACGAAGACCGTGCGCACGGAGGTGGCCGTGACGGCCCCGCCCTCGTTTACCCCGCAGTCGTACTTTCTGGCTGCGGCGGCCGTTGACAGGGAACTGCTTTCGACTGAGCAGGTCGCCAAGCTGCTGGACACTGACATCGTGACCACGCGCCGGCTGCTTCGTCGGTTCGCATCTGAAGGAGAGGACATCCTTGACTTCAGACCTTAAAGAGCCTGAGAGCCCTGCGCTCATCATCGACACGAGCGCGCTCATCAACATCCTCGGCTGCGGCGATCCGAAGCGACTCCTCGAGTGCTTGGGGCGCATCTGCGTCGTCGAAGAGCGCGTCCTTGGCGAACTCAGACGCCACCCGGTGCCAACGCTCGACGCTCGCAAGGAGGTAGAAACGCTAGCGAACGCTGGGCTGATACGACTGAGTCGGATGACCGACGAGGAGTACGAGCTCTATCTCCAAATCGCAGCCGTCAGCGGAGTACCCGGTTTGGGCTCCGGCGAGAGCGCAGCCATCGCTCTGGCCGCAACTCCAGGCGCTTGCCACGCGATCGTCCTTGACGAAAGAAAGGCGCGACACCGAGTCGCACAGCGCTTCGCCCAACTTCGCGTCGTGAGCAGCTTGAACGTTTTCCTTGAGGCTGGTCACAACGGGAAGCTCGACCAAGCCACGATACGCTCGTTTTTTTCGACTGCACTCGATACCGCGAGCATGGGCATCCTCAAAGAGGAGCGCACTCTCGTTGCGCACCTCAATCTCGACCGCCTGTAGGCTCGATGCTCGAACTCCACCTTCGTTTCGCCGCGCTGCTTCTCGTTCCTGCACGCTCTCAAACTGCACGACGAACTGTATCTTTTTACAGTATTTAGCGCAAGACACTTTTCGCTCGTCGTTGGTTTCGCACCAGAGCGTCAACCGGAGCACGAGTGCCGCGAACTATCTGAAGACAGTGACGTTGTGTGCCACTCGTCGCGCCGCACTTCAGTCTTTGGCGCCAATCGTTGGAGCAGTTGCGGACGCCCTAGACGCGAGGGATCGAGGCCGCTCTGCAGCCGGAAGTGTTCCTGCAGTAGCCACGCGCTTCGCCGCTGGAGCCCAGCGCCACCTACCGGGCCAGCAAAGCGCCGTAGTGATCATCCAGAACACGCGCATGTGCGAGGAACTGGTGCGCCAGTGCGACCGCGATCTGTTCCCGGGGGGCAATCCTCATGAAAAAGGGGCTCCAAATTGGAGCCCCCCGTGTCAAGACTTACCTGACGAAATGACGCCAAATTTCATAGAGGTCAAACAGCACCTCTACTACTTTTACGACGACGCGAATCATGACGAAAATAATCATGAGATCGCTCCTCTATTTGCGTGGTGCTTCTCGCGTGCCTTATCGGTTGGGGACACTAAGAGCACCGACCCCTCGCTCATCACGCGTCGTCACCATCGACGGTGCATTTCAGTACCGCACCCCAATTTTAGGTCAGGCGGACTTGCAAAACTTCGAGTTCAAGCGGGACGACCGCATCTCAAGGATGGATGCGAAGAGCTGTGTCCCATGTGGGCATCCAGCAAAGTTGAAAGCACCATAGGCAGGCCGACTGTGGCCGCTTGTTTTCCAACGATGCCCCTCTTGCACCGCCTGCTCTGATGGCTGCGGATTGATCTCCACAATGGCTGCCCCCTTCGGGGCATATGCAACCAGCCCGCGCCGGATGGACGACTCGGGAGGTACCGACCATCAACAGCAGGTCACACGCAGCGATCTGTTGCACGGCCGCTTGCACCAGCGTCTGGTCGAGGTTTCTCCAAACCACACCACGCCAGGCCGAACATGCCCGCCGCATTTCGCGGCGCGCGGTGGCGTTGCGTGCGAGAAGGAAAGGGTGATGGCGAACAAGCAGTCCACTGTCAAGCCTCGACGATCACGGCAAGTTCATCGCAGGCGGCAGCCGCAGCGCCCGGCTCAGCGGCCTCCGCGACGCGCGGCGCGACCCCCAGGCCGCGCATCGCCAGCGCCGACGCCATCGCCTCAGGCACCGGCACGCCGTCTGCCAGGCATTCGATCTCCCACGGACCGGCGGACAAGAGCCTGGCCATCGATTGCTCCGCTCCCATGACCGCGCCGAACCAGCGTTCGCGGTCCATGACGACGCGGAACAGCTTCTCGTCCTGGCAGCCTTCGACGTACGGCAGGTATACGCGGATCGATCGACCGGCGCGCTCGCACTTCGCTCCCAGTCGGTCGATGCGGCCGGTGCGCTGCTCCAGCGCGCTCGGATTCCAGTCGAGGTCGTGATGGATGACGTGGCTGCAGTTCAGATGCAGGTCCACACCCTCCGCCGCCACGCTGCTGGCGATTAGGACCTCGGGATAGAACGGTGTGTTGAAGGCCAGCAGGCGGCGGTTCTTCGTTTCCTCGTGGGTGTCGCCGTATACCCGACCCACGTTCGGCACGAGCCGCACCCTGCGGCGCTCTGCATCGGCCACCTCGTCGGCGTCGAAGCTCGTCTCCGACGCGCCGCCCGTGTGGGTACCAGTGCGGATGCTGTCCAGGGCGTCCAGGTAGTCGCGCCGGCTCCCGCATTCCAGACGCACGAGGAAGTCGAGGAACTGAGACACCAGCATGCGCAGCGACAGGCCGGAGGAATCGGGCCGGTCGAACATGTTCGTGACCCATTCGGTGACCGACACCTCGTCGCGGCGCGCACCGAAGCGGACCAGGAAGGTTGGTGTCCGCATGAAACGTTTGACGACCGACTTCAGGCACTCTGGCATGTCACCCTCACGCAGGTCGGGCAGGCCTTCCAGCATGTTCGCCAGCACTGTTCCGATGGCCTCGTCCGCTGGTCTCTCGTCGATCTGGCTCTGGCGCGACTCGATCTCCGCCGAGACCTCCTCTGGACGGCAGCCGAAGGTCTGCGCTCCCTGCTGTTCGGTCGCCGCCAGCATCGCCTCCGACAGGTGGCGCAGCAACGCGGCCTCTGTCTGCTGGTAATGCACGAAGACGAGCACCTTTTCGCCGCGGCGCCAGAGAGACATGGCCAAGTCGACCGTCGCCTTCAGCTTGGGATGGGCGTCCCTGCCCTTCGCGCCCTCGGACAGCGCCGCATCGCGCAGCCTCTGCGCATACCAGAGCGCGCGGCGATGGTCGACATCGGCCGCCGGGGTACCCGGCTTGCCGCCCTCGCGAGCAGGGTCCTCGTCGCGTCGGGTGTCCAGCGCCGCCTCGTAGCTCGAGGCCAGTCCTTCTCCGAAGACCTTGGCGACGTTCGGCAAGGTCGCCACGCGCGCGGCGAGCAGGAACGGCAGCAGTCCCTGGTCGCGCACCTTGAGGCCGCCAAACGCCACGGTCGCAGTGACCGCCTGAGCCTCCATCGCCACTGCCTCGCCCTCGATGCGCAAGCGCCGCGCCACGGCGCCACCCGGCGTGGCGAGCCAGCGGCTTCGCATGTCGCGCAGAAGCCAGGGCCGCAGAGTCGCCTCGGCGCGTCGAACGGCGGCCTGCGCGTCGCTGAAGGCCAGCCGCACGGCGTGCACTCGTTCGTCAGCCATCGTGCGCGCGTCGTCCCGCGGCTCCCACCAAGCCTCGCCGAACTCGCGCTGCGCCCACGCCACGTCGGCATGCTGCAAGCGTTTCCAGGCGCGCTCGAGCCGATCGGTGGCCAGCTGCATCGCGTCGAGCGCCCGATGAAGGTCCACCGTGCGCTGCTGGAACTCCGCGCGCGTCATCGCTGGCGCGCCGGCGCCGTCCCAGCGGATTGCCTCGAAGCGGCGCAACACGTTGACCAGCTCGCTGTGTCCGAGCTGGAACGGCGTGGCGGTGAGGAACAGCATGCGGTCGAACCGGTGCGCTAGCTGCCCGCCGGCCGCGGCCAACTCCTCGTCGCGGCTGCGCAGCAGCTCGGCGAGCTGCGTGCCGGATCGGCGCACGCGGTGCGCCTCGTCGAGGATCAGCAGCGGGAATGAGAGCCGGCTGTGCTGGAAAGCCGACGCCCAGACGTCCGCGATTGACCCACGCCTGCCTGCCGGAAGGCTCGTGTCGCCCTGCTCTAGCGCCTCGCGGGCACGTTGGATGCGAGCGGCCAGATTCTCCGACCGGCGGTCCGGCAGGCAATCCTGCAGCGTCCGGTACAGCGGCGTCAGGTCGACGCGCTCGAGCGCCTCGACGAAGGCTTCCGGCACCGGATCGTCACCGTCCTTCGGTGCTGCGCCGGCCTCGGCTAGCACCTGCAGCCAACGGCCGGGCGGCGTATTCAGCAGGCGAAGATGGAGCTCGAAGTCCTGGTCCGGCTCACGTGCCCGGGACAGGATCATGGGCGCAAAGCGAGCAAGCCGCCGGCGCAGGTCCTCGCAGCCGGGACGCCCCTTGACCGCAGCCTGCAACATGGCGAGCTTCACCCACTTGTCTGCCAGTTTGCGGTGCAGCGCGCCGTGGGCCAGCACGATCAGGGAGACGCGGCTGTCCGTGGGGTCGTCGAGCAGCTTCAGGAAGCCGACGCCGGTGTCGGCGATCCCTACCCGGAAGCGGGCGCGGTCGGCGCCGTCCAGGCAGCGTTCGCGGAACGTGTTGGCATCGCGCGCCCATTTCCTGAGCACACTGCCGGGCACCATCACGACCACAGGCCGTGTTGGATCCGCGACGACGCAGGCGGCGGCGACCGCCAGCGCGACGAAGGTCTTGCCCATGCCGACCTCGTCTCCCAGGATCGCGCCAGGCTGGGCGGCCAGGCGTGCGAGGAGTTCCCGAGCAGAGCGGGTCTGGCGCTGCGCATCCGCCGGCAACAGGTGCCCCGGCACGTGCAGGTTCAGGGAGTCAGGCAGTCGCATCATGGAGGTAGGTGCTCGGTTGTTCCGCGTACAGGCGCAGGCTCGGGGTGCAGTCCGAAAGTAGCCGATGCAGGCGTTCCTGAAGGCCGGCGCGGAAGGCTTCGAGGCGCCCCTCCGCGAACGCGCGCAGGGCCTCGTCCCCGCGAACGTCCAGCCGCACCAACGCCAACTCGCGGTCGAACTCGATGACCAGGAACGCCTTTTCGTCGGGCTGCATCGCCGCCGCGGCGCGCAGCATGGCGTCGAGCAGGGCGCGCGCGCCCACCGGACCCTCCAGCCGCCACGTCCACGCCGACGCGGACGCGAGCGGCTCCTCCAGCCGCGCCCGCAGATGACGCATCGCCCAGCACGCACGCCGCACCCGCTGGATCAGGAAGCCGGAGGTGTCGACCTTGGCATGCGGATCGACGAGTTCGAGCGCGAGGTCCGGATCCGGGTCGTCGTCGTCCGGCCGGCGTCGCAACCAGCGGCGCAAGGCCTCGCGCAACGGCCGACCCGACCCGAGCAGATCCAGCAGCGCCGCAAGGCTCAGGTCGCGCAGTTCGTCTGGAACCGGCAGAACCTCTGGACCGCCGACGTTGATCGGCCAGTCGGCCGACATCGCGACATCGCCTCCCAGCACGCCGCGCCACTCCACCCGCAGAGTGGATGGCGTCGGCGGCCGGCGTCGGCAAGTGCACGTTTGCAGCCGCGGCCGGCCGGCGGCCGACCAGTCGGCATGGCTGGCCACGATCTGGTCGCGGTCGCGCACGACCCACGCCGCCGGCGGCTCGGCAGCCGAGAACCGGAACACCAGGTCGAGCTCGTCGGCGGTCAGGTGCTCGAGCGTGACCGACTCGAAGAACACGGGCAGGACCGGCGCCTCGCATTCCTGCGCCTCGTCGTCGAACACTGGGGCGAATTCGTTGGTGTCGGCGGCGTCCACCGGGTGCCCGCCGGTGAACCGCCCCGCCAGGCCGCGCCGCGCCGGATCGCGTGCGTCTGCCTTGATCCAGTACAGCAGGTTCGCCTCCCAGTTCACCACCGACGCCTTCACGGGCCCGAGGCCGGCGCAAGTGAAGTTACTGGAGCCGACCAGCAGCGCCGACCAGTCGGCGGCCGCCAGGGCGATCGACTTCGCGTGCAGCGGCCGGCGCTCGCCGGCTTCGAGCGCCGCGATCGCGCAAAGCCGCAACGTGGCGCTGGATCGCTGTGCGTCGACACTACCTGCGACGTGTGCCGGCAGCGCGAGCCTCCAACCCCGCGCGTCGCCACGCCGCTCGGCGGCCACGTGGTAATTCACCGTCGCCTCGCCGCGCAGCCGCATCAATTCGGACCAGATCTGCTGGTCGGGCCCGTGTGGACGCGCCTTGATGTCGAAGAACGGTGACACGATGTGCGCCTCGTCCGCGCGTCCGGGCAAGGCTTCGGCCAACTGGCGGAAGACGCCGAGCCTGCCAGGAGCGACCAGGACGACGCGACGCTGCAGCCCGCGCGCGGGAGGCGGTGCCTGCCAGGGCCTCGCGGCGACCCAGTCGATCAGGCTCTCGGCGCGCTCACGGCCAGGCCCGGACGTCAGGCTCAGCACGTCGCGCAGGAACGCCAACACCGGATCGACGAGCTCGCGGTCCAGCGACGACTCGTTGAAATCGAGGACGCCGGCGCATTCGCGGTTGCGGCGATAGGCCTCGCCGGTCAGGTTCGCCGAACCGATGATGATGCGCACATGGCGCTCCCATGCGAGGAGAGCGATCTTGGCGTGCATCACGCCTATCTTCGGGCGCGCGGCCAGTAGGTCCCAGCGCAGGCTGCGCGAACCGCCGGCGTGATGGATGTCTGCAACGACCGTGGCGCAGCGCAACTGGGCCAGGCGCTCCTCGCGTTCGATGCGGTACATCGCGCCGTCGCGCCGTGGATCCGCCTCGACACTTCCGAACCGGCCCAGGCATTCCTCCTCGAAGAAGCCGGCATCGAACGTAAAGGTCGTCGCCAGGACGCCGATCGCCTCGCCCGCCTCCTTGGGTGCCACCCACGCCTGCAGCAGCGGCTGGCGCACCAGATCCTCCTTCGTCGAACGCGCCATCAGTGGTCCTCCCCGGTCGCCCCGACGGCCTGCACCCGGCCCATCCTGACCGCGAAGGACCACAGCGGCACGAGCCGGTACTGATGCACGTAGCGCCGCGGCCTCGGCTCGAAGACATGCAATGCGTAGGCCGGGCGCACCGCGATGCGGCCGTCCGTCCAGGTATCGAACCACGAGCGCTTGCCGTTGGGCGGCTTGCCGCGCTGCACACCCTCGTGATGGGCCAGGAGGGCTTGGGCGAAGGCGGAGGGCGCGTGGCTCTCGCTTGTCCACGCCAGTGCCGACTCGAGCTTCGCGCGCTGCGAGGGGTCGACCTCGTCCAATCGAGCCCTGGCCTGCGCGAAGGCGTCCGGCGACGCCTGCGCCGCCTGCTGCATGGCCATCCCCTCCGCCAACCGGGAGAAGGCGATCGCACCGGCGCCGTGCAGGTGCGCGCGGACTTCGTCGAATGCGTCGGTGAGCAGTCGGAAAAGGCGCTCGATCGCCGCAACTGCCGCCAGCACGGCGCGCAGCTCAGGCGATGCGCGCTCGCGCATCCAGGCGTGCATCGCGGCTTCGTCATCGACCGCCTCCGTCCAGGCGGCCTGGCCCGCCGCCGACGTGAGCAGCTCCAGCACTTCGCGGCGCAACGCATCACCCAGCAACGCTGACCACAGCGCGTTACCCTCCTGCTCCCCCGGTTGCCGGTGGTCCAGATACTTGCAGACCAGGTCGGCGAGCCCGCCCCGGCGGCCCGACATTTGCGAGCAGCCCTTGTCCAGGCCCCGTTCGACGGCCTTGGCGATCGCGCGGCTCAACTCCACGCCGGGTCCCTCGCCCTCAACGAAACCGTGCAACTGGTTGTCGGCTTCCCAGCCGCGCAGCACGGCCAGACCGGCCTCACCGACGCGGCCGGCGGCGTCGAACAGCCGTGATTTCGTTCCGAGCACCTTGTAGATGCCGTGGAAGCCGAATACCGCCGGCGACTTGAGGTAGTTGGCGACCGACAGCGCGTCTTTCGCACGCAGGCTCGCGAGGACTTTGTCTCGACCGGGGATGCCCTGCGCGTCCGCCGCGCTGCCTTCCGGTGCCAGCAGGCGGCCAACGAGGCTTTCGACGACCACCCATTCGTACACCAGCCACGCCGGCAGACCGGAGGGCGCAGCGTCCGCGATGCCCGCTCGCGCTCGCGCGGCCATACCAACCAGCGCGAGCGTCAAGAAGCGCGGATTGCGCTGGCGCTCGCGCACGCCGGGCGCCAGGCGTACGCCCAGTGCGTCCGCCATTGAATAGAGGCCCAGAGGATCCAGGCTGCCTTCCGACGACTCGGCCGGATCGAAACGGCTAAGAAAGGGCAGCAATGACTCGTCACTCAAGAGAGGTCTCCTGCTCCGGCCATCCGCGCATCGGGTGGCGCGGGCAATACAGGCCAGCGGAAAGGATGCGGGAAGGGGGACGGCGGACGTGCAAGGAAGCGCATGCGGGCGGCGGCCGCGGTGACCCAGAGCAGCAGGTTCACGCTAGCCGTAGACCTCACCTTGCACTCGTCGCATCGGCCTGAACCACCGGTGGAAGGCGCAGGATGCCTTTATCGTTCTGCTCCTCTGACGTTCCTGTTCGTGTGTCGCCATCGGGATGGGCAACGCATCGATGTGTTTGTCCCTCTCGGCCGGCGTTGCTCCCAACGTATCGTACAGCCCGGCCGGAGGGAAGGAACGATTTCACGGCGTCAGGCCGCGGCGTGGGTCGTGCTACGGCGCTTCACCCAGGGGCCGTAGGCTTGCACGATCGCGGCCGAGGCGACACCGGCGCCGAACTCGAGAGGGAAGGTCGCGAGGCTTTCGAGGGGCGAGGTCGCGCTGATCTGCATCATGTCTCCTAAACTGGGGCGATCGCCGAATTGCTCGCCGAGAACCCGGTCTCGGCTGACCAGCACATCCAGCGCCGGGTCGACGGCACCATCGAACTGCCGGCGACCGTGGTGCGCAGCGACCAGCTGCGCTGGTGGCTGCGCACTTATGGCGCTGCGGTACGCGTAATCTCGCCGGCAGGCCTGCTCGCCGAAACCGATGCCTCGCAAGAAACCGGCGACCTGCCGCCCGCGACCGCCAGCCGTCGCCGCGCCCCGTGCACGCACGTAGGCAGACGACGCGGCGGCCTGACAACAGGCGCGCGGACGATCAGGCCTGCGCCGCTACGACCAGCACGCGGCCAAGCGTCAAATTGGCGCGCTCGCTGAGCACCATCGGTCGGGAAGGATGCCCGTCGCCCGGACGCTACGACCAGAGGCGATCGTCACTATCCAATATTGGTACAAGCAGACGCTGGGCCCCCCTCGGCGGCCGCGAACGACCTTGCCTCCGTTGGAGTCGTCGTTGACGAAGTCATCCTTCCGCATGCGTGAGCAAAGCCACGCCGGCTCGTCTTTACGTTGGTTTACTTGAAGTCCAGATGCACAGGCTGTACCGCTGGTGCATGGCGACAATTGAAAACCGTGGCGCACTTCAGTGGCGTGCGCTTGTCCGAAAGAAGGGATTCCCGCCCTACTCTCGCACTTTCGAGCGTCAGCGCGACGCGCTCGGATGGGCAACCGAGCTTGAGGCAGCCATCGGCCGGCGTGATTTGGCGGAGGTGCGCCGACTGACGGACAAGGGTGATGGCGACCTGCGCACCGTCGCAGACATCATCGACAAATTCAGTAGAGACGTTGTCGAAACGCCAGGTCGAAGAGCGAATCAGGTCGCAACGGAGAAGCCTCGCCTTGCGCGCATTCGCGCCGCCCTGGGACGACTCACTCTTGAGATGCTGTCCCCCCAGGACGTGGCAGCTTGGCGAGACCAGCGACTAAAGAGCGGAGCGGCGCCGCAAACAGTGCGTCATGACCTCAACCAATTGTCTGTCGTACTTCGCAGGGCAATCAGCGAATGGGGTGTGGAACGAGCACGAAACGTCGTACGCGACGTGCAAAAGCCACCACTTGGGTCGGGACGTGATCGCAGGGTCTCTCAAGCAGAGATCGAGGCACTTCTGGCGGCCGCTGACTATGTGCCTCCACGAGGCGGGCGTCCCACGGGCCGAGGTATGAAGCCAATCATTCTGCTGGCGGTCGAGACATCCATGCGCTTGGGCGAACTCGTCAGCCTTGAGTGGCGTCACATCGATTTGGCCCGCAGGACTGCTCATTTGCCCAAGACAAAGAACGGCGAGTCCCGGACGGTGGCGCTCAGCTCTCTTGCCACCGAAGCCCTGAAATCGATGCAGGACCGGCTTCGTGACGACGGCAAGGTCTTTGACTGGTCAAGAAGCGACAGCTTTGGCGGCCGCTTCCGCAGCCTCGTCAAAAGGGCGCGGCGGCAGTACGAAGCGAAGTGCAAGGCGACGTGCGTGTCGCCAGACCCGAGGTTCTTGGTAGGTCTTAGGTTTCACGATTGTCGCCACGAAGCGACCTCGCGGCTTTTCGAGAAGAACTTGAATCCAATGGAAGTCGCCAGCATGACCGGCCACAAAAGCATGCAGATGCTCAAGCGGTACACGCATGTGGAAGCGACAAAGGTCGCAGCAAAGCTTCGCTGACAGATTTGGAAGGTGAATGAGACCGAGCAATACATCCGAAAAGGACTCCGACACCCCACGGCGATTGGGTCTTGTTCCGACGCCATGTCGGATACGGCGCCCAGCCGCTCTACTTGTCGCCAATCCTGGCCTACGATCTTCTCAATGAACGCATCACAGAGGAACAGCAGGCACGCGATGCGCGCCAGGAAGAATTGTTGGCAGACGCTGCCCAGAAGCTCGAAGTGCTCGAGCGCCAACGCACCGAACGCGACCTCGATCGGAAGGCTAGCGACGCCATGCAGGCAGTCAGTCGCAAACTCGAGATTGCACCGCATCAGCACGAAGTGAGCGAGCATGAGGTGTTCGCAGACTTCGAAGCCGTAGAAGCACGCGTGATCGACTTGGGCGTCGGCCTGTTTGGCACGGGTGAAGACAGCCACGCCAAGCGAGAGGAGCGAGTGCTTAGAGCAGCGCTCGCGAAGGGGCCGAACCGCTCGATCGTTCGGCGCTCCACCTGGCGCGAAGACCTCGAGGCGCTGTCTAACGAGATGCCTGCATTCCGCGACGCGGTCGACGTCATCGCGCGCGCGTGGGAGCTGTCGGAGCTGACCTTCTCGGCGCCGGCGGTTCCGCCAATCCTGCTTGTGGGGCCGCCCGGTGTCGGAAAATCTCGGTTTTGCCGCAGGCTGTCGGAGACGCTTGGCACCGGTCTCGGTTGGATCGGCATGGATCAGAATTCCGGGGGCTGCGAACTTCGCGGTAACGATGCACACTGGAGCACCTCGCGTCACGGCAAGCTGTTCGAGCTGTTGGCCCTCGGTAACGCCGCCAACCCGCTGGTAGTTCTGGACGAAATCGACAAGGCTGCCCGCTCCGTATCGTCGCAAGGCATCGACATGCTCGGGCAGCTTTACGGCGCACTTGAGCCGGAAACCGCGCGGAGCCTCATCGACCTGTCCCTCAATGTGGCTATCGATGCGAGCCAGGTCATGTACGTCGCGACCGCCAACAGCCTCGACAAGATCGACGAACCGCTCCTGAGCCGGTTCGAGGTCATCTCTGTTGCACTGCCAGACCAATCGCAACGGCGTCTGGCCGCAGAGAGCGTGGTCGCGGAGGTGGCCAAGCGTCTTCGCGTCAACGGCAAGATCAACATCCGCCCTGGGTGCTATGTCGTGCTCGCCGACTATTCCCCGCGAGTTATTAAGCGGGCTGCCGAGCGCGTCATCAGCGAGGTTGTTCGCCATGGTCGAAAGGACGTCGAGGCCGACGATTTCGAGCAAGCGCTCGGGATCGCGAGCAAGCCGCGACCGAGCTCCTTGCATTAATTCGAGCCATAGTGCTATCTCAGACGAGCAACCAGCGAGCACAATCATGAGCGACCGACCCACCGTATTCTGCGGAGATCCGCACGGGCAATTCCGTCAGATCATCCGCGCCGTCGACCACACCGGGGCTGCGGCGGTGGTGCTCCTGGGCGACATGGAGCCGGCTAGGTCACTCCAGGTCGAATTGGCACCGCTGATCGAACGCGACGTTGCGCTGTACTGGATCGGTGGCAACCACGACGCCGATAGCGACGAGCTCTGGACGCGCATCTGGGGCAGCGCGCTTGCCGACCGTTGCGTCCACGGCCGCGTCGTGGAACTCCCGGACGGCCGGCGTCTAGCCGGCCTCTCCGGTGTCTTCCGTGAAGCGGTTTGGTACCCCACGGCGACCGCCGCAAGAAGCGGAGCACCAGCCTATCGGACGCGCGCTGAGCACGCCAAGTACACGCCGCGCCAGGAGCGTTGGCAAGGTGGCGTGCATCGTCGTCATTGGGGAACGATCTATCCCGAAGAGTTCGACCGCCTGGCAGATATGCGCGCCGACGTCCTGGTGACGCACGAAGCCCCCGGGTATCACCCGCACGGCTTCGAATTGATCGACGACCTGGCCCGCAGCTTGGGTGTCCAGTACGCCATCCACGGCCACGTACACGATGCGCTCGACTCGTCCGGGCGATGGGCGGAACAGGGGTTTCAGTCTTACGGCGTCGGCTTGCGCGGTGTTTCCGCGCTATGGCCCGACGGACGTTGGGAGGTGGTGACCCCCGGGGAGCTTGATGGTCAGCGGGCCAGGCGCGACTGCTAATGGGCGACGCCCACTGCCGCTGGAGGAACATTGCTGAAGATCTGGATGGACTGCGAATTCACATCGCTCGACGAGCGCCGCGCCGAACTCTTGAGCGTTGGCCTGGTCGCTGGCAACGGCGCCGAGTGCTATGTCGAACTACTCGACGCCACCTTGAGGTCGCACTGCAGCACCTTCACGCTCGACACTGTGCTGCCGCTCTTCGGTTTGATGCCGGGTGCAGGCGCGAAGTCCTACGTCGAACTTGCAACCCGAGTCACGGACTACTTGGTGGCGTTCGGTGAACCCGTCGCCATCGTCTACGACTACAACGCCGATCGCGAGCTGCTCGAGCATGCGCTGCGGCGTGCCTCGGCATGGGGCGTGCTGGAAGAGAGGATTGCGTGGCAGCTGGCGCCGGCAGATGTACTTGACCTCGATGCGGCGCAGGAGGCGATGGCCAATTCGTGGTGGCTGTCGGAACTCGAAGGCCTGGCGCGCCATCACGCGCTGGCCGATGCGCGCGCGCTGCGCGCGGCGTGCCTGACGGTGGAGTCGCGATGAGGAGCAGGATGGACATTCCAATCTTCTGGAAGCACCACATGTCGTGCCTACGTGACCAGCCCATCGACATCACCGTCGACCGCACAGGTCGCGAAGTGACGCTATCGATGGCCGTCTTCGACTCCGCCCTTGTGGCGGCGGTCGTCACGCGCTGCCTGCCTGAGTATGGGGTAAGGGCGTATCACGACGACAACGACCAGAACCAGACTTGGCTGACTCGCAGGCCGCCCTTTCGCCTTCTCGTCGAGCTCGCGGCCACGAAGTATCGCGCCCAGGTCGTTCGCCTATTCGATTCAACTACTGTCGCGGTGACGCTCGAACCCATCGACGCCGCATCTGCCGGAGACCGCCATGGTTGAAGAAGGCGCCGACCCGCAGCTGCGGCGCCTCATAACGGCGCATCCGCTGCTGTTCCGAGGAACAATGCCGGCGGTACCAAGCCATATTCCGGCTGGCTGGTATGACCTGGTCGACCGCCTGTGCACAGACATCGAGGTCACGCTCGGGCCCCAAAGTTGCGCCGAGCTCGAGGTATTCCAGATCAACGAGAAGTTCGGAACGCTGAGGTTCTACTACAGCCTCGGCGAACACTGTGACGTCCAAGTTGACCTCGTGTCGGCTGACGAGGCGATGAGGCTAGTCGGGAGCGGCGTCGCCAACGGCGACCGTCTTGCAGACAACTCTGCGGAATCGCAAGTGCGTCGGCACGTCGCCGCGGCCTGCGACGCCTCGGGGACGACCTGTCAGCGATGCGGTGGACGCGCCGAGCTGCGAAACCCCGATGGCTGGTGGGTGACGCTATGTGATAGCGACGCGGCGGCCCCGTGCTGCGTCGCCTTCGGCGAAAGATTAATTCGCGCGACATACGCGCGGAGTGTCTGGGCGAGCTGGCCAGGAAGGGGTGAAATTGTTGTTGTTCTTGGATTTTGATGGCTGCTGCCACTCCTACAAAAGTGGCGTTGACCAGTACTTTCGACGCTCGGAGGCCGTGCTTGAGCCTTGGCTGCGATTGCGCCCGCAGGTCGAGGTCGTCGTCTCGTCGAGCTGGCGCGAGACGTATTCGCTGCAGGAGATGCAAGAGTTCTTCGCTGAAGATCTTCGCCATCGCATCATCGATTCGACCCCGGTACTGTTGCGGGATGGCTGGGCGAGCGTGGATGGCGACCTATTGCCCGTGCGTTTCGAACGCGAGGCCGAAATCCTTTGCTGGCTGCGACAAAGCGGACAGCCCTGGAGCGCCTGGGCAGCGTTGGATGATCAGCCGTGGCGGTTCAAGCCGTTCTGCGAGCGGCTGGTGGTCTGCGGTTCGACCGTCGGCATGACCGAGCGTGAGCTGGGCTTGGTCGACGCGATTCTGGGCAGGCAGCGATGACCACCGGCACTCTGAGATCGGTAGGCGGTGATAGTCGAGGTCAGAACGGGGGCGATCAGTTGCACTGGTTGCCCGAGGCCTCGAATATGGCCCAGACGAACGCGCTCCGGGGCGCACCTGATCATGTACACGTTGCTATCACGACTTCTTGACGACATAGCCGTTCAAGCAGGTGGCCGGGCTTCGCAGTAGAGCACCCAGTTCCTTGCGCGATGCCTTCACAACGTTCTTGGACATCACGCTGAAGCCCAGCGCGTTGTCGCTCAGGCGGCCCAGTTGTCCCACCGCGGTCTCGACGAACGCGTTGTTGCGCGCCTTGACATTCGCCGGCGCGCTGTAGTGTCGGGCTTTGAGCTTGCCGTTCGTTGCCGCGATCTGCTCCGACATGACCGCATTCAGAAGGGCTTTGGCCGCGTCCTTGACGGCGGTGGACATGAGGAGTTCGCAATTGGCGTCCATGAGGCCCCGCTGGAGGGCCTTTTGCGCGGCGAGGTGGTCGCACTGGTTGGCCGCCTCGCCGAACGACTGGCCGATGAACGTCCCGATGCCGGGTCCGATGACGTCAGTCATTTGATGTCATCTACTTGAGGGTGTTCTGCGCGGCCAGGCGCTCGATGTCGGTGGCCGACAAGCTCAGCTTGCCGTTGCTGAGCTTGCAAAGGTGGCTGCTAGTGAGCTTCGCGTACTCGAGATTGCGCGCTGGGCGTGCTGCCGGATCGCACAGGCGCACGGGCTGCCTCTCGCCCAGTTCGCACAGGATGGTCTCCAGGACATCCGCCGCGGCCAAGGCCTGGGCGCGCTCCAGCAACTCCGCTGACCGTGCGCTGCGAACCTGCGCACGCATCTCACCCAGTTCGCCAGCTCGGGCCTTCGCCCGGCGGGCCGGCTCATTCCAGAGCGATCCGATGAGAACGCCCATTTCAGGGCCGATCACACTTCCATCGTCGATCATGATGTACTCCCTTACCAAGATTCCAGATCGCCCTTCGGCGTACGCAGTGCCGGCACCAGCTCGCTCAAGTGACCGGGCAGGAGACCGATGGCTTGCTTGCACAGCACGATCCGAACGGGATCGGCATGCCCGGACAGCAGCAAAGCGCCTGACCAGACGTCGTCGATCACGACGAATGGCTCGCCTCGATGATGTCGTTCGAGCCACTGCCCGATTTCTAGGCGCCGGTTGGGCCGCGCCAGAACGGGCGTCGCCCACCTGGCAAGGTCTTCTATGCCGTCCGCCACGAAGCCCATGCCCGCCTCGCGCAGCACATGCCGCAGCTGGGCACGCGTGAGAAGCTCTCTCCACGTCGACGAGATGACGTAGCGGACATGGCCGTCGAGGAGGAAGTGCATTTGATGGAGCACGGCCACTGCCGCCGCGTGAAAGAGTTCCCTGTAGAGCCGTTCCGGGTTGACGTACGTACCCATGACGGCATCGCGCGCGTCGCGACTGCCGTACGGGTTTGAGAGGCACAGGACGTCGTCCACATCGAGAAACACGATGGGCGCGCCGGCGGGCGCCACAGCCGCGTAAGACGGCTCCTCGTCAGCCAGCAGACTTCGCACGAGTTCAATCTGATCCCGTAGCCAAGCCTCCTCGGCGGCCGTGGTCGGCGGATTTCCCGACCAGCGTTCAAGCGCAGCGCATTTGTTTTCCATGGCCCAGGGATAGCACGAGCGAAGACAAATTGCGATTGGGGCGGCGCGATTCAGCGGGCGTCAAAACTCCCTATGTTCCAGCCCGCTTTTATTGGCTGACGATCGGTGAAACTCGGCTTGCCTGCAGCTTGCGCTGCGGCGAACACCAACGGCTATCGTGCCTCTCAATGACTCTTTAATTGCCGGGTGTTGCTTCCCGGGCGTGAGCCAGTGCAGAGGCCTTGGAACACTGGGTACGTACGGGGCCGCGAGCGACGACCGTAGATCGCACTTGCGTGTGAGCGAAGCCCGCAACGCCGACTCACTGGGCGGTGAAGTTCCAGTCCTTGACCACCTTCACGCCGCTGGTCAGGGTCACGTCGACGTGCACCGAGTACGTACCGGCAGCCAGCGTGGCCTTCGGAATCAGCACCATCGAGCCTTCGAGCAGTTGCGCGTCACTCGTCACGCCTGATCCAGTGAAGCCCGAGGCTGTGAGGATGACCGCTGGTACCTGTGTGCCGCCTGAGGTCGCGAGGGTGAACGGGTTCACTACCGGCGCCAGCTTGCCGTTGGCCTGGGCGTTGACCCAGTCCACGTTGCGAACGTTGACCAGCACCGGAGTGCCCGCTGTCGTGCCCGTCGGGATGAGGCCGCCTGCCGGGCGCGGCTGCTCGCCGTCGATGTCGAACGCACCTGAGACGGTCGTGTTGGGTGCCGGGTTGACCACAGCGCTGGATGAGGCCGGAACCTGGCCGTAGCTCGTGGTCGTCGCCAGGTCGATGATGCAGCCCTGTTCGCCAATCGAGTCCTGCCACTGCGCCACCGCCATCACCGTGGCTTGGCTCAGCACGATGTCGGCGTGGTAGACGGTGCCCAGGAAGCCATTGGCGCAGCTCGTTCCGTCGGCCACCATCTGGCCGCTGCCGTTGAACAGGTGCGCGCCGCCGACCACCTCGTCCGCGAAGCTGACGCTGGTGCCCAGGGCCTTATCGATGCGGCCCAACGGCGTGTCGCCGTAGTACAGGTTCGGCTCGACCGTCGACACTTCGTTGTGCGGGTAGCCCGGCACCTGCGACGTCTCGCCGTGCGCATAAATCGCGGTGTCGTAGTTGGCGTGCGCGGTCGTCGCGACGTCGAGCGCCGTCGAGTGCGATAGGGCGCCAGAGCCCGAGGCCAGGCGTGCCGCATTCAACGCGGCCACGGCCGTGTCTTCCATGGTGCCTGCGGTGTAGTCCGTGGCCGGTGCCACCGTAATCAATGTGGGGCCCGAAAGGACGACAGTACTGCTCGAGCCGGTCGAGCCAGAACTGCTGCTCCCCGAAGCGTTGGAGCCCGCATCGCTGGGACTCGAGCCGCCGCCGCATGCGGTCAAGGCAGCCACAAGCGGCAAAAGGCTGAGGGCTCGGATTTGCTTTTGAAAATCGATCAAGGGAGAGCTCCGCACATGTTGGGCACCGACGGCGCGCCGTTGCAAGGATCTAGCGTCGGCTTCGAAAATTTCCAAACTGCTATCTATAGACACGTGTCTGAAGTGTACGAGACAAACACAATCGTGCTGCAATGCGGCCGAGTCGGAATCAAGAACTAATCAACGCCTTGGGGGTAGAAATCAAGGCCCGCCGGAACGAACTCGAGTTCAGTCAAGAGGAACTGGCATCTCGAATGGACGTCGATCGGCCTTACTTGTCCCTGATCGAGGTCGGCAAGAAGCAACCGACCATCAGCGTGCTCTTCCGGCTGGCGATCGCGCTTGACCTCTCCTTCGAAGAGTTCGCGAAGCGCATCGAGAGTCGCTATCTTGGCGCGTCGGCCCGATCGAGATAGCGTTGCAGCCAGATCGGATACAGCTTGAGCCGCCTGGTCAGCCCTCTGCGCACCGCCCTTGACACTTGGCCCCCGTTTGCGTCGCGGCAGCGACGCCGCCACCTGGGAGTCGGTCTGGCCCTTGACGCTTCGCAACAAAGGCGTTCGACGCGGCGAGCGTGAACATCAAGATGACTTCATAACGACATCAATTCGCTTGTAAAGCGCATCAGGACGACATCGCCGGACGTTTGTTCGCTCCGGCCTTGACACTTGGCGTCGTTTGCGCCGCGGCAGCGCCGAAGCGCAAAGCTAGCCAATCCGGTCGTCCCTTGACGATTCGCGCCGATGGCGCACAGCGCCATCGGCAAAAACATCAGGACGACTGCAAGACGACATCAATTCGCTTGCAAACACGCATCAGAGCGTGATCGCCAGCCATTGATGCGCTCCGGCCTTGACACTTTGCGCCGTTAGCGGACTGATCGATGTTCCGCGTCGCAGTCACACCTCGCCTTGACGGGCGGTTGTCTCTGTAACGTGGAGACAGCCAAATCCGAAGTGCTCTCAGCGTAAGTCTGACCACGCCAGGAGGCAGCTTTCCGCCTGCTTCGGCACAGCCCGATTAGACCGGCGATACCGTCTTTGTATTCACCAACGCCTGAAGGTGATCCAGCAAGAGCCGAGGGATGTGCCCGCCGCTGACTAACACGCCTGCCTCCATGTTCTGCTCCATCGCATGGCCTGTCAGGTTGGCGCTCGTGATAAAGCACGCGATCCCATCAGCCACAGCAACTTTGGCATGAACGCGGCCGTCGGCGTATGGCGTCGCTCGCTCACGCCAGGCGAAGAGTTGGGCCGAGGGAACCAGTGTTCTCATTTTGCCGATGACATCGAAGGAAATACTGCCGCCTTGACCCTGGGACGACTCAAGCAGCATCGAGATACTCACGCCGCGTGAGCTCGCGTCGTTCAGGGCCTTCACGATGGTCGAAACGTCATAAGCGACGAAGCTGGTGACAAACAGAGTCTGCTTAGCTGAGTCGATGACTTGCAGTAACGCCTGCTCGGTTCGTCGGGTGGAGACGAAGGGCGTCGTGGGCCCCGTCCACACGAGTTCAGTGGACTGCTGCTTCGATGCCTTCTCGGACATATGGCCAGCAGCGAGCAGCATCGCCGCCAACTCACTGGAGCTGATGGACGTGCCACGCCACGTATCGACAAGGCATTCGACGGCGACTTTGGCAGCCGCTGTGCCGAAGGCATCGGAAAGCGCCGTGTTCGCCTTGGGATCGTCGATCCTCCGAATCGTACTCGCCAGCGCCCGCACCTTCTCCGGCGAAACGAGACAGACCACGGCTGTGACGGCTTCCAGCAGCCTTTCCATGTCACAGACCCGCGAAGAACGCGGCATCCCCTCGGTCGAGGGTCCGCACCAGCAACGATCTGTCGAGGTAACGGTTGCCCCGTTCGCACGAGGTCTCGGCGACCAGGCTGCACGCATGACAGGCTGCCACGTGCAACGATCGGTCTTTGCCCGGATCGTGCTCCGAGCACAGCGGATCGGACGAGCAGATCTTCGATCGATTCAGCGCTTGCCGGAGCAGCCGTCCGAGGTTTTCCGGTTTGCCGAGGTCGACGAGGCCGCCCAGCGTCCCATCGGAATCGGCAGCCGCCGTGTAAATGAGGATGCCCGCTTGCGGATTCGCGCCCAACACGTCGGCGTAGATGCGTTCGCGGATGCTTGCTGCGTTGTAGCCGCATTCCAGCGCCAGTTCACGAATGAGCAGGTGTGAAAGCGTGTGGAGCATGGCGTAGCGGATGCCAGGGTAGCCCTCGTTCGGGTCGAGGTGGCGCGAATTGCGCCATCCGCAATGCCCGCCTTGGAGCATTCCGTCCACGCGCTTGACGCCGTCCTGCGCCTCCCACGTCCGCAGCGCCGCTTCATCGAACTGGATGAAGATGCCCTCACCATGAACCTGATTCGCCGGAACCCAGTCCGGCTTGCGGCGCGCGAGTCCCGCCATCTGCGGACGCTCGCTCGGATTACTCGATTCTTCGGGAGCCTCCACGCGGGTAAAGCCCAACAACGCATTCACCTCGCGGAGCCTCTCCAAAAGCAGCACCCTGCCGATCCGATTCTCGAAGCCGGGCGGTGTGGCGACCTTCTTGCTCATGAAGTGCGGGTAATCGGCAGGTGGATCGGCCGCCGTCAGCACTTCCCACTCCGGCCCTTTGATGTCGGCTTCGGCAATCGCGTCCTGACCGCCGCCGTTGCGATGGGCTTCGATGGCCGTCCAGATGTCCGATGCCTGGTACTTGTCGATGCCCGGCAAGGCTCCAGTCTTCTTCAGCGTCTTCACCGTCACGGCAACTGCGGTCTCGGAATCCAGATCGTCGAAGAACTCCCAGCCGTCCTGAATCAGTTGACCGAGCGGGTCTTTCGCCTGCGGGATGGCGAGCGCCGACAGGGTGATCGGGAACCAACAGTTCGTCGAACCAAGCAGGACGGCCCGCGCTTCCTCGTCGCACTCCTCGTCGAAATGATCGAGGTGCGGATGTCTGCCACGGCAGCTCGGCAGGTTTTCCTTCCCGGCCTTGCCGAAGGCGTGTGCCATGCTGCGCGACGCGCTGCAGGCATCGCACTTCACCCACAGGTTCTCGGTTTGCAACGAGGCCCCGCTCTCGAAGAAGCGCAGCGTTCCCTTGCACGAGCTGTTGCCGCCGTGAACGAAGTAGTGCCACGGGAAGTCGTCGAGGTGGCCGTCGCGGCAGGCCAAGAGGAAACGCGCCGGAACGGCGTCGGCATCCTTCGCGGATTGGTCTCCCTTGGAGCCACGGCATCCCTTGTGGACGAAGCGGGTTCGCTCCGGGCGGAAGCGGTTCTCCTTGATCTCGAACAGCCCCGCGTCGAAGGGCGACAGTAGGCCGCACTTCACGCAGCGCATCCAGCGCGGGAATGGGCGCACGGGAACGCCGATATTCGCCTCCGCCGACCACGGATCGACGAGTTCGCTCTTCTGGAACGGCGGTACGCGCAGGTTCTCCACTTGTGCGCCGAGAACCTTGCGGACGGCGGCGAGCAGGCGCGGCTCCGCGATGGGCTGACAGCGATCCTTCTCCCACTGGTCGATGCCCAGCGTCACCACCGACAGACTCGGCAGATCGATCAGCGCGCCCGGCCCATACGTCCAGAGCAGTTGACTGGGGCGGACTTCCCCGACGGGTGTTCTAATGGTGGTCATCGCGTCGGTCCTCGTCCTTCGGCACCGGACGCGGTTTCCACCCGTGGTCGTCCGAGATGTGCCCCGTGTTCATGATCAGGCGCACGCCCGGCTCCACTTCGCGCATCGACATCGGCACCGTCCAGTTGTCCCACGCATGAATGCCCGGAGACTTGACCAGCCCGACCATCGTCGCCGCCTGTGCGCCGCGCTTTTCGTAGGCCAGCGTGCGACCGGGCACGCTCACTTCCTTCGCCCATTCGTCGGCACGTTCCTTTAATTCACGCTCGGCCAAACTCTTGATGGTGGTCGTCTCGCTGACGTTCCAAGCCCGCCGCACCAGCACGCCGATGGCCTCGGTGATCTCGGGCTTGTCGGACTTGTCCAGCTCGCCCGCGCCCACGTTTGGGCTGAAGGCGTCGTTCTCCAGACGCATCAGGGAGAGCAGCGCGCCAGTCAGGCCGCGATCCATCGCTCGCGGCGAGAACGGTGTCACCGACTGCGCTTCCACATGCTTGTAGAAGGTCGCGTGGTAATGCTCGAAGGTCTCGTAGTGGGAGAGATCGCGCGGACGCGCCCATGTGAGCACCGTGCAGACCAAGCCGGGAAAGGAGCGGCCCACGCGGCTGGTGGCCTGGATGTATTCCGCCGTGCCCTTGGGCTGGCCGTTCACCGCCATCAGACCCAAGCGATTCACGTCTACACCGACCGACAGCATGTTGGTCGCCAGCACCACGTCGATCGCGCGGGTGTCGCCTTCGTCCCATTTCGTCACGAACTTCCCGGCGGCCGGATCGAACGCGGCCTTGAACTTGACCTCCAGATCGTCGAGATACTTCGGGATGTCCTGACTGGAGACACGCGAAGTCAGCTCGCGGATGTTGTTGACGCTGCGCTGCGCGAGCGCGGGCCGATCGACCATGCTCATCCGAACGCGGTAGGAACGCGTCTGCACGTCGTCCTCGGCCAAGCGTCGCATCCCGCCCAGCTCGCGCAGCGAGTTGAAGTAACCGACCGCCGTCATGTACGGATCGGCAGGTTCGCCGAAGCGGTCGAACAAGGCTTGGGCGGCGGTGAGGAAGGCGGTATAGACGCGGATCAGCATCGCAGGCCGCGAGCTTCCGGGTGAGCACACGCCGAGATAGCGTCGTCCGGGCCGCTCTTCGATCGGGCGCTGCACCGAGAAGTAGTTGTCCTCCACGTCCAAGCCGTGCGGCGGGAACACCGACATGCGCCGCATGAACACGTTGTTCACCTGTTCCTTGGCTTTGCGCACCGTCGCCGTGGAGGCCACGATTTTCGGCTTGACCGTCTTGCCATCGAGCGTCCAGCCGGACAGTTCATCGACGGCGGATTCGTATAGGCCGACCATCGTGCCCAACGGGCCGCTGATGAGATGGAACTCGTCTTGGATGATCAGGTCGGGCGGGCGGATCGGCGCGACGTTCTTGACCTTGACCGCAGGTAAGCCCTTCGCTGCGGTGTGATTGCCAGTGCAACAGTCTGCCTCGTGCCAAAGCAGGCCGTGGCGCTCGCATTCCTGATTCACGCGACCGAACAGTGTCCGCACCTGACCGCGCCACGCCATCATCGCGAACTTGTCCACGGTGGCGATTATCATCGTCGGCGGGCGATGGTAGATCTCCTCGTCCACCGTCAGCACCGGGATTCCGGGGTGCGGCGATTTGCTGGACTTGCCGCGCGAGAACTCGCAGTTGCTCTTCTTGTCGCCGCAATAGACGAGCGTGCGCCCGTGATTCTTGTCGATCTCCACGTCGCGGCCTGGCGCGATGTCGGAGCCACACCACGGACAACTGGTCAGTTGCACTGGCGATGCCGCCCCGGCGTGGTATTTGCCCGGGTTGCGGATGTCCTCAATGGCGCGATGACTGTCATCGGTCGTGCCCGGCGTCACCTTGTTGCCGACCCACAGGCCGATGGTGAACGGCTCCTGGCCCAAGGTGGAATCACCGCTGGCCAGCGCCTCGCGCCGCAGCATCTCCATCGCGCAGATCAGCGCGGTGGCGCGCTGGAACTGCTGCAAGGTCAGCAACCGCAGCGTGTAGCGCATGATCACGGCCAGACCGCGCGAACCGTCATATCCGCTGAGCTTGCCTTGCAAGCGGCGGATCGCCATCGTGAACGCCGCCACGCCCAGATAGGCTTCGGTCTTGCCGCCGCCGGTGGGGAACCACAGCAGATCGGCATGGGCTTCCATCGGCTGCACACGATCCAGATGCGTGAGGTCGGCCAGCGAAGAAATCGACAGCAGCAGGAACGCCAACTGGAACGGACGCCAGCTTCGGTTCTTCGGCAGATCGAACTGATCTACCGTCACGTCGCGGCCTCGCCGCACTTCCAGGGCGTACTGGCTGCGCACGCGCTGGATCGCCATCGCTTTGTTGGCGAAGCGGAAAGCCGCCAGCGCCTTTTCGTCGTTCTTCAGCGTGTCGATGCCCTGCTGCAAGCGCGACTGGATTTCCTGGCACCGATCCAACGCCTGCGCGGCCTGCGCGTCATATCCGACCACGCCCTCGCCGATGCGCTCGCGCTGCTCTGCGATCCATGCCGCGTAGTCCTTCGTCAGCACGTTCAGGGCGTCGATCAACTCGGTGACGTCCAGCGAGGCAAGCCGCTGCATGTCGAGCAGACCGCTCTTCACCATCTCCTGCATTGCCGGACGGTCGGCGGGGTCGAGGCCCGGCGTCTCCGTGACCTGCACTTCGTACTGCGGCAGGAGGGTGGTGCGCACTTCCGTGGCCAACGTCACGTCGTCCGCCGTCTCGGCGTGGACGGCGACGCCATGCCCGACCGCGAACTCCACGCGGTTGCGGTAGATCATCTCCAGCGACTCGCGCTCTGGGTCGTTCCCGTCGGCATCCAGCACGGGGCGGCGGCGGAAGATGGCACGCTTGGATGCCTCTGCTTGCGCACGCACGATCAGTTCCGGCTGGAACAGCCACGCCGTGTCGCGGTTGGTGTCGGGTTCTTCCTGAGCGTTGATCAGGAACAGCGTCACCAAGCGATCGCCGTTGGCGTTCTTGGCGCGAATGGAGCCTTGAATTCGCACCGACGGACGGTATGCGTCCGGTGCTTGATGTGGAATCACGCCCTCGGTGAGCGGCAGTACCAGCTTTCCGCCGCAGGGGACGCGCTGCCAGACCTTGACCTTCTGCCCGTTGGGTCGCGTCAGTTCGTGTTCTTCGTTGGGCACGCGCTCGTAGCTTCCCCAACGCGCCTCGACCTCGATGCGCTCGGCGTCGCCATCGACGCAGAAGGTCATGCCGAAGCTGCTGGGCACCAGCGATTGATTGCTCGCGGCCTCGATCTCGTCGGAAGAATCCGATTCCGGCTCGACGCGTCCGGTCGCCGTGCCAAACTCGGCACCGGGTTCATGCTGACCGGGTACGATGGGGTCGGTGGGTTCCTCCGCCTCGTCCTCGGCCAGCGGGCCTTCCAGTCCCTCGATGCCGCTTTGGGCATCATCGCGCGGTGCCAGCTTGCCCACCAAGTAACGATCGCGCACGCCCATATCCACGATGCGCTCGTGCGGGCCACCCGCCGGGCCGAGCAGGTCGTCCTCCACGGCCAGTTGCAGCAGCTCGCGGATATAGGCAAGTTCGTGCTGATACCGGGGCGAGCGCGAGTCAGAGCCGATGGTGGGAATATCCGTGACCGCTCGGTGCAGAGCTGTGGATGAGCTCGTGACGAACTCGTCCCACTGGATGCGACCGACGCTCCCCGACGACGGCGGGGCCAGTGAGACGCTGGTGACCGGCACTGGAGCATCGGCGACGGACAGGCGGTCGAAGAAGATCGTGGTGGTTTCGAGGTCGGAGCGAACCCGCAGCACGCGACCGACGCGGACGATGTCCCCGGCGGGGTTCAACACGAGCACCCAATTGTCCTCGGTGATGGCCTGATACAGGGAACGATCGCCCTTCAAGAGCAGGGTGTAAGGCGCGAGCCTGCGATCGGTGCCGAGACCGTGATCGACGGCGAGCCATGCGTTGACGTTCGGATTGACCGACATACTGAGCCTCATGCCTTCCTGATGGCAACGAGCGTCCCCAAGTGCGCCATGTTTTGCGCACGGGTCGGCCCCAGCAGTTCGAGGATCCGTGGATCGACTTCAAGCCGGTATTTTTTCATTGGAGCGGCTTTGGTTCGAATCATGACGTTTCCTCGTTGTTGTCGAGCAAGGACTGCGAATTTTCGGCGCTGGCGCGACGGCGTGTACGGGACGATGTACGCCTGCCGCCACTGGCGTTGACGGCTGCCTCGATGCGTTCGCGGTTGAGCGCCACAAGCCTGTCCAGTAGCGCTGAAGTGGCATCGGCGGACAGCGCCCACCGCCATTTGTCGTTCGCCGAACCACCGCCGAACTCGCGGAAGTCGTAGGCCACGTCCGCGTCATTCCAGCTGTAGGCGGTGGCGACCTCGGCGTCGATGACGGACAACAGACGGCGAAGCTCAGCGATCGTCGCGTCTGCGTTTTCTGGCGAATGGATGGCGTTCATCACGTCGGTCAGGCCGCAGCGGTGTGCCGCACTGAACTCGACTGCGAGACGATTGACCTGCGTCGCCGCTTCCACGCCCGCAGTCGCCACGCTCTGCTCTGGAAGGGGATACTTGGCGACCGATTCGCTGATGGAAAGCGAAAGCGTTTCGCCGAGATTGCCGCCGCTGAACTTCTCCAGCCACGCGCGAAACCCGGTACTCAGCGAGATGGCATACAGATCATCCCGCTCCATTCCGATCAGCAGAACCTTGTTGGTGTAAATCCAGTCTGAAGGCGCGAGCATCCCAACCGGGTACTTGGTGTTCTTGGAGTAGCCGATGAAATGCACGAATCGTCGAATCCGGCGCATCAAGTCCGCCCGGTGATTCCAGAACTGCCACCAGCGGTCGATCAGTCCCTTGTAACTCTTGAGCGCCGCGACCGTGCGGGTCGGCTGCACTTCCTCGACGATGAAGCGATGCGCCACGGGCCAACGGCGGCGAACTTCGTCCAGGCTCAGGTCAGCGATGTCCAGCGCCCAGCGTTCGATGCGGTTCAGCGCCGAACTGGTGATGTCGTCTCCCGTGATGTAGGGCCGCAACAGGCTGTCCGGTTCATTCTTGAGTCGATCAAACCATGGACTGCCCGACGTGATGACGAAAGCCAAGCCCTTACTGTTGTTCACGCCCTCAAAAGCAAAGGGAGCATCGGGCAACGCCTGTGGCACCCAGACGTCCGCCGCTTCGGGTTCCAGCCTCGGCCCAATGCGCGCGCAGCTCTGGCCATCGGCATCGCAGTCGGCCTGCCACTCGCCCTTGAAGAAGCCGACGATGGCAACCACGACCGCCGCGGAACCCGGCCACGGCATCCCTTTTCTGGCGAGATGAATGCTGCCGTTCTGGACGATGACACCAAGGCCGACTTCAATCGCACTGCCTTCGGCGATGTTGCTGGTCGCCAGCATCCCATAGCCGCCATCTGGGCGAAGCAGATCGACCGCACGCCGATGGAACACGACGCACAGGTCGATCTTGCCCGGTGACGCGCCGAGCACCATCTGGCACTGCCATTGCAGCTTTTCGCCCAGCGCACCTTTCCACAGACGGTTGCCGAGGAACGGTGGATTGCCAACCAAAGCGTCGAAGCCGGACGGCGCTCTGGCAAAGACTTCGGGGAATTCCAGCGGCCAATGGAACGGATTGCGGATGGGCTTGCCCGGCGGCAAATCGACGCTCAGGGTTTCCTGTGCTCGCTTCACGACGGCATCGAGGGCGTTGCGATCGCCAGCGACCGCCTGACCGGCTTGGATGGTCAGCATCGTCGCCGCGCCTTCGATTGCCGTCGCGTTGCCGCCCGAAGCCAAGACTT
>Ga0068855_100001667_pt1 | contig 27766 bp, 26 predicted proteins | sample KBSCornC52_FD_66592 | JGI IMG/M metagenome (GOLD analysis project Ga0068855, IMG submission 66592) | Corn rhizosphere microbial communities from Kellogg Biological Station, Michigan, USA - KBS Corn C5-2 | ecosystem: Host-associated > Plants > Roots > Rhizosphere > Soil ... | reverse complement strand
GTACGCGGACTTCAACAAGGCCGCCGCGCAGGACGCGCAGAACGGCCTGCCCGCCAACAAGACCAACGCGGTCTCGTACGGCGCGCAGCTCGAGATCTGGTTCTGAAGTGAGCGAGGCCGTGCGCACGGAGGCGTAGCGCACGGCGGCCCGGCGGCGGTGTCGTGCACCAGCGCCGGGTGCCCACCTCGCGGGCATGCGAGGGTGACAAGAAAGAGACGACGGCCTGAGTCCCGTGGCTGCCATCCGGGGCGACGGACCACGGCCTTCGTCCACGATCTGGAGGTGAACCTTGCGTAAGACCGGAACCTGGCTCTCCAGGAGCCTGATAGCGTGCATCGTCGCGATCGCGGCGCTCATCGTCGGGGGGACGAACGCCCGAGCTGGCGAAGTCGAAGTGCTCCATTTCTGGACGTCTCCGGGCGAGGCCCAGGCGATCGCCCAACTGAAGGCGCTGATCGCCGAACGCGGACATACCTGGAAGGATTTCGCCGTCGTCGGCGGCGGTGGTGGCAACGCCGGACAGGCCTTGCGCGTTCGCGTCGCTGCGGGGGCGCCTCCCGCGGCTGCAGCCATGAAGGGGCCCGAGATACAGGAATGGGCGGCGCAGGGCGTCCTCACCAATCTCGACATGATGGCCGCCTTCGATCATTGGGACGAGGTGATCCCGCAGGAGCTCCGAAACCTCGTCAAGTACCGCGGCCACTACGTCGCCGTTCCCGTGAACGTGCACCGTGCCAACTGGCTGTGGGCCAACATGGCGCTGCTCCGCCGGGCCGGCATCCCTGCCATGCCAGCAGACTACGACGCCTTCTTTGCTGCGGCGGACAAGCTCAGGAGCGCCGGCGTGTTGCCGGTCGCCATCGGTGCCGAACCCTGGCAGGAGTTCGTGCTCTTCGATGACGTGGCGCTCGGCGTCGGGGGCGCGGACTTCTACAGGAGCGCGCTGATCCAGCTCGACCCGGCGACCATCAACAGCGCCACCATGGCGCGAGTCCTGCAGACGTTCCGCCGCATCAAGTCCTATACCGACACGCGGGGGCCGGACCAGAGCTGGAATCGGGCAACGGCGCAGCTGATCGCCGGCAAGGCCGCCTTCCAGTTCATGGGGGACTGGGCCAAGGGCGAATTCACCACGGCAGGCCTGTCCGCCGGAACTGATTTCGTCTGCGAGAAGGCGCCCGGAACGGCCCTTGCCTTCGACTACGTCGTCGACACGTTTGCCATGTTCCAGCTCAGGAACTGGGAGGCGCAGCGAGCTCAGGGCTATCTGGCCTACGTGCTGATGGGCGAGCGTTTCCAGCACGACTTCAACATCCGTAAGGGTTCCATCCCGGTGCGCAAGGGCATTTCGCCGGTCGGATTCGACAGTTGCGCGCTCACCTCCATGCGGGACTTCGATGCCAGCGCCCGGTCGGGGCAACTCGTGCCCTCGGTGGCCATCGACATGGCGTTGCCGACCGATATCCACGCGCAGGTGCAAGGGGTCGTCAGCGGCTTCTGGGAAGACGACCGACGCAGCGTCGACGACGCCATCCGACGGCTCTTGGCAATCGCGACGGAAAGGCGCAATGCTCGCTGAACAGGACACGGCGCACGCACGCCGTGGCGAGTGAATGCGCCAGGCTTCTGGCGGTACCTGGCCGGGAGCTCCTGGGGTCATGGGTGACGGTAGGTGACCTGGTCATCGATCCCGCGCCCGCCGAACGCAAGGCGGGCCGCTTGCGAGACGGGTCTCCACCGGCGCCCTTGCCGTGCCGCAGCGCGCCTCGACCTGGTCGCCCTTCGGGGACAACGACGCTTCGGCTCCGCGACCGAAGTTTCGCCCAAGGCCCGTGGCCAGCAAACTGGCGGGACGACAGTTCCGCCATGACACGCCTTGATCGACATGCGTCGCCGAACGGCATCTTGCCGTCCAACGATCGGCACGGCCCCGAACGCGGCGTTGTGCCAGGCACCGACGTCCCCGCGGCGGCACGCGGCAGCGCCCGGCGCGTGGGTGGCGTCCGTGTCGACGGGGCACTGGCAGCCGCTCCGGTCAGGGCCTCCGCGGCCGCGCCGGCTCCCGTCATGCCGACCGATCTGCAGCAGGCCGCCTACATCCTGGCGCGCGATGTCATGGGGCGACCGCTACCGCCGACCCATCAGGCGGTGCTCTGGCAAGGCAACGAGACGCGCAAGGCAGTCCTCGATATGCTTCCGCACGGACGCGGCAACGTCGTGACGGACGTGCAGGCGACGAACCGTGTGAGCTACCAGCGGACGTTCGCCGCGCGCGCCATCGTGGAGGGCTGGCCGCGTCGCGGTTCGTTCGATCCCGAGGTGGCCGCGCTCACGACCTTGGCGGGCAGCGGCAATTGCAGCGAGATGGTCAACCTGGCCGCTCACGTCCACGCCCATCGTCTCGAGCCCGGCGACCGCCTCCTCGCGCAGCAGGTCGGCTTCATCGACCACACCTGGCTGCGCGTGCAGTGCGCCACACCGGATGGCGGGGCGCCCGGCTCGGGTCATGCCGCCATCATCGATCCGTGGGCGGAAGGGCCCGTCGCCGATCCGGGCGACACCCGCTTGCCTTCGGGCAGCGCTGGCGACGTCTCGAGTACCCATCGGCTGGATCGCGGCGAGGCCCGCTCGTCCGGGCATGCATTCGAGCTGGCGCGGGCAGACGTGGAGGAGCGCCATGGCGATCTGCTCGAACGCAACGTTCGACGCGGAGTCGACGGGTGGCACATCCTGAGCGACCCGGAGCCGCTGCTCGACGGCCGGTTTGCCTACCACGCGCGCGAGGCGGTGGATGCCGTGGGTCCTGTCGCGGCTCGGGCCGGCGCGGTTGCCGTGCTCCAGTCGGCGCCAGCCGGATTCTCGGCCTCCCAGGCCGAGGAGAACGCCGATGCCGTCGTGGCCTGGGCGCGCGACCTGCGACGTGCGCATCCACGCAACGTCAGCGCCTCGAGACCGCCGACCAGCCCGGATGCGGCGCCACCGGACGCCGACGCGAGGTGACGCGGCCGGGCATCGAGCGCGTCTCCCGGCGGCTTTGGTCTCAGGCCCGGATCCACTCGAAGTCGCCCTGGGAGATGGCCTCGAACATCTCGTCGGTGGCCTGGAAGATCGTGTCGCGCCAATAGAGGCCGTGCTCGGAGTAGTGCAGGAGCGTATCCGCGAGCCAGCTGGGATCGATGTCGTGCACGTTCGGGATGCGCACGATCAGGATCACGACCCCGGTCTCGCTGTCAATGCCCAACTGCGCTTGGTCCTGCGCGTAGGTCGTGAGGTTGGCCTCCAGCATGGCCGTGAACAGGCGCAAGGTACGCCCCGCGGTCGCGACGCCGAAATCGAACAGAAGGTACAGGGCGTCGCTGTCCGATTCCGGGATCTCGAACGAACACTCGAAGCCCTGCACTTCGATCATCTTCGAGGACACCACGGGCTTGGGATCGGCCATGCCGATCTCGGTTGCCACCGCCTCCAGCAATGCGTCGAGTGCCTGCGTGGACATGTGCGTTCAGGCGTTGCCGCGAGGGGACGCCGTGCGCTCGAGCATCCGCGCCCGTTCCATCGCGTCGTATCGCTGCGACGCCGTGCGCGGCCTGTCGAGGTTCAGCAGGAAGACCGGCAGCCAGACGTTGCACGCGGCCGCCCGTCGCGGCTCGGTCGGAGTTGCCGGCGGCCTGGCGGCCATGAGTACGGCGCGGATGTCCGACAGCGTTGCCGAACCGCCCGACAGTCCGAAACCCTGGCGGCCAAGCCAGCTCCTGGCGGCCAGCAGCGCCAGCGCCGGCAGGCCCGTCGGGGCGCCGGAAGCCGAACCGGCGCGCGCCTGGCTCGCCATCAGGAAGGCCATTGCGTGCAGCGGGAATCGACTGCCCAGCGCGCCCTCCAATGCCGCCAGCCGGTTGCCTGTGCAATGGGTCGCCGCCTCCGACCCCTGCATCTCGCCCAGGGCGTTGCGGATGGCGACGATGTGACGCTCGAGCCGGTGTCCCTCGTCCCGGTTGCCGCGTTCCGCATCGTCGCGCTGCGATGAATGGGTGCGCAGCGCGAAGGCGCTCTTGTGACGTCGAACCTCGTAGTCGTCGCTGATCTCCTCCAGGTTCCACTCGTCGAACTCGCAATGCTCCACGGCGCCCGTCGCGGATTTCCCCGCCTTGCGGCGGCGCTTCAATGCGGCCCGGTGGGGCCGTCCGCCGCTTTGCGCGGTCAGCGCCTTTCCAACGTGGACACACTTGAAGTGAGGATGTCCCAGCGAATGCCCGTGCGGGTGCGCCTTCTGCGCCGCGTCGGGCGTGCCATCCAACGGCCTCGCGGGACGATCGGCCTCGCTGGTGCAAGTCGCCAGCAGCGCCACCATCTGCATGGCGGCGCCGACCGGCGGCGAGGGCGGCGGAGGAGGGGGACCAAGCTTCATCCCGTCGCTCCCAGGATGGCGCTCTGAGCGAAGGAGACGACCTGTGCGCAGGCCCAGGGCGCGACGAAGAAGATGACCATCGTCACGACCAGCAGCTTCAGGCCGTGGGACATGGCCTGGTCCTGCAGCGACGTGATGGCCTGGAACAGTGACACCAGCAGACCCACGAGTGCGGAGACGGCCGTGATGGGCAGTGAGATCATCAGCACCAGGGCGAGTCCCTGCGCTGCGATCCTGATCACCTCGTCGTAGTTCATGGTGCCCCTAGCGGTAAGTGAGGACGAGTCCGTGCACCAGGACGGACCACCCGTCGATGACGACGAACATCAGCAGCTTGAAAGGAATGGACAGATTGGTCGGGTTCAGCTGCGACAACCCGAGCGCCAGAAGCACGTTGGCGATGATCAGGTCGATGATGACGAAAGCCATGTAGAGCAGGAAACCGATGCGAAACGCCTCCGACAGCTCCGTCAGGGTGAACGCCGGGACGAGCACGATCAGATCCGTGTCCTTCAGCGCCGCCGCCCGCTCCGCCGGCCACAGCGAAGCAGCGGAGCGCACGAAGAACTGCCGCTCGCGTTGCCGCGCATGCTGCAGCAGGAACTTGCGATACGGCTCCTGCGCCGATTCGAAGATGTCGGCGAATTTCTGCGCCGGCGTGTCGCCTGGAGGACGCACCCGCAAGGTGTCCATCGCCTGCATGCCGATGGGCGCCATGATGTAGGCGGTCAACACCAGCGCGATGCCGTTGGTGACCATGTTGGACGGCACCTGCTGGACACCGATGGCGTTTCGCAGCAGCCCGAACACGATCGTGAGCTTCATGAACGAGGTGGCGACGACGGCGGCCAGCGGCAGGATGCCGATGGCGAACGCCAGCAGTCCGAGCGAGACTGCGTCGAGAAAGCCCGAGCTAGACGGGTTCACGGAACAGCTCGATGATCCTGGCGCCGAGGCGATCGCCCACGCGAACCAGTTGCGCGCGACCGTGCACCTGTCCGCCGATGACGAGATCGACGCATGCCTGGCTGGCTGGCACCGGCAACTCCAATATGTAGCCGGGCTGCATGGCCGCGAGCTCGCCGATCGGCGTGCTGAGCACCTGGAGCTCGAGGTGCACGTCGACCTCGATGTCGGAGATCGGATCGCGACCGGGTCTTGGGTGCCTTGCCGCGGCGTCTTCTTCCATGGCGCTCCGGGCGGAACTTGTGGCGGTGTTCATCCAGCGGTCTCCTTTGGCGGTGATCTCGCGGCCCCGGGCGACGCCATGCCAGGCGAGTGAGCCCTGGCCACGCCGCCCCACGAGGAACCTGACGGTGTCGATCGAGTCTTCCGGGCCGCACTGCTTGTCGAGCAACAGGACATCACCGATGGCCAGTGATTGCAGGAGTCCAAGGCCCAGCCGCCTTTCGCCCAGGCTGACCCGCACCGGGATCGGCAGGTCGCTGACGGCGCCGAGCCGAGATCCCACTTGGCGCACCAGCTCGGACGCTACGACCGACAGCCATGCAGGATCGGTGCAGCGAAGTCGTGCCTGGATCCGGTGTCGTCCGATCCGGCAGTCGAAAAGGGTGTCCCCGGGCGCCTGCGCAAGCGGCTCGCACCTGCGCTCGAGGCCGACAGCATGCAGGCCATTCGCCGCCAGCCAATCCATCGCGCCGCCCAGTACCGAGCTCGCCCTGGCGCAGAGGCAGGCCATCTGCACCTCGGCCGACCATGAGCCGGCCGCCAGGATCGAGGCGCACACGACATCGATCGACCACGGAATGACCAGCGTCAGCTCCGCGCCCGGTGCACGCCATGTGAGGGAGAACCGTTCGCCAGCGCGGCCTTCGCCATCGTCGCTCGCGCGCACGGGGCCGATCCCCAGGTTGGGCATCCACCGACGCAGCGCGTGTTCCAGCCGCTCGCTGAACAGCAGTCTGGACGCGGCCGCGGCGCGGGGGTCGACCGTGTCCAGGGCGTCGGCAAAAGGGGTGACCAGCGCGCATTCCATGACTCAATTGCTCCGCAATGCCTCGCACACGGCGATCTCCACGGCCAGTGGCGGCTTGATCTGTTCGTCCAACTGGGCCTGCAGCGTCGAGGTATGTCTCGAGAGTAGGTCGAGCGTCGCTCGACTCGCGCACGAAAAGCGAAGCGCAAGCGACTGGCGCGAAAGCCGGATGTCGAGGGTCGCGTCCTCGAAGCCCTGCGGCTCCAACGACAGTGAGAATTCCCACGGGCCCGTCTCGCGCCGCTCCTCGCCGCTGCAGGTCTCGCGAACCAGGTCGACGACGCAGCGAAGCCTGCGTGCCTCGTCCACGGCACGCGTCACCGCGCCGATCAGCGCGATCTCCCTGGGGCCGCGCTCGTCGTCGTCCGCCGCCGGGGTGGGCGCCGCCGCCGAAATCGCGTCTGCTGGATCCAGGCCGGCGTCCGAGTCGTCACCGCCGGCGGGAGACTCCTGCGGTTGCGCCGAGGTCGTCCACACGACGTCCGGCCTGGCCTCGGTCGATCCCTTCGCGGCGCCGGGTTCCTCGTCCTCCGCCTCCGGCATCGAGCAGCCGGTGCCGTCCTCGCTCGATTCCTTGGCGGGCTGTCGCCACGCCCCTCGCGTGCCTGCGCCGACGCAGGTAGACCATCGTCGTTGCTCGATGGTTCTATGCATGCATCCCGCAGCGTCCAGCACGCGCACACGGTCGATGTGCAAGGGCTTCTGATAGACGGCCACCGCTGCTTCCTCAGATTTCCGCGCGGCCGAGCGACCGCAGTTCCACGTGCCCGCTCAGCTCCTGGAACGAATACACCTGCAGCCAGGGGGCCTTGCGCTCGATCATCTTTCTCACGTAGCGACGGATGTCCATGGAGGTCACGACGGCCCGGGCGTCTTGCGGCGTCTGGCCGGACAGCCGAAACACCGCATCGCAGATCTGCTCGATGACCTCCGGCGCGAGCGCCAGGAAGTTGCCTGCCGGCGTCTGTTTGATCGACTGACGCACCGCTTGCTCCACCGCGCCGTCCAGCAGGACGACATCGAGCAGGCTGTTGCCGCCGGCCGCCTTGTGCGCCAGCCACCTGCCGAGTTCCGAGCGTGCGTACTCGGTGAGCATCAGCGGATCCTTCTCCTTGGCGCCCCAGGCGACCAGGCTTTCCAGGATGGCGCGGATGTTGCGCACCGGAATCTGCTCCTCCAGGAGCCTTCGGAGGACCTCGGCGATCTTCATCAGCGGCAGCGCCTTCATCGCTTCACCCACCAGATTCGGATAGTCCTTCTGGGCCTTCTCCAGGATCCATTGCACTTCCTGGATTCCCATGAAGAGATGGGCATGGCGCTGCATGCTGACGATGCCGTGCCGAGCAAGCGCCTGCTCATGGCTCAGGACGTCGGCCCCCTCGACCTCACGCCGACGCTCCACGGGGATCCAGAGGGTCTGCTCCTGACCACAGGCCGCAGCATGTTGCTCGCACAGCGCCTTGACCTTGTCGGTTCCCTCGATCAGCAGCAACGCGTTGGGCTGCAGGCTGCCACCCTCGGTGGGGACGTCGTGGATCAGGATCTGGTAGCTGAACGGTTCGAGCTCGGCCCCGATCACGATGTCGATGCCGGGAAATGGCAGTCCGAGCGTCTCCTGCAGCTTGTCTCGCTCGGCGGCGAACGCGGTGTCCAGTTCGGCGACGTCCAGGCCACGCAGCGTGTCGTGGGAAAGTCGGATCACCAGCGGGCTCGTGAAGTCGCGTCCCTTGAGCTGGATCTTCGGGGGCGCAGTCTTGCCGCCGTCGCGCATCAAAGCGGGCATGGGAGGAGAACTTGCGTGGGGCATGCTGCGCGACTTGCGGGCGCGCACCACGCCGACGCCTGCCAATACGGACGCCAGCACCAGGAATGGCAGCGTGGGAAATCCGGGAATCAGCATGAACCCGGTCAGCACGACCGCCGTCAGGATCAAGGGTTGGGGGTTGGACGTGAGTTGCTCGCCGATCTCATGGCCGACCGACGTCTTGCGGCCGGCACGCCGCTCGTCTGCCACGCGCGTCACAAGCACCCCGGCCGCCATGCAGATCAGCAGCGAAGGAATCTGCGAAACCATCGCGTCGCCGATCGACAGCACCGTGAATCGGGCGGCGGCCTCACCGGCCGTCATTCCCAGGTACATGGCACCGATCGCCATGCCACCCAGAATGTTGACCGCCGTGATCACCAGGCCGGCGATCGCGTCACCCTTGACGAATTTCATCGCTCCGTCCATGCCACCGTGCAGCGTGCTCTCCATGGCGAGCAATTCGCGCCGCGCGCGCGCCTGGTCGCCGGAGATCAGGCCCGCGCGCAGGTCGGCGTCGATGCTCATCTGCTTGCCCGGCAGCGCGTCCAGGGTGAAACGCGCGCCCACCTCGGCAACGCGCTCCGATCCCTTGGCGATCACCACGAACTGGACGATCGTGATGATCACGAACACGACGAAGCCAACCACGACGTTGCCGCCAACGACGAGGTTGCCGAATGCCTCGATCACGTGGCCGGCCGAAGCGGTCAACAGGATCGCCTTCGTGGATGCGATGTTTAGCGACAGTCGGAACATCGTCGTGAACAGCAGCAGTGTGGGAAATGTCGACAGCTCCACCACGCTCGGGACGTAGAGGACGACCATGAGCAGGAGCGAGCTGACCGTGAGATTGACGGCCAGCAGGGTGTCGATCACCAGCAGCGGCACCGGGATGATGATCAGGGTCAGCACGGTGACGATAAGCAGGCCCATGCCGACGTCGCCGCCGAACCGGGCCGCGATCTTGCGGATCATGCGGGTTGTCCTCCACGAAGTTGCTCGGCCCAGCGCAGCACGATGGCCACCGATTCCAGGAACGGCTCCGGCACTGTCTGGTTCGTCTCGACCTTGTAGAGCGCGCGCGCCAGTTCCGGGTTGCCGATGATCGGTACGCCTGCCTGCCGGGCCGCCTCGCGTATGACCGCGGCCTGCGCGTCGACGCCCTTGGCGACGACGACTGGGAGACCGCATTCCTCGGGCACGTACCTCAAGGCCACGGCGTAGTGGGTTGGATTGACGACGACAGCGTTCGCGGACGCGGCGGCGGCGGCGGGATTGGAGAAGGCGATCTCATGCGCAATCGCCTTGCGTTGGCCCTTGATCTGCGGGTCGCCCTCCATCTGCTTGTACTCGCGCCGCACTTCGTCCTTGGTCATCTTCTGCTGCTTCAGGAAGATCAGCCGCTGAATGACGAAATCGACCACACCCAGCACGACGAACAGCGTGGCGCACACGGTGAACAGCTTCAGGATCGCCGACCAGGCGCTGGCGCCGATGCTGTCGGCCTGGCCGTAGCCGCTGAAGACGAGCATCGGCAACACGGATCTGACGAGCAGCCACAGGATCCAGCCAATGAACACTGCCTTGATGATCGCCTTGAGTACTTCGATGAGCGACTTGACGGAGAACAGTTTCTTGGCGCCGGCCACCGGGTCGAGTTTCTCGAACTGTGGCATCACGGGTTCGAAGGAAACGTGGAAACCCACGTGCGAGAGTCCGCCCACCAGGGCACCCAGCACGGCGAAGCCGAGGACGGGTACGACGATCCAGAGCGCATCGACCGCCATGCCGTAGGTGGCCAGCATCATTCGGTCGATGCGATCACCGGTCTGGGGTGCCGTCGACAGCGCGATCGACAGGATGTGGCGCACGTTCTCCTGCGCCGTCGACGCGGTGGCCATCAGCCCCCCGAGCGCGAACGCGAACGAGAACGCCGATGAGAGGTCCGCGCTGTGCGCGACCTGACCTTTCTTGCGGGCGTCCTCCAGCTTCTTCTCGCTTGCGGGCTCGGTCTTCTCCGACACGGTCAGTCCTCATTGCGGTGCACATCACGCGCTGGTCGCCAGCATGGATCCCCGCAGGTCGTCGAGGCGCCGGTCAAGCGAAGGCGAGCCTGCCTAGCCGAACCCGGCGGCCTCAGTGCGACGATGCCGATGCGGCGCGCGGGGGCGCCATCTGGCACGCCACGCACGACGGGACGAGGTAGCGCCGCAACGGCTCGAAGACCGTGCCGACCATCATCAGCAGCAGCACGATGGCGACGATCCCCTTGATCGGCTGCGACAGGTTCGTCGGTTCCAGCTTCTCGGCCGATCGCGACAGGAGGCCGATACCGACGTCGATCAGCACCAGCACCGTGAGCACGGGCGCCGCAAGCTTGAGCGTGTTCGAGAACAACGTGCTGACCTGCGCCTGCAGGAACGTCTCGAGCATCGCCCTGGTCGATGGGAGGAGATCGGTCAGCGGCCATATCCGGAACGATTCGAACAAGGTCTCGACCATCGAGATGCCTCCTCCAATCGCGAAGAAGACGGCACCGGCCATCTTGCCCATCATGTTGGAGACCGGTGTCGACTGCTGCCCGCTCATCGGATTCTGGAGCTGGACGCTGTTGTAGCCGGCCGCCGTATCGACGAGAGCGCCTGCGAATTCGATCGTCCAGAAGACGGTGGACATGGCGAAGCCCATGACCACGCCGAGGAAGGCCTCCTTGAAAGCGATCAGCGCGACCTCGGCCCCCGTCAAGACGTCCAGCTCCGATGGTGGCCGCCCGGCGGCGACGTAGATGGCGAGCAGGACGGCGAGACCGGTGCGGGACTTGCGGTTGATGATCTGCTCGGCCGTAACCGGGAGGATGGCCAGCGCCACTGCGAAGCGGATCGTGTACAGCGCGACGGCGTTGGCCGATACGCCGATGGATTTCAGGACGAGGAAGAGACTCGACGAGATCGACAGCATGTCGGCCCCGTTCGCCGGCGCGTTCATGGCGCTGCCGCCCGGCCAAGCTCGTCCGACCTCGCCGCGCGCAGCCGGCTGACCGCAGCCTCCTCCGCCTCTTCATCCTGGCGGTCGTCATCCTCCTGCTGGCGTGTGGCCTCCAATCGCGCGATGTCACCCGCCAGCGCATCGATCTTCTGCCTGTGGCGAGCGAGCTCGCCGCGACGTGCCCGAAGCTCGTCCACTCGCTGGTTCAGCGTGCCGTCGCAACGTTCAACGTCCTGCTGCTTGAAAACCACCTCGCTCTTGCGAGTCGCGGCAACATGCTCTCTCAGCAACAGGGTGCCGATGTCGAAGGACTGACCGGCGCTCGTGAGATCGGCGAGGCGATGGCGTTCAAGTGCCTCGGCCGACAAGGCTTCGGCGACGGCCCGCTCGGCCGCGCGCTTCAGCGCGCCGGCCTCGTCGCGCCGCGCCATTGCGTCGTCGACTGCCTCCTGCATGACCACCGTGCGGCGCTCCCGGACCTGCTGGAGCATCTTGAATGTCCGGATCCTGTCCATGGGATTCACCTGCGCGCCCGGGCCGCGCTCACGCGGGCGCCGCGATGCGCCCGAGCTCGCTGACGGTTTGCTCGAAGGGGACGAGTTCGTCGGTGCGTTGCCCGAGCAGCGCTCGGATCCGCGTCTGCTTGTCGATCGCCTCGTCGCCTTCCGAATCATTGCCCTTGGCGTACTCGCCAAGCTGGATCAACGGTTCGATCTCCTGGTACTTGGCCATGAGCTTGCGCATGCGGCTGGCGGCCTGCGCGTGCCGTGCGGGCACCACCTGCGTCATCACCCGGCTGAGGCTTGCCAGTGCGTCGATCGCCGGGTACTGGTTCATCGCGGCGATGCGCCGCGACAGGATCATGTGCCCGTCGAGGATGCCTCGAACCTCCTCGGCGATCGGATCGCTGCCACTTTCGTCCTCCGCTAGCACCGTGTACAGCGCGGTGATGGAGCCGCGGGCGCCCATGCCGGCCCGCTCGAGCAGGCGCGGGATCTCCGCGAAGACCGACGGCGGAAAGCCTCGCCGTGCCGGAGGTTCGCCGCGCGCGAGACCGATCTCGCGTAAGGCGCGGGCGAAGCGCGTCAGCGAGTCCATCATCAGGAGCACTTTCTGGTCTCGATCCCGGAAGTACTCGGCCACGGCGGTGGCGAGGTAGGCGGCCTTGGCGCGCTCGATGGACGAGCGATCCGAAGTCGCGCAGACGACAACCGACCGGCGCATGCCTTCCTCGCCGAGGATCATCTCGATGAATTCGCGCACTTCGCGCCCGCGTTCGCCGATCAGCGCGATCACGTTGATGTCGCAGCGGGTGCCGCGCGCCAGCATGCCCATCAGCGTGCTCTTGCCCACCCCCGCCGGGGCAAAGATGCCCATGCGCTGGCCTTCGCCCAGAGTCATCAGCGCATCGATGGCGCGCACTCCGGTGGGCATCGGATGCTCGATCACCCGGCGCTGCATCGGATCGGGCGGGTCGCGGAACACCGGGCGCTCGTCGTTGCACAACAGTTCTCCCTTGCCGTCGATGGGCTCGCCCAGGCCGCTGATGACGCGGCCCAGCAGTCCGGGCCCGACCGGCACCGAGAGCGGGCGTCCGGTCGCGAACACCCGGGTGCTCGTGGAGATGCCGTTGAGCTCGTCGAATGGCGACAGGATGGCGGTGCTGCGGGAGATGCCGACCACCTCCGCCTTCTGGAGGACGGCACCGCCGGGATCGCGCAGTTCGCAAAGCTCGCCCAGCTTCACGTTCATGCCGCTCACGCGGATCAAGGTGCCGAGCACCTCGAACACCTTGCCTGTCGCCGGCAACGCCGGGTTGTCGAGCAGCGCCTGGCGCAGCGCGCGCGAGAACTCGTCGAGATCAAGCTGCATCGGAATCCACCCCCGACGCCGGGGAGGCCGCTTCACCGGCCGCGGCACGGGCCGCCGAACCGGCAACGAACTCCGAGTCCTGCATGCGTCCCAACGCGGCGCGTGCGGCCTTGCCGATGGCCTGCTTCACGGCCTGTATCTGCAGGCCCATGCTGGCGTCGATCACGCCGTAGTCCGATTCGAGGACGCATCCCCCGGACACCAGGCGGCTGTCCACCTTGACCTCCAGCGGGACAGGGATGCCGATCTCCTGCGCCAGCTGGGACACCACGGTCCGCGCGTAATCGGCGTCGTCCACGCCGATGTGCAGCACGAGGGTCTTGGAGTCGTCGGCCATCTGACGCACGCTGCGCAGGGCGCGGCGGTAGAGGCCGTCCTTGTCCTCGACCTCGATGACGCGCTGGGTCGCCAGGCTCACCAGCTCGGCCAGCCGGTCCGAGGCGCGCTGCATGCTGCGATGCGCGTCGAAGGCCTTTTCCGCCATCTCCCGGGCCCAGCGCTCGACCGCCTCGCGCATGCCCTGTTCGTAGGCCTGCGCACGGATGCGCCCCGATTCGTCCTGTGCCTCGGCCAGGCACTGCTGCGCACGCTGCAGTGCCTGCGCGACGATGGTGGCCGCTTCGTCTCCAGCCTTCGCAAGGCGCTGGGCAGCCTCGTTGGTGATCTCGCAGGCGTGCATCAGAGTCGCGAAGTCGTCGCTGCGCACGACGCCGTCGCTCACGCCGATATCAAGCGCGCCGGTTCTGAGCCAAAAAGCCATGAGTGCTCCGGAAACAAGTGGGGTAGGCGCTCGATGAACTGCTGGTGTTCGGACATGATGGCAGGCACCGCTGGCCTGCGGGCATCGCTTCTGGACGCGCTGGGCGGAAGCATCAGGTTGCACAGCCTGCGCAATCGCTCGTCTTTCCAGGAACACGCGTCGCGCAGGAGCGACCATCCGGTCGCCAAGGTGTCGGCGTCGTTACCGGGGAGCGCGCGGCCGGCGGTCGACAGTCGATCGTGATCCATGGCCAGCAGGGCCGTGAAGGTGGCATCCCCCACCATGGCGCGCGCGCGCCGCCGCACGCTGCTGTCGACGCTGCGAGCCAGCTGGCCGCGGCAGGCGAACAACGCGCGCGTGGCGCAGACCCGTCCGATCTGACCCTTCGGCAGCATCCACATGGTCTCGATAGGAGAGGCGGCCGCTGACAGGTCGGGCCAGCGAAGATCGAAACTTGCAAGCAGCACGTCGTTGAGCAGCGTCGCGCCGCATTGCGCGACCTGCGCGATTCCAGCTCCCAGCGAGAGTATCCACTCCGGATGAAGTCGCACCGGCAGGGTCTGCAGGGTGTTCGCCGCGCGTGTGGCGAGGTTGTTCGCGATCGCCGCACGAGAGGCGATGCCATCGTCACTGAGGCTGGCCATGGTCGCTCACCAGCTGTCCTGCGATCGCGGGTTCGGCTGCCCGCTCGGTGCGCCGCTTCGGTCGCCATCTCTTGTGCCATGCGAAGGCGGCCGCTCCAGCGGCGCTCAGGAGCAGCACGATCGCGCCGACGATGATGGACGCTACGCCTGAACCAGCCGGGGGAGCCGGACGCCGCTCCTCGATGCGGATGGATGAATCGGCCGAGGGGACCGGCGTCACCGTGACCGTGCTGTAGTCTAGGCCCTCCACCGCGTGCATCACCAGGTTCTTGATGTCCGGCACGAGGGCCTGGATGTCCGTCCCGCGCCGATACTTCACGAAGATGGAGGCGCTGGAGGGCTTCGTGACGTTGGCCAGCGGATCGTTGTTCGGCAGGACGATGTGGACCCGGGCCACGATGACGCCATCGATATGGCTCAGGGTATCGGCAAGTTCCTGCTCCTGGCCGTACAGGAAGCGGACACGCTCCTCGGTCGGAGACGAGATCATCCCGTCGCGCTTGAACAGATCGCCGAGCGTTGCGCGTCGCTCGTGAGGCAGCGCCTTGTCCCGCAGCACGTCGAGCGCGCGCACGGTCTGGGACTGCTCCACCTGGATGTTCCAGGTCTTTCCGCCGTCTGGCGATTGCTTCTGCGCATCCAGGCCCGCGGCGAGCAAAGCCTCCAGCATCTCGTTCGCGTCCGCTTCGGCGACTTTCGTGTACAGGTCCGCCTGGCACCCGGCAAGCAGGCACAGCACGGCGATGGCGAACACCCGAAGGAGTGATCGATGCCTCGGCCGACCTGGCGACGCGATTTTTAGAAGCAAGTTCGGCATCGCAGGCCCCTATTGATTCTTCATCAGGTCCGAGACGCTCTTCTTCGCGGTGCTGACCACGGCGAAGCAAGCTTCCTCCTTCATCGAGATGGCGCTGGCCTGGGATATGGTCTGGATCTGGAAGGCCGAGATCTCCGCGAGGGTCATGCCGCTCATGTCCGTTGCCGACATGCGGCTCAGGAGCTCGGTGGGCTCCTTCATCAGGTCATCGATCTTCGCGACCACGCCCGGCGGCACCTGCGAGTGCGGCGGTTGGATGTTGCCGGCCTCCTGCAGTCGCTGCATCATCGATTCGAAACGGCTGACCAGCTCGGGAGGCGCGACCGGCGCGACGCCGGTCGTGCCAGGCACCAGGCCGGTCTGCAAGGTCGCGGGGGGGATGATGCCAAAGGGATGATCCATGATCTGTCCGTCCGTGTGTGGATGCAGCCGTCCTCATGCGCGCATGAAGGCGGAGTGGATGGCGAAATCGAAGGTGTCCTTGACCGGTTCCTCCTGCGCCTCTTCCGGAGCGATGCGGAAGATGGCTTCAGTGCCGTTCTTGCCGAAGGTGCCGTCGAGCAGTGAGGTGGCCATGCGCTTTCCTTCGACGCTGCTTGTGGGCGATTCCAGGATGCGATTGCAGAGCGTTCTCCAGTTGCGGTCCCCGACTGCGTATCGAAGGATTGCCTGCAGGGGCTCGATGTCCTCGCTGTCGGGGTACTGCTCGGACAGCTCGTTGCATTGGCGCAGCGCCCCCTGCATGTCGCCGCGCTGACAGCGCGACCACATCCGGATCAGGCGGATGGTGCGTGGATCGATCCCGACGAGGTCGAGAAAGTGCAGCAGAACCTCGGCTTCGTCCAGCATGCTTTCGTCGAGGCAGGCGCAGGCAATCTGCTTGAGCACCTTGTGCAGGGGGTTGCTGCTTGAATTGGTGTCCATGGGCGGAACTCCAGCTTCGTGTCCTTGGTGCGGCCATGCATGGCCGGCAGAGTGACGGCGGGTGGGTCTTGAGCGCCCCACCGCCGTCGCCGCGGCGAGTTCTTAGCTCGGTGCCTTCGAAGCGTCGGTCATGTTCTTGACCAGGTGCTTCATCGTGTCGCAGATCTGCGAGATCTCCTGGGCGATGATGGACAGCTGGGCGTTGAACAGCGCGTTCTTGTTTGCCTCGTTCGTCATGTGCGTCATCGTGTCGTTGTACGAATTCGAGTTGGCGTCATTCAGCGCCGTCGACGCCTGCATGCCGCCCTGCGCAGTCGCGACAGCGCTCAGCATGTTCTCGAGCTGGTTCATCGAGTTGTTTGCGGACAGGGCCGTGGTGGTGGTACCGGAACCGAAAGGCATTTCTAGACTCCATGTGGTTGTCGAGCGATATGAGTGGCGTTACGCCATATTCCGCGGTCGCTCCTTCCGCTGAATTCCAATTTGATCGTCACGCGGTGCACAACGGCGTGCCGAACTGCGCGACCCAGAACTTCTCGATGGCACGGCGCGCTGCGTCGAAGGCGTCCATCTCGCAACGCACCGCGGACAGACTCTCCGCGTTGCCGGCGGACTCGAGCTGGCTCTCCAGCTCGCGTCGTCGGGCGGCGAAGCAGTCGAGCGCGAACATGGCTTCCTCGCGTGCAAGGGACGCGTCCGCCGGCAGCTCCGGCAGCTTTGCGCAGAACGCCGCCAGGCGTTTGCTGTTCGTCTGTTCAATAGGCATGATGGTTCTCCAGTTCGGTTTGCGCCGACTTCAGTGGCTTGGGTGCGTCCGGCGCGATCTTTGCGGCGGCGTCCGGCACCCGACCCACGACGATGTGCTTCACACCGTCGGATGTGCGTAGCACCGACGTGCCGTCGTTGTCGACGAGCAGCCCGCTCAGCGCGGGGATTCCGGTGTGGCGTGACTGAAGGTCGGAATCGATCTCCAGGCCGAATTCCGCCAGGTCGGACGCCACTTGTCCGATGGCCTGGTTGGCACGAACGGGATCGTCGACCGTGCCCGAGACGCGGAATCGGTGGCCGGATTCACGCGTGACGTGGACCTCGCGTCCAGGCAGGGCTTCGACCAGGCGGTCGATGATCTCCGGCGTGGCGAGGAAGCGCCTCTTGATTGCCGGACCGCCTGCGTACGCATCCAGCCGGTTGTTCAGCAGGTCCACGTCGGCGCGGCTTGCCAGGACACCCCGCACGACCAGGCGATCCCCGGAGCGCTGGACATCCAGCATCGGCAGCATCCGGGAATCCAGCGCGCTGAGCAGCCGCTGCACGGGGTCGACGCTCGCATCGACGGGGGCGGCAGACCGCATGGCCGTCGATCGTTCCGTCGCAGGTTCCGGATGGGCCCCGGCCCTGGATGGCACGAAATGGAGCGTCGCCGCCGCGGTCATGGCCACGATGGGTGTTGCGGCGGCGATCAAGAGAAGGCTCCTGCGCGGATGACTACGGCGCGATTCGGATGCAGGCGCTTCGACGACAGTTGGGGGCGCGAAGCATCGCTCGAGAAGGAAAGCGTCACTTGGCCATTCGGTATCCGACGGCCCCACGCAGAGGATGACGCCACCGAAGCGCACGGGGACAAAGTCCTCCAGCCAGCAGAAGAGGCTGTCACCGTCTTGCGTCTCGCCGGCGACGGTCGCTGAGGCGCCGTCCGCAAGCCAACGGGCCTGGTGCCGGCCGTCTGCTTCTCGCCGGAGTTCGAGCTCCTGTACATCCCAGTCACCGATGAAGACATCGCGTTCCTCGCTTCGCCCGACCATCAATCGAGCGCCAAGCCAGTCTATGGAGGCGCCCGCATGGTCGCCGCTGAGGACCCGAAGCTTTGTCATGGGGTACGAACTTCCTGTTGAGACGGGCCGTCAGCAGCCGCAGGCGACGGAGGACGCGCTGTCTTGCGCCGGTGCGGCTGTCGCGCCATGAGCGGCGTCGATGCGGATGCGGCGGGGCGTGATGAGGAACAGGCGCTGCCGATGGGACGACTGCGAGGCGTCGACCCTGAACAGCGCACCGAGCAACGGCACATTCGACAGCCACGGGATGCCGGACCGTCCGCTGCTCGTGCTGTCGACGGAGATGCCGCCGACCAGCAGCGCTTGACCCTCCTCGAGCGTGACCATGGTGCTGATCGAAGAGCGATCGGCGATTGGCACGTTGTCCACGGTGTCGCTGCTGAAGCCGCCGTCCTGTATGGCGATCTCCATTCCGATGCCGGCGCCCGAGGCGCGCGTGACGAGGCGCGGCGTCACCTGCAATTGCGTGCCGGTCTCGATCGAGTAGAGCTTCGCGTCCTGGTTGCCCGCGACGCGCACCGAAGCGGTTCGTGTGTCGGACAGCAGCGCGGTATGGTTGCCCGCCACGAGGATCTTGGGCTGCGACACGACCCGGGCCTGGCCGTGCCCCTCCAGCGCACGAATGCGGGACAGGAGTTCCTTGCCGCCCGAAGACAGCAGAGTGGTGATGTTGAAGCCGTCTCCTTGCGGGACGGAACTGGAAGTGCTCGTGGCGGTCCCCGTCGGCGAGATCTGTATCTGGCTGGCGTTGCGGCTGAATTGCCAGTCGAAGCCGAGCGAGGCCATCTCGTCCGACGACACGTCGATGATGGACGCCTGCACTTCGAACATCTCGGCAGGCGTGTCCAGCTTCGCGATGAGCGACGCGATCGTCTCCATCTGGTCGGCGGGGGCGCGCACGATCAGCAGATTGGTGCTCTCGTCGGCCGCGAAGGTGACGGCTGGCGCTTGCGGTGCGGGTCGCGCCTTCGTCGGCTTGTAGATCTCGGTCGCCGCAGCCGGCCGGTTCGGCGTCAGCGCTTGGGCGCTGGGCGATGCCAGTGAGCGTGTCGCGTTCAGGAGCGCTCCGTCGCGGCTGGTCCGGTCCTGCGGGTCGCCGACCAGGAGCGTCGACATCGAATCGGCCGGCGCCGTGCCATTTGTTGTGGACGCAAGATCGCGAGCAGCCGGCCTGGCTTGCCCGCCGCCGTAGAGATCGAGCAGGGCGGACAGCACGCCGGGCACCTTGACGCCCAGGATGGTGCGATCCACGACCGGAGCGTTCATGAGCTGAAACGAACGCGTGACTTGCGGGCTCGGTGCGGAATCCGTGTCGTGCAGCGCCGAGATCAGGGCCTCGAGCAGCTCGATGTGTCGCGGCGGGCCGGCAGCAAAGGCGAGGGTGCCGTCCTCCACGGGGACGAACCGCACGGGGTATCGCTCGTCCAGCAAGCCGAAGTTCGTCAGCTTCGTCCTCGCATCGCCAGCCGACGTCCCGCTCAGCTTGAACAGCCGGCTCTGGATCTGGCTGGACGGATAGACGTAGATCGCGACGCCGTCGTAATACCAGATCAGTCCAAAGCTTCTGCTGATCAGGTCCATGAACGCGCGCGGGGTCATGGAGAACTTGGCGTTGACGGTTCCCGTGACGCCGTCTGCGATCACGATGGGGATGCTCTCCGACCCGGCGAAGTCCCGCAGGACATCGGGCAGTTGCACCTCCTTGGCGTCGTACACGAATGGCTTGCCGGCCAGGCCGCCTGCGACGGCACACGGCTTTACTGCCAGCATTGCCAGGGCCAGCGCTGCGGCGCCCGGCAGGCACATGTGCCGCCTGGCGCGATTGCGCGGGTCGGAATGCGTCGGCCTCACCACGCACGCTCCGGAACCCAGGGCCGCGGACGCGGTTCCGCGCTGATCGGTCGCATGGCCTCAGGGGCGGCACCTTCGTTGGCGTGGGCACCTTGCACAAGGTGGACGAGCATCGGCGTCTCCGGATCTTGATCTGTTCGACCTGTACAGGCTAAGTGCCCGAGCTGCCGTCAACGTACGTCGAAGACGAAGCGCCGCGTGTCGGTACGAAGCGACCCTGAAGGTCGAAGCGTCGACCGAGTCGAGCGGGCCGACGCACCGTCGTTCATTCGCTTGAACGGCTTCCATTTCGGATGCGCCCGCCACGATGCCGAAGCCCTCGCGTCAAGCTTGTGGCATTGCAATCAAGGGGTTGTCATGACGCGACGCAACGTTCTGGAGTCCGCGAAGAAGGCAGCGGCACTGTTGGGAGCTTCGACCTTCGGCGTGGCCGTGGGAGAGCAGCGCAGCACCGATAGTGCCGGGTCACGCCAGCGTTCGACCAGGCTTGGTGCGGCCAGTTCGCTCCAGCCATTCGGACTGCCGTCGGCTGCGCAGCAGCGGGGTCCGTCCCACGCCGGCGCGTTCGCTCCGGCCTCCCTCCAGGCGTCGCCCGCATTCCCGGTTCATTTCATGCAGGCCATTCAGGCGGTTCAGAAGGCGGGCAGCGTGGCCTCCGCCGCCGAGAGCGCAGGCAACGCGAGCTTCGGCCCGGAGCAGGTCGCGCAGCTGCAGGCCAGCAATCGGGTGCTTCTGCTGGAGTATTCATCCACCGGGGGCGGCCATACCGATCGCAGCCTGCTCCCCGTGAAGCAGGCGCTGGAGGATGGCGTGATCGCGAAGGGAGATACGGTCGTCATGTTCGCGCCGCCGCGCTGGGCACACGATCACCACGGCAGCCATGTGAACAAGCTGCACAACCGCAAGAGCGAACTCGAGGCCGCCGGGGTACACGTGATCCTGAAGCAGACCGACAAGACCGTCACCGGGCTGTACAAGGCCGACGGTGCTTCGGACAACGTCGCGATGCTTCGGGATTTCGTCTACAAGCCGCGACGCGGCGACGACGTCGACCTGTCCGTCAAATTGCCCGAATCCGACAATCCCCGTCCTCGCGGGCCGGCGCAGTCCGCGAAGTCCGTGCTGGATGACGTGATCAGGGCCGTGGGCTCCGGCAACAAGGACAAGATTCTCGTGATCGGTGACATGGCGCCCTATCTGCAGAAGGCTGCGAAGGCGCGCGGCATCGCGACGCGGGTGGAAATCGGCAATCACCAGGCGCTGTTCGTCGGCGTGGGACGCAAGTCGCTCGATGGCAAGGATCTTTCATACCTGCACAAGGCCTCCGCAGCCGGGTTGCCCGACAAGCTTGCGCTCATCGACTACAACACCCGCATGAACGTGCTGCCCGAGCTGCCCAGCACGTTCAAGGCGCTGGGCATCGAGCCAGGCACGACCAAGGCGCAGGCGCGCGAGATCGCGCTGCAGCACCTGATGCAGCATGGCGAGCGCACGTCGCTCGTCAAGGGCGACAAGGCCAAGCCCGGAATTCTCGTGTCCAGGCACGCGGATCCCTCGACCATCAAGGCGATGGTGTATCTCTACGTGAACGACTACACGCAGGGCCTGGTTGACCATATCCGCGACAAGATCGAGGCCGAGCCCAAGACCTACGGCCGCGCCTTGTTCGCCATCTGTGGTTCCGAGGCGTTCAAGAAGGGCCAGGCCGCGAACAAGGCGCCCAACATCATGCACGTCATGTATTCCGCGAACGCCGACGGCGTCACCAGTGCCGGGTTTGGCACGACCAGCGAGTTTCACTACCTGCACAAGAACGGCTATGAAGGCAAGTTCATCGTCGCGCCGGTGGAGAACCAGCACGAGCAGGGCGCGAACGCCGCCGAGCTGAAGGACATCTGTGCTCCCGGCGCGGTGATGCCGGCGCACGGACTCGACGACATCACCCGCAACCTCGACCACCTGGTGGCGGCCCGAGCAGGTGAAGAGCCCGGCCGCGGCTGGAACGACTCGATGCTGCGCCTTTCCGACGCGGTGGCGCGCAAATCGGCGCCCGACGAGCCGGCCACTTCGAACGTGGGGCATGCGGCCCAGCTCCTCGCCTCCCCGCCCGGCGAGATGAGCGACAAGGCGACGAAGTCAGTGACGGCCATGGCCGCATATGACGCCACCGACGCGCCCAAGCAACGGCGACGGATGTACAAGCTCGTCGTGCCGGCGCTCGATTCGATGATCAAGGATTCCGCGGTCGACGCGAAGCGGCCCAAGCCGACCCCGTTCTCCGAGAATGGACAGTTTCAGGTGCTGGCCACGAAGAAGGCCGGCGTGTCCCAGTCGCTGGACGTGCGGACCGCCATCGATTTGATGCGCACGGCCTCGCGGGTGGGACCCGAAGGCGACGCCGCCTTGCATGGGCTCCTGCAAGTCGAGTTCAGCAGCATTGCGGTCAAGAACCAGTTGATGGCATATGCGAACCTGCTCGAGAGCCTGCAGAGCATCGAGGACGCGCAGGAACGCAGCGCAGCCGCGCAGCACGCGCTCGAGACTCTCGCGCAGCAGAACATCGCACTTGGCTGGTAGTCACGCCGGCTAGCGTCCATCCTGCGTCGGGTGGAGAGACCGGGCGACGTTGGGTCGGCGATCCCGCGCACATCATGGAGTGAGGAATGACACGAGTTCCATCGCGCCGGCAAGCCCCGTCCCTCGTGGATGGCGCCTCGTCGGCTTCGCAAGTCAGCAGCACTCGTACCGATTCCGAGGTTCCGCCGCGTTCCTCGCGCGTGGGCGCGTCGCCGGCACGTGTCAGCTTCGGCCTGCCTGCTCTGAGGACGACCATGACCACCGGGGAGCCGACCCGCCCCGATCCCGGTGGCCAGCGACGTCGAACGGCGGTTTCGGCCAATCCCATGTCCGAGGCACGCGCCGCCGGAGCCCAGCGGCGTGCCGACGTTGCGATGTCGACCCTGCATCCGGGCCTGAACCATTCGGGCAGCCTGCCGACCACGCCGGCCACCCTGATGGCGAGCACCACCGAGGGCGGATTCCGAGAGTCGCTGCATGCGATGTTCGGTGCTGGCAGCGATCTCCTCGCGCAGCGGCTGCTGGCGCTCGTGCCGGCCTCGAACGATTCCGCGGCACCGTTCGCCGTCCCGCTGGTGCTGGCGACCGCGCTGCGCAGCGTGGGCGGCGAATCGGCAGCGGCCGCCGCCTCGTTGGCGGATGCCGTCGCGCGCGGGGAGCGATCGACCGATGCCTTCAGGCTCGGTCGCGTGCTTGCGGCCACGGCGCCTGGAACCCAGGCGCTGGGCCACCTGATGGAGCTCCATGACGATCCGCCTCGCCTGGCCATGGCGCGCGATGAACTGGCACTCTGTTCAGCCCTCGAGCAGCACGGACTTCGACTCGATGCGCACAGCTCCCCGGGCGGCGTCGTGCGCGCGCTGCAGGCGATGCCTGAAGTGCGGATGTCGGAGCCGATCGGACATGAATCCGATGCGCCCCTGCAGCTGCTGGCCAAGGCCTTGCAGCATGCGCACGGCGTCACGATCGGCGCGACGGATGCGGTCTCAAGCACCGATCGCGCGGCCTATGTCGCGTGGAAGAAGGGCGGATTCACCACCAGCGGACGGGGCACCGATTTCAACCAAACGATCGGGCGGATGCACAAGTTCGCGACCTACGTCGAGCGGGCTGAACACGGACCCCGAACCTTGCGCAACCTGTTGCGCGATGCGGGCGCGCTGGCCGGCCGCAGTATCGGCATTGGAAAATCGCCTCTGACCACCATGCGTCACGGGACGTTGGGGGCGGACCTCGGCTTGCTGACCGAGGAAGCGGCCGAACATCGGCGCGTGCTTGGCCAAGCGCTCGGGAGCGCCGTCGAAGGGTTGCTGGATGAGTTGCGCGACCCGTCCGTGCGGCAGACACCGGCGCGGCGCAACCAGAACCTCGCGAGGGCGGCCGTTCTCGATCTCTGGCGCGAGACCGACCGAGCGAAGCTGCCCGTCAGCGATGTGATCCAGCGGGCGGCGACCCTGGCCGAGGATGCCGGTGCCGGCGGCGTGCACGGGCCCGCCATCCAACGCAGCCTGCGCGACTTCACGCGCGCGAGTCGCACGCACGCGGGGGCGCCCGCCGTCAGCGTCGGGATCGCCGCCCTCGAGGCCGCGGGCGCCGCACGAGCACGGCGCGCGGCGGCGACGCCGTCATCGGCGTTCGACCCGGAGTCGGTCCGGCGCGAGATCGGTCAATTGCGTGCCGTGGCTGACCGGACACCCGCGCAGCAGGCTCGGCTGGAAGCTCTCCAAGGTCAGCGCCGGGACTTCGTCTCGGCGCTGGTTGCCGAACTGAAGGGCATCCAGACCGCGCAACGGATCAAGCCCAATCCCTTGTTCAGGCTTTCCGACCTCAAGGCGCTCTTCGGTGCAAGAGCGCGCCCGGGCCCGGCCGCTGCCGATGCGCAGGGCGTCATGCATGCCCTGGCGCGTGCCAAGTACGAGTCCACGTCCACCTATTCCGACGGCAGCAGCCGTGGACTCGGCGTCTTCGGCGCTCTTCCGCTGGCGCTCGGGGGGATCGTGGGACTTCCTTTCGTCTATCCTGTCGCCCGCGCCGAATCGGGCAAGCGTGCGACCGTGGGCGTCGGCATCTCGAGCACCGGTGGCCGCCTGTTCATCGGCACCGAGCGCACCAAGTCGGGCAGCGTCGGAGTCGGCGCCGGCTGGGCCGCGCCTCCCCTGGTCGACAAGCTGTTGTCGACGGCCGTGCTGGCCGAGGCCACCGTCAGCCACGGCGTCAGCCATGGCGAGGGCGCCGTGATCATGGCGCGGGGCGACGTGCCGGGTTGGAACGCGAAGCTGCCGTACATCATCGACTTCATGTTCGAGCAGTCGCGCCTCGCGCCGGGACCGGCCGGCGGGCGTGCGGCCGATGCGGCCGAACTGTGGGCGCGCTTCTCCGATCACTTCGGAGATGATCCGCACGTGGTCGTTGGCTGGACGAAGGATCGCTCGTCTGGCACCAGCGCTCAGTTGGGCGCCTCGGCCATTGCGCGCGCGGTGGTCAGCGATCGAACCGCCATCGGACCGGGCGTGACGGCCGCCGTGCGCGTGGAAACCGGACGCTTCGAGCGTTCAACCGGCGCACATGGCACCGACATCCCCGTCTCCGTGCGCAACAACCGCGTGGTGGCGGGCGTGTCGGCGAGCTTGACGGAGACGGCGCCGCTGATCCCGGTGTCCGGCGGTCCGGTGTTCGGAGTGGCCTCGACGTTGCCTCTGGTCGGCGCCAGCTTGGAGTGGAACATCGCCGGGGGCATGGGGGTCGCCCGCTTGGGACGCCTGCACGATGGCCAGCTCAGCGCCGCGCTTTGCCACCGGGAGCTGCTGTTCCAGAAGCCGGAGCAGTTGATCTCCTTCGTCAACCTGAACCGGGCGCGATGGGAAGAGGCCATGGTGGCGCTCGATCCGGCTGGCGCGACCACACCGCCCGCCGCGCGCGAACGTCTCAATGGTTTTCTCGAGCAAGTGGCTTCGGCGCCCCGTCGCGCGGATCGGCTGCACGGGCAGATGATGAGCCTGGCGCCAGCCGCCGCGGAGCGCATCAACCTCTACGAAGCGCGCGCGAACACGCTGCGCGGGGCAGGGGACGCGTCGTCCGCCGCCCGTCCGCTGTCGCCCGCGGACCAAGCCGAATGCGCGGCGCTCCAGGCCGAAGCCGCGCGTGTGCTGCACGACGACAGGAACTGGATTCCAACGTTCCTTTACGCGGCCGAAGTCAACCAGGCCGCCGTCACGACAGGCCTGAGCTTCGGCGTGCGCGCCGTCAACCAGGAGCAGGTGCGCGCCGTACGAGCCACCGTTCTGACGGTGCCCAGCGCCCCGGACGTCGGCGCGCAACAGGCCTGACCCCGGCGAGCCGATCCGCCGCGCCAGCCGACGGCGTGGCGCGCGTTGACGCGTGCGATGCCGCGCGTCGATCGGTGCGTCACGTGTGTTCCCGGATGGTGGTGCCGGGGGTGGCGATGCGCCGAGTTCGCATCACGAGGTTTCCCTTCGTGCAGGGTGTGTGGCGCTGCATCGCCGCTGCCTACGATCGCGAACGACTGCACGGAAGATGCCACTCGAGTCTGCAGGAGCTTCGCTCCCTTGAGCTGCAGACAACGGCCCGTGCAGCTGCAAGCGTACTCGCCGCATCCAGCGGCGGGCTCCGACACGATCTTGAATCCGCAGGTCGCCGAAGGTGATCTGCAAACCTGGAGCGAGAAGATGACTACCCTGCAATCCGTCTCAGGCAACTCAAATGCACACGGGCTGGCGCTCGGGCACGACGACGGGGACGCGTCAAGCAAGCAGACCCCCGACAACGACGCGGTCAATCAGTCCATCACCCAACTGACCGGAAGCCTGATTCGCACCCCCAGCGCTTCGGGTCAGCACGCTGGATCGGGCGACTCCGAAACGACAACCACGACGACGACGACGACGACCACCACCACCACGAGCACCGAGGGCGGCGCCGCGGCCGATGGCAACTCCGCTGCGCCAGTCGCATCGGCGAGCGGAGGCGCTCAGACCGCCACCGGCACGACAGCGACCACGCCGGCACCGGCGCCAGCACCGGCTGCTTCGACCGGCACGACGGGGACGACCGGCTCTTCCCCGTCGACCGCAAGCGCCGATGCGTCTGCATCCGGTGGCGCTGCCGGCGCGGGTACCTCCGAGTCGACGACCACGACCACGACCACGACGTCGACGTCGACGACGACGACCACTACCACCGTCACGGCGGAAAGCAGCCATGGGGACAGCCAGCACAAGAGCGGCGGTGCCACCCAGGCCCAGGGTGGAGCCAGCGCGACGTCCGGTGGCAGCTCGTCGGCGACGACCGCGGCAACGGCACCGGCATCGGCAACGACGACCGTTCCGCTGACCCCCGACCAACAGGCGGCCATCGGCGCGGGCCAGAAGTTCGACCAGTACATGTCGACGCCGTCCGACTCGGTGGGGCAGGCGCTCAGCAACAGCGGCGCGACGGGAACCACGTCCGGCACCACCGCCAGCGCTGCGCCGTCGCCGGCGCCCACGGCGTCGCCAGCGCCTGCTCCTGCGCCATCGTCCAACTCGCTGACGCGTGACCAGAACGCTGCCATCTCGGCCGCGGGCAACTTCGACACCTACATGTCGACGTCGTCCGATGCCGTGGGGCAGACGCTCCACAACAGCGGCGCTACCGGAACCCCCTCCGGCACCGTGGCCAGCCCAACGCCTTCCTCGGCTCCCGCGGCTTCGCCCGCTCCCACCCCTGCGACTGGGGCTTCCTACGCAGCCTCGCCCGCGTCTTCGCCCGCGCCGGCACCTGCGTCCACGCATGCTTCCTCCTCGAATTCGTTGACGCATGACCAGAATGCTGCCATCTCGGCGGCGAGCAACTTCGACACGTACATGGCGACTCCTGAGGACTCCATGGGCCGCCAGCTTCAAGGCGGCAGTGGTGCCGGTACGCAGCCGACCTCCACGTCGCCGGTGTCGATCGGCAACTTCCCCGGCCTGCAGCTCACCAACTCCGAGAGGCAGGCCATCGCCGCGGCGCTGGCCTTCGATCAGTACATGAGCAGCAATCCGCAAGCCCAGCAACCCGTCGCCAGCCAGCCGAGCCTGTCCCAGCAGACCGAGCAGGCCGCCGGGACGCTCGGGGCCTACATGCATGCCAACGGCTTGGGCAGCGTGGACGAGAACAAGCTCTACGCGCTGGCCAACAACCAGGGCGGCAACGTTCCGCCGGACGTGCAGCAGGCCGCCAAGTTCATGCTGGCCAACCCGGACGTGTACAAGGCCATCGAGACCAATGACGTGGCGGGTGCGGACGGCATCTCGG
>Ga0068855_100001666_pt1 | contig 27785 bp, 25 predicted proteins | sample KBSCornC52_FD_66592 | JGI IMG/M metagenome (GOLD analysis project Ga0068855, IMG submission 66592) | Corn rhizosphere microbial communities from Kellogg Biological Station, Michigan, USA - KBS Corn C5-2 | ecosystem: Host-associated > Plants > Roots > Rhizosphere > Soil ... | reverse complement strand
AGAACGGTTTTCTACGCGCCTGGGAAGTCGTGCGACGCGCCGCAACGCAGCTCATCACCGTGCGCCGTATTGCCGGTCCTGCCGACACTCTGGTGAGCATCGAACAGGAAGCGATGCGCCGGCAACATCTGCAACTACTGCTCTACTCTGCGAGGCAAGCTTTGCTACGCCGCGATGCTCCGGCCTATCAAGCCGCAATCGGCGGTGCGCTCGCCTGGCTTCAACAATACTTCGCCGCAGACGATGAAGGCGTGCGCAATGTTCGCCAGACACTCGAACCGCTCATGCATACGGATATTGCGCCGCCACTTCCAGATATCTCAGCATCGTTGCAACTTCTAGAGCGCTCAGCGCAGAGTCGACAGCCGACATGAAGCGCAGTGCCTACATTGCTGCAGCACTATTGGGAGGCGCACTCCTCGCCGATGTATTACTACGCGACCCGGGCCACATCGCAATCAGCGTGTATGGCTATCTCGTCGAGATGTCCATGCCGGTGTTCGTGCTGTTGTTGATCGGTCTGTATCTGGTTACGCGCTTGATCGTTAGATGGGTGACCGCGCGGCGCTTACAGGAATTCGTGCAGCTACAACGCCGGCGCGAGCGTGCGCGGCGCAATCTCGTGCGGGGCCTGTTGGAACTCTCCTCCGGTAATTGGCGTGAAGCCGAAGCCACCGCGACGCAATCTACGCGGGATTCCGAAACGCCTGTCGCACACTACTTGACGGCAGCACGAGCGGCAGAACTCATGGGGCAATTCAAACGGCGCGACGATTGGCTCGCGAAAGCCCTCGAAGCCGCGCCAGAAGAACGCACGCCTATCTTGATCACCCAGGCCGAGTTCTATTTGAAGCACAACCAGCTCGCGGCCGCGCTCACCACGCTCGAACAACTCGAAACATTGGGCGGGCAAAATGCACGCGGACTCATGTTGCTTGCACGTATCTACCGCCAGCAAGGAGACTGGCAGGCGTTACGCGCGCTGGAACCGCGGCTGAGGAATGCGCCCGGCATCAAAAGCGTGTCTGCCGACGAGCTGTTGCCACAGGTATATTTGTATATGTTCAAGGAACTGGGCTCGAAGGGCGACAAGGAAGGTTTGTTGAGCTGTTGGAAAGACGTGCCCAAAGCATTGGCCGAGCGACCGGAGATCATCACAGGCTACGCCCGCGCTGCCATTGCATGCGGCGAGTTCGCAGTAGCAGAGCGCGGATTGCGCGAGTTGCTCGCGCGAACGTGGGACGAGTCTGCGGTGCTCGCCTATGGAGAGATCGAGAGCCCCGATGCGCTTGCGGTGCTGGACGTTGCAGAGAAGTGGTTGCCCGCGCATCCGCAAGATCCAGCGTTGCTGCTCACGTGCGGCCGGCTCTGCTTGCGCGCCGAACTTTACGGCAAGGCGCGCAGCTATCTAGAAACGAGCTTGGCATTCCGGCCGCGCTTGGAAACCTACCAACTGCTCGCGAGTCTGCTCGAGCAGCTCAATGAACGCGAGCACGCACTCAAGATTTTGAATGACGCTCTGGTCCATGCAGTGGGGCGCAAGGCGAATATGCCGCGGCTCAGGATACGGCGCTGGATCGATCGTCGTATGACTCCGGATCGGCGCCAAAACTAAACGAGCACGTGCAGGGACCCGTGACCAGACAAAGAGCTTTTATCGTTGGATGCGGTTATCTCGGGCTGAGGCTCGCGCGAGCGCTCAAGTCGTATTACCAAGTCTTGGCGCTCGTGAGTTCGCAATCGAGCCTCAAAACTCTGCGCGGCAGCGGCATCGGCGGCGTAGCCGTGGACCTCGACAAGGCCCGGCCGGGCGATCTCTCGCCGGTTTGGCTCAAACAATCCATCGTGTTTTATCTAGTACCGCCGCCCGGCGCGGGCGAGAGCGATACGCGTCTCGACCGCTTTTTCCAGCTCGTTTCGGCAAGACCCGACACGTTCGTGTACATGAGCACGACCGGCGTCTACGGCGACACCGGAGGCGAAATGGTAGATGAAGCCACTCCCGTCAATCCAACAACGGAACGTGCGCACCGTCGCTTGAGCGCTGAACACATGACGCGAGTGTGGTGTACCGAAAATCAAGTTCGGCGCGTCGTGCTCAGAGTGCCAGGAATCTACGGACCCCATCGATTGCCGCTCGAACGCCTGCACCGAGGCGAGCCCGTCATCCTCGCGAACGAATCCGGCATCACCAATCACATTCATGTGGACGATCTGGTGCAAGTATGCGTCGCGGCGGCGAACGATCCCGACGTGCGCGGCATTTTCAACGTGAGCGACGGCGGCACGCACACGGCAACGGAGTACTACGAGTTAGTGGCGAAACTCGCGGGCCTTGCGCCCCCACCGCAAATTCCGCTCGACGAAGCCCGCCTCTCCTTCTCCCCCGAACGCATGTCCTTTCTCGACGAATCTCGCCGCGTCAGTAATCGACGCCTCCTGCAAGAACTCAAAGTGACGCTGAGATATGCGGATCTGGCAGAGGGAATAAGGGCAAGCTTGGAAGAAGAAGCAGCGTCACGAAAGTAGTTCACAACAGGCAGTGGAGGGTGCTTCATCTTTTCCGCTCGTCCTGAGCCTGTCGAAGGACCTCTCGAAAAGCGAGAATGCTTCGACAGGCTCAGCATGAGCGGAACGGGAGGTTCACCTGCGGACCGCCGCTCACTCCCTCACGCCGGTTGACTCTTCTTACTCCCCAACCACTTCGTAATCGGCGCCCACTGCTCCCAATCGGGCTTGGCGAGGTATTCGGGCAATTCGAAAATGCCCATGCCGCGTTGGAAGGCGCGCAAGTAATTCGCGGATTGGCGCAGGGCCGATAAATACGGGACCTTCAGCTTGCCGAGATATTTGTCGAGCTCTTCGAACAGCAGCGTATTTTCACGGACGCGGTTGGCGACGACTGCGAGCTTCGCTTGCTCGCGTTGCACTTTGCCGAGTTCCAACAATTCCTCCATGAAATAGCTGCAGGCTTTCATATCGATCGGCGAGGGCAGAATCGGCACGATGATGGTTTCCGCCCGTCGCACCAACTCATTCATTTCGGCGCCATGAGTGCGCGCCGGCGCATCGATGACGAGCACTTCCGTGTCGCGAGGCACGGCCCGCAAGCCGTCCTCGAAAGCCGAGACTGCGGTAATCGCCGGCAGATCCGCCGGTCGCGTCGCAACCCAGTCGACACTGGTGCGCTGCGGGTCGTAGTCGGCAAGAGCGACCTTGAAGCCTTCGGTGGCAAAGTAACTGGCGAGATTGGTCGCGAGGGTGCTCTTGCCGCAGCCACCTTTCGAATTCATCACCATCACGTGACGCATGCGTCCCTCGTCTTGCAGTGCTGAACCGCGAATTCTCGTTCGTATGGGAAGCCGGACGTGCCAACCTGTTATTCGTCGAGCCGAGCTCCCTTTGCGGTTAAGTTAGAGACATGGGGGAAATTAGGCAAGGAGGTGTGAGTGGTTCGTGGTAGCACTATCTGCTAACCACTGACCTCAACCACACGCTATGCTCTCTCTCATGCGTCTTCCATTCACAAAAATGCAGGGGCTGGGCAACGACTTCATCGTCTTTGAAGCCGAGAGCGATGCGCAGATCCCGCCGCCGCAGCGCTTGCGCGAGCTGGCGGATCGGCGTTTAGGGATAGGTTTCGATCAAGCGCTGGTGCTCCAACCTCCACGCCGCAGCGGCACTGACGTGTACTACCGCATCTTCAATGCGGACGGCTCGGAGGTCGAACAGTGCGGCAATGGTGCGCGTTGCATAGCAAGCTTGATAGCCAAGAAGGTGCGTGAGCGGCCCGTGCTCAATATGGACAGCCTGGGCGGCGTGGTCCAAGCGAAGGTCGTCGGCGAAGGCGAAGTGGCAGTCGACATGGGTATTCCCGATTTTTCTCCGCCTGCATTGCCGTTCGATGCTGCGCGCGAAGCTGACACGTACGACATCGAGGTCAAAGGACAGTCGCTGCGCATCGGTGCGGTCTCCATGGGCAATCCTCATGCTGTCATGCACGTCCCTGACGTCGGTACTGCACCCGTGGACACGATCGGACCGGCGATGGAGAATCACACGCGGTTTCCCCGCCGCGTGAACGTGGGGTTCATGCAGGTGGTCACGACCAGCCACATTCGGCTGCGCGTGTTCGAACGCGGTGTCGGCGAAACGTTGGCCTGCGGTACGGGAGCCTGTGCTGCAGTTGCCGTAGGCCGCCGCTGGGGCCTGTTGGATGCCAAAGTGAATGTCGACTTGCCCGGCGGACGCTTGCGCATCGAATGGGCCGGACCCGGAGCGCATCTATGGATGACGGGACCCGCAGTGAGCGTGTTCGATGGACACGTGAATGTCTGAGGATGAGGGCGAGCAATCGCGTGAACGAGCTATGAACAAACAAACGGCCCGAGGTCTCGCTGAGAACGTTTCCGAAGATGCCATTGTCGATCATCTGCAACGGCATCCGGATTTCTTCGAACGTCACGCCGCGGTACTCACGCGGCTGCGCATTCCGCATGAACGTAACTCTTCCACGGTATCGCTCGTCGAGCGCCAAGTGTCGGCATTGCGCGAAAAAACGCAAAAGCTCGAGGCCAAGTTGCGCGAATTGATCGATGTCGCACGCGCCAACGATGCGTTATCGGAAAAAATACATGGATTGGCGAAGCGTCTGATTCATGCACGCAGCGCAACGCAGGTGGTCGCTGCTCTGGAAGCCTCGCTGCGCGAAGATTTCGGCGCAACCAATTGGCTGATGGTGCTCACCCGTAGCGATCTGCCTGAGCTTGCGCGGCTCGGCAGCCGCCATGTCCGCATCGTCGATCGCGCAGCTCCCGAGCTCAAGATGTTCGACACGTTCTTCGAATCCGCGCGGCCGCGCTGCGGTCAAATTCGTGATAGCCAGCGCGATTACCTTTTCGAAGGAGACGCCGTAGAAATCGGCTCCGCCGCCCTCGTGCCGCTCGGACCACAATCGTCTTATGGCCTGCTCGCAATCGGCAGTCACGATGCCGAGCGCTTCCAGCCCACGATGAGCACCGAATTCCTGGCGAAGATCGGGGAGTTGGTGAGCGAAGCGATCGCGCAGGCGTGAATGGCGGCTGTCGGTCTTCGGTCAGAGTTAAGAAGCATCGCTATGTGCGTCAGAGAAGTTCTTGCCGAAGACCGTAGACCAGCCCTCGTCTTGATTTCCAGCATTTAGCTAAGATATTAGGACGCAGCCCGTCCGCGCGCCCGCCGAAAGTCTTAGCTTCCGAGCGCGTGATGTGGACCTCCTCCCCGCCGGCCCTTGCGTCCGGCACGTCCCAGCGACGGATTTGATCCCGCCGCAACCCGTGTGATTTCGACGAGAGTTCTGCATGTCAGGTGATCACAGCTCAGCTTCGCCGCAATTGCACGGCACCACCATTCTCTCCGTCCGCCGCGGCGATGCCGTCGTCATCGGTGGCGACGGTCAAGTCACGCTCGGCAATACCGTCATGAAAGGCAATGCGCGCAAAGTGCGTCGTCTGCATGAAGGCAAAGTGCTGGCCGGCTTTGCCGGCGGCACGGCGGATGCGTTCACGTTGTTCGAGCGTTTCGAAGCCAAGCTGCAGCAATACGGTAATCTCACTCGTGCCGCCATCGAACTCGCCAAAGACTGGCGCTCCGATCGCAGCTTGCGGCGTTTGGAGGCGTTGCTTTGCGTTGCCGACGCGAAGAGTTCCTTCATCGTGTCCGGCAATGGTGACGTCATCGAACCGGAAGACGACATCATGGCCGTGGGCTCGGGCGGTCCATTCGCACAGGCGGCCGCGCGCGCCCTGCTGCAGAACACCGAGCTTCCCGCGCGCGCAATCGTCGAAAAAGCATTGCTCATTGCAGGCGACATTTGCATCTACACGAATCGGAATTTGACCATCGAGGCACTGGGCGAGGAAGGACGCTAGGCCCAGGAAGCATGCGTAGCGTGCGCCGGCTCACCACTCACTCCCAACCGCTAACCCCTTCTCATGTCAATGACGCCTAGAGAAATCGTTCAAGAGCTCGACAAGCACATCATCGGGCAAACGGCAGCCAAGCGCGCCGTGGCGATTGCCTTGCGCAATCGCTGGCGCAGGATGAACGTGGACGAAGCCCTGCGGCCGGAGATCACGCCGAAAAACATCTTGATGATCGGTCCCACGGGCGTGGGCAAGACGGAGATCGCACGCCGCTTGGCCAAGCTGTCGCGCGCGCCGTTCGTCAAAGTCGAAGCCACGAAATTCACCGAAGTGGGTTACGTCGGCCGCGAAGTCGATTCCATCATCAAGGATTTGATGGACGTGGCCGTGAAAATGACGCGCGAAGAGGAAATGGAAAAAGTCCGTCACCGCGCCATGGATGCAGCCGAAGAACGCGTACTTGATGCGCTATTACCGCGACCTCGCACGCTCGGCTTCACCGATCAACCGGAGACGACGCCGCGCGATAACGATACGCGCCAGAAATTCCGCAAGCTGCTGCGTGAAGGCGCGCTCGACGACAAAGAGGTCGAAATCGAAACGCGCGCGCTCCCGGTCGGCGTGGAAATCATGGCGCCTCCCGGCATGGAAGAGTTGTCACAACAGCTGCAGGGCATGTTTGCCAACTTGGGCGGCTCACGTACCAAGACGCGCAAACTCAAAGTGCGCGAAGCCTTCAAGATACTAACCGACGACGAAGCATCCAAACTCATCAACGAAGAAGACTTGAAGCTAAGTGCACTCGCCAACGCCGAACAAAACGGCATCGTCTTCATCGATGAAATCGACAAGATCGCACGCCGCCAAGAAACCATGGGCGCGGACGTCTCACGCGAAGGCGTGCAGCGCGATCTGCTGCCGCTGGTCGAAGGCAGCACGGTCACGACCAAATACGGCATGGTGAAGACGGATCACATTCTCTTCATCGCCTCGGGCGCGTTTCATATGTCGAAGCCTTCAGATTTGATTCCCGAATTGCAGGGACGCTTTCCCATCCGCGTCGAGTTGGAAGCGCTCAAGGTGGAAGACTTCGTGCGCATTCTCACCGAGCCCGATGCATCGCTGTGCACTCAATACGGAGCGCTCCTGCGAACCGAAGGCGTAACGTTGCGATTCGCGCCCGACGGCGTGCAACGCATCGCGCAAGTAGCGCATCAAGTGAACGAGCGCACGGAAAATATCGGCGCTCGACGCCTGCATACGGTATTGGAACGCCTACTCGAAACGCTGTCGTTCGAAGCAGCGGACAAAAGCGGCGCCGAGATCGCGATCGACGCGCAGTACGTGGATCAGCATCTCGGGGAGTTGGTGAAGGATGAGGATTTGACGCGGTACATTTTGTAGGCGCGGCGGAGGTTAGGTCCTCGGTCTTCAGTCCCAGCCAGAAAAGATTCGGCGCGCCCTCTTACCAAAGCCCACACACCCAATGCCCAAAGCCCTATCAATCAAACTCCGCACCAAGTCGCGAGTGCTCGAGGTTGCCTTCGACGACGGCAACGTATTCGAACTTCCCTTTGAATATCTGCGTGTGTATTCGCCCTCGGCGGAGGTTCGCGGACATGGTCCAGGGCAGGAAACGCTGCAGATCAACAAACAACAGGTCGCAATCACGAAGGTCGAGCCCGTGGGGCACTACGCCGTGCGCCTCATTTTCGACGATGGTCACGACAGCGGGCTGTACACGTGGGAGTACCTCCACGAACTCGGCCGCGAACACGCGCAAAAGTGGCAGAGATATCTGGATCGATTGGCGGAGTTGAATATCAAGTATGTGCCGCGAGAGGGGTGACCGCGTACAATCCCCCCATGTCTACTCCCCCCACCGACGCTGATCCGGGCACCACTGATTTCGGCTATCAGCAAGTGCCCGTGGGCGAGAAGGCGCGCCGGGTGCGCGCCGTGTTCGAGTCGGTGGCGGGCAAGTACGACTTGATGAACGACTTGATGTCGGTCGGCATGCATCGACTTTGGAAGCGCTTTGCGTTGTCTCAGACTGCGCTCAGGCCGGGTCAGAAGGCGCTCGATGTCGCCGGCGGCACCGGCGATTTGGCCAAAGGAATGTCGCAACAGGTGGGCGGCACCGGGCTCGTGGTGCTGACCGACATCAATGCTGCAATGTTGTCGCGCGGACGCGATCGCATGCTCGATTCGGGCAAGGCCGGCAACATTCAATACTCGCTCGCCAACGCCGAATGCCTGCCGTTTGCCGAGCAGACCTTCGACTGCGTCACTATCGGCTTCGGGCTGCGCAACGTCACCGACAAGGCCGCAGCTTTACGCTCCATGTTTCGCGTCTTGCGGCCGGGCGGACAATTGCTGGTGCTCGAGTTTTCGCACCCCACCGCGCCTGGCGTAAAACCGATCTACGACACCTACTCTTTCAGCGTGCTGCCATGGCTCGGCGACAAAGTGGCCGGCGACGCGGCGAGTTATCGTTATCTTGCCGAATCGATTCGGCGCTTTCCCAAACAAGCGGAGCTGCTCGAAATGATGCGCTCCGCAGGATTCGAAGGCGCGCAGTATCACAATCTTTCGGGCGGCATCGTGGCCCTGCACCGCGGCTACAAATATTAGGAAGCGGTCATGCGACTCACTGCTTTTGAAGCGGTACTCAATCGCAACATCAGCGCCTCCACGCGAGCGCGCGAGCTATGCCGCAGCGTGAACGGCAAAACCCTCGCGTTGCACGTGACGGGCGTGTCGGCCAGCATTTATTTCCAGTCGCAAGGGGAAACGATTACCGTTGCTTCGCGTAGCGACGCCGAGCCGGCGGCGACGTTGAGCGGCAGCCCGCTCTCACTGATGAGATTGGCCGGCGCTGTTCCGGAAAGCGCTATCCGCAGCGGCGGCGTACAAATCTCGGGCGACGCCGAAGTCGCACAAACCTTTCGCGATCTGCTGGGTCGCGCGCGTCCCGATTTGGAAGAAGAATTGTCGCGGCTCATCGGCGACGTCGCCGCGCATCAAGTCGGCAACGCGGTGCGCGGGGTCGCAAATTTCGGGCGCCGCGCCGTAGATACGATTGCTCAAAACGTCGCAGAGTTTCTCCAAGAAGAGGGACGCGACGTGCCGAGCCGCACCGAAGCCGAAGAGTTCACCGCCGATGTGGATCGTGTTCGCGACGACGTAGACCGGCTCGAAGCGCGACTCGCGCAGCTCGAAAGACGGCTGGCGAACTCACAGAACAAATGACTTTCACCCCAGCTCGCTTTTTTCACGTGCCGGTTTGCGCATGAAGTTCCGCGTTTTCGCTCGTCTCATCCAAATACAAAGAGTCCTGGTCCGTCACAGACTGGACGAGTTGATCAGCGCCACGCACTTGCTGCGGCCGCTGAGATTCGCCTTTTATCTGTCGCCGGCCACCTGGTTCCAACGTAAGCGCGGCGGCTCGCGCGGCGAACGTGTTCGGTTAGCGCTCGAGGAACTCGGGCCCATTTTCATGAAGCTCGGGCAGACGCTCTCGACCCGCCGCGATTTGCTGCCCGAAGACGTAGCGGATGAGCTGGCCAAGCTGCAAGATCGCGTGCCGCCTTTTTCGGGCAGCGTCGCGCGCACATTGGTGGAAGCCGCTTACGAGCGACCCCTGGGCGAAATATTCTCGGAGTTCGACGAAACACCGCTCGCGGCTGCGACCATCGCGCAGGTGCATACGGCCAAGTTGCTCGACGGCACCGAGGTCGTCGCAAAGGTGGTCCGTCCGGGGATTCGCGAAGACATCGAGCGCGACCTCGAAGTCATGTATTTCATCGCGCGCCTCGCGCTGCGTTATTTGAACGAGGCCATTCGCTTCAGACCCATCGAGGCCGTGCGCGAATACGAAAAAACCATTTTGGACGAATTGGATCTGCTCCGTGAGGCAGGCAACGCCGCGCAGCTCGGGCGTAACTTCGTCAACTCACAACTGCTTTATGCACCCAAGGTGTATTTCGACCATTGCCGCAAGAGCGTGATGGTCATGGAACGCATTCGCGGTGTGTTGATCAGCGACATCGAAGAACTCAAACGCCGCGGCACCAATATCAAACGCCTGGCTGAAAACGGCGTCGAGATTTTTTTCACGCAAGTCTTTCGCCACAATTTTTTTCATGCCGACATGCATCCCGGCAATATTTTCGTGTTGACGGACGATCCCGAGCATCCGCGTTACGCGGCTATCGATTTCGGCATCGTTGGAACGCTGGACCCGCGCGACCAGCACTATCTGGCGGAAAACTTTCTTGCGTTCTTTGCTCACGACTACCGGCGTGTGGCTCAGTTGCACGTCGATTCCGGCTGGGTCCCGCCCACTACTCGCGTCGATGAACTCGAGTCCGCCGTGCGGACCGTCTGCGAGCCCATCTATAACAAACCGCTCAAAGAGATTTCTTTCGGCCAAGTGCTGCTGCGCTTGTTCGAAGCGGCGCAGCGTTTCAACATCACCATTCAGCCGCAACTGATCCTGCTGCAAAAAACGCTGTTGCAAATCGAGGGCTTGGGCCGTCAGTTGTATCCGGACCTGGATCTCTGGCAAACCGCGCACCCCATTCTGCGCGAGTGGATGCGCGAACGCGCTAATCCGCGCACGGCCCTGCGCGAATTTCGCAAGCAATTGCCCGATTTGGGCGAAGCGTTCCGCTTGATCCCGAAGCTCATCACGCAATCGATCAACTTGGCGGCCGAAGGCAGACTGAACTTGCCTACGGAATCGCGCACGATCGAGCAATTGCGTCACGAGCTGCGCTCCTATGCACGGCGGCGCGATCTCACCATCATCGCGGCCAGTCTGCTCATGAGCAGCGTGGTGTGGTTCGCGTTCGTCGCTCAGCCGCTCTGGCCGTCGGGACTCCTGGCGGCGGCCGCCATCGTGACGTTTTGGAATTCGCGGCGCGCGATTGGAGGCCCCCCACCCTAACCCTCCCCCGCTACGCGAGGAAGGGGATCAAAACTCTGCGGGCTTGGCGGCGGCCACGAAGCCCAGTACGCTCCGGTGTGTAAGGAATAAATACAACAGGGGGTCGCCATGAACCAGAGTTCCGTCGATTCGGTACGGCCGGATACAACGACTGCACGTCACCCGGCCGAGAACGCGCGTTATCCGTTCGAATTTCGCGCCCAGGGCGGCGAATATTTCCGTATTTGGATCGTCAATCTCGCGCTTTCATTGTTGACGCTGGGTATTTACTCCGCGTGGGCGAAAGTCAGACGGCTGCGATATTTCTATGGCAGCACATCAGTGGCCGGTTCGAGCTTCGAATATCACGGCGAGCCTCTCAAGATCCTCAAAGGACGTGCGATCGCCGCTGCGATGATCGTGCCCTATTCCATCGCCAGTCGTTTCAATCCGGTGCTGGCGCTCGTGTTGCTACTCGCGTTTCTCTGTGCACTGCCCATCTTTTTGGTGAAGTCGAGGCGTTTTCAAAATCGCATGAGTTCGTGGCGCGGCATTCGCTTCGACTTTCTCGGCAGTTATCGCGAGGCGATCCGAATTCAAATAGGTTTGTCTGTGCTCGTCAGCTTCACCTTGGGCCTCGGTTACCCGTACTGGCTCTATGCACGCGAGCGATTCCTGATCGGACGCAGCAGCTATGGTACGGAGCAATTGGAGTTCAATGCCAGAGCGGGCTCGTACTACGGTGCGTTCCTCATGGCAGGTGTGATTATCTTGGTCGTAATTGTTGGGGCTGCGTTGCTACTGCATCCGCCGCTCGCAAAATTGAACACTCGCCACGCAGCGGAACTCGGTCTTGGCGTGTGGCGTGTCATTGCTTTCTTCGCACTGGTTGCGATTGCGTTCGTAATGGCCAGAGCCGTGGCTCAGGCGCGAATCATCAATGCGACCTTCGGCAACACCACCATTGGCGGCCACGAGATCAAGTGCGAACTGTCCGGCACTCGTCTCGCATGGATCTCCGTGACCAACGCCCTCATGACATTCGCAACTCTAGGCTTGTATGCGCCTTGGGCGCGCGTTCGCATGCTCCGCTATCAATTCGCTTCCATGAGCTTGCAAACCTACGGCAGTCTCGACGAGTTCGTCGCCAGCGAATCCGCGCAGGTCTCTGCGACAGGCTCGGAAGTGGGCGATTTGCTGGACCTCGATTTCGGTTTGTGAAACTGCGCGCTCGCTACTTCGACGGCAAAACATCGGCGGCCGCGAGCGTCGATTTGGAATTGTTCGCGCAAGGCCGCATGGTCTTGCATCAAGGCGCGACGATTCGCGAGTTCGAATTGTCGCAGCTCAAGATCAGCGCGCGCATCGGCAATACGCCGCGGCGTATTTACTTACCGGAGGGCGGTGTGTGCGAGCTCTCTGCCAACGATGCGTTGGATCAATGGCTCTCGCATCTCAAAGCGCACGATCTACAGCATCGCGTGTTTCGTTTGGAACGCTATTGGCCGCAAGCGCTCGCTGCGTTTGCGATTGCGGCCGTATTGGCGTGGGCGGGAATACGCTACGGCATACCCGCGCTTGCAGCACGCGCTGCGCGTGTAGTACCGACATCGGTCGACACCGTGCTCGGTAATCAAACTTTGGAAATCCTCGACCATGGTTGGTTGAGCGCATCGCAACTGGATGAGCGCCGTAAGGCCGAGCTCGAACGTCAATTCGCGCAGCTCACCGCCGGTCTCGACGCTACACACCACTACCGCCTCGAACTCAGACACGGCGACAAGATCGGCGCCAACGCCTTGGCACTGCCGTCCGGCATCGTCATTCTGACGGATGAACTCGTGGCGCTTGCACAGGATCCGAATGAAATAGCCGCAGTACTCGCGCACGAAATCGGACACGTCGTGCATCGCCATGCCTTGCGAATGTTGTTACAGAACTCCGCAAGCGCGGTGCTCATGATGGCTGCGTTCGGCGATGTGAGCTCTGTTTCCCACCTCGCCGCCGCCGCACCGGCCGTACTAGTGCAAGCAAAATATTCCCGGCAATTCGAAACCGAAGCGGACGACTACGCTTACGATTGGCTGCGCCAGCACCACATTGCGACGCATTACTTCGGCGACTTGCTCAAACGGCTGGAGAAGCAAGGCGGCGGGTCCAAACTGAATTTCCTGTCTTCGCACCCGCAGACGGCAGAGAGGATTAGAGACTAGATCGCGACCTAGTGGACTAATTGCTCTTCCCCGTTTGCACCCACGTCGCCACACCGACCGCGCAGCGTTCGCCGTCTTCGTCAAAGAGCGCCGTACCGACTTTGTGTTTGCGGCCTTCGATGAGAATCTGCCAGCCGACCACGACGCAGGGTTCTTCTACATGCACGCTGCGGTCGACGTGGACGGCGAGTTCGCCAAGCACTGCCGGTGTGTCGCCGACAACCGAGGCGAAGTAGCCGGGACAATCGAGCGCCGCCCAGATGAATTCGGGGCGGACCTTACCCGATTCATCGCCAAGCGTGGCTTCAGGAAGCCAGGGTGCAGCAACTACGCGCGTACCCGGCACAGGCGAAGCAAAGATGCGCAAGCCATCGCCTCGTGTCCGATCCGGTCCGCACACAAAGCATGTCGGAAATGCATGGGACTCGAAGCCACGGTAATGGCGTGAAGCTGCAAGCGCATCGACGTATGAAGGAGCTGCGGGCACGTGGGCTTGTATGGTCGTGGGCACCGCGCTGGCGATGACTTGTTCGCCATCAACCACTTCCCACGCGTTCGTATGCCGACGGATGATCAGGGGTGTATCGAGCGGTGGCGGCTTGTGCAACCGTACGCTCACACTTTCAGCCAGATTGGCTGCGATGATTCCGCACGTGTACCCGCCGTTTCCGGACAGCGGCGGGCCATTGAAGCGCTTGTCGATGACGATGCTAGAAGTCACGACGAACCTCCAAGGGGTAGGGAGCGGTATGTAGATTTCTCACTTGCACCGGCGCACGTCAACCGCGGAAGCACGTAGTTGGCGCTTTGCAGTTGGCTATTGATGGTTGGCCGGAGAAGCAACGACAGCGCATTGGCATCTCCTGTTCAAACCCGTTAGCTTAGACGCACGCCATGCATTCCTCCGGCTAACAGCCAACCACCCACTGACAACCGCATGCAAATAGGATTAATCGCCGATACTCACGGGCTCGTGCGACCCCAAGCGCTCGATGCTCTGCGCGGCTGCCAAGTCATCATTCACGCGGGCGACATCGGTTCGGTGGAGGTGCTCGACGCACTCGGTGCGATCGCGCCGGTGTTTGCAGTACGCGGTAACAACGACAAAGGGCCGTGGGCGCGCCACTTACCGGAGACGGAAGCCGTCACCATCGAGAACCGTGTGCTGTATGTGTTACACGATCTCAGCCAATTGGATCTCGATCCCGCGGCTGCGAATTTCGCCGCAGTCATCAGCGGCCATTCTCACAAGCCGCAAGCCACCACGCGCGACGGCGTGCTCTACATCAACCCCGGAAGCGCCGGTCCGCGCCGTTTCAAATTGCCGATTGCGATCGCGCGCTTGCGGGTGGATGAATACGCGCTTGAATGTGAGCATGTGGAGTTGACGGTTGAGTGATCACTCTCAACCATCAACCGACTTCACCGCGCTTGATTGCAACAAACTCCAGGCCAAGGGCAGCAGCGATACGACGATGATCACGATGGTGACGACGCCGAAATTGTTTTTGATCACAGGCACGTTGCCGAACAGATAGCCGCCCCAAATAAACAGCGAAACCCACGCGACGCCGCCCAACAGATTGAATGACGAAAATTGCGCGCGAGGCATGCGCCCCACGCCCGCAACGAACGGCGCGAAAGTACGAATGATGGGTAGGAAGCGCGACAGAATGATGGTCTTGCCGCCATGGCGTTCGTAGAACGCTTGTGTCTTCAGCAAATACTCGCGCTTGAGCCATCGAAAAGACCCTGAGAAGGCTCGGGGTCCCACATACCCGCCGATGCGGAAATTCGTTTCGTTACCGAGCACGGCCGCGAGGATGAGGAGTATCCACAGCGGCATCGCCTGCAAAGTTCCCGTGCGATCGACTGCAGCCAGCGCGCCTACGGCGAACAGCAACGAATCACCGGGCAGGAAGGGCGTCACGACAAGCCCCGTTTCGCAAAAGATGATGAGAAACAAAATCCCATACACCCAGTATTGATAAGCCGCGACGAGCTCCGTGAGGTGCTTGTCCAGATGCAACACGACGTCGATTAGTGTGTGGATGAGGTCCATGATTATTTCCGCTCCGCAAGGCTCGCGCAGGCTGCTGGCCCGCGGCCGGGGTGTCAAGCAAAAAAGCGTTCGAGGAGCTGCTCAGGATCCGTAGCCACCGTCAGCAAGTCGCGATTGCTTTGACGCAGGAATCCTTTGCGCACGGCGGCGTCCAAAAAAGCGAGCAGCGAATCGAAATAGCCATTGACGTTCAACAACCCGCACGGCTTGTCCTGCAGCTTGAGCTGGCTCCAGGTCCACACCTCGAACAATTCGTCCAACGTGCCAAGCCCGCCCGGCAATGCGATGAAGGCGTCGGACAATTCGCCCATCACTGCTTTACGTTCGGCCAGCGTATTCACTATCCGCAATTCCGTAAGCGCTGCATGCGCCACTTCCCGGTTGCGCAACATTTGCGGAATCACACCAACGACTTTACCGCCGGCTGCAATCGCAGCATCGGCGAGCGCGCCCATCAGTCCCACACGACCGCCGCCGTATACGAGCGTCAGGTTGCGGCGCGCGATCAATTCACCCACTTCCCGAGCTACGGCGCTGTAGACAGCGCTCGTGCCGGAACTCGAGCCGCAAAATACGCCGATGGAAGGCATGGAGTAGGGGTTAGTGATCAGTGGTTAGGCGTTAGTCAGAAGACCGAAGCACGCTTCGATAGTTTCTGTAGTGACCCTTCGCTGAGGGTGTTGGGTGGGGAGATGTTTTCCCGACCGCCGTGAATCCGTCCATGGAGGCTGCGCAAAAACATCCTGTTTTTGACGCTCGGGAAAACATCTCCCCACCCAACACCCTCCGGTGGCGCTCGAAGGCCTCTGTGGCATCCAATGGAAACGATACTGAGTCGATCAAGCTGTCGCATCTCTAGTCCAAGCCATCGAGTGCCACATCGTCGAATATTGGTAGAGCCTGTCCCGGGGAGGGCTTTCCAGGGGCGTCAAAAACATGGATGTTTTTGCGCAGGCTCCATGGACGGATTCACGCCGGCCCTGGAAAGCCCTCCCCGGGACAGGCTCACACCCTCACAGAATGCTCTCGTCGAAGATTTCAATGCACCTCAATTGAGTGCCATTCGCTCCTAGCGCCTTCCTCATAACTACTCGACCACCAACTTATATCCCGCCCCCGGCGCAGTTTGTAGCAACTGCGGCACCGCAGGATCGACTTCTAATTTATGACGCAAGCGATGTACGAGCTGTTTGAGCAGCTGCCGATCGCCCGAGCCTTTGTGTCCCCAGACCTGCATCAACAACCGGTCCGAGCTGACTGTGTGGCCCGCGTTGGCGATGAGCATTTGCAGCAGACGCAGTTCGAGCTTGGTGAGTCGCACCGGCTCGCCTGTGCCTATCTGCACAGTGTGTTCGTCGACATCGAGTCGGACTCGACCCGCCGCCAAGGGGGTCGAATTTTCGATGCCGGCGCGTCTCAATAACGCCTTGACTCGCGCCAACAACGTGCGCGGACTAAAAGGCTTGGTGAGATAGTCATCAGCACCCAATTCCAATGCTTTGACCAAGTCTTCTTCTTCGCCTCGAACAGTGAGCATCATCACGGGCACGCGCGACTGATTGCGAATCGCTGCGCACACATCGAAACCGCTCGCGCCCGGCATGTTGATGTCGAGAATGACCAGATCGGGGACTTCGGCCTGAAAAAATCGAATGGCGGTGGGTCCATCCGCCGCTTTGATGACCACATACCCCGCTTGCGTCAGCGTAAAGCCGATCAGCGCCAGCAGATCTTTGTCGTCATCGGCAATGAGGATTTTCATTCCCCCTCCCTCGCAACCGGCAGTGTGAAACTAAATCGCGTTCGATTCTCTGCCGTGCGCGCAGCGGAAATGGTGCCGCCGTGACGCTCGACAATCGATTTCACGATCCACAATCCCAACCCAAGGCCGCCGGGTTCAGGCTCTTGATCGGGGCCGCGGTGAAAGCGGTCGAAAATCGATCCGCTTTGCATCTCCGGCACGCCGGGGCCTTCGTCTTCGACCCATGCGGTGACCACATCGCCCGTAACGTCTGCACCGACACGCAATACGCTCCCCTCCGGTGCAAACTTGCTCGCGTTGGCGAGCAGATTGACGAATACCTGCACGAGGCGCGGTCCATCGCCTTCGATGTCGGGCAACTCTTCCGCGAACTGCACACGCAACTCTTGATTGCGTTGCGTGAGCAACGAACCGATCAGCTCCTGGGCGTCGTTCACCGACTCGCGCAAGTCGATGCTCTGCTTACGGATGCTGAGCTGACCCGATTCGATGCGCACGCTCTCGAGCAAATTGTCAATCAACGCAGTCAGTCGATATGTGCCGCGCTCGAGCGAACGCACGAGCTCGCGGCGTTGCTCGGCTGACATGGTGTCGAGTCCGTCGCGCAGCAGTTCGATCGAGGCGAGCTGCGCTGCCAACGGCGTGCGGAATTCGTGAGAGATATTGGCCAATACGGTATCGCGAGCGCGACGCACGGCCTCGAGTTCGGTTTCGTCGCGAATCACTTGGACTTGCAGGCCGTCGACGATCGAAGAGCTTGTGATAATGGCAGTACGCGGCGCGCCCGACGTGGGCATCAGATGTTCGGTAGCTTGAGCGCTGCCAGAGTTGCGCGCTTCGAGAATCGGGCAGCGCGCATCGCAAGGCAATACACCATGCACGCTGCGCGGTTTGAGCACGTCACCGCAGAAACGGCCGATGACGTCTTCAGCACGCACATTGAGCAGCTTCGCCGCTTGCGGATTGAGATAGCGAATAGTGCGCGACTTATCTACTGCATAAACGCCTTCGACGATGCCTTGCAACACTGCTTGCGCTTCGGCTTCGCGTAAGCGGAGCGTGGTCGTCAAATCGATTAGATTGCGGCGCATATCCTCCATGGTCCGCGAGAGCGCAACGACTTCCGCGGTGCCGGCTGTTGGAATCGACGTGGAGAAATCGCCTTGTCCCAGTCTGAGGGCTGCGTCCGTGAGAGCGCGCACCGGGCCTGCGACTTGTTGTCCCAGGATGAAACTCACCAACACCGCCAATGCAACGAGCACGAGCGCAGTAATCAAGAGTCGGTTCACTAGATGGCGCACCGATGCGTCGATCTCTGCAGTCGGCAACCGCGTTTCCAGCAACACGATCGCTTCGCCTGTCGAAGCAAAGATCGGAAAGCTTGCTGCGAACACATCGAATGCCTTGATGCGCTCCGCCGCGAAACGTCCGTCGGACAATCCTGCCGAATGCAGACGCGTAAATGCGTCGGTGGGCGCGCTGGAAAACCAACGATAGTTGACCAATCTCACGACGAGTCCGACACGATCGCTCAAGCTGCTGGCGAGCGACTCGTCCATGAAACGGATGACCAGCACGCGCGTGTCGGCTTGCGCCATCGCACCTTGCTCGACTCCGACAGGCGCCACAGCGCCCATGACGGGTTGCGCAAGCGTTGCCGGAGCCGCCATGAAGCGCTCTCCCTGTTCGCCGGCCGCTGCCAACACATCGCTCCAAGGGATTTGCGGCCCGAATTCACCCACCACGGATTCGCCCTGCATCACTGCGCATGCAGTAGCGTTGATGCTTTGGCAGGAACGCCGCAGAAATTGCTCCAACGCTTCGGGTCGACGTTCGACCAATAAGCGCCGCAGCGTGGGGCGCTGGCCGAGTTCGCGTGTGGTGGTGAGCAAATCTTCATTGGCCTTGCGGAGTTCTTCGCGTGCGCCGGCACCGGCGATCTGCACGCGCGCGAGTCCTTGTTCGTCGGCCAAATCGCGCAGCAAGCCGATGGCGCTGAGCGAAATGCCTGCCACGACGAGCACCACGATCGCGACATTGATGCCCACCAGCAGCCACGAGAGGCTGGCCTTGCTCGGGTGATATTGCACCTTGCGCCACAAGGCGCGCAGGCGCTCGAGCGCGCGGACGGGGAACTCAGCGACGCCGGTAGCCACGCCACTCCACGATGCTTTTGATGATGAGCGTCGCCACGGCCAGAAGCGTGAGCAGCGAGGCCACGGCGAAAGCGCCGACGAAGTTGTATTCGTTGTACAGAATTTCGATGTGCAACGGCATGGTCGTCGTGAGACCGCGAATGTGTCCTGAGACTACGGAAACCGCGCCGAATTCTCCCATAGCGCGCGCATTCGTGAGAATCACTCCATACAACAAACCCCAGCGTATTTTGGGCAGAGTCACGCGAAAGAATGTCATCCAGCCGCTCGCGCCCATGGTAATGGCCGCTTCTTCTTCGTCGTTGCCGAGTTGCTGCATGAGCGGAATCAGCTCGCGCGCGACATAGGGAAAGGTCACGAACATGGTGGCGATCACGATGCCGGGAAGCGCGAAGATGATGCTGATATCGCGCTCTTGCAGCCAATGGCCGAACCAACCCTGCGCGCCGAACAACAGCACATAGATCAGGCCGGAAATGACCGGCGATACCGCAATGGGCAAGTCGATGGCCGTGATCAACATGCTCTTGCCCTTGAACTCGAACTTGGCAATGGCCCAAGACGCAGCGATACCGAAGACTGTGTTGAGCGGCACGACAATCGCGGCGGTGGTGAGCGTGAGGCGAATCGCGGCCAGGGTATCCGGATCGGCGAAGCTATCGAAATAGGGGCCGAACCCTTTGGCGAGCGCCATGCTGAAAACGGTCGCTAGCGGCGCAAACAACAACGCCGCCAAGAAGAGAAGCGATACGGACACGAAGAACCAGCGCGCCAAATGCGCTTGAATCGTGCCGTGTCCCGGCCGGGTCGCCAGCTCTTCCAACGCCGCTTGTGAAGAGAGTGCTGCCATCAGCGCCCTGCCTTGACCATGCGGCGACGTCCCCACGCCTGCAGTAAGTTGATCGAGAGCAACATGACGAACGACATGACCAGCATGATGAAGCCGAGCGCCGCGGCACCTGCATAGTCGTACTGTTCTAGCTTGATCACGATGAGCAGCGGCGTGATTTCCGTCTTCATGGGCAGGTTGCCGGCAATGAAGATGACCGAACCGTATTCGCCGATGGCGCGAGCGAAGGCCAGTGTGAAACCTGTGAGCAGCGCGGGCACGATCGTCGGAAAGATGATGCGCCAGAAAATCGTGTAGCGGCCCGCACCCATGGTCTCGGCGGCGTCCTCGAGATCGCGCTGCACTTCGCTCAACGCCGGCTGTAAGGAGCGTACGACGAACGGCAACCCGATCAGCGTGAGTGCGACTGTCACACCGATCCACGTATAGGCGACTTTGATTCCATACACATCGAGATACTTGCCGATCCACCCGTTCTGCGCGAACACTGCCGTGAGTGCGATGCCCGACACCGCAGTGGGCAGCGCAAAGGGCATATCGATGAGCGCATCGATGATCTTGCGGCCCGGGAAGTCGTAGCGCACCAACGTCCAGGCAATGATGAACCCGAACACCGAATTGATGCTTGCTGCTAAGAACGACGCACCGAAGGTGAGTCGATAAGACGCGACCGAGCGCGGACTCAGCAACACGCCCAAGAAGCTTTGCAGATCCAACGTCGCTGCCTTGAGCACGAGAGCCGTGAGCGGCACCAGCACCACAGTGCTAAGAAAGAAGGTCGTGAATCCGACAGTGAGACCGAACCCCGGCAACACGCTCGGTTGGCGCAACCCAGTCATCGCGGTCCACCCGTGTAGATACGGTCGAAGACGCCGCCGTCGGCGAAGTGCACGCTCTGTGCGCGTTGCCAACCGCCGAACACTTGATCGATGGTAAAGAGTTCGGTATCGCGAAACACGTTCCGATGACGCGCCAACACGGCCGGATCGCGCGGCCGATAATAATGTTTCGCGGCAATCTCTTGGCCTTCGGGCGTGTACAGATATTGCAGATAGGCTTCGGCGACTTTGCGCGTGCCTTTGTGATCGACCACGGTATCGACGATGGCAACCGGCGGTTCCGCAACGATCGTCGTCGGTGGCACCACGACTTCCACTTCGCCCGGACCTAACTCGTCCACAGACAGCAATGCTTCGTCCTCCCATGCGATCAGCACATCGCCGATGCCGCGCTGGACGAATGTATTGGTCGAAGCACGCGCGCCACGGTCGAGCACGGGCACATGTTTGTACAAATCCGACACGAACTGCTCTGCCGCTTTGTCCGCGGCGGCAACACGACTTGCAACCGACGGATCATCTTGTCGCAGGAAATCCTCGCCAAGTTGCTCGTGCAGCTTGTAACCCCATGCGGCCAGATAATTCCAACGGGCGCCGCCTGAAGTCTTCGGATTCGGCGTTACGACCTGCACGCCGGGACGCGTGAGATCGCCCCAATCGTGGATGTTCTTCGGATTCCCGTGGCGCACGAGGAACACGATGATCGAAGTGTATGGCGTACTGTTGTTGGGCAAGCGAGTTTGCCAATCCGCACCCAACTTCTTGCCGCGTTGCTGAATGGCATCGATGTCATAAGCAAGCGCCAACGTCACCACATCCGCTGCCAGTCCGTCGATGACTGCTCGTGCTTGGCTGCCGGAACCGCCATGCGATTGTTTGATATTGACGATCTGACCCGTGCGAGCGCGCCACTCGGCGGAGAAGTGTTCATTCACATCGCGATAGAGCTCGCGCGTCGGATCGTAGCTCACATTCAATAGCTGCACCGTATGCGGCTCCGCGCCGCTCGGCGAGCTGGAATGGCCACACGCTGCCAGCAAGCACGCGCACACACTCGCGCAGAGCAACCGCCAACCGTTCTGCATCACGCGAGTCTCCGCTGTGCAGCGACTGTTTCGCGTGGGCGATAGACCAACAACAACGGCCACCCCGGGTGTGCAGACAACAACGGCGCAAACTCGTGCTTGAGCTGTGCCGGGTCATTGAAACCGAGAATCAACATTTGTTCTGCGTTCTCTTCGAGCTGACGAGTCAACTCTTGCGCCACGTCGCCGAACCGCAATTCGGTACGCATCTCCAATCCGTGAACCGCCTGCGCTTCGGAGCGGGCATCGAGCAAATCGCGCACGCCGCTGGGACGCTGACGCTCCGGCGTAGCCCCGGGCAGAATGCCCACATACACGGCTTCAGCCGCGACGTGTCGCAACAAACTCGCAGCTACGGCCAGCGTGGCGCGACGCGCTTCTTCACCGCTCCAATGGATGAGCACGCGTTGCGGCGGCGGCGCGTGTTCGGGCAGTACCAGAAATTCAGTAGCGCCGCGCTCGAGCAGCGAATCTAAATCTTGTGATAGCTGTGGTCCGTTCGCGACGACCGCGACACCGGCAAAGTTCTGGTTGGCACCCACCGGCTTAACTTTCGCTGCGACATCGCCAAGATCAGGACAGGTAAATACGCGCGTTTTCATGCGCGTCGCCAGTTCTTCGAGCAGCGGATGTTGTGCAAGCGCCGCTGCACGTTCGTTGGTGGCACCGTACACAGCGAAGCTCGAAAGCGGTGTCGGCAACACGTGAATGCGCCGTACGCCGATCACCACCGCTTGGCCAGCGAGCACAGGGAACGTGCGCTGTTCATATTGCGTGCGCGTCACTTCGAGCGTTGCAGTCTCACCCGCAGGATTAATCTGCGGCGCTTGATCGACGTCGGAGGTCGCGAGCATGCGCAAGCGAATGCGCTCCAGCGCACCCGTGAATACTTTGCTCTCTACAACGGCCTGGCCGATGTATGCAGAGCTCAGGTGATCGCGATTGGCGGCGAGTTCGATTTCTTCCGGACGCAACACCGCCACCACTTCGGTCTCGCGATTCGATTCGACGCGCTCCGCCAAACGCGCACTGATCGGCGTCGTCCCCACGCGGATACCATCGACCGTCTGTCGCGCCAACAGTAAGTTGGCAGCACCAAGAAAGGTTGCGACGAAGCGCGTGGCGGGTCGCGCGTAGAGTTCTTCGGGCCGACCGACTTCGAGCAGCCGCCCCAGATTCATGACGCCGATGCGATCGGCAAGACCGAACGCTTCCTCTTGGTCGTGCGTAACTAGGATGGTCGAGATCTTGAGTTCGCGCTGCACCTCGCGAATGGTGCGTCTGAGTTCTTCGCGAATCTTGGCGTCGAGCGCGCCGAAGGGTTCGTCCAAGAGCAGCACGCTAGGCTTATAGGCCAGCGCACGTGCCACCGCGACTCGCTGCTGTTGGCCGCCCGATAACTGCGTCGGTAAGCGGTTGTCCATACCTTCGAGCGCGACAAGGCGCAGCAACTCTTGACGGCGTGTTCTGCGTTCCGCGGCTTTCATGCGGCGCACGCGCAACGCAAACTCGATGTTGTCCGCCACCGTCATATGACGGAAGAGTGCGTAATTTTGAAACACGAAACCCACTTCGCGTTCTCGCGGCGACAGATGCGTTACATCACGCCCATGCAGCGAGATTCGTCCATGATCCACGCCAGTCAGGCCCGCAATGGCGCGCAGCAGCGTGCTCTTGCCGCTGCCGCTGGGACCGAGCAGCACGAAGAACTCACCGTCACCCACATCCAGGGAGACGTCGTTGACGACGGGTGTGCCTTGGTAGCGCTTGGTGATCTGATCGAGCGTGATGGACATGCGTATAGTTAGAAGCTGCCCGTACCGGATCGGGGATGCTACCGTGACAGCGACATCCTCGCGGTAACAATGAGGTTATATGCCCACTCCCGAGTACGAAAAGCTAGGTAGTTTTTACCTGGGCCGCGCGGTGGACCCGGCAAGTCAAAAGGACACCGCCTCCTTGGTGCTCTATGACTCGCGCGACCTCACCACACACGCGGTGTGCGTCGGCATGACGGGCAGCGGCAAGACCGGTCTATGCCTAGCGCTCCTCGAGGAGGCGGCGATCGACGGCATACCGGCGCTCGTCATCGACCCGAAGGGGGACCTTGGCGATCTGCTGCTCACGTTTCCCAAATTGCAGCCCGCCGATTTTCTGCCGTGGATCGATCAAGGCGAGGCGGCCCGTAAGAACCAAACGCCCGAAGCGTATGCAGCCGCAACCGCCGATACATGGCGCAAGGGGCTTGCCGATTGGCAGCAAGACGGCGAGCGCATTGCGCGCTTCGTCAATGCGGTGGATGCAAACATCTACACGCCCGGAAGTACTGCGGGTCGACCCTTGGCCGTGTTGCGATCCTTCGGGCCACCCGATAGTTCGCTTCTCAACGATGCCGGCGCATTCAAAGACCGCATCGCTGCCACTGTTTCGGGATTGCTGGGCCTCGCGGGCATCCATTCGGACCCGGCGAGCGGCCGTGAACATATTTTGTTATCGAGCATTCTCGATCGCGCCTGGCGGGATGGCCAGACGTTCGATCTTGCCGGCCTCATTCAAGCCGTCCAAAAACCTGCGTTCGACAAGATGGGCGTATTCGACCTCGAAACGTTCTATCCGGCCAAGGAGCGCTTGGGACTGGCCATGGCGCTCAACAATTTGTTGGCCGCGCCTGGATTTTCGACGTGGCTCAGTGGCGAGCCGCTCGACATGCAAAGCCTGCTCTTCACGGCCGAGGGCAAACCCAGACTGACCATCGTGAGCATTGCGCATCTCAACGATGCGGAACGTATGTTCGTCGTGACGTTGTTGTTCAATGAGATGGTGAGCTGGATGCGGCGCCAATCGGGCACGTCGAGCTTGCGTGCCATTCTCTACATGGACGAGATTTTCGGCTATTTCCCGCCGAGCGCACTACCGCCCTCCAAACTGCCGCTGCTGACCTTGATGAAGCAAGCGCGCGCCTTTGGTGTGGGCGTTGTGCTCGCCACACAAAATCCTGTCGACATCGATTACAAAGGCTTGGGCAATGCAGGCACTTGGTTCATCGGCCGTCTGCAAACCGAGCGCGACAAGGCACGTGTCATCGAAGGTCTGTTGAGTTCCGGTGCCGGCGGAATCGACAAGTCGCAACTCGACACGCTGCTCGGTGCACTGACCAATCGCGTGTTTTTGATGCGTAACGTCCACGAGAACGAGCCCGTGCTTTTGCGCAGTCGCTGGGCGCTTTCATATTTGAAAGGTCCGCTCACGCTGCAGGAAATCAGCCGTTTGATGCAAGGGCGACCGAGCACCGCAACGGCGGCGCCGGTTACACCGACCGCGCCGCGCAGCACGACGAGTTCGACGTCCTCGAAACCCATGGTCCCAGCGGGCATTGCAGAGCAATACCTGCGCCCGACGCAGTCGAGCGCAGTCACCTACAGTCCGTACGTACTCGGAACGGTGAAGCTGCATTTCATCGATGCCGCTTCCAACACCGACACCTGGCAATCATTGAGTTATGTCGCGGCATTGGCGGAAGACGGCTCGGCACCGGAATGGCCCGAGCAAGCGAGCGCGGACTTACAACAACGCTTGGACCGTACACCTGCCGCAGGAGCAACCTTCGCGGAACTGCCCGCGCCACTGCTCAATGCAGCCAACTACGCCGCTTGGACTAAACAATTGAGCGGCTTCGTGTATGAGCATGGTGCGTTGGAGATCTTGCAATGTAGTGCTCTGAAGTGCGCATCCAAGCCCGGGATGAGCGAGAGCGAATTCCGCAGCCAATTGGCCCAAGGGCTGCGCGAACGACGAGACAACGCGGTCGAGCAGCTCCGCAAGAAATATGCGCCGCGAGTGGACGCGCTCACGCAGCGTATGCAACGCGCAGAACAAGCGGCCGAACGCCAACGATCGCAGCTCTCGCAGCAGAAAATTCAAACGGTCATTTCCGTGGGAACGACGTTGCTCGGCGCATTCTTGGGACGCAAGGCGTTGAGCTCGACGACACTCTCGCGCGCCGGCAGCGCCATTCGCAGCGCCGGACGAATATCCAACGAAAGCTCGGACGTGGCCAGTGCAGACGCGGACCGCGCCGCTTTACAGAAGCAGCTGGAAACGCTGGAAGCCGAATTACAACAAGAAATTGCACGGGTGCAAGGCGAACTCGACCCGGCGGCAATCCGACTTGATAAGATTACGGTCAAACCACGTAAGTCGGATATCAGCGTCCAAGGACTCGCCATCCTATGGGTGCCACACGAATAGGGGGTGTAGTCATGCGCGCATTCATCAGGAGCGTGAGCGCGCTTCTCGTCGTCGCTGCTGTTGCAGCTTGCGGCTATTTTTATAACTCACCTCGTCTGGGCAGCTATCGAGGCGTGCTGGCTACGCCGGGTGGCGATCTGCCGTTTCTATTCGATCTTACTAAAGAAGCCGGTCGTTACGTGCTCTACATCATCAATGGCGAGCAGCGCACGCGCGTTTCCGACATCGATGTCACACACGGGACGTTGCATGCTCGTTTTCCGGGATTCCCGAGCACGTTGACAGCCGACATCCATCGCGGCGAGTGGCAAGGCAATGTTTCGTTGGCGACCGCTGCCGGCGAGCAACGCTTGGCGTTCTCGGCAAAACAGGGCGCGGGCTATCGTTTTTTCTCGACCGCCGCTACAGACAACGCCGACGTCGCCGGACGATGGGACGTGAGTTTCGTGAACGACAATGGCGCGGCAACACAAGCAATCGCGGAGTTCCAACAATCGCACGATCAGGTGACGGGAACGTTCATCACGGCCGCTGGTGATCACGGGTATCTCGCGGGCCAAGTCTCGGGCGATGATTTTCTTCTCTCGTCGTTCACGGGCGGCCGTGCACGTTTATACAAAGCGCGCATCGATGGCGGCAACATCGCAGGTGAGTATTGGAACGGCAACGAGCACAGCCGCTGGCAAGCGCGGCGCGATGCAAACGCCGACCTCGACAGTAACGCTTCCATCCCAAAACTCACTGGAAACGGCATTTTCAATTTCACCTTTCCCGGTTTGGATCGCGTTCCAGTATCGCTAGCGGACATGCGCTTCCAAGGTAAAGTGGTGCTCGTCACGGTTGCAAGTACTTGGTCTTCGAGCAGCCATGACGAGGCCGCTGCGTTGGCCTCCCTGTATGAGCAGTATCGCGGCCGCGGACTCGAAGTCATCGCCCTCATGTTCGAACGCGCGCAGGCGTTCGACAAAGCCGCCGAAGCCCTGACGCGATTTCGCAAGGAATACGGCATCGGTTACCTGACGCTGCTCGCGGGTCCCGCGGATCTCGAAGCCGCAAGCGCAGCGCTCCCCTCGCTCGATCGCATCTACGCATTTCCAACGACACTCTTCATCGATCGCCAAGGCGTGGTCCGCAAGATCCACACAGGCTTCAACGGCCCTGCTTCCGGCGAGCGCTATCGTCAAACAGAGGCGGAATTTCGCGCGCTCATAGAGCAAATGCTCAATACCAGCGAAGGCCGTCGCGAATCGACTCGAAACTTTAGATATGCGGTGAGACAGACGACGCAGGAGTGGATGGGTCCTTCGACAGGCTCAGGATGAGCGGGGTGCGGCGGTCGACTATCGACGCATTCTTTCTTCTGGCTGCAGACCGCAGACCAATGTCGGCATTAAAGATGTTTTATCGTATGAGTCTTCTATAACCTTACCGTCACACTAACCTCTCCTCTTGCCGCGGACTCTCACTCCTCATGCCCTCCTTCGACATCATCTCCGAAATCAACTTGCACGAAGTCGCCAATGCGGTGGACCAAGCCAATCGCGAGGTCGGTACGCGCTTCGACTTCAAAGGCACGAATGCCAAGTTCGAATTGAACGAGGCCGTCATCACGCTGACCGCGAAAGTCGATTTTCAACTCAAGCAGATGATGGATATTTTGCAATTGCGTTTGGCGAAGCGCGGGGTCGACGTGCTCTGCATGAAGATCGATGATCCGGTCATCACGGGCCAAACCGC
>Ga0068855_100001665_pt1 | contig 27786 bp, 34 predicted proteins | sample KBSCornC52_FD_66592 | JGI IMG/M metagenome (GOLD analysis project Ga0068855, IMG submission 66592) | Corn rhizosphere microbial communities from Kellogg Biological Station, Michigan, USA - KBS Corn C5-2 | ecosystem: Host-associated > Plants > Roots > Rhizosphere > Soil ... | reverse complement strand
GCAAACGGTGCAGAACATGTCCCTGCCAATGAAAGAGCTGGAAAGCGCTGTCAAGGCGGGGCGTCTGCACCACGACGGCAACCCGGTCCTTGCCTGGATGATGTCCAACGTCGTTGCCAAGATTGACGCAAAAGACAACATCTACCCCCGCAAGGAAAAAGTAGAAAACAAAATCGACGGTGTCGTCGCAGCCATTATGGCGATCGCGCGAGCGATGACGGACGCCGGCACCGCAGAATCAATCTATGACCAAGGCGTAAGCATATGAGCAAGCTGGATATCGTGACGTTCGCCGTGGGGATGCTGGGCTTCGGCCTGCTCGCCGGCGGGATCGCGATGTTTTCTGTCCCGGCGGCGCTGATCGTCGCCGGCATCGCACTGATGGCCTGGTCTTACATTGCCGCACGCGCCGGCAGCAAAGGGTAACGATGTTCTTCCGAGGGATGTTCGACAGCCCGGCGTTTAGTGGCCATGGCGGCTGGTTGTCGGGTTTGGGCGGCGTCCGTTCAGATGCCGGCCAGGTCGTTACGCCGAAAACGGCGCTTGCGCTCACCGCGGTTCAAGCTTGCGTCTCCCTATTGGCGGAGAGTATTGCGCAGCTGCCGCTCGAGTTATACCAGCGCCAGGCCGGCGGTGAACGGAAGCCCGCCCGGGGACATCCGCTATACAAGATTCTGGCGGAGGCACCGAACGGATGGCAGACGCCTTTCGAATATCGAGAACAGACCCAAGTACAGCTGGGGCTGAACGGGAATGGCTATAGCTATGTCGAGCGAAATGACGACGGCAGCGTGGCGGCACTCTATCCCCTGACCACGCAGAACGTCGAGGTTCTTCGCGGTGCTGACTTGATGCCGTATTACCGCATCGATGGCGCGGATCCGCTACCCCAGCGCAGTGTTCATCACGTGCGATGGTTTGGCCTGAATTCATACGTGGGGCTGTCGCCAGTCTTGCTCCACGCGAACGCGATCGGCCATGCCCAGGCGATCCAGCAATATGCGGGCAAGTCGTTTGCCAATGGGACCGCGCTCTCGGGCGTGATTGAGCGGCCGAAGGAATCCCCTGCCATCAAGGAACAATCCTCGGTCAACCGCATTGTGTCCGACTGGGAAGAGAAGTTCACCGGCGCCAGTAATGCAAAGAAGGTCGCGCTGCTGCAGGAGGGCATGACGTTCCGTCCGTTGTCGATGACGAACGCGGATGCTGAGTTGATCGCCGTATTGAAACTGATGGCGCTGGACATCGCGCGCATCTACAAGGTGCCGCCACACATGATCGGCGAACTGGACAAGGCTACGTTCAGCAACATTGAGCACCAAGGCATCCAGTTTGTGATCTATACGCTGTTGCCGTGGATCCGGCGCCACGAGCAAGCAATGATGCGTGACTTCCTGCTGCCGAACGAGCGCTCTGAGTACTACATCGAATTCAACGTCTCGGGTTTGCTCCGCGGGGATCAGAAATCCAGATTTGATGCGTATGCGATCGCGCGCCAGTGGGGCTGGCTATCGGCAAACGACATCCGCCGGCTAGAGAACCTGCCGCCGATCGCGGGCGGCGACAAGTACCTGGTGCCGCTGAATATGAGCGACACCAAGACCCAAATTCCGGCTGCTACCGAGCCGACCAAGGCGCAAGTTGCCGAAATTCAAGGAATCTTGACATGAAAAACTACTTCCGCACCGCATCGCTGATCTTCAACGTGCCCCTGATGGTTCACGAAAACATGCTGGACCGCGCCGCCGCATGGGCTGACCAGGTCATGAACCTGAATATCGTCAATCTGCACAGCGGCGCCGCGGCCCCCCAAATGATGGAGGATGACGATTACGACGGTGAAGCCCGGGCCGCGCGCGCTGAAGAGAAGCGCCGGCAGGCAGTGGCGGCGACGGGTGTGGCAGTGGTACCCGTGCACGGTGTACTGGTCAGCCGCGGCTCCCAGATGAATCCATGCGAGGCAATGTCGAACTATGAGGATCTGCGCATGCAGCTGAATCAGGCGCTGGCAGACCCGGCCGTCGAGCACATTGTTCTCGATATTGATTCGCCTGGAGGCAGCACAAGCGGCGCGTTTGAACTGGCCGACGAAATCTTTGCCGCGCGGGCAATCAAGCCGATCACCGCGATCGTCAACTTCAGCGCGTACTCGGCGGGCTACCTGTTGGCGGCAGCTGCGACCGACGTTATCGTCAGCAAGACGTCCGGCGTTGGCTCGATCGGCGTCATCGCCAAGCATATGGACGTCTCCAAGCGCAATGAGCAGCAGGGCGTCAAGGTGACGACCGTCTTCGCCGGCGCGCACAAGAACGATCTGACTCCTCACGAGCCGATCTCGGACCAGTCCATGCAGTTCCTGCAGACGCTGGTGCAGGGTTACTACGACCAATTCGTCAACGCGATCGCTCAGTATCGCGGTGTCACGGCCGATGCCGTGCGCGCGACGGAGGCCGGCGTCTATTCCGGCGCCGAAGGCGTCAATCTCGGGCTGGCTGACTCGGTCGAAACTCCGCAGGCGGCGGTCAACCGTATCGCCGGCCAGGTCCAGGCCAATCGCGCCGCGCGCGCGCCACGTCCTAACAAGATTTCCGCACGCGCCAGCGCTATGGCGATGCAAACCACTCTTTGACCGCGTTCGCGGGATAAGCAACCAGCCGCCTTCGGGCGGTTTTTTCATTTCAGGAGTATTCCATGTCGAAAGTAATTGCATTACGAAGCGAACGCGCAAAGATCAACGATGCCGTTCAAGCGCTGGCCAAGATCGAAGGCGACGGCGGCCAACTGTCGGCTGAACAGCTGGTCGAATTCAGCACGCTGCAGGCAAAGTTCACCGATGTGAACGCACAGCTGGAACGTGCCCTGGCTGCTGAGCGCACTGCCGCAGCAGCAGCTGTTCCCGTGGATCCTCCGACAAATCCTGCTGCTCCGGCAACGGCGCCGCCGGCAGCGTCGATGCCAGCGACTCCGCGCGCGGCCGAAGTGCCAGGCGCGAAGGTCGCGCAGATGGTGCGCGCGCTGGCGTCTGCACAAGGTGATCATCAGCTGGCCGCAAAGCTCGCGGCCGAGCGTGGTTTCGGCGATGACGTCGCAATGTCTCTCAATACGCTGACACCCGGCGCCGGCGGCATTCTGGTGCCAACCAACATGGCGCGTGAAATCATCGAACTCATGCGTCCGAAAGCTGTTGTCCGCAAACTCGGCGCTCGCACGCTGCCGCTGAACAACGGCAACATCAGCCTGCCGCGCTTGAAAGGCGGCGCGGTGGTCGGCTACATCGGAACCGAAACCGATGTTCCAACGACCGGCCAACAGTTCGATGACCTGAAGTTGTCGGCGAAGAAGCTGGCGGCTCTGGTTCCTATCGCCAACGACCTGTTGTCGTATGCCGGCACCAATCCGAACGTCGACAAAGTCGTCGTTGATGACCTGACCGCCGCTCTGGCCACGCGTGAAGATAAGGCGTTCATTCGCGACGACGGCACCGCAAATACACCGAAGGGGCTGCGTTTCTGGGCGTTGGCGGGCAATCTGATCCAGGCCTCCGACGGCGCGACCCTGCAAAAGGTCGAAACAGATCTGAATAAGGCAATTCTGGCGCTGGAAGGCGTGGACGCAAATCTGACCACACCTGGCTGGATCATGGCGCCGCGCGTGTTCCGTTTCCTGGAAGGCATGCGCGACGGCAACGGCAACAAGGTCTATCCGGAACTCGCGCAAAAAATGCTGAAGGGCTATCCCGTCGGCGTCACCACGCAAGTGCCTGTCAACCTGGGCGTCGGCACAAACGAGTCGGAAATCTACTTCGCGGACTTCGGCGACTGCTTCATCGCAGAAGACGAAACGCTGCTGCTGGACTACTCGAAGGAAGCTTCGTATCAGGACGGCTCGGGCAATACCGTCAGCGCCTTCCAGCGCGACCAGACGCTCGTCCGTGTGATCGCCAAGCATGACTTCGGTCCACGCCACGTGGAATCGATCTCGGTCCTGACGAAAGTCACCTGGGGCGGCTAAGCCCGCTGCATGACACCGCCGTCGGCACACGCCGGCGGTATTCGCGTTCGCGCACCCATTTTTACGGAGTAAAACATGTCCCTCGTTGAATTCAAGAAGCCATGGAAAATTTACAGCCCTGGCGATGTGACTGGTCAGGATCAAGAAACCGTCGACGCTCTCGTCAGGAGCGGCCACGCAATTTCGCTGAACGATGACGGTACGACCCCTGAGCAGCCCGCCGACGGCAAGGAAGCTGCCGCCAACACGAAGACCGCTGGCAAGAAATAAGTCATGGCAGCGGTCTGGATTAGTTGGGAGTCCGACACCGAGCCGGTGTCGGTCGACGACGTGAAGAAACAATGCCTGATCGACCACGATGAGGACGACGGGTTTCTGACGTCGATTATCATCCCGACCGCGCGCCAACTCGCTGAAACGAAAGCGGGATCAGCAATTCGCAAAGGCACATACCGTGAATTCTTTCCGGGGCTCCCAGCGGGAGCGATCTATCTGGGCAGAGGCCGCGCCTTCGAAATGGTGCGCGTGCTGCTCGGCCGGGCGGAGCAAGATGTTGCAGCGTTTCCGCTACAGGATCTCGGCAACGACGTCCTTGTCACTCCGGATGCAGCTTTGTCGCTGACCGGCACGGTGACTTTCGAGTACAAGGCCGGCATCGACATTGAAAACTTTCCAACAGTGAAACAGTGGATTTTGCTCGCTTGCGCCTGGCTCTATGAGCAGCGCGAGCTTCTCATGCAGGGCCAGCCCGTTCAGGCCATTCCATCCACGTACGTTGACGCTTTGCTGGCGCCGATCACCACCTCAGCGAGGTTCTGATGCAGGCCGGCCAGCTACGCCACCGAATTTCTGTGCAGGCAAAGGCCGGCGGGAAAGACGACTTCGGCAATGTCCGCACCGATTGGACGGAAGTCCTGTCGGCCCGGGCAAAGAAAGAAGAACTGAGCGGTCGTGAGCTGTTCGCCGCGCAGGCGGTCAGCAGCGAAATCACCACCAGATTTCGCATCCGGCATCGTGACGGTATCAAGGCATCGATGCGCATCGTCACGGCGGACGGTACCGCCTACAACATCATTTCCTCGATTGATCGCGACGGCCGGCGCCGCGAGTTGCAGATTTTGTGCTCGTCGGGTTTGTCGAATGGCTAAATCGTCGGTTTCGGGACATGACGAAGCTATCGCGAAGCTGTTGAGCCTGGCCGACAAGCTGACCGATCCTATTCGTTCGGCCGCCAACACCGGCGCCACAGTGATGAAAGAAGAAGTGATCGCGCGAGCGCCGCGCGACAAAGGAATTTTGCAGGACAACATCTACCAGAAGCACGTAGACGAGCTCTCCAGTGACGATCGCCACGTCTACTACATATCGTGGCGAAAAGGCCGGAAGACCGGCGACGGCGCGTACTACGGGGCGTGGGTGGAATATGGTCACTGGTATGTGCCTCCGAAAGTCAAAGGGATCACCTGGAAGGCGCACCGCGCCAACACGAAGGCGATTTTCGTCGCTGCGCACCCATTCATCCGGCCAGCCTACGAGGCAAAGAAAGAAGAAGTACTGCGCGTCATGCAGGAAAAGCTGGCTGAGAACACCAGCAAGGTAATCAAGGAGCTTTCCCGATGATCGAAAAGGAAGTCATGGATCTGCTCGACCCGTTGGTCGGCGGACGGGCGTTCTTCGATGCGGCGCCAGCCGACACCCCGCGCCCATATCTGACTATCCAGCAGGTCGGCGGCGCGCCGCTACAGTTCTTGGAGGGGTCTTCCGGATCTGATTATGTGCGGCTTCAGATCAATATTTTCGCGCAGACCCGGCCGGAAGCTAACTCGCTGATGACCGCCGTGAGAGAGGCGCTTAGCGCGCTCAAGGCTACGCCTGTCGGCGCGCCGTTCAGCACCTACGAAGAGACGGTCCAAACGTTTGGCCGCCATTGTGATTTCAGCATTTTGACAGCCGTTTAAAGCGTCTTTTTCAGCAGTTCAACACAGCCCGCCATGAGCGGGCTTTTCTTTTGAGAGGTAACCATGTCTTACGGACTCCCTGACGGAGCGATTGTCTCCATCGCATCGGAATATGACGACACAGTGGCTATGTCGGCCCTGTCCAACGCCGCAAACGCCATCGCCACGGTGCCGGCGGATAGCGGCCTGGCTGCCAACGACATCGTCGTGATCGGCTCAGGCTGGCTCAAGGCCGACCGCCGCGTGGCACGCCTGAGTGCTGTTGCAGCAGCGGCTGCGACGCTGGCGTTGATCGACACCAGTGACCTGAAGCGTTTCCCCGCCAGCAGTGGTGTTGGAACACTGCAGAAGATCACCGCCTGGACTCAAATCTCGCAGATCACTGCGTTCGAAACATCGGGGGGAGATCAAAACTTCGCCAATGTTGAATTTCTCGACGATGACGAACAGCGCCAGCTGCCGACGAGCAAAAGCCCGACCTCCCTGGCGATCACCATCGCAGATGATCCCGAGAAACCTCACAACGCCATCCTGGCCAAGGCCGATGAAGACCGTATCCCACGTGTCATCCGCCTGGACCTGCCGAGCGGCGCGGTGCTGTATTACAACGGTTTCGTATCGTTCAACAGCAGCCCGCAGCTGACCAAGGGCAACATTATGACGGTGAAGGCAACCGTCGCCCTGGTTTCCCGCTTCACCCGTTACACCGCATAAGGACATCATGCTCCAAGTCACTCCAAATCCCAAGTTCGACGCAACAGTTGAAGTGCCGGTGCCCGGCCAGACAAAGCCGGAAAAACTGACGATCACGTTCAAGTACATGAACACGACCGAGCGTGAGGCATTCATGAAAAAGCTGAATGAATCCTCGAAGGTCGACGCCTTGCTGGACATTATTGAAGACTGGAAAGGCGTGGATGCATCTTTCAGCCGGGAAGTGCTCGAAAACCTGCTGACCAACTACGCCGGCCTGGACATGCGTTTGATCAAGGTGTTCTTCGATGAGCATCACAAGGCGCTCTTGGGAAACTAACCGCCGCCGTTCAGTTTTTGTATGAACGGATGCCCAGCGAAGAAAGGCTGGCGGCGATCGGCCTGACTCGGGAGGATTTTCAGTCTGAGCGCAGGTCGATCGAAATATTCCCAGAAAACTTCGAATCGGTGAAGGTTTTCGAAGCGATGTGTACCCAGTGGCGCGTGGGATTTGGCGGAGCTACAGGGTTGGACTACCAGGTGCTGCCTACCGTGATGCGTTTTCTGGGGACGCCGAAGAAGAAGCAAGCGCGTGTTTTCTCCGATGTCCGCTTTATGGAATCTGAGGCGATGCGTTTGATGAGTAATGACTGATATGCCGCCTCGTGCGGCATTTTTTATGGGTGAAAATCGATGAGCGAAGGCAATCTGATCGGTAGCGTCACGATCGCGGTCGAAACGGACAAGGAACAGTTCCGTGCCGACATGGTCGATCAGGCGCAGGCGGTCGCACAGTTCGCTTCCGATGCCACCCAGTCCTCGTCCAAGGCGGCGGCAGCACTCACCACCGTGTCAGACGTTGCCACAGAGAGCACGCAGCAGATGACCGCGGCGCAACAGCGGTTCATCGACGGGTTGCAGCGCCAAGTGGCGGCCATTCAGGGTGGCAAGGTCGCCTCAATCGAGTTGAAGGCAGCCCAGTTGGGCGTCTCCGACTCCGCGGCGCCCCTGCTCGCCAAGTGGCGCGAACTCGAGGCAGCACAACGAGGATCCGCTGGCGCATCCGACGCAGCCGCAGCAGCCATGGCCACGGTCGCCGAAAGCGAAGCCGGCGCAACTGACCGGATTCGCACCATGGTCGCGGCGTCGCTGGAAAAGACGGCCGCCCTGAAAGCTCAGCAGGCGGCGTCGCTGGCGGCCGCTACCGCAGAGCGCGAGCTCAACCGGGGCACGTCGACCGGCTCGTCCATCAACTTTGCGGCTCAGAACAAAAGCCTGCAGGAAACCGCCGATCTCGTAAATGAGGTGAACGCAGCGCTGGCATCGATTGGTCGCGGGGCATCGGGGCAAAAGGAATTGCAGGCGCAGACCGATAAGCTGGTCTCACTCTGGGGTCAAGGCCGGCTGTCAGCGGGGCAGTACGCCACGGCTCTGAAGCAGCTGGACACAACAGAACTCAGCTTGGTCAAATCCAGCGCGCAGGCCACTGCTGCCGCTGATCAGTTCATCGCGAAACTGAAAGAGCAGGCAGCAACGGCCGGCATGTCGGCGACGCAGTTGCTGGAGTATCGTGCAGCGCAGCTCGGTGTCAGCGGCGATGCGGCGCCGTTCATTCAGCAAATCGAAGCCGGCGAGAAGGCAATGCACGGTTTCAGCCTCGAGACCGGCGGTGCGCGCCGCGAACTGGCTGTCATCGGCCGAGAACTGGCACGCGGCGACTTGGGCGCAGCCAGCCGTTCTTTCTCGATTTTCGCTGAGAGGTCTGGTCTAATGACCACGCTGCTGTCGCCGGCGGTGCTATCGATCGGTGCGCTCGCGGCGGGCGTGGGCGGGCTGGCTCTGGCCTACATGCAGGGGCACGAAGAGCAGGAGCGATTCAACGCTTCGCTGATCATGACCGGGAACTACGCCGGGACGACTTCCGAGGGACTGCATAACATTGCCGTGCAGGCGACTGCCGCCGGCGGCAGCCTGTCGGTCGCAAAAGAATCCGTACTCGACCTCGGCAACTCAGGGAAATTCACCAGCGAACAGATCACCTACATCACAGACGCCGCTGTCGGTATGAATCAGGCGACGGGGAAAGCTGTTCGCGACACGATCAAAGATTTCGAAGAGCTGGGCAAAAGCCCGGTCGAGGCCAGCGCCAAGCTCAACGAGCAATATCACTACCTGACGCAGTCGGTCTACGATCAGATTGCCGCGCTGGAGCGCCAAGGAGATGCGCAAGGCGCTGCCGATCTGGCCGAACGTACCTATGCGGAAGCACTGGCCAAGCGTTCCGGAGAGATCAACGAACACATCGGCTCAATCGCCAAGGCCTGGCGCGACGCGAAGAACGCGGCGCAGAGCTTCTGGGACACGGTCATGAATATTGGTCGCACAGATCAATACGACCACGATATCGCCGAGTACACCAGGCGCATCAATATGCCGGGCAACTCGCCCGAGGACATCAAGGAGATGCAGGCGGCCGTTGCTGACATCAGCAAGCGCCGAGCGGCGGCGTTGGCGGCTGCCCAGCAACAGCAAGAGGAGGCCAAGTCCTCCGCAGCATCCATCGAGGCGGCGCGCGCGATTGATCAGCAAAGTGAGTCGATCGACAAGAACATCCGGAAGCGATCGGAACTGTTGAAGCTCTCCGAGCGCTTCACCAACATGATGACGGAGGCGCAGCGGACTGGCGCACGAAACACCCGTTTGGACAGTGTCGACTTCAGCGAAACGGGGGCTCCCACAGGTGGTGGCCTGTACGATCAGCTACGCAAGGATATCGAGGAAAAGTACAAGCCGAAGGCCGCGCCGCGCGGCAACGACAATGGATTGAACGCACAAATCAAGGCGATTCAGGGCGCATACCAGGAGCAAGAGCGCGCCCTGAAACTGTCGATTCAAGGCAACAAGTCGCAATATGACATTGGCTTGTTGGATACAGAGGGTTATCTGAAGGCAGACTACGAAGCGCGTAGAGCCGCACTGGCCAATGAAATGGCCCTGGCAAAGCAACAGGAAGAGGTCGCCAGCAAGAAGAAGAATGCGACCGGGCTGGAAGAGGCAAAGAATCTCCAGAAGAAAATCCGAGATGAAGACCTGGCGAATGAAGAAAAGTATGTAAACGACCTGAAGTCGTTGCACGAGAAGAGCCGACGGGATGTTGCTGCGTATGTTGAGTCGCTGAACGCGTCGTATCGAACACGCCAAGAGGCGATCAACAACCTGATCGCGGGCGCTGGACTCGGCGATGCGGCACGCGAAGAACTGACCCGACTGAACCAGGTGCAGCAGGAGTTTGATCGAGCGGCGGACGCACTGCGTAAGTCGCGGGAGAAAGGCGTTGCACACGGAGGGATCGACGAAGGGCAGTATCAGCAGGAAATGGCTGCGTTGCGTGACAATCTCGAGCAACGACTGGATCAAGAGCGCCAGTATTCAGACAGTCTCAAAAAGGTGCAGGAAAACGGCTGGAACGGCGCCACACGGTTCGTCCAGAACTATGGCGCGGCTGCGGCGAACGTCGCCTCGCAGATTGAATCTGTGTTCGGCACGGCCGCACGCGGAATGGAAGATGCCTTTGCCACATTTGCCACTACCGGGAAGCTGTCTTTCAGCGACCTGGCAAAGGCCGTAATCGCGGATATCGCCCGCATGCAGGCGCGCGCGGCCATTTCGGGGCTGTTCAATTTTGCTGTGGGCGCACTCGGCTCTTATTTTGGTGGCGGCAGCGGTGCGGCAGCCACGGGTGCGGAATCATCTGCTGGCAGCACCGCGAACTATTTTCAACAACAGGCCGGCGGCGGCTTGGGTTTGAAGATGAACGCCAAGGGCGACGTCTATTCCTCTCCAAGCCTCAGCGAGTACTCCAATTCCATTTTGAACAAGCCTACGTTCTTCGCCTTCGCAAAGGGCGCCGGCGTAGCTGGCGAAGCGGGGCCTGAAGCGATCATGCCGTTGACCAGGTCCGCCGACGGCAATCTGGGCGTGCGCGCCATCGGCGGAAGCAATACTTCCGCCCCGGCGCCAATTCGGGTCAGCGTCCAAGTGAACACCGACGGTTCCAGCAATGTCAGCGCTCCGGACGACTACCAACAGTTCGGGCGTGACTTGGCCGACTTTGTCGACCAACGGATCAATAAGAAGCTGTCCCGCGCTCAGAAAGACGGCGGTGCGCTCTCCAAGGCATCGATGGGGTACGCGTAATGGCGATTGAAACGTTTGCTTGGGCGACGCCAGCGGGGGTGAGTGGTACGCCGGCGTTCGACGTCCTGAAAGCCAATTTTGCGGACGGATACACCCAGACCGCACCGAACGGACTCAACAACAAGCGAACGTCGTGGACGATGACGTTCACCGGCCAAGAGGCTTACATCAAGGCCATCAAAGACTTCATCGACCGGCACGCCGGCGCGCGGTCTTTCTACTGGACGCCGCCGCTCGAGGGGCAGGCGCTCTTCAAGGGAAAATACACGCAAGGGCACAAGGGTGGTGACGTTCATTCGCTGAATGTGACTTTCGATCAGGACTTCAAGCCGTGAACAAGATACTTGCCGATATTCAGAAATTGGAGCCAGGCGGCCGCGTGCATTTGTTCGAATTGGACGCGACCGACATCGGCGGCGACCTGATGCGATTTCACGGCTATGCTCAGCAAGGTTCCATCTGGTGGCAAGGCAATGAATACGTGCCCTGGGCGATCAATGCTGAAGACTTCGAGATAACCAGCGATGGGCAGCAACCGGCTCCAAGTCTCTCAGTCGGGAATATCGGGCAAGACGCGGACGGCAACCCAGTTGTGGGGGTGATTTCGGCCCTCTGCATCTATCTTGACGACCTGGCCAATGCCAAGGTAATCCGGCACACGACGCTGGCGCAGTATTTGGACGCTATCAATTTCGCGGATGGCAACCCAGACGCCGATCCGGAAGAGGAGTTTCCCCAAGACATCTATCAGATCGAGCAAAAAACCAGCGAAACGGGCGAGGTCATCACGTTCGAACTCCGCAATGCACTCGATCTGAACGGGCAGCAGGTGCCGGACAAGCAGATCGTGGCGGGGCTTTGTTGGTGGGTGCGCAACGGCGGGTACCGGGGCGCCTACTGTGGCTACGCTGGGACGGCGATGTTCGACAAGGATGGGAATCCGACCGACAACCCCGCGCTGGATGACTGCGGCGGGCTCGTGTCGGACTGCAAAAAGCGATTTGGCGAGTACGAGCCTATCAACTGGGGATCGTACGCGGCCGCAGGATTGGTGCGCTCATGAATAAGTCTACTGAGCGCGCGATCCGTGCGCATGCGGTTGAACAGTTCCCGCGGGAATGCTGCGGCTTGATCATTAAGTCAGGACGCATGACCAAGTATGTTCCGTGCACCAACGCTGCGGCGACGCCCGACGAGCACTTTCGCTTGCCGAAGGAAGAGTACGCGGATGCATCGGATCGAGGTGAAATTTTGGCGGTGGTGCATAGCCACCCCAACATCCCGCCGCTGCCGTCGCCAGCTGATCTGGATGCATGTGAGGAGGGCGGGATCCCATGGCACATCGTGCATGTCAGCAAGAACGATACGGGCGAAGTCACTGCAGGCGAGATACACACCTTCTCGCCTTCGGGATACGAAGCGCCGCTGCTGGATCTGCCATTTGTCCATGGGGTCCACGACTGCTACTCGCTGATTCGCCGCTGGTACAAGCAGGAGCGCGGAATCCTGTTGCCAGATTTCGAGCGAAAGGATGGATGGTGGAACGACGGCGTCACCAATCTCTACGAGGAAAATTACCGCAAGGCGGGCTTCGTTGACATCCCAGGTGGTGTTGCAGAGCTGCAGGTCGGCGACGTCATATTGATGCAGATTCGCTCCGAAAATCACCCCAATCATGCCGCTGTGTATATCGACGCGCAGCGGCAATGGATGCTGCATCACATGCACGGGCAACTCTCAAGCCGAGCCGTGTATGGGGGGGATTGGCTGTTCAAGACCAGAAAGATACTGCGGTTCGACAGACTGCCAGAGTAGTACTAGAGCCGATCCAATCGGCACGACTTCATCAAGCCACCTTCGGGTGGCTTTTTTTACGCGCTGAACAATGGAAAAAATCCGAACAATTCGCCTATACGGAAAATTGGGCACCCGGTTCGGCCGCGTCCACCGTCTAGCCGTCAATTCGGCGCGGGAAGCGATGCGCGCGCTTTGCTCGATGCTGCCCGGCTTCGAACAGGAGCTGCTCAGCAGCGCCGATCGTGGGATCCGCTATGCCTGTTTCCATGGGGCTGTGAACATCGGGGAGATTGGCCTTGATCACCCTCCTGGCAACACTGACATCCGTATTGCGCCGATCCTGCAAGGCTCGAAGCAGGCCGGCTTGCTTCAGACTGTTGTCGGCGCGCTCTTGATCGTGGTTTCGTTCATTCCCGGATTTCAAGTGCTGGCGCCGATCGGCTACTCCATGGTTGCCGGCGGCGTGTTGCAGATGTTGTCGCCGCAGCAAACTGGCTTGGGGGCCAAAGACAGTCCGAACAACGGCGCGTCATACAACATGAATGGGGCCGTCAATGCCGAGGCGCAGGGGAATCCTGAACCTGTCGCCTTCGGTGAAACGTTCGCAGGCTCCGTCATCGTGTCGGGTGGCATGTACGCGGAGGATCAGCAATGATCGTTTCGATTCCACCGCGCGATATCGTCGGTGCCAAGGGCGGTGGTAAGAGCGGCGACGGGGGCGGTAGCGCCACAGAGACGCCCGACAGCCTCCATAGCATCACGAGGGCACGAACCCTCGACCTGATCAGTACCGGCGAGATCTGGGGCCTTAAAAACGGTCTGCAGTCGATTTTCCTCGACGGGACGCCCCTCCAGAATCCAGACGGCACCCTGAACTTCGGCGGCGTCAGCGTCGACTTCCGCTCCGGCACGCAGACGCAAGATCCTATTGCAGGGTTTCCAGCCGTCGAGAACGAAGTTGGCATCGGCGTCGAACTGAAGTCGAGCACGCCGTGGGTGCGGTCGATCACGAATACCCAGCTGTCGGCTGTGCGGGTGCGCTTGTCGGTTCAGGGATTGAGCAAATCTGACGCGACCAGCGGCATCAACGGCTATCGCGTCGAATATGCGATCGACGTCGCGACCGACAACGGTGTCTATGTGCAGGTGCTGCAGGAGGCCTTTGACGGCAAGACGAGCCAAACGTATGAGCGCAGCCGCCGCATTTCTTTGCCGCCGGCATCGATGGGATGGTCGCTTCGGGTGCGGCGCCTCACGCCAAATGCGAACAGCACTTCCATCGCCGATCGCACGAACGTCGTCTCCATCACGGAAGTCATCGATGCGAAGTTTCGTTACCCGATGGCCGCACTCCTCGGGCTGCAGATCGACGCATCGCAGTTTCAGAACATTCCGACCAGGTCGTATCTCATTCGGGGCAAGTTGGTGCGCGTCCCGACCAACTACGATCCGGAGACCCGGACCTATGCTGGCCCATGGGACGGCACGTTCAAGATCGCCTACTCGAACAATCCAGCGTGGATTCTGTACGAGATCCTGCTCAACGACATTTTCGGGCTCGGGCGTAGGATCACAGCCGCGCAGGTCGACAAATACGAGTTGTATCGCATTGCCCAGTACTGCGACGAGTTCGTGCCGGACGGGAAGGGCGGCCAGGAGCCGCGTTTCACGTGCAACATGTACTTGCAGGCGCGGGTGCCGGCTTACAAGCTCATTCAGGACATTGCTGCAATCTTCCACGGCGTCGCTTACTGGGCAGGTGGCAAGATCATTGTGTCGGCCGACATGCCGGCGGATCCGGTCTGGACTTATACCGGCGCCAACGTCATCGGCGGCAAGTTCACCCGTTCTGGCAGCCCATCGTCGAAACGCTACACGGTCGCGCTGGTCAGCTGGAACGACAACACCGACGGTGGGCGGCAGAAGGTCGAACCTGTGGTCGACCGAGAGGGCATTCGCCGGTACGGAGTGCAGCAGATCGAACTGGCACCTGTCGGTTGTACTTCCCAAGGCCAGGCGCATCGCCACGGAGACTGGGCGCTGTTGACGTCCCGTCTGGAGAAGGAGCTGATCACTTTCTCTGTCGGCCTCGACTATTTGCGTTCCTCGCCGGGCCGCGTGATTCGCGTGGTGGATCCATCACGCGCCGGCCGTCGGAACGGCGGCCGCATCCGCTCCGCCGTGGGCCGAGCAGTCACGATCGACAAGGCACCGGTCATTGCCGCTGGAGACAAGCTGACTTGCATCTTGCCGACGGCGGTACCAGAGACTCGCATCGTCGAGTCTGTGAACGGCGACACAGTGACTGTCACCGAAGACTGGACGGTTCTTCCGGCCGCTGAATCGGTGTGGTCGGTCGACAACGTTGACCTGGTTGCGCAGACGTTCAGGGTGCTGAGCGTCAAAGACAAGGGCGATCTGACGTACGAAATCACGGCGGTGCAGCACGAACCCGGGAAATTCGGCTACATCGACAACGGCACGCGCATCGAAGCGCCTCCGACCACCGTCATACCGCCAAGCGTCCAGCCGCCGCCAGCGAGCGTTTCGATTGACAGCTACGAGGTAATCAATCAGGGCATCGCCACCAGCGTGATGTCGATCTCTTGGCCGGCGGCGTCGTCAGCGATCGCGTACGCGGCGGAATGGAAGAAAGATGACGGCAATTGGATTTCGCTACCACGCACTGGCCAGTTAACGGTCGACGTGCCTGGTATTTACGCCGGCAGATATAACGCACGCGTCCGGGCGATCAATCCTTTAGAGGTTCGATCGGCGCCGGCCTATGCAGCCGAGACCCAACTCAACGGGAAAACCACGCCGCCACCGTCGGTGACTTCGCTGATGACCACCGCCCTGACGTTTGGCATCGGCCTCAACTGGGGCTTCCCGGCGCAAGGTGCCTCGGATACGCAGCGTACGGAGATTTGGTACAGCCTGACGCCCGATCGTGATTCGGCGATCAAACTCGGCGATTTCGCGTACCCACAGAATACCCATTTGCTCATGGGTCTGGCGCCGGGCAAGTCGTTCTTCTTCTGGGCGCGGCTGGTCGATAGGTCCGAAAACGAAGGTCCTTTCTATCCTGCCGGTGCCGGTGTAGATGGGCATGTAAGTGTCGACGCTACCGAATTGCTTGGGGCGTTGTCCGGCCAAATCAGCAAGGAGCAGCTGACCCAGCAGCTGGCCGGCCAGATCGATCTGATCGAGAACGTGGGTGATCTGCTCGACGCGCTACCTGATGCTGCAACCGTCAACCAGATGATCGCGCGTCAAAGCGCCGCTGAAGGTGACCAGGATGCACTGGCTGCCGCGCAGCTGATCGCGCTGAACACCGCAGATTCGTCAGACGCACGAGTTCGGCAGCTTTTGCGGGCGAAATTCGAGCAGGCACAGGCTCAGATCGTCGAGGAGTCCCACGTGCGCGCCACAGAAACGTCAGCGCTCGCGGAGAAGACCTCGCAGCTGACCGCATCCTTGGGTGACACGTCCGCCTTCGTTGAAGAGGTAAGCCAGGCGTTGGTCGATCTCGACGGCAACGTGTCCGCGAACTGGTCGGTCAAAACTGGCGTCACCGTCGACGGCAAGCGCTACATGGCAGGGCTGGGTGCTGGCGTTGAACAGACCGAGGAGGGCATTCAAACCAGCGTGTACGCCCTGGCCGATCGCTTTGCCATTCTCAACCTGGCCAATGGACAAATAGTCTCGCCGTTTGTCATCCAGAACGGCGTGGCCATCATCAATGAGGCGGTCATCGGAATGGCTACGATCACCGCTGGCAAGTTCGTTGATTGGCTGGAGTCCGTGGCGAAAAATCCGGACGGCGTGCCTGTGCTGCGCCTGAACTTTAAGACAGGCGAGATTCAGCTGAACGGTACTACGTCTTCGGGCGAAAAGCTGCTGATCAACAACCGGAACATTCAGGTGTTCAATGCTGCCGGCAAGCTGAAGGTCCGTTTGGGCATTTGGGACTGACGCATGTTCGCGGGACTGCAGGTTTTTGACGATTCGGAGAACATCCTTTTCGATCTGACGGATCGCGTCGGTCGTGTATTGGGGCTCGTTCGGATCAATGCGGGCGAGAGTGGAGCGATCGTCTTGCCCAACTACGACTCGGGGCAGCCGTTCGCTTCGTTTCAGCGCGATGGCTCGATCATCAGTGGAGTTGTCGGGCAATTTGTCCCTGCTGTGCCGGTGATCTACGTTTCCGGGATCGCAATTACGTGGGTCTCAAAGACGCAGTACACCACGTGGCTGGGGAATTCCATCTATGTCCAGCCGGTTGGCGGCTGGCTTACCTACGGAGTGTATTGATGCCGGCTGGCGTACAGGTCTACACCAGCGACACGAACGTTGTTCAGATCGATGGCACCTATAGCAACTTGCAGATGACGGCGAAGGGCACCGTATATTCCGGGTTCCAGACGGTGGCAGCCAACACGAACCCGAACGGGACGTACTACTACAACATCCCGGTCGCGTATGTGTCTTTCAATGCCGTGAGCCCAGTGTTTGCGGTCAGCGGTGGCACGTCGGCGGCGGTCGTAGCGACGTCAAACTCTGGGAATAGCTGGACCGTGACTATCTGGACGCCGAACGGTCCAGCTGGGGTGGATTGGTTTGTCTTCGACCGCGCCACGCCGGCGGATAGTAAGTCGGGCATGCAGGTGTTCAACGATGCACAGCAGCTTGTTTTCGACGCGCAGATGAAATATCTGAAGGTTGTTGGCAATGTGCTGGATTTGGTGCCGGTTCATTCGAATGGCGCCGTCAACGGCCTCACCAGCCCGTTCACCTACGGGTACGGTTTCCCAGGCAAGCGTATTGCGATCGGAGCGATGCTGACGCCGATTAATTGGGGGACGACGAAGTGGCCATCCGGACAAAACACGGTGCCGGGCAATCCGAACTGCCGTGGACTTGGTCTGGGGTGTTGGCGCGGAGTGGTTGGTGCCGCGTACTTCGATTTTATCCACACCATCGTCGCCTATCAGGGTTATTTCGACGGTGGTGCGGTGAACCAGGCATTCGCTAACTCAGCGGCCGTCGATGATCAAAGCTTTCCGTTTGGTGTGCGCCAGTTTGGCGGACTGCTATTGGACGTGACGAACTATTGATGCAATGAACCAAGCCGCCGACGAGCGGCTTTCTTTTGGAAAGAAATATGACCTGGTACAAGGCAGGGAAGATCAGTGTCCAGAGCGGCAGCAAGATAGTCACCGGGACAGGCACGCAATTCATCGGAAACGTGAAGGCCGGTTTTGGCTTGCTGGGACCAGATTTCGCGATCTATGAAGTCGAGTCAATTCAAAGCGCGACGCAGATCACACTAGCGTCGGTCTACCGCGGCGCTGATGCAGTAGATCAGGCGTTCGGGATTTGGCAGACACAAGGCGAAATTCCCGAGTTGCTCCAAGCTGCAACGACCTTGCTCAACACCTTCGGCGCCTTCCGTGATGCCTACGAGAACGGAGATCTCGTAGGGGCCGGCATCGAGCTTAAAGACGTGCTAAACGATGTTGCCGATCTGCCGCTGGCGCCCGGAGTCGGCGACGCCTATCTTGTCGGTACCAGCATCTACGTGTACACCGGCGCTACGGGCGGCTGGCACCATAAGAACATCGCAGGCGTGAACCCAACGGGTCCGTGGAGCCCGACCAGTTCCTATGAACGCAACGACCTGGCGACGAAGGACGGATCTGTGTTTCGCCGGCTGACGGTCGGGGTATCGGCTGGAATGCCGCCTGATGACCCTGACAACTGGGAAATTTTCGTTGCGCGCGGAGAGATCGGCCCCGCAGGCGTCGTCCCCCGCGGACCGTGGAGCGCTTTAACCGCATACGAGAAGAACGACACCGCTCTGGATGCCGGATCACAGTACGTCCGGCTTATCACCGGCATGACGCCTGACCGGCCGTCAACCGATCCTGTCAATTGGCAATTGTTTCTAAGCAAGGGGCTGGACGGTCTCGGCGCCGTGGTGTCCGTCAATGGCCACGCTCCGGACGGCGACGGAAACGTGCTCGTTCCAACAGACACACCAGCGTACGCATCTATTGCAGCATTCCCATTGGTCGGCGTGATCGACCGACTCTACCTGGCAAGTGACACGAACCTTTTATTTCGATGGGACGTCGCCTCGGCGTCGTACAAGCAGGCAGGCGGAGCTGCCGGAACATTCCCCTTCTTTCTTTCGAACGGGGCCGGTAGCGCCATTGCGCTGACCAGCGACCGGAAACTTCCCTTTCGGCTCGCCAATGGCGATTCATCCAATATTCCACTTACGGTGTAAAAAATGACAGATTTGATTCCAGTAATTAGCTACAAGGTGGGCGGTAATGTAGTTGCGATGGGCGATGCCCCAGTGACCTATTCGTTGCCAGTTTCGCTCGGCGGCACAGGCGCTCAGGATGCCGCAGGCGCACGCGTCAGCCTTGGCTTGGAGATCGGAGTTAAGGTAGCCGCATTCAATGCTGCGGCGGTCTTCAGCAATGCGGTGAACAGTTACTCAAAAGGGCAGGCCGGCACACCTGTGGCTCTGGTAGATGCAGCTACGATCGCCGTCGACCTCGATGCAGCAAACAATTTCACCTTGGCGATCGGTGGCAACCGGATCCTGGGCAACCCGACCAACGTGAAGATCGGACAGTCAGGTGTAATCGACATCAAGCAGGATTCGACAGGTGCTCGGACCTTGGCCTTTGCCTCGTACTATAAATTCCAGTATGGCAATGTCCCTGTATTGACGCCGACGGCCACTACAGGTCGGACGCTATTGGCGTACTACGTTCTCTCCGCCACGGAGATCGTGATCATCTCTCAGGCTGACGTCAAATGAATGTACCTGGCTCGCCAAATGCGGCGCTTCTCGGCAGCAGTTCGCAATATCGTGTTTCGCGTTCGTTGCGTCTTCGTTCTGCGGCTACGGCTTATCTTAGCCGAACTTTCGGCGCACCGACTTCGCAAAACACTTTCACGCTTTCGATGTGGATCAAGCGTGGCGAATTGGGGCGAGTGCAAACGTTGTTCGGTGCGACGACTACCAATTTCGATGGTCTTTTGTTTTTGTCCACCGATGCGCTCGGCGTGTACGTCGGCGGGTCGTTGAACATCACGACAGCGGCTTTGTTTCGTGATCCGGGTGCGCATATGCATATCGTGTTACGCGCCATAGGCACGGCGGTTACGCTTTTCGCCAATAACAATATTGTTGGTTCGGGAACTACCGCGTTCCCGATTTTGAACTCGGCTCTTTCGCATTTGATCGGACAAAATAGTTCCGCAAATTACTACGATGGCCTGATTTCAGAAGTCGTGTTTGTTGACGGGCAAGGCTTGTCGCCGTCGTCTTTCGGTGAAGCTGATCCTGTTACAGGCGTGTGGAATCCCAAACGTTACGCCGGAACTTATGGCAACAATGGGTTCTATGAATCATTCGAAGACAATAGTGGCGCGACTTCGGCAACTATCGGAAAAGACAAAAGCGGTAACAACAACGATTGGACGCCTGTCAGCATTTCGGTGACAGCTGGAATCAACAACGACAGTCTTGCAGATACGCCGACTAACTACGACGACGGTGCAAACGGTCGCGGAAACTACCCGACATTGAATCCGTTGCAAGGTGCAGGAACACGCACACAAGGCAACCTTGCTGCGACAGGTGCATACCGGACGGGCAGTACGCAATTGCTGCCGAAGACCGGTAAATGGTATGCCGAGTTTTCTTGTTCCGGTTCTAACGCGGCCGCCGATTTTGCAGTGGGCGTTGGTACTCAGAATTTGGATGGAATAACGCACCCTAACCCCGGTGCGTCGCTGTATTACTCAGACAATCAATACATGATTGTCAACGGTACGAACTTGGGAAATTTCGCCGCAACTGCTGCGAGCGCCGACGTCATTCAGGTTGCTTACGACGCCGATTCCGGGAAATTGTATTTGGGTAAGAATAACGTGTTCTATCTGGCAACGGCTGGGACGGGGAACCCTTCCGCAGGAACAAATCCAAGCACGACACTGTCAGCCGGCGATTGGCAACTCATGACATACACGACGACGAATAATACCGTCGCCTATGCCAACTTTGGACAGCGCCCATTTGCGTATTCACCGCCAGCAGGCTTTAAAGCGTTGAACACGCAGAACATGCCTGCACCAGCGATTGCAGTTCCTGCGCAATATTACGATGTGAAGCTTCATACGGGGAATGGTGTGTCGCAGGCCATTTCTGGCGCAGCGTTTCAGCCGGATCTTATTTGGTATAAGAATCGAAGCGCGGTTACTAGCCACAGGTTGGTCGACTCTGTGCGCGGCGCAGCGCTCGCCCTGTACGCAGAAAGCACGTCGGCCGAGGTGTCGGAAATCACAGGGGTTGTCGCCTTTACATCCAGCGGATTCACGGTTGGGGCTGGGGCTGCAAATGCCAACGCGACACCTTACGTTGACTGGCTTTGGAAAAGGGGTGTGATTCCCGGATTCGACATCGTGACATACGTCGGTAGTGGTGTCGCCCGATCCGTCGCTCACTCTCTTGGCACGACTCCAGCGTTCAAGATAATTAAGCAACGCGATGGCGGGGGAGGTGACTGGATTGCTGGGCACAAGTCGATTTCGAGCACGTCGTATCTGTTGATCGACAGCACGGGCGGCCCTGTTAGCAATGCCGGTGTATTTCCTGGCAACGATACCGCCTCGCTAGTCGGTCTGGGTACGGTCGGAGTCAACACGTCGGGCGCCAACTACATTGCGTATTTGTGGGCGGAAGTCGCAGGTTTCTCTAAGTTCACATCCTATGTGGGAAATGGCTCCGCCAGCGGCCCGTTTGTTAATTGTGGATTTAGACCGCGTTACGTAATGATCAAGCGTTCAGACACCAATGGAGATTGGTTCGTGTATGACACGGCGCGTGATACGTACAACGTAGGCCAGTACGACATTTACCTGAATTTGGGCAATGCTGAAGTTGCAGGAGGAAGCCGCTTGGACATCGTGTCAAACGGCTTCAAATTACGTTCCGCAATTGTCGGCCTGAACGCGTCGGGCGGAACCTATGTGGTGATGGCGTTTGCAGAAAATCCATTCAAATATGCGAGGGCAAGATAATGTTTAAGCTTGACGGGCAAGTGCTTCCATTGGATCAACCTTTTACCGTAGGGGAGGGGGATGGTTTAATAACCTTTCCAGCAAACTGGTTGAGACTGTCGACATCAGATGAGAGAGCTGCCATTGGCGTCGAGGAATTCGATCCCGCCCCGCGTGCGGACGATCGCTTCTATTTTGTAACCGATCACAGCGACGGCACGTCCACAGCGATCGAGCGGCCACTAGACGAGGTGAAGGCAGCGATGGTGGCGCAGATCAAAGCGAGCGCGCGCGTGATATTGGGGCAGACCAGCTGGTACATCGAGCGACTGATGGATCCGACCAGCCATGAGGCGGTGCCGCAGACCGTCCTTGATGAGCGCGAGGCGGTTCGTGCGCGCGCCGATGAGTTGGAAGCACAGATCAACGGCTGCAATTCGATCGCCATTCTCGCCGCCGTACAAATCACCTGGCCAAGTGCAGAGGTCGTTACTCCCGCCTGAGTTTAAAAACACAAAACGCAAGCCACCTTCGGGTGGCTTTTTTATTGGGGAAAGAATGGGTGATCGGGACCAAATCTCCGGCGGGGAGAAAGCGATCGCGCCGCCGGCGTCATCAGAGTTTGAAAAATACGTATTGGACCAGCTGCAGCGTGGCGAGCGCCGCATGAACGAAATGCAAGCTGAGATGAACGAGAACACCAAGTTGACCAAACAGACGCACAGCGACACCGCGGCCATTGTGACGGCCTTTCAAGCGGCATCGGGGGCGTTCAAGGTGCTTGAATTTGTAGGGAAGGTAGCGAAGCCGCTGCTCTGGATTTTGGGGGGGATGTTTGCATTGGGATATTTGTGGTCGGAGTTTCGCATCAGATTTCATATTTAAACAACGGAGGTTTTATGCAACGTGTCAAAAATTATTTTCTCGCTTTTGGAACGCGCCTCAAGGCGCTGGTCGACAAGTCCGCTTTGCTGTTGATTCTGCCGGCGATGCTGATCCTGGGTGTGCTCGACCTCCCCAAGACTGCCGCGATCGCATCGTGGATGCTGTTCGGCGCTGTGCTGGTCGGCTTTTGCATCCAGATCAGCCGGATTGCCTGGTCGCCGCTCGACTTCACCGCGTTGGTCGACAAGGCCATGGAGGATTCGCGTGCCTGCGCAACAATCGTCGCAGCCATCATCATTTTCGTCGGGTTGCTGTTCCTTTCTCTGGCGTTTTGGACACGGCCATGATTCCGAAGTTGGCGCTCGTCTATCTGCCGCTGCTGTTTCAGGTGCAGGTTGCCACTTGGCAGTCGGCGCCGGAGCCGTCCTTCCTTGCCGCGCAGGTCGAAAAGGAATCTTGCAAATCGCTGGTGCATCCAAAGTGCTGGGATCCTCGGGCTGAACTCAAAACCGATCGGGAATACGGTTTTGGCTTTGGTCAGATCACCCGTGCCTATCGCGCTGACGGTAGCGTTCGCTTCGACAAGTTCTCCGAGCTCAAGGCGCAGCACACCAGCTTGCGCGGCTGGACCTGGGGAAACCGGTTTGATCCTCGGATGCAGCTGACCGCACTGATTGAGATGGATAAGGCCATCTACAACCGCATCTCAGCGGCGACTACCGCGGAACGTCTTGCAATGACGCTGGCGGCATACAACGGCGGAGAGACTGGCCTGATGCAGGATAAAACGGTGTGCCGCGCGACGCCTGGATGCGATCCGGATCGATGGTACGGCCACGTCGAGAACACCAGCACCAAAAGCCGCGTGAAATGGCAGGGCTATGGCAAGAGCGCTTTCGAGATCAACCGGGATTATCCGCGCGACATCGAGGCGCGCCGGCAGAAGTACATCCCGTATATGGAGAAATCATGAACTGGAAGCAGTTTTTTATCGGCGGCATCGTCGTCGCTGTAATCGCGGCCGCTGGTGCCGCCGGCGGCTGGGTTGTGCAGGGGTGGCGAAAGGATGCGGATATTGCCGATCTGAAGCGTGAACAGGCAGACGACCGCGCGGCCGGCACGGCTGCCGCTTTGACCGACCTGGTGACGGCGGCAGGAAACGTGAAAGCTGCAGCGCAAGGATACGTGAGCGCGCGCAACGATTTGACCACGGCCATGTCGGCCATTTCCAAGGATCTGAAGAATGTTCAAAAACAAAATCCTCTCCCTGTTGATTGCCGTCCTGACGCTGGGCGGCTGCGCAACCTACAGGCCGCCGTCGCCGCCGCCAACGCCGCAGCGTCCGGCACTGGACAGCAATCTGGCGGAGCCTTGTCCGCCGATCCCAGGGCCGCCAACTGAGCTGGACTTTGATCGCTGGCAGTTGTGGGCCGTCGATGTCGTTTTGAAAATGTACGGCGACTGCGGGGCGCGGCATCGGAAGACTGTCGACGCCTGGCCAAAGTAGGCCGAATTTAATATTCAAGAAAGGGAATGTGATGGACGTTTTATTGAAGGCGCTGCAGGTAGTGCCGCTGTCGGTGTGGGCAATCGTGCTGGCACCACTTCTCCTGGCGCTGGTTCTGGAAATCGTGCCGGCGCCGCTGCTCTTTCCCGCTTTTGCGGCGACAGACCTGGTGTTTAGCAACGTTGTCGCGGTTGTGCTCGTGAACTGGTGGGCACCGCTGTTCGCAGTGAATACCAAGTACAGCGATCGTGGAGTGGAGAAAATCGGTTACAAGCTGCCGGCCTGGCTCAGGTGGTTCGACACTTTCGACGCGGATCTTGATCAGGGGGTGCGGGACGGATCAATCACCGGCACGTCGACATACTGGAATCGAGTCAAGTGGCTGAATCGGAATTGCGCGTATGGCTTCTCGTATTGGGCCATCGGTACCGTGTTCATCCCCGAGGTGTGGCGAGTGGTGCGATACGAAGAGACGCCGGAGCGGCTGACCTTCATTGCTGTGTCGAAGGATGGGCACTTCAACGTGCATGTCACCCGGCTTAGGCTGCGCTTCAAGCTGGGCTGGAAGGCATGGAATTACTACGACAAGTTAACTGGCCAGTGGCAAAGTCAGCCGTGGGGGCCGGAGTGGCGCGCACCGTTTGTGTTTTCGATTTCCCTCGCATAGTTTAGAAAGAATTCACGGCGGCCGAGATGATCAATTTACGGCCACCGTTGAAGTTTAATCAACTTCCAAATGGCCTATCGGTAATACACGGCCGATGTGCGGCTTCGTTGCACTTCTTGATTAAAAAGAAACGTGCAGAGATACAGGGCGGGAAGACCTAAGACCGGAATTGCAAGGTGAAACCCAAATTTGTACAGGCTCCCCACCATGGCAACCGAGACAATCCCCATCGCCGCCACCCATTTCCCCTTAATTGCCATCAACTGGCCCGACGGAACCACAAGTTTGCGAACTGCTTGGCAGCCGCGGCACACTGTCGCACCTGCGAACATCTCTGTGCCGCAGTGCGGGCACAATTCTCCTTCTTGAGCTCCTGACATATATATTCTCCGTATTGTTTGATTGCCGTGTGGCATCTATCTAACGTGTCATCGCGCGGAATAGATGACATCGCTTAACGAATTTTAAAAACGGATTTCAGGTATACGTTACACTGTGTTTATGTACAGTAGTTTTGCGGCCATGAATATGCACCCATTTCCTATCCCATTGTCGAGATTGAAAGAGCTGGCAAAGGACAGCTCGTCGCCCGAGGTCCGCGAATTACTGTGGGAAGTTCGCCGACTCCGCGAGCTGCTGCGCATGGATAGGCACGATATCGAGGCCATACGGCCGGCGGCGATCGTGGTCGGAGGTGGAATTCAGGCTGGCATCGAGAAAATACATGCACGGTTGAAGAATGAGCCGGCTGCGGGCTGATTGGAGTTTAAATGTCCGGAAATTCATCGCATCCCGCCGCTGGCAATTTTATGGGCAAGTATCCCGGGCGACCCGAGGACGCGCCTCAGGCAGCGGAACAGGGCTTATTGGTAGACGTGTTCGTTCTCTATCGCAAAGGTGTCCGGCTTAGTGGCGAGGAGCGTAAAGCTGCCGTGCCATTGAGAGGCAGGTTGACTATCGACACGGAGATGCGTCCGAGTACGACCGGCCCTGGTTACGTTGTACATATCGCGGAACTGAATGCACCGGTAGGGCGTTGGATACGCTTTCAACCCAAGATATCCACACCGATGTTTGATCCTGTCATTGTGAAGGCGACTGCAGCGGGTATTTTTGTCAGGGGGCGCCAGATTGATACAGAGGATGGCCAGCGGGTTGAGTATTGCCAGATGTGGAAAGTGGTCCCGGTATTCGACGCGGCTGAGTAGCAGTTGCTGCTCTGGCTGATCTTCTAAGTGTCGATCAACGGCTCAATTAGCTGTTCATCGTGCTGCCCGAAGCGGTTCACCGCGGTGGATACCTTGTACCATTCGAAATAGTCGTCTCGCAGCTCGGAGAGTCGGGCAATTTGTTCTGCCTGTTCATAGGGGAAGTCCAAGTCCATCCATAGCCTAGCGTCTTCTGGAGACAGTACGACAGGGCGCCGATCGTGAATGTCGACCATGCCGCCGGCGGAGTCGTCCGTGACGATCACGAAGCCCGCGCCCTCCGGATCTTCTTTGTCTGGGAAGTGATTGGTCAGCGCAGCCATGAAAACCGGCGCGCCATCCTTTGGCCGAATGTACCAAGGCTGCTTCTTTCCTTTCTCCCCCGTCCACTCGTACCATCCGGAGGCCGGCACGATCACGCGGCCTGTTTTCATCAGCGGCCGATAATACCCGCCGAGCAGCTTTTCGCGTTTGGCATTGATCGCCGGCTTCATGCCTTCGTGCTTTGCCCAGGATGAAAGCCACTGCCAAGGAATCATTTCGGCCGTCGGCGCGCCATCGAGGATACGGAATACTAGGTGCTCGACTGCAGGAGTGCAGTTGTAGTCGGCGCGGAAACCGCTGATATCGCGCTCGCGCATTTCCTCTTCGGACCAGCCGACGGCGGCGCCGTACTCTCGTATTGCACGGGTCTGGGTGATGCGTCCACACATTTCATATCTCCCTTATTTCCTTGGCATTACAGGAGACACCCGTGAAGCCTGTTCGTTGCTGAACATGGCAACATTATTTCCCGTCACGTGCTCGGGGAAGCCAGGGTGGGGCGCTTGCCGGAGATCAAAAGTCACGACAGAGGTTTCATCTATGCCGACATCACTCGGGCTGATATCCAATAAATCAAACTTCACTTCGGGGTGCTGTCGGTACACCAGCCAGAAACCGAGCGGGAGAAACTTGATAGTGTGACCATAGGTCGCCTTATTTCCGCAGTCGTGAAGCGACGTATCCATGATTGCGAAATGGCGAATGATTACCTGGCTTCGCAAGAGATATGGCCAGCAGTAGAGTTTCCACTCTTGCGGCCAAGCGGCCTCCGTACCCAAGAAATATTCTCGCAAGGAATCGTTGGCACCCAGCTTATCCATTCGTTTGGCAGTTTCGGCAACTGAATGCGCCGCCAGCATATGCCCGACGATAGATTTCGCCACGCCATGCGGTTTGATCGTCGCGCTCACGATCCGTGGCAAATACACATGTTGGGCCGCATCGTGAATTGCTTGGCGGATCTGGTCGACGAAGAGTTTTAGCTCTGGATCGTATTGAGCACCCAGCAGCCCGTTATTGCAGCCCGCGCAAATGGTCCGGAACTTGACGCCGCCTTGAATCGGAATACCCGGGACCTTCGCATTCGGATCGGCTGGTGGGGTGAGCTCGCGTAAAACGGAGTCGGTGATGACGACGCAACCTTTTGGAGGAACGTGGTCCGCCGACAAATTGCCATACGCTCCGCAGATTACACAATAGCCAATTTTTTTGGTGCCCAGGATGCGTGTCCTGTTCAGCAGGCCCTTTGCAAAATCTCCCATGCGTGTCGTCCCCCGTATCGTTATTGAACTGATTTTACTATCGACGTGGGAAATCCACTCGCGTTCGCGTCTGAGTATCCGGGTTGGGGTTTGCGGAGCGGAGCAAAAATTGCGGAGCAAAAGAAAAGGGCTCCAATCGCTTGGAACCCTTTGTATTCTTTGGTGGGGCGTGAGTGACTCGAACACTCGACCT
>Ga0068855_100001662_pt1 | contig 27814 bp, 26 predicted proteins | sample KBSCornC52_FD_66592 | JGI IMG/M metagenome (GOLD analysis project Ga0068855, IMG submission 66592) | Corn rhizosphere microbial communities from Kellogg Biological Station, Michigan, USA - KBS Corn C5-2 | ecosystem: Host-associated > Plants > Roots > Rhizosphere > Soil ... | reverse complement strand
CTTGGTGGCCGACAGCCGCATCTGCTCGATGTGCTCGTTGATCGACGAGTCCTTCTCGATGAACAGGTCGCGCTGGGGCACGTAGGCCTCGGGCTGGTAGTAGTCGTAGTAGCTGACGAAGTACTCCACCGCGTTCTTCGGGAAGAACTCGCGGAACTCGCTGTACAGCTGCGCCGCGAGTGTCTTGTTGGGCGCGAACACGATGGCCGGGCGGCCCATCTTCGCGATGACGTTGGCCATCGTGTAGGTCTTGCCCGAGCCCGTGACGCCCAGCAGCGTCTGGTACGTGAGGCCGTCCTCGAGGCCCTCGCACAGTTGCGCGATCGCGGTGGGCTGGTCGCCCGCCGGCGGGTACGGCTGGAACAGCTGGAACGGCGAATCGGGAAAGGAGACGAACTCGCCCTTGGGCGGCTCGGCGTCGGGCGCGGCCACGGACGCGGCGTGCGAATAGCCCGCCGCGGTCGGCTCGGGCATGACGTCAGAATCAATCGGCATCGGGTTATCCCTGGCTCTTGGCCTAAAATCGGAACGCTGCCGGTGGTGGTGCGTCCAGTCGCGATCCGGCGACGGCCAATCCGACAGCGTAGCGCAACGTGCAGGAGAAAGCTCCCGGCGCTCTGCGCAACCCCTCCATCTGCCGCCATCTTCCGGGCTTTTCAAGCCCATTGCAGGAACCAGACTCCATGTCGCTGTTTGCCTCCGTCGAACTCGCCCCGCGTGACCCCATCCTCGGCCTGAACGAGCAGTTCAATGCCGACACGAACCCGTCCAAGGTCAACCTCGGCGTGGGCGTGTACACCGACGAGAACGGCAAGCTGCCGCTGCTGGCCTGCGTCTCCGCAGCCGAGAAGCAGCTGGTCGACCTGCAGAAGGCGCGCGGCTACCTGCCCATCGACGGCATCGCCGCCTACGACAAGGCCGTGCAGGGCCTGGTGTTCGGCGCCGACTCCGACGTCGTCCAGCAGGGCCGCGTGGCCACCATCCAGGCGCTCGGCGGCACCGGCGGCCTGAAGGTGGGCGCCGATTTCCTCAAGCGCCTGCGGCCGGACGCCAAGGTGCTGATCAGTGACCCGAGCTGGGAAAACCACCGCGCGCTGTTCACCAACGCCGGCTTCGTGGTCGAGCAGTACCCGTACTACGACGCCGCCACGCGCGGCGTCGCCTTCGACGCGATGATCGCCAAGCTCGCGGCGTCGCCGGCCGGCACCATCGTCGTGCTGCACGCCTGCTGCCACAACCCGACGGGTGTCGACCTGTCGGCCGACCAGTGGACGAAGGTCATCGCGACGATCAAGGAACACGGCCTGGTGCCCTTCGTCGACATGGCCTACCAGGGCTTTGGCTTGGGCATCGCCGAAGACGGCGCCGCCGTGCGCCAGTTCCTGGCGGCCGGCCTCGACTTCTTCGTCTCGACCTCGTTCTCCAAGAGCTTCTCGCTGTACGGCGAGCGCGTGGGCGCGCTGAGCGTCGTGTGCTCGAGCAAGGAAGAAGCGACCCGCGTGCTGTCGCAGCTCAAGATCGTGATCCGCACCAACTACTCCAACCCGCCGACGCACGGCGCCCAGATCGTGGCCACCGTGCTGACCACGCCGGCGCTGCGCGCCCAGTGGGAAGGCGAACTGGCGGGCATGCGCGAACGCATCAAGCGCATGCGCGGCGCCCTGGTCGACCACCTGACGACCGCCGGCGTGAAGGGCGACCTCGGCTACATCACCCGGCAGAACGGCATGTTCAGCTACTCGGGCCTGTCGGCCGCCCAGATGCAGCGCCTGCGCAGCGAGTTCGGCGTGTACGGCGTCGATTCGGGCCGCATCTGCGTGGCCGCGCTCAACGACCACAACCTGGCCTACGTGGCCAGCTCCATCGCGGCGGTGGCGGCCTGATCGCTCCGCGCCCCTGACCAAGCCCCGCGGCGCGAGCCCCGGGGCTTTTTTTCATTCGCGCGCGGCCAAGCCTGGGCGCGAGAACTCGACCATTCGCCAACCCTGTCACGACAACCCGCCCTTCCCGCCCCTGTTCCGCGGATTGGTGCATCGCAGCAGGTTGCATCATCGTGACAGCCCCCGGAGTCCCGCCCGGGCGACGGGCATGCGCGTTGCAGAGTTGCACGCGCGACCCGAAACAGGCGTAGTATTGAACCAATGCTGCGGCGCAGCAATTAATCCGCCGAACGAAGGCGACAAGCATTCGTTCAGGAATCGACGAGAATCCGCGGCGCGCGGCCACTGTCGCGTTGCCAGGTAACGACAAGCCCCGAAAGGCTGAGAGCGACATGCTTTATCAACTGTACGAAGCGCAGCGCGCCCTGATGGCGCCCTTTGCCGATTTCGCGGCCGCCACGGCCAAGCTCTACAAGCATCCGCTGTCACCGTTCACGCACGTCCCCGGCGCCCAGCGGCTGTCGGCCGGCTTCGAGCTGCTGCACCGCCTGGGCATGGACTACGAGAAGCCGGAGTTCGAGATCCGGACGGTCAGCTCCGGCGGCGTCGACGTCGCCGTGCAGGAGCAGGTCGCGCTGAACAAGCCCTTTTGCCGCCTGATCCGCTTCAAGCGCTACAGCGACGACGCCGCCACGCTCGAGCGCATGAAGGCCCAGCCCTCGGTGCTGGTGGTCGCGCCGCTGTCGGGCCACCATTCCACCCTGCTGCGCGATACCGTGCGCAGCCTGCTGCAGGACCACAAGGTGTGGATCACCGACTGGACCGACGCCCGCATGGTGCCCGTCGACGCCGGCCCGTTCCACCTGGACGACTACATCCGCTACGTGCAGGAATTCATCCGCCGGATCGGCGCCGACGTGCACGTGATCTCCGTCTGCCAGCCCACCGTGCCCGTGCTGGCCGCGGTCTCGCTGATGGCCAGCGCCGGCGAGACGACGCCGCTGAGCCTGACGATGATGGGCGGCCCGATCGACGCGCGCAACTCGCCCACGGCGGTGAACAACCTCGCGATGAACCGCAGCTACGAGTGGTTCGAGAACAACGTGATCCATCGCGTGCCGCAGAACTACCCCGGCGCGCAGCGCCAGGTCTACCCGGGCTTCCTGCAGCACACCGGCTTCGTCGCGATGAATCCGGATCGGCACGCCACGGCCCACTACGACTACTTCCTCGACCTGGTGCGCGGCGACGACGACTCCACCGAGGCGCACCGCAAGTTCTACGACGAGTACAACGCCGTCCTGGACCTGCCGGCCGAGTACTACCTGGACACCATCAAGACCGTGTTCCAGGACTTCTCGCTGGTCAAGGGCACCTGGGAAGTCGACGGCCACCTGGTGCGGCCGCAGGACATCCACGCGTCGGCGCTGCTGACGATCGAAGGCGAACTCGACGACATCTCCGGCGCCGGCCAGACGCGCGCCGCGCACGGCCTGTGCACGGGCATCCCCAAGACGCGCCAGTTCCACTACGACGTCGAGGGCGCGGGCCACTACGGCATCTTCTCGGGTCGCCGCTGGCGCGACATCGTCTATCCGCACGTGCGCGACTTCATCGCGCGCTTCGAGCACGAGCGCACGGGCCGTGCCGCCACGGCGGCCACCCCGGCGCGCAAGACGCGCGTGGCCACCACGTCGGCCGCCGTGAAGTCGCCGGCCAAGGCCCGCAAGACCGTGAAGGTCACGCCCGCCGCGAAGGGATAATCCGAACGGTGAGTCCCACCGTTCCCATCCTGCCCCAGACCGCGACGCCTCCCACGGGCGTCGTGTCGCTTGCGCAGCGCCTGGACGCGCTGCTGCCGCAGACGCAGTGCACGCGCTGCGGCTATCCCGACTGCCGGTCCTACGCCGATGCGCTGGCCGCCGGCCAGGCCAACCTCAACCAGTGCCCACCCGGCGGCGCCGAGGGCATCCGCCGGCTCGCGCGCGAGCTCGACCAGCCCGAGCTGCCGCTGGACCCCGCGTTCGGCGACGAGGCGCCGCGCCGCATCGTCTACATCGAGGAAGCCACCTGCATCGGCTGCACGTTGTGCATCCAGGCCTGCCCCGTCGACGCGATCGTCGGCGCGCCCAAGCGCATGCACGCGGTGATCGAGGCCGCCTGCACCGGCTGCGAGCTGTGCCTGCCCGTGTGCCCGATGGACTGCATCGCGCTGGAGGAGGCCAGCGGCGACGCCACCGGCTGGGATGCCTGGTCGCCGGCGCAGGCCGATGCCGCGCGCGAACGCTTCGCGCGCAGGCAGGCCCGCCTCGCGCGTGACGCGCGCGAGCATGACGAGCGCCTGAGCGCCCAGGTCCAGGCGCCGGACGTCGCCACGCAGGCCGCGCCCGCGGATCCCAAGCGCGCCGCCGTCGCGGCTGCCCTGGCCCGAGCCCGGCTGCGCGCGCAGGGCCGCGCCCAATGACGCAACCCGTCCAGGCCGACGCCTCCACCTTCGACGACGTCGTCCTGCCGTCGCGGACCGCCGTCCCGCTGACACGGGCGCGCTCGAACCTGCTCCTGCTGCTGGTCGCGCTGATCTGGGGCTCGGCGTTCGTCGCGCAGGCCGTCGCCGCGCGCCACATCGGCAGCCTCACCTTCACCGGCCTGCGCTTCGCGCTCGGCGCGGCCATCGTGGCGCCGTTCGCCTGGCGCGAGTGGCGCATGCTGGCCGCCCGCCGGCGCCAGCCGCGGCCGCGCGACCTCGCGCACATCGCGGGACTGGGCACCCTGCTGTTCATGGGCGCCGCGATGCAGCAGGTGGGGATGCTCACGACCACGGTCACCAATACCGGCTTTCTTTCCGCGCTGTACATCCCGCTCGTGCCCGTGCTGGGCTGGCTGGCGTCGCGCCAGCGGCCGCACTGGACGACCTGGCTCGCAGCCGCCGGCTGCGTCGCCGGCTCCTGGCTGCTCACCGGCGGCGGCAGCCTGGCCGCGTTCCACGCCGGCGACTGGTGGGTGATCGCCAGCTGCCTGCCGTGGTCCGTGCACGTGATGCTGGTGGGCCGCGCGGCCAACCGGCTGCACGGCGCGCTGCTGGTGGCCTGCGGACAGTTCATCGCCTGCAGCGCGCTCGCGCTGGTGCTGGGCCTGGCCACCGAGCCGCTGGGCGCCGACGGCCTCGCCCGGGCACTCTGGCCCATCGCGTACACGGGCGTGCTGTCGGTGGGCCTGGGCTTCACGCTGCAGGTGGTCGCCCAGCGGCACACGCGCCCGGCCGATTCGGCCATCGCGCTCTCGTCGGAGACGGTGTTCACCGCGGCGTTCGGCGCCGTCTTCATGGGCGACCGGATGGGGACCGCCGGCTTCGCGGGCTGCGCGCTCATCCTGGCCTGCATCCTGGTGGTTCAATTGCAGCCCATCGTCTGGCGCTGGTTCGCCGACGCCCGGGCCAGGGCCGCATGAGCCGCTTCCGGCACGCCGCAGTCTGAACGGACGCAGAGAAACAAATGAACGACCAGGACATCGACACCTTCTTCGCCACGCTGAAGGCGGCCAACCCGTCGCCCGCGTCCGAGCTGCACTACGCGAGCGTGTTCGAGCTGCTGGTCGCGGTGCTGCTGTCGGCCCAGGCCACCGACGCCGGCGTCAACAAGGCCACGCGCACCCTGTTCGTGGCAGCGCCCACGCCCGGGCGCATGCTGGCGCTGGGCACCGCGGGCGTGGAGGCGCATGTGCGCACGATCGGGCTGTACCGCAACAAGACCAGGCACCTGCTGGAGACCTGCCGCATCCTGCTCGAGCAGCACGGCGGCGAGGTGCCGCGCGACCGCGCCGCGCTGGAGGCGTTGCCGGGCGTGGGCCGCAAGACGGCCAACGTGATCCTCAACGTGGCGTTCGGCGAGCCGACGCTGGCGGTCGACACGCACGTGTTCCGCGTGTCCAACCGCACCGGCCTGGCGCCCGGCAGGAACCCGCTGGCAGTGGAGCTGAAGCTGCTCGAGCGCGTGCCGGCGAAGTACCTCGACGACGCGCACCACTGGCTGATCCTGCACGGCCGCTACGTGTGCCTGGCGCGCATGCCCCAGTGCGGCCGATGCGCGGTCACGGCCACCTGCGACTGGTACAAGGCCCTGCCGCCCGAGGCCCGCCCGCGGCCGGGCCAGGCCGCGCCCGACGCGAAGGCGCTGCGCGCGGCGGGGATCGAGCCATGAGGGCGCGCGCCGTCGCCTGCGCTGCCGCGCTGCTGCTCGCCACCGCCGCGCGCGCCGCGACGGCGTCGATCGAGCTCGTCGACGACGCGGGCCACCGGGTCGCCCTCGGCCATCCCGCGCAGCGCATCGTCGCGCTGGCGCCGCACCTGACCGAGCTCGTGTACGCGGCCGGCGCCGGCGGGCAGCTGGTGGCGGTCGGCAAGTACAGCGACTTCCCGCCCGAGGCGCTGGCCAAGCCCGTGATCAGCGACGCCTTCGCGGTCAACTACGAGGCCCTGGCCAGGCTCCATCCGGACCTCGTGCTGGTGTGGGGCAGCGGGACGCCCGATCGCATCAAGTCCAAGCTGCGCACGCTCGGGGTGCCCGTCTACGAGGTCGAGATCCGCAGCGTCGCCGGGCTGGTCGATACCTTGCGTGGCATCGGCCGCCTGGCCGGCACCGAGGCCGTGGCGCAGGCGCGTGCCCAGGCCATCGCGGCGGACTGGGCGGCGTTGAAGGCCGAATATGGCGGCCGCAAGCCCGTGCGTGTGTTCTTCCAGCTGTGGGACGCGCCGCTGATGACGCTCAATGGCCAGCACCTGATCTCCAGCGCCATCACGGCCTGCGGGGGCAGCAACGTCTTCGCCGAGCTGCCGACGCTCACCGCCACGGTCAGCTGGGAAGTGGCCGTCCAGCGCGACCCGGAGATCGTCGTCACGGAAGGCGGCCCCGGCGAGAGCGCCAAGCCGGGCCGCTGGAGTGAGTTCACGCGCGTCAGCGCCGCCCGGCACGGGCAGTTCGCCCACGTCGAGGGCGACCTGCTGGCCCGCAGCGGCCCGCGATTCGTCGAAGGCGCGCGCGAGCTGTGCGTGGCGATCGACGACGCGCGCCGCGGCCTGCCGCAGCCCCGCTTCGGGCCGGTCGCCCCCGCTCGCAGCGCCAGCGGCGCGCAGTGACACGCCCGCTTGCGCGCCGCCTGGCCGCGGCGCACCCCCGGCCGGCCCGGAACTGTCGGGAAGAGCTGGCCTTATCGGGCCTTACAACTGGCTGCAGTTTTTGACAATCTGCTCATGTTTCCGGCCCCGCGGGCCGAAATCGAACCATGAGCACCGCCCTCTTCCAACGCCTACTCCACCGCAAGCCGGCCCCGCCGACCACGCGCATGAACGTGTGTCCGCCGGACATCGCGCCGCGGCGCGACTCGCTGTGGACGGCCGCGCTGCGCTGGCTGGTGGGCGGCGACGCGGACGTCGCGCCCGCCCTGCGCACGCCGCTGGAGCGCGCGCGCAGCGAGTTCGTCGCCGCGCTCGAGGGCCTGGCCGAGGTCGACCCCAACGGCCTGCTCCAGCGCGCGCAGCACGCGCGCTCGCTGCGCGAGCTGTGGCACCTGCGCTCGGAGCTGTACACGCTGATCGCGCGCCGCTCGAGCCAGGTGGAGGCCGATGCCCGCCTCGCCCGCGTGAACCAGCACTTCCCCACGCGGGCCCAGCGCACGGGCACGCACGCCCCGGAGACGGACGATGTCAACTAGCCCCCGCTACGACCCGTTGGGCCTGTCCGAGCTCGACTCCCGGCTGGCGCCGGAGTCCGTCGAGTTCGTGATCGAGCCGGCCTTCGCGGCCGATTCCTCCTTTCCCGACGCGTTGGCCCTGCCCACCTCCCGCGGCGACCGCGTCGAGACGCGCCGCGCCTTCGTCGAGATGAAGCAGCTGTTCATGCGTGCCGTCGAGAATCTCGCGCACCGCAAGGGCGCGTGGCTGCGCGCCCAGGTGCGCGCCGCCGAGGATCCCGTCGACCTGTGGCTGCTGCGCGGCCCGCTGCTGTCGGCGCTGCGCGAGGACGACCTGGCCACGCGCACGATGCGCGCCGCGCTCTACCGCTCGCTCGACCGCACCTTTCCCGAAGCCTTCGGCGGCGCCGGGCCGAGCGCCTTGCCGTACCGGCCCTGAAAGACCCTGCGACAAATGCAACAGCCGCCTGCGAGGCGGCTTTTTTGCGCCCTCGGCCGACACGGGGCGGCGCGACGCGCGGGCCATAATCGGCCGCGTGAACATCATCATCCTCGACGACTACCAGGACGCGGTGCGCAAGCTGCCGTGCGCCGCCAAGCTCAGCGACCTGAACGCCAAGGTGTTCACCAACACCGTCAAGGGAATCGGGCAGCTGTCGGTACGGCTGCGCGACGCCGAGGTGCTGGTGCTGATCCGCGAACGCACGCGCTTTCCGCGCCAGCTGCTCGAGAAGCTGCCCAAGCTGCGCCTGATCGCGCAGACGGGCAAGGTTGGCGAGCACATCGACATCGACGCCTGCACGCAGCAGGGCATCGCGGTGGCCGAGGGCATCGGCTCGCCCTACGCGCCCGCCGAGCTCACGTGGGCGCTGATCATGGCGTCGATGCGCCGCCTGCCGCACTACATCTCCAGCCTGAAGCACGGCGCGTGGCAGCAGTCGGGCCTGAAGGCGGCCTCGATGCCGCCCAATTTCGGCATCGGCACCACCTTGCGCAGCAAGACCCTGGGCATCTGGGGCTACGGGCGCATCGGCAAGCTGGTGGCCGGCTACGGCAAGGCCTTCGGCATGGAAGTGGCGGTGTGGGGCTCGGAGGAATCGCGCGGCCGCGCCGAGGCCGACGGCCATCACGCGCTCGGGTCGCGCGAGGAGCTGTTCTCCAGCGCCGACGTGCTCAGCGTGCACCTGCGCCTGACCGAGGCGACGCGCCACCTGATCAAGCTCAACGACCTGCTGCAGATGAAGCCCACCGCGCTGTTCGTCAACACGTCGCGCGCCGAGCTCATCGAGGAAGCCGCGCTGGTGGCCGCGCTCAATCGCGGCCGTCCCGGCATGGCCGCCGTCGACGTGTTCGAGAGCGAACCCATCCTGGCCGGCCACCCGTTGCTGCGCCTGGAGAATGCGGTGTGCACGCCGCACATCGGCTACGTCGAGCAGAGCAGCTACGAGATGTACTTCGGCGCCGCGTTCGACAACGTCGTCAACTTCATCAACGGCACGCCGACGAACATCGTCAACCCGGAGGCGCTGAAGGTGCTGCGCTGAGTGTCGCAGCGCCCCGCGCGGCCCCCGCGCGGGCGAGGTGGATCGGCGCCCCCCGCGGTTCGAGGCTGCGCCGCACCGGCCACGCCGGCGCGTGCGGGACGTCCGGCGACAGGCGGCCGCAGCCGCCCGCCGCCAGCGTCCCGCCAGGTCACTTCAGCAGTGCCATGAAGCCGTGGCGCCCGCCGCTGGCGTCGAAGTATTCGCCGGCCACGCTGTCGCAGTTGTTGAGGGCGGTGACGATCGTGGCCACGGCGCCGGGCATGTCCAGTTGCTGGATCTGCTGCCCCGTCTGGACGAAGCCGTGGAGCGCGCCCGTCTTGTCCGTGAAGTAGCCGGCCACCTGGCCCCGGTCGTTGATCGCGAATGCCACCGTCGCCGCGGCGTCGGGCACATCCAGGGTGGCGACCCGGCCGTCCGCGCGCCGCACGTAGCCGTGAATCGCCGAGCCCGCCGCGTCCCAGTAGCCGACGGAATCGCCCTTGCTGTTCAGGCCCAGCGGATAGGTGTCGCGCGCCCCGGCCACGTCGATCGGCGTCTCGTTGCCATTGCGGCTCAGCATGCCGTGGAAGACGTGATCCGCGTCCCAGTACACGCCCAGGACCGTGTCGTCACCGCCGACGGCGTCCACGTTCGAGTTGAGGTGCCCGGGGAAGTCGACCGTCTCGAAGCGGCCGCGCCGGATCACGAAGCCGTGCTGCGTGCCTGCTGCGTCGGCATAGCCGCCGAAGGTCGTGCCGGCGTCCGTGGGACCGCCGGCGGCGCTGAAGTACGTGCCCAGCCTGTCGGGATCCAGCGGCCGGAACTTGCCGTGCCGATACGTCATCGCGTGGGCCACGCCGCCGGCGATCGTGTACTGGCCCGCGAGCCCGCCGAAGTCGTCCAGACCCCAGAAGATCGTCTGCGCCGCGCCGGGGTAGTCGAGCGTCTCGTAGGTCCACGAGCGCCATTGCGCGGCCGGCGCGGCGTCTGGTGTACCCTTGCCCGCGGTCGGATCGGCTCCGAAGCCGGCGGCCGCGCTGGCTCCGGAGACGGCGACCGCCAGAAGGCCGGCAGCCAGGGCGAGTCGGCTGGACGAAAAGAGGATGTGCTTTGCCATGAAGGCGCTCCATGAAGTGGATGGTGGGCGATGGGGTGCACGCGGCGGCGGCGCCGTCCCGTTCATCCCATCTCCTCCTTAAGCGCAGCCCGGTCGCCCGCACCGACATCGCCCGAGAAAAAACATTCGCGACGCCGCGTCGTCGCCGCCTGGCGCATGAATGCCGACCTGCCGATCACTGAAATCCTCGCGCGCGCGTCCGCGGGCGACCCCGCCGCGATCGACGGCCTGATCCCCCGGATCTACGGGACGCTGCAGCGCCTCGCGCACCGCCAGCGGATGCACGAGCAGGCCCACACGCTGGAGACGACCGCCCTCGTGCACGAGGCCTGGCTGCAACTGGCCAGCAAGGGCGACCTGTCGTTTGCCGACCGCGGCCACCTGTACGCCTGGATGAGCCGGGCGATGCGTCACATCCTGGTCGACCACGCGCGGCGTCGCCGGGCGCAGAAGCGCCAGGCGCCGCTGCTGGCCGACGAGCCGGCGGGGCCGGATGTCCTGGACGTGCTCGCGATCGACCAGGCGATGACGCGGCTCGCCGCGCTGGACGAGCGCCTGGCCCGCGTGGCCGAACTGCGGCTGTTCGCCGACCTGTCGAGTCCGGAGATCTCGGACGTCCTCGGCGTGAACGCGCGCACCGTGGAGCGCGACTGGTTGAAGGCGCGCACCTTCCTGTCCGCCTGCCTGGCGCCGGACTGACCGCCGATGTCGGCTCGCGTGCCGCGTTTGCGCTATCGGTCCAGGAGGACGCGTTGCCGGCCATGATCGACATCTGCACCCGCTGGCTCGAGATCGAGCCGCTGATCGACTCGCTGTTCGACCTTCCCGCCGCCGAGCGCGCCGGGTGGCTGCGCACGCACTGTGCCGACCCGGCCGTGCGCGAACTGGTCGCACGGGCGCTCGACGACGCGCCCGGCGTGCAGGCACTGGAGCGCGGCATGGCGCAGTGGATGCCCGCGCTGGTCGACGGCCTGGACGACGTGCTGCCGGTCGTCCAGGGCTACCGCGTGCTGCGGTTCGTGGGCGCGGGCGGGATGGCCAGCGTCTTCGAGGCGCAGCGCGAATTGCCCGGGGGTCCGCAGACCGTGGCGCTCAAGCTCCTGCGCCTGGACGTCCACGACGCCGACGAGCGCCGCGGCTTCCTGCGCGAGCAGCGCATCCTGGCGCGCCTGCAGCACCCGCACATCGCCCAGTTGCTCGATGCGGGCTTCTCGCCGACCGGCACGCCCTTCCTCGCGCTCGAATTCGTGGCCGGGGGCAACCTCGTCGAGCACTGCGCGCGCCAGGCGCTCGGCACGCGCGACCGGCTTGCGTTGTTCATGGACGTGTGCGAGGCGGTCGAGCATGCGCATCGCAACCTGATCGTGCACCGCGACCTCAAGCCCAGCAACGTGCTGGTGGATGCGCAGGGGCGCGTCAAGCTGGTGGACTTCGGCATCGCCAAGCTCCTGAACGCCGATGCCGAACCGACGCGCACGCAGGCCCGGCGCCTGACCCGGGCCTACGCGGCTCCCGAGCAGTTCGCCGGCGAGGTGACGACGACCGCGATCGACGTCTTCGCCCTGGGCGTCCTGCTGGCGGAACTGCTGGGGGGACGCCGCGCGCGCAACGGTGCCGGCGCGACCGCCACCGCTGCGCCGGTCTTCGACGACGAGGCCTTGCGGCGGACGCTCGGCGCCGACCTGCACGCGATCGTGCGGCAGGCCACGCGCCACGATCCGCTGCAGCGCTACCCGGACGTGGCGCTGATGCGCGACGACGTCCGGCGCCACCTCGACGGCCGCCCCCTGCTGGCGCGGGCGGACGGGTACCTGGTGCGGACGGCCAAGTTCGCGAAGCGGCACGCGCTGCCTGTCGCCGCGGGCCTGCTCGCCGCCACGCTGCTGGCCGGCAGCACCGCGATCGGACTGCACGAGGCCCACCTCGCGCGCGCCGCGGCAGCCCAGACGCGCGCCCAGGCGCTCGCCGCCGAGGACGAGGCGCGGCGTGCGGAGGCGCTCAAGGCCTTCCTCGAAGGATTGTTCGACAACGCGACCCAGGGCGACGCGAGCAGTGACACCACGGCGCTGTTGCTGGCGCAGGGTCGCGAGCGGGTCGAGCGCGACTTCGCCCTGCAACCGGCGCTGCATGTGGAGATCCTCGCGCTGATCGGTGACCTCGAGCGCCGCAGCGGGCATCCGGATCGCGCCCGGCAACCGCTCGAGCAGGCGGCCGCGCTGGCACGGGTGCGGTTCGGCCGCACCGACCGCCGCACCCTCCACATCGAATACCTGCTCGCCAAGGAAGGCGACGAGCTGGGCCGGGTGCGCGAAGCCGTCGCGCGCCTGCAAGGCGCAGTCGACGCCTTCGAGGCGGGCCCCGACCGCGGCTCGCCGGACGAGGCGCCGGCGCTGGCCTGGCTGGCCGGTCTGTACGAACGGCAGGGCCAGTCGACACGCGCGATCGCCCTCGGCGAACGAGCGGTGGCGCTTGCACGCGGCGGCCCGGGCGCCGGCGATGCGCTGACCGAGGCGGTGACCAACCTTGGCTGGATCCAGATGGACGCCGGCCACCCGGCACGGGCCGAGCCGTTGCTGCGCGAGGCGCTGGGACGCGCGCGCGCCCGGCTGGGCGAGCGCCACCCCGACGTGGCCGATGCGATGGTGTTCCTGGCCGGGGCGCTGCGCCAGTCGGGCCGTTCGGCCGAGGGCGAGCGACTCCTGCTCACGGCCATCGGCATCGACACGCAGTCGAACGCGCGGCCGAACGCCCGCACCGCGTGGCACGTCAACGAACTGGGCAACGTGTACGCCGCCGAAGGCCGCTTCGACGAGGCCGGTGCCGCCTACGCGAGGGCCCTGGCCACGAACCAGGCGCTCGGGCCGGCCGCCGCCCTGGCCGAAGCCGTGGTCCTGGGCAACCTGGCGCGGCTGCATTTCAGGCAAGGCGACGACGCCGAGGCGGAGGCCGGCCTGCGCGACGCCATCGGGCGCAGGGAGCACCTGCTCGGCGCGGACTACCGGGACAATGGCCGCAGCGCCGACAGGGCCTGGCTGGCCGACATCCTGGTCGCGCGCGGCCGCCTCGATGAAGCACGCGAGATCGCCGCCGACGCGCTCGCCCAGGCGCAGGCCATCCATCCCGAGGCGAGCCCGGACACGGCCTTCGCGCTGGCCGTCAATGCGCGGCTGGCGGCGGCGCGCGGCGACGGGCGCGAGGCGGCCGCCCTGGCAAGCCGTGCGGTCGCGATGGATGAATCGATGGCGGACGGCGGGTCGGATCGCGCGATCCGGACGCAGTTGCTGCTGGGCGAGATCCTGCACGCGCTCGGCCGCGACGGCGAGGCGCAGGCCCGGCTCGCGGGCGCTCTCGAAGCGGCTGGCGCCCAGGCACCGCCCTCGCCCGCACTGCTGGCCCACCTCGCCGCGGAACTGTCCCTCGTCGACGACGCGCTGGGGGACGCCGCTGCCGCGACCCACTTGCGCCAGCGCGCCCAGGAAGCGCTGTCGACGATCCCGCACGGCGGGAACGCGGAGCGCGACAGGGTCGGCCGGCTGCTGGCCCGGCAGCACGCGGCGGGCGCACGCCCGCCTCGATGAGGCGTGTGCTGCGCCGGACGGGCGCCGGCCCCGGCCGTGGCCGCCGCTTGGAGAATGGCAATCCCGACAACTCAAGTCTTATATAAGACACAAGACTGGCGCCCTTCGGCAGGCGGGAGTACGCTCCAGTCAACGCTTCCCCCAGGCCATGTCTCCAGACACTCCCCTCGCGCCCGACGCCGCGGCCCTGCCCGCGGCGGACGAATCGCCCGGCACGCCGCCCGCGGCCACCGTGACGATCGAGGACGCCGGCGCGCCTTCCGTGCTCGACGACGAATCGCCGCGCACACCCCAGTCGCCCGCCGAGATCTTCCGCGTCTTCACGCGCCTGGCGCTGCAGGGCTTCGGCGGCGTGCTGCCGATCGTGCAGCACGAGCTCGTGGAGCGCGAACGCTGGCTGACGCGCGAGCAGTTCCTCGAGTTGCTGGCCGTGTCGCAGGTGCTGCCCGGGCCCAACGTCGTCAACCTGTCGCTGATGTTCGGGGACCGCGCGTTCGGCTGGCGCGGCGGGCTGGCGGCGCTCGGCGGCATGCTGCTGGCGCCGCTGGGCGTCGTGCTCGCCCTGACCGTGGCCTATGCGCACTGTGCCCAGCAGCCGGTGGTGGCCGGCGTGCTGCGCGGCATGGGCGCCGTCGCGGCGGGCCTGATCATGGGCACCGGCATCAAGCTGCTGCCGGCGCTGCGCAAGAACGTGCTGGGGCCGGTGCTCGCCTTCACGTTCGCGGCGCTGATGTTCGCGTGCATCGCGCTGCTGCGCATTCCGCTCGCCTGGATGCTGGGCGGACTGGGCGCCGTCGCCTGCACGCTCGCGTGGCGGAGGCTGGCGCCATGACGCCGGCCGTCGTCGCGGCGCCGGCAGGCAGCGACTGGGGCGGCGTGTTCGCGCAGTTCCTGCTGCTGTCGCTGCTGTCCATCGGTGGCGCGATCAGCACCGTGCCGGAGATGCATCGCTACCTCGTCGACCAGCACCACTGGCTCAGCAACGACCAGTTCAGCGCGATGGTCGCGATCGCGCAGGCCGCGCCCGGTCCCAACCTGCTGTTCGTGGCGGTGCTGGGCTGGGGCATCGGCGGCGCGGTCGGCATGCTCGTCACGATGATCGGCATCCTGCTGCCGTCCACCACGCTCACGCTCGCGGCCGCGCGGTGGGGCGAGACGAGGCGCCACACGCGCGGCGTGCAGGCCTTCGTCACGGGCCTGGCACCGCTGACGGTCGGCCTCGTGCTGTCCTCGGGCTTCCTGCTCGGCAAGCCGGCCTACGGCAACCCGTGGCTCCTCGCCACGATGGCGGCCACCGTCGCCCTGTGCGTGCGCTGGAAGATCAGCCCGCTGTGGCTCATCGCCGCAGGCGGGCTGGTGGGCGGCCTCGTCACTTGACCTCGAAGGTGCCGACCAGCACCTCGTCCCTGGCCTCCTCCAGGCGCAGGATCACGTCGCGGTGCTTCTCGTCCCGGGTGCCGAAGCCGGTGGTCAGGCGCATCATCACGCTGGTGCCGTTGCCCAGGGCCTGGCGGTGCGAACCGAAGTACTTGGCGCGCACCTCGTAGACGCCGGGCATCGCCTTGCGCAGCGAGAACACTTCGGGACCGTAGCCGTTGGTGACGTCGCGGGTGTTGCGGCCGCCCTGGCGGCTGAGCGGCTGCTGGTAGCTCACCCATTCGCCGGCCGGATCCTTGACCCACAGGTCGATGTCGGTGTCGTCGGTGTCCCAGGCGAGCGCCACGCGCACGTCCAGCGGCAGGTTGCGGCGCAGGCGCACGTCGACGGCTGCCAGGTTCACCGGGTGCCGGGCCGCGATCGCGTCGAGCTCGCCCAGCGCGATGACGTCGATGTCGCCGAAGCGCCCGTCCCGGTTCCCCGACGCGGCGTTCCACAGCGCATCGACCGCGGGCTGCCAGGCGCCGGCGGCGGCCTGCGCGAGGCCCAGGTCGCGCCAGGACTGCGGCTCGTCGGGCGCCAGCTCCGCCACCCGGCGCAGCACACGCACGGCCTGCGCCGTCTCGCCCATCTCATGCAATCGGTAGCCGAGCACGCGCAGCAGCCCGCGATCTTCCAGCTGCAGCTCGGCCAGGTTCGACAGCACGCGCAGCGCCAGCGCACGCTGGCCGTGCGACGCGAACACCTGGGCGGCGTCCAGGTAGAACGCCGGGCTGTCCGACGCCTCGAGGCGCTGGTCGAGGTAGATGGCGTAGCGGGTGTCCGCCGCCGCGTCCGCCAGGCGGCGCATGCCGGCCGCGTCGGGCGTCCAGGCCTGCACGGCGATGTGGATCGTCGAGGACGCCGGCGCATCGTCGACGGCCTTCTTGGGCGCGAGGGCCGTCGACACGGCCCGGCGCTCGACCACCCGGGCGACATTGCGCTCGCGCGGTGCCTCGGCCAGATCCAGCATCGGCGCCGGGGCGGGGACCGGCATGGGCGGCGGCGCGGCCTCGGCAGGAGCGGGGCGCGCCATCGACGACGCCATGGCCGCCGCACCGGTCGCCTGCGCCGCCTCGGCCCGCGGCCGGCGGTCCGCATTCGCCGGCGCGATCAGTGGCGAGGCGGCCTTGTCCTTGGGGAAGTCCTTGTCCCACCACGCCTGCACCTCGCGATACCGCTGCACCAGCGACTCCAGGTGGCGGGCGGACTCCGCCGCCTTGCGCGCCGCCGTCGTGCGCGCCGCAGCGTCCCAGGCGTCGCGCAGGGGCCCGCTCGGGGGCTGGATCTCGTAGCGCTGGTAGTCCTCCAGCGTCTCGAGCACGATCAGGGAGGTCTCCGGCGTCACGATGCAAAAGCGGTTGCCCAGCGCCGCGATCTCCGTGCGATGCAGCGCCGGCTGGGCCAGCAGCTCGTCGACGCGCAGGCGGGCCCAGCGCCGGGCGACGAAGCCGTCGTCGGCCGCGTCGTCGCGCGCGGGCGCCGCCAGGTCGACGCCCTTGCGCAGCGTCGTGCCATCGCCCGCTTCGAGAACCAGTTCCAGCCGCGCCTTCGCGGCGGTGAAGCGCCCGGCCACCACCACCCGGCCGGCGTCGGGTCGCCACGAGGCCACGGCGGCCTGCTCGAAGCCCTCGCCGTCGACGCGCAACAGCCGCGTGCCGCGTTGCTGCACGAGGCGCAGTGCCGCCTCGGACGACAGCGCCGCCAGGTCCAGCAGCCGGCCGCCGCGCGCCTCGGCCCACTGGCGCAGGAAGACGGACGCACCGCCCGGGCCGGACTGCACCGCGTAGGCCGGCACGTTGCCTGGCGCGCCCGGTGCCGGGTCGCCCCAGTTGCCCAGGCCATCGGAGAACAGCAGGGCCAGCCCGGTCGACCGCTCCCGGCCGGCGGGCGCCGACCACAGCGACGCGTTGCTGGCGCCGTCGTAGGCGACATGGCGCAAGGCGTCGCGCAGCGCCTGCCAGTTGCCGTGGCGCACGTCGAACCAGCGATCCGGCTCGGCGGCATCGCGCACCACGCGCAGGCGCACCTTGACGTCGGGCTGCCACGCGAACAGCGCCGCGAGCAGGCGCAGCTCGGCGTCGTGGTCGCGCCGCGCGCCGGAGCCGGAGGCGTCCCAGACCAGACTCAGTTCGTCGGGCCTGGCGCGCACCGCGGGCTGGTCGGGCACCTGCAGTTCGGCGTGGAAGTACGCCTGGTCGTCGATGCGCTGGCGCAGCACGGTGTCACCGCGCGCCGCGGGCCACGCGACGTCGAGGCCGCGCCGGTCGGGGTCGCCGCCGCCGAAATCGTCCGCGTGCAGGAGGATGTCCGTGTCGCCGCCGGACGCGGCCAGCCGCGCCCCCTGCAGGCCGGCGCCCAGGCGAACGGCGTCCGGGGCCGTGGCGCGCAGCCGCACGTGCAGGTCGAGCCGGCCGGCATGCGTGGCGCCGAAGTCCAGTGGCAGGCCCAGGCGCTGGCGATCGCCCGCGGACAGCCATTCGGTGAGCGCGATCCGCACGTGGCGCGCGGCGCCCGGGCGCAGCGGATAGACGCGCAGCCGGAAGTTCTCGCCGGCCGTCTGTTCGAGCAGCGCCGGATCCACGCCGCGCCGCACGACCGCCTCGAACACCTCGCGGCCGCGCGCCTTGGGCACCGGCACCGCGGCGCGCATCGCGCCGTCGCCCATGTCCAGCGCGAAGCCGGTGACGGTCTGGCCCGCGTGCAGCGGGAACTGCAGCTGGCCTTCCAGCGTGCGCTGGTTCGGGTTGACGAGCGTCAGGTCGATGACGGTGTGCGCGAGGCTGCCGTCGACGAACACGTCGACGCCCGCGTGGGCGAGCCGGATCGGCTGTTCGCCGGCCGCCACCTGCACCAGGTCCGGCTCGACGTGCCGCAGATCCGCGGGCGGTCGCCCCCGGGGCGCCGCCCTGTCGTCCTGTGCCGGCGCGTGCAGTGCCAGCAACCCCAGCGCCGCGCCGGCCAGCCAGCGGCGGGCCCGCCCGTCTCGTCCCCTGTGCATCGCAGTCTCCTCATCGCCATTCGATGGGCGTTGAACGGAGCCCGCGAGGAAACGGGGTGACCCGCGTCAGACCGCCGCCTTGCTCCGCTGGCGCAGCGCCTCGTACAGGCAGACGGCCGACGCGACCGACACGTTCAGGCTCTCCACCGCGCCGACCATCGGGATGCGCACCAGCTGGTCGCAGGTCTTGCGCGTGAGCTGGCGCATGCCGTCGCCCTCGGCGCCGAGCACGAAGGCCACCGGGCCCGCCAGGTCGAGGTCGTACAGCGTGTGCTCGGCATCGTCGCTGGTGCCGATGATGCGGATGTCGTGCTCCTTCAGCTCGGCGAGCGTGCGCGCCAGGTTGGTGACCATGATGTAGGGCACCGTCTCGGCCGCGCCGCTGGCCACCTTGGCCACGGTGGCATTGATGCCCACGGCGTGATCCTTGGGCGCGACCACCGCGTGCGCGCCCGAGCCGTCGGCCACGCGCAGGCAGGCGCCGAGGTTGTGCGGGTCGGTCACGCCGTCCAGCACCAGCAGCAGCGGCGGGCCCTCGATGTTCTCGACCACCTCGTCCAGCGAGTGCGGCATCTTGACCGCCTCCACGCGCGCGACCACGCCCTGGTGGCGCGCGCTGCCGGCCAGCTTGTCCAGGCGGTCGCCGTCGGACTCCACGATCTTGATGCCCGCCTCGCGCGCGCGTTCCGCGAAGGCGCGCATGCGCGCGTCGCGACGGCTGGGCTCGATGTGCAGCTCGATGATGGACTGCGGCGCCGTCTTCAGGCGAACCGTGATGGCGTGGAAACCGAACAGCACGTGGGGGCGGCTCATTGGAGGACCATCCTGAGAAGTTCCAGCGCGCCTATCAGGACGAGCTGGTGGATCATGTAGAAGCTGAGCGACCAGCGGCCGAGGACGGCCAGGGGTCGCACGACGAAGGGAACGGCGCCGGTGAAGGCGGCGCGCGCATGCACCAGCAGCAGGCTGGCGGCCAGGTAGCCCGCGAGCATCATGCCCAGCCACGGCAGCACGGGCACGTAGTCCTCGGTGACCGGCAGGTGCGTGATCAGGCCCACCCAGTCCGTGAGACGGGTGTCGAAGAACCGGTTGGCCACGACGTGCGGCAGCCACCACGCGACGATCGCCACCAGCGCCACGCCGGCGAACGCGAGCGGCGCGCGCGCCAGGCGTGCGGGCGGCAGGCGCGTGCCGAGCAGGCGCAGCAGCAGCAGCATCACTGCCATGCCGTGCAGCACGCCGAAGTTGATCCAGCTGCGCGGGAACATGACGTACGAGCCGATCGACACCAGCACCGCGCAGCCGGCCACCTGCGCCCAGCGGCGCCAGAAGCGCGGCCAGGCCTGGCCGGCGTCGACGGCCACCGCCTGCCCGGCGCCGGCGCCCAGCAGGAACATCGAGACGATGCACAGGCGCTGCGTCGTCCAGAACGGGTCGCTGTAGAAGTTCTGTGCCCGGATGAAGCCGTACTGGTTGAGGTCGAACGAGAAGTGGAAGCCGGCCATCCAGACCATGGCGCAGCCGCGCCACAGATCGAGGCGGTCGAAACGTTGGACAGATTTCACGACCGGGACCATACCCTAATGATCGCAGCCCGCCTCGCCGACAATCGCGTCCCATGCCGCATCGACACGAAGAGACCGCCCCGCCCGCCCGCAGCGCCGAAGAACAGGCGCGCTTCGTCGCGGCGCTGACCGACATGTTCGAGCAGCGCATCCGCTTCAACGAGGTGCTGGGCCTGCGCCTGCAGTCGGTCGCGCCGCCCACGCCGTCGCTGCGCTTTGACATGCGCCCCGAGCTGGTGGGCCACTTCCTGTACGGCCGGCTGCACGGCGGCGTGATCAGCGCCGTGCTCGACGCCACCGCCGGCCTGGCGCTGATGGCCGCCATCGCCGACAAGCACCCGGGCGACAGCGCCGAACAGGTGCTGCAGCGCTTCTCGCGCATGGGCACGATCGACCTGCGCGTGGACTTCCTGCGCCAGGGCGTCGGCAAGCACTTCGAGGCCAGCGCCGAGGTCACGCGCCTGGGCGGGCGCGTCGGCTCGACCCAGATGCGGCTGGTCAACGAGGAAGGCGTGCTGATCGCCACGGGCGCGGCGTCGTACATCCTCGCGTGATCTCTCGCCCGGTTTCGCAGGGCGGGTTAGCCGCAGGCGTAACCCGCCACGATGGCGGATCGCAACGCCGGCGAACGGCGGGTTACGCCTGCGGCCAACCCGCCCTACCCCTGCCCTACCGCTTGAGCAGGACGATCATCAGCAGCACCCAGAAGCTGCCCACGAGGTTGGACACCGGCAGCTGCAGCGCGGTCGGCAGGAAGTACACCGCCAGCACCGCCGGCAGCCACACCATCGCGTTGCCGACCATGGCCGCGGGCAGGCGCACCGCGAAGAAGTCGCGATCCAGCCGCGCCCGCATGCGGCGCCACGAGAAACCCGCCTCCTTCCACTCGAAGGCCAGCGCGATCTCGGGCACCGCCCACAGCGGGCTGTAGAGCAGCTGGTCGACGGCCGTCTTGGCCAGCACGGTCGGCCAGTCGGCCGTGCTGCCGAAGCACCAGGCCTGCGCGCGGTACACCAGGTCGACCTCGACGCTGCGCCAGCCAAAGAACAACAGCGCGAAGGCCAGCTCGACCGGGAAGCGCCCGGTGTCGCGGCCCATCGCGCGCAGCACCAGCCGCGGCAGCAGCCCCGCGAACAGCGCGCCGGCGAGGAACGCGTAGACGACGCCCCAGGCCAGCTTCAGGCGCAGCAGCCGCTCGAGCAGCTCGTGCGCCGGCGGCCAGCGCCACCAGGCGACCAGCAGCGCCACCGTCAGCGCCTGCAGCACCACGGCCGGGACGGCGTTCTGGCGCGCGGCGTCGCGCAGGCGGGCAAGGAGCGGATGGGTCACTGCCGGGCAGTATGCCGGCGGCGGTGGCTTCCCCGGTGTCGGACCGTCGCCGACAGATGCGGAAATCGGCCCTTCCTGCGATAATCCGCCATTCGGCGCGCCACTGGCCTGAAGGCCCCTGAAGCGCGCATCGCCGGGCCGACCGCCCGCCTTCGCAGCGCCCCGCGCCCCCGCCCACGAGGCGCCGGCCGCGCATCACGAGCCAAGCCTCAACACCATGCATTCGACCCCGTTCCACTTCTCCTCGGCGGCCCCGGCCGTCACGGCCGAGATCGAGCTGCTCGCACCCGCGAAGAACGCCGACATCGGCATCGAGGCGGTCAACCACGGCGCCGACGCCATCTACATCGGCGGCCCGGCCTTCGGCGCGCGCGCTTCCGCCGGCAACGACATCCGCGACATCGAGCGCCTCACGCGCCATGCGCACCGCTACGGCGCCAAGGTGTTCATCACGCTCAACACCATCCTGCGCGACGACGAACTGGAGGACGCCCGCAAGATGGCCTGGGCCGTGCACGAGGCCGGCGCCGACGCGCTGATCGTGCAGGACATGGGCCTGCTGATGCTGGACTTGCCGCCCATCCAGCTGCACGCCAGCACGCAGACCGACATCCGCACGCCGGAGAAGGCCCGCTTCCTGCAGGACGTCGGCTTCTCGCAGATGGTGCTCGCGCGCGAGCTCGACCTGCGCGAGATCCGCGCCATCGCCGCCGTCACGCCGAACGCCACGCTGGAGTTCTTCATCCACGGTGCGCTGTGCGTCGCCTACAGCGGCCAGTGCTACCTGAGCCACGCGCACACGGGCCGCAGCGCCAATCGCGGCGACTGCTCGCAGCCCTGCCGCCTGCCCTACACCGTCACCGACGCCAGCGGCGGCATCGTCGCGCACGACAAGCACGTGCTGTCGATGAAGGACAACAACCAGACGGCCAACCTCGACACGCTGGTGGACGCAGGCATCCGCAGCTTCAAGATCGAGGGTCGCTACAAGGACATGGGCTACGTGAAGAACATCACCGCCCACTACCGCCGCCAGATCGACCAGATGCTGGAGCGCCGCCCCGAGCTGCGCGCCTCGTCGGCCGGCAAGGCCACGTTCGGCTTCACGCCCGACCCGGATCGCAATTTCAACCGCGAATCCACCGACTACTTCGTCAACGGCCGCCAGACGGACATCGGCGCGTTCGACACGCCCAAGCACGCGGGGCTGGCGATCGGCTACGTCACCAAGGTCGCCGCCGACCACTTCGAGGCCGAGCTCGACGACCCTGCCGCGCAGTTGAACAACGGCGATGGCCTGACCTGGCTGGACCTGCAAAAGGAACTCGTGGGCATGCAGGCCAACGTGGTCACGCGGCTGCCCGGCGCCGCCAACCGCTGGCGCGTCGAGCCGAACCAGCCGATGGCCGAGCTCAAGGACATCCGGTCAAAACCGCAACTGCACCGCAACCGCGACATGCAGTGGGATCGCCTGCTGGAGCGCAAGTCGGCCGATCGCCTGATCGGCGTATGGATGACGCTCACCGACATCCCCGGCGGCCTGCGGCTGTCCGTCACCGACGAGCGCGGCTTCGCGGCGCAGGCCGACGCGCTGCTGGAGCTGCAGCCGGCGCGCGACGTCGAGCGCGGCGTCGCGACGCTGCGCGAGCACCTGTCCAAGGTCGGGGGCACCATCTTCTCGCTGAACGAACTCACGCTGTCGACGGCGCAGCCGTGGTTCGTGCCCGCCAGCCGCCTCAACGCGCTGCGCCGCGACGCGCTCGAGCGCCTGGAGCAGGTCCGGCTGCAGCAGCGCGAGATCCTGCCGCGCGCGCAACCCGTCGAGCCGCCGGTGCCCTTCCCGGACGACACCATCAGCTACCTGGCCAACGTCTACAACCAGCCCGCGCACGACTTCTACGTCAAGCACGGCGTCAAGGTGGTGGAGGCGGCCTACGAGAGCCACGAGGAGACGGGCGAGGTCAGCCTGATGATCACCAAGCACTGCGTGCGCTGGTCGATGTCGCTGTGCCCCAAGCAGGCCAAGGGCGTCACCGGCGTGCAGGGCACCGTGCGCGCGGAGCCGCTGGTGCTGCAGAACGGCAGCGAGAAGCTGACGCTGCGCTTCGACTGCAAGCCGTGCGAGATGCACGTGGTCGGCAAGATCAAGAAGCAGGTGGTCAACGAGGCGATGGCCGTGCCGATGACCTTCTTCCGCACGCGCCCGGCGCCGCAGCGCGCGGGCCACTGAGACGACCGGCGCGCGGCGTCGGCGACACGCGCATCAGCATGAAGTCGTAGCTCATCGCCGGCTCCGCAGGCCGAACCGCGCGCGGCGTTCGTGGCGGACATCGCCTTCGAACCGGATCCATCCGAGCGCCGCCGCCAGCAGCATGGCGATGGGCAGCAGCAGCAGCCACTTGTGCAGGTTCCGGCGCGCGAGCACCTCGTCGCCGCGGCGCAGGCCGTCGCAGGTCTTGAAGACGCGGCTGGTGTCCACGGCCACGCCCTCGCCATCGTGCAGCGCGTTCCAGGCCGCCAGGCCGAAGCCGCACGATTCCACGCGGCCGCCCAGGAAATGCAGCCGGTAGTCGTCGTCCTGGTGCCAGCGCGGGGCGCGCGTGTGGCCGGCCACGCGCAGCGTCTCCGTGCGTTCGCCCGAGAACGCATCGATCGCCAGGAGGATGGCGATGAGCAGCGCCGCGAGGCGGGTGAGGACGTCCATGGGGCGCGCCTTTGATTGAAGTGACGCCGCCAGTCTAGGAACGCGGCGCGCGCCGCGCTTCCCTCAAATCGGGGGATGTTGCGGGAAATGCGACACCAGCAGGCGTTCGAATGCGGCCTTTTGCACGGCGTCCAGGCAGCGATGCGGGATCGGCAGGCCGCCGTCGCCCTTGTCGATGAGCCAGGCCGTGCCCAGGCGATGCACAGCGACGACGTCGTGCCAGGCGACGTGCAGGTGCCCGGCGGCGCTGTCGCGCGCGATGCCGCCGGCGTCGACCGTGAACCGGCAGGCGGGCATGCGCCGCTTCTTCAACAGGAACATGGGCGTGCCCACGAGCGGCACCAGCAGCGCCAGCGCGAGGCGGGACTGCAGCGTCAGCCGGCCGTCGGCGCCCTTGCCGCGCGAGCGCTCCCACGCCCCCATCCTGGCCGGCAGGGCCTCGCGCAGGATCGCCAGGTACTCGGGCAGGCGGTAGACGACCGTGAACCGGATCGGCGCCTGGGCAGTCGCGCCGCGTACCCGGGCCGCTGGCCCGTCCGGGCCGGGGCGCTCGTCGACCGCCAGCAGGACGTGGCCCGGGGTGATGGCCGCGGCCTGCTTCGCGGCCACGGTCATCTCGGCGACGGCGCGGCGGCGGGCGACGGGCCGGGGGTGTTGGGGAAAGAGCATGGGGACTCCGTGCCCGGGCGGATGCCCGTGGCGCCGGAGTTGGCGCCGCGCACCGCGCGATCAAGTGCGGGATTGTCCGGGGCTTGAAGATCCGGGCCTGCGCGACGCGCATCATGCGCCCGCCGATTTGGGTTGCCGGCGGGGTGGCGTCCATCCCGTACTTCAAGCGCGTGCATCGGCCTTCAATCCCTTGTTTGGCGCGGTTCAGCCCGCCGTCGTGCGGCTACGCTTGCACCAGTGAAAGGCCATCGGGGCCGATCGATTCCTGGAGCTGGAATGCCGTCTGGAAACGCAGAGCTGTACCTGGGCAAGGACATCGTGGCGATCTGCCCGCACAAGTACGTCGGCAAGAACAATTGCGCCCACTACGTCGGGCATGTACTGGGCCTGACGTTCGGCACCCTGTGCAACCTGTCGCGCAGGGTGGAGGAGGGACGGGCCTCGATTCGCGTCAACGAGGTCTACAACGCCCTGGGCAGTCGCGGAAAGTGGGCCAACAAGCCGCACCTGAAGGAGGGCGAGACCCTGCTGGTCTTCGTCACGTCGGCCAGGCACGTCGATTCGAACGGGATCATGAGCGACCATCCGCAGAAGCACATCGGCATCCTGTCCGGGGACAAGATCTACAACTACTCGAATTCACACCACAAGGTCGTGGCCGACACCGTGGACGCATTTCTCGCGAAATTCGATTCGATCTACGATGGCGACGACATTTCACTGTTCTACGGAGTTGTCGCGTGAAGCGGTCTTCCTTTCAGGTGGGTGTGATCCTCGTGCTGTCGTTGCTGGCTTCAGGCGTCGAAGCGAAGAAGTCGCTCAAGGCGAACACCGACGCATCGCAGAAGGCAGTCTCGGCGCTCCTGGCAGCATCGGACGAACCCATCCCTTCGGAGTCGACCTGCCATGGCGTCTTCGGCGGCGAAGGGCCGCCTCGGGTGCGCGACCTGCTCGCCATGGAACTGGCGACGTTCTCGCGCGGCAAGAACACGCTGGTCGGTACTTGCAAGGCCGGCGGTACGGGTCGGCCGCAAGCGTGCCGCGTGACGATCGCGCATGAATTCGGCGAGGAAGCTTCGTCGGCGGAAATTCGATTCGACGCGATCGAAGGTCACGCCGTCGCGGCTTCGCTCGACTGCCGGCTGTTGCCCTGAGTCCGCGAGGGCCCGCCCGCGCCTGGCCGCGCATGGCGGCGCGTCACGCGCTGGCGTGCCACGCGTCCACGTAGGCCCGCGCGCGCGCCGCGACGTCGGCGACGCTGAACTCAGGCTTGAACAGGCCGCCGCCCAGGCCGAAGCCGGTGGCACCGGCGCGTCGCCACGCCGCGATGTTGTCGGGCACGATGCCGCCCACCGGCCACAGCGGCAGGCCGGCCGGGAGCACGGTGGTCAGCCCGGTCAGGCCGGCGTGGCTCATCGCTTCGGCGGGAAAGATCTTCAGCGCATCGGCACCGGCGCGCCAGGCCGCGAAGGCCTCGGACGCGGTGAAGACGCCGGGCACCGTGCGCATGCCGCGCTCGCGCGCGCGGCGCACCACGGCCGCGTCGAAATGCGGCGACACGATCAGCGTGGCGCCCGTGTCGCCGACAGCGTCGACCTGCGCGGTCTCCAGCACGGTGCCGGCACCGATGCACGCGTCGGCCGGCGCCCGCGGCACGATCGCGGCGATGGCCGCGATCGCGCCCGGGCGGTTCAGCGGCACCTCGAGCGCGCGGAAGCCGGCGTCGAACAGCACGTGGGCGATGTCCAGGGCGCGCTCGGGTTGCAGGCCGCGCAGGATGGCCACGAGCGGCAGCGCCGGCGGCCAGGAAGTGGCGGGGGTCATGCAGGAATCTCCTCGGTGGCCATGGCGCGCCACGCCGCGAGCTGGATCGCGCGCGCATCGAGCGTTTCGAGATGGCGGCCGTGCGCGCGTGCGCAGGCCGCGTGCAGCGCGGCCAGGGCCGGCTCGCCGATCACGCGCACGGGCTCGTCGCGCGAGGCCAGGCGTTGCGCATCGGCCCATTCGGCGCCGATCAGCAGGCCGCTCACGTACGCCGCCGCCGCACCCGGCGCCATGGCGCCGGTGACGACGCGGGCACGCGCGCCGAACAGCGCGTGCGTCAGCACCGGGCCGCGGGCGGCCTCGGCGACGCCGCGCAGGAAGTCGGGATCGTCGGCGACGCCGTCGTGGCGCAGGCCGCCGGCCTGGACGGCATCGGTCGACTGCATCGCGCTGGCCAGCGTGCCGTGCTGGCGCAGCAGCGCGAACAGCTCGCCGGTCATGTAGGTCCGCAGCTCGATGATGCGGCCCGCGTGCAGGCGCACCCACTTGCTGTGCGTGCCGGGCAGCACGTAGCAGCCATCGGCGGCGTCCGGGCCGAGCAGGCGCAGCGCGCCGAACAGCTGTGTCTCCTCGCCGCGCATCACGTCCACCGCCCCGCCCTCGCCGCGCAGGCACCAGCCCGGCGCGATGAACCAGCGGCGACCGGCCGGAGTGTCGACCACCGGCGTCAGGTGGCGCGGCAGGTCGGACAGCGCCGTGCCGCCCTCGAGGTAGGCCACGGCCTGCCATCCGATGGCGGCGCCGACCATGCCCGCCATGACGACGGGCAACGCCGGTGTCGCGCCGGGCCAGCCGTCGACCAGCGACTCCAGCGATTCGCGGAAGCGCCCCTTGCAGGCCAGCGCGCCCTCGTCGTCGGCCCGCTCGTCGAGCAGCGTGCCGTCGGCGGCCACCAGCGCCGCACGGCGATGCGTCGTGCCCCAGTCGATGCCGATGAATGCAGCGGTCATGTCGTCATTGTCGTCGGGGGCCGGTTGGCCGGCCGGAACTCGTCATCTCGCGTTGGTGCGCCTGCATGCCGCCGGGCCGGGACCGCGGCGCTCGTGAATCCTGCGACTGCGCGCAGGATGACACGTGGTGGGCGCTGCGCGGGTGGCAAGGTCACCCGCGAAGCTGCGTGTTCCTGCAAGTGACAGGCCCGGCCGTCATCCTGTGCTCAGCGGGCGCCATGTCGTGTGCTCAGCGGTGCGCCATGTCGTGTGCTCAGCGGTGCGCCACGCCGTCATCCTGCGCGAAGCGAAGCGGAGTCGCAGGATCCACCCCGGCCGAGGCCTCGGCGCTCGTGGATCCTGCGACTGCGCGCAGGATGACACGCGATGGGCGCTGCGCGGGCGGTAAGGTCACCCGCGCAGCGCTGTGCCGTCATCCGGCGCGAAGCGAATCTCCACGCGTGACGGCTCTTCCGGTCAGAACCAGATCTCGAGCTGCGCGCCGTACGAGACTGCGTTGGTCTTGTTGGCGGGCAGGCCGTTCTGCGCGTCCTGCGCGGCGGCCTTGTTGAAGTCCGCGTACGTCACGTACAG
>Ga0068855_100001661_pt1 | contig 27824 bp, 23 predicted proteins | sample KBSCornC52_FD_66592 | JGI IMG/M metagenome (GOLD analysis project Ga0068855, IMG submission 66592) | Corn rhizosphere microbial communities from Kellogg Biological Station, Michigan, USA - KBS Corn C5-2 | ecosystem: Host-associated > Plants > Roots > Rhizosphere > Soil ... | reverse complement strand
GCGAACATGAACTCCCCTTTCGACATGTTCACCTGTCGATATTCGCCAGCCCATGAATAGATTTCCCCAAGCCAAAGCCGATGCATTCGCTGGATGTCCCCAGCCGTGAAGCGCTGGTCGATGCGCGTCTCATCAATCGTTTGCTCTGTCGCGATCAGCAATGCCTCGGATTCCTTCCGTTCCATCAGTCGCAGCGAGGTGATTCCAAGTCGATTGCGCAGCACCCTACCCCGGGAGCCGGGCTCGAATTCGGCCTCGTCACCAACAGCATCGTATCGCCCAATCATCAAGTGTCTCGTTCACTCCGGAACAGCAGCATGATCATTACACCGCATAGCTCTGCGACCAAACGCGAGACTTTGAAGACAACCCCGAGGTCGCCCGACCTCCAACGCATACTGAACTACGAGCGAATATGACATGCTCCGCCTACAGCCCTACAGCGAAATTTACACCCGAATCGGGTTACCTCTCTTGATCTCGATCTGCGTCACGGCATCCGAACAGAATTTACGGTAGTTACCGCACGTGCCTCGAAGGACAAGAGGATACTACATGACGTCGGATGAAGCTCCAGTTAGGGTGCAGTTTGAATTCTCGGCGGCGGATCTGGCCGATGTGGCACGACGCTCCGCAGACCGCTCCAAAACGATCCGCGACTCACGCTGGCAGGCCGCGGCGAGTTGGTCGGCCGTGCTCGGACTAGCACTATTCTTTGCGCTCAGCGGGAGCTTCATCGCTCGAGCGACATTTTGCGCCGCATTCTGCCTCGTCCTATTCTTTCTGTTTTCCCGTCGGGGACGATCGTCGCCGAACGCAACGTATCTAAAATACTATCGGGAGCAACTCGGAGGAGACGGCCCGTTCCTTTGCGAAGTTGAGATTACGCCCACTGGCCTTACGACAAGACAGAGCGGCATCGAGACGAAGCGCTCATGGGCAGTGGTCGAGGAAATTGTTGACACGCCGGGCGGATTGGAATTCCGCTTTCGCATTGGCGGGACATTACTTGTGCGAGACCGTGCATTTGACGCGGCAGAATTACGCTCAGCCTTCTTGCGGAGAGCAAAAGAATTCCTGGCCGCCGACGCCGAGAGATCTGCAGGCCAACACCGCACGGCGTAAAGTCTCAACGTTGATGATCGAACGGGTTTGAGTATTTCAGAAAAGCGGAGCTCATGAATGGACTTGCATAAAATCACGATTGTCTTCTTGCGTGTGAACGCCTGGATTCTGCTGTTCTACGCACTCCACGGGGCGACGTACCCTATCCAGCGCCTCGTGTCAGTGAGGCAACGAGGTGATACGGAATTCATAAGCCTTTGGGGTTTCTTCGCGCCGGACATAATTCGATTCGCCATGTATGTGGTAGCAGCATTTGTGTTGATCAAGTACTCGCGCCTTCTGGCATGGCTTCTCTGCCGGGATTTGCTCGCGAATAGAGACCCCTCCGCTTCGAAGGAAGCGGCCCTGCCTGAATAGAGAACAGAGGCGCCCATTGTGGAACTGCTGCCGTTGGACGACTCGCGCTGGGCCAAGTACCGAGGCGGCTACCGCGCCGCCTTCAATGTCGTTCCCTTAATTCACCAACTACAGCGCGAGGGGACGTCAGACCGCTTTTGGGAGATTGTGTGGGACGAACTTCACCACCAGGGCGATGTAGGGGAGGCTTCGTATGCGTTCGTACCCTATCTCGTCGATCATCAATCGCGCCAGCGCGAGTTAGACGAACAGCTAGTTTACTTCTGTGTCGTCGTTGACCTTGCACAACCGGAGAAAAACAACCCTGTGATCCCAGCGGAGCTAGAGTTCTCCTATGCCATGGCGCTCCGCAAGCTCCCCATTATCGGATCGAGTCTGCTTCGGCGGGGTTGTGGCGAGGAAGCTGTGATGGCTGTCGCTGCCGCTACTGCCCTCGAAGCTGGCCATCGAGTCCTCGCGCGAGCCTATCTCGAATTCCAGCGCAGTGATGCTCTCGAGTACCTCAAGGACCTCAACGGATTCGAACCGGGGCCAGCTGACTAGTGGACCACACTCAGGCGTCCAGGATTTTGGCGATGTGAAGGAACGCGGCGGCAACAAGGTGCCTGAGCCAAAACCGGTGCGATGCCTGGAGTAGGCTTCGCCGGCCAACTCGTGGAAAATAGGACCCGACACGCAACTCTTTCGGAGCATCACATGGGCAGGAAGTCGATCACCGGAGGGGTCGCTCCCGCCGGCAACAGTCGAATCCGGTTCGACTTCAAATTTGAGGGTGTGCGCTACCGCCCCACCCTCGTGAGAATTCCCACTGAGATCAACTTGCGTTGGGCGCGACGACATCTCGAAGGAATCAAACAGCGCATCGCGAACGGAACCTTCTCGTTCGCGGAGGAGTTCCCCGAATTCCGATGCCTAGCGAAAGTACCGGACCGCGGCTCGCCAAAAACCTGTGCCCATGTCTTCGATGCCTACCTTGCCCATTGCGCCTCACGCGTGGCGATGCGGGACATGGCGGCCGTAACGCTCGCGTCGTGCCGAAGGGTCGTCAACGGATTCTGGCGGCCACGAATCGGCACCGACCGATTCCTCGATGTCCGCTACTCGACGCTCGTCAAACTCGCCGACAATGCAACCTGGAGCAAGAAATCCTACAACAACGCGATCAGCATTCTCAGGCAAGCATTTAAATTCGGCTATCGAGACCACTCGGAGAAATATGACCCAACATTGGGTCTCAAGAGTGTTCGAATTCGCAAGAAGGATCGTCCGGTCATCGATCCGTTCACGATCCAGGAAGCAGAAACGCTCATCGCCGCCATCCATCGCGATTGGGGCGAAGCACAGGGCAACTACGACGAGTTCCGGTTTTTCACGGGGCTTCGCCCTTCAGAGCAAATCGCGTTACTTGTCAACGATTTCGACTCTGTCGAAGGAATGCTCACCATCAACAAGGCCCGGGTGGCCGGCGTCGACAAGGACTCGACTAAAACGGGCGAAGACCGGCGAATAAAGTTATGTCCGCGAGCACTGCAAGTCTTACGTCGTCATCTGGCGCTGCGTGCGCAACTCGAGCAAGGCGGCAAAATCCACCATGGCTACCTGTTTTTCAAGGAGAACGGAGAGCCGATCCGCAATCTTGAGTATCCGTATGTCCGCTGGCGGGGAACACTATCCCGGCTCAACACGATCCGCTATCGCAAACCGTACTGCGCACGACACTCCTCTGTCAGCTGGGACCTGATGATTGGCCGCAATCCGCTCTGGGTCGCCAAACAGCACGGGCACAGCATCACGACCATGCTGCGCGTCTACGCCGCCTGGGCGGAAGGCGCGATCGCGGCGGACATCAAGGCGATCAAACGTGCGATGCGGTCGGACCCGACCCGCGTCCTGACAGCGGAGGCACCAAAGCAGCGATCTACAACGACGAGCGCGCCGGATCGAACACCGCCAGGACATACCCGCCCAGAGCCGGGCCCAAGTCATTTGGCAGTAGGCAGCGGTGCCGACGAGCTAAGTACCGGAGACGCAAAGGATTTGACTGGCGGAGAGAGAGGGATTCGAACCCTCGAAGGGCTTTTGACCCTTACACCCTTAGCAGGGCTGTGCGCGCGTCCATGCCAATCTACGGCCATTCTGAAATTCGGCTTATTTATAGGCTTTTCGTCCACGGGTGTCCAGGGGTGTATGTGCTAGAATTTCCGTACCGTTCCGTACAAGGAGGTAATGCGTCATGGCCGATCTCTCCCGCAAGCGAGACCGCGATCACCTGGCGCCCCGTCGGGAGCCGTACTGGCAGCGCCTGGGGGCAGGCGCCGCTTTAGGGTTTCGCCGCGGCCCGGACACCTGGATCGCGCGGTTCCGCGGACGAGATAAGAAACAGCAATATCAGTCCCTGGGTGAAGCCCTCGAGTACGACCAGGCCAAGGAGCGGGCTGAGGACTGGTTGTCTCAGCTCGCAGGCTCTCCGTTTCGCAAGGTAAAGAGGGGAACCGTTATCGCCGCATTGGAAAGCTACTTGGCTGACTTGCGGCGCCAACGGAGAGCTGATGCCGCCGCAAAGGCGGAGCAGCAGTTCAAGACGGCGCTCTCTTTCGATCGGCAGGAAGACGTTTACACGGATTCCTTGGCGGTAATGCAGCTTGAGAAGGCCACCCAAGATGATTTTCTAGAGTGGCGCGACCGCCTCCAACCTGGACGCCTACCACGCACGGTCAACAGACTCGTGCGCGCTGTAATCGCGGGGTTGAATCGCGCGCATCGCCTTGGTCACGTAGGTAACCCGTCGGTGTGGCGCATGGAAGCCCTACCCGACGACGACGAGTCCGAGACCGCCGTCTTCCTCACTCCGACTCAGCGAACGGGCCTCATCAATGCCGCATCGCCCGAAGCCGCCGCCTTTCTGCGCGGCCTTGAACTCTCCGGAGCTCGCCCGAAGGAGCTCGCGGAGGCGGCGGTCAAAGACTTCGATGGAGAACGTGTCAAGCTGTCGCATCGAAAAGGACGCCCTCCAAGACTCCGATCAAGACTCGTGGTGCTGGACGAAGAAGGAGTTGCGCACTTCAAATTGCAGGCCGCAGGCAAGGCGTCGCATGCGCGGCTTTTTACGGCCGATGGCGGAAAACCCTGGCGGCGCGACATGTGGGCACAGGAAGTTCGTACTGCAATCGCCACTTACAATCGGAGCGCTCAGGCGGATACCCAGGTGCCGGCCGAAGCGTCGGCCTACAGTTTTCGGCATGCGCGGATTTCCGAATTGTTGCAAGTCTACGGGGTAGATCCGCTAACCGTCGCCGCACAGACAGGAACTAGCCTCCAAATGATCGAGCGCACCTACTACAAATTCATTCGTTCGGCGATGCTTGAAAAATTGTCTACGCTGAAAGCACAACGTAATTCGGACGGGTCGCGAGTTGAGAGTCGCAACCCGGTCTAATCCGTCCCCTTCCAAGACCACCCGGAGGGGCCACAAACGCCCCGAATGGCTCACGGGCGGCCCGCGCCTGTGTAGCAAGTGCAGGGGTCGACCGTCTCTCGATTGAGTGCGGGCATTTGGCATCCCATGGCGCTCTCAGCGGGCTCCTGGCCTCGGGCCGAATTCCTCACGTGCGCGTGCTGCACGTCTGACTGACCAACGCTGCTGTACCCCATGAGGCCGTCGAGAACGTTGCAGTTCTTCGCCGCCGGGCCATCGGCACAACTTTCCGCGCCCGCTCCCCTGCCCCGAACGCAATCTCAGCCGGGTTGGCGCTGCGCCGTCCGCGTCCCCTCATACTGCACATACATCGATCGCTCCGAAGATCGACCGGCCGGCGGCGTCGAGCATGTTGATGCGAACCCGCTCGCCGAACCGCATGAACGGCGTCTTAGGCTCGCCCCCGTCCAGGAGCTCAATGGCCCGGCATTCGGTGATGCAGGCCGATCCCACCGACCGGTCTTCGTTGGAAAAAGTGCCTGAGCCCACAATCGCCCCGGCGCGCAGGCGACGCGAGTAGCTGGCATACCGGATGAGATCAGGAAAGCCGAAAGTCATTTCCCGGCCGTTCGGACGTCCGAACGCCTGACCATCGCGCTCGACGTGCAGGGGAAGCTCCACTCTCCCGTTGACCCAAGCCGCGCCGAGCTCGTCCGGGGTCACCGCCACCGGCGAGAATGCTGTGGTGGGCTTCGCCTGAATCCAACCGAACCCGGTTTTCATTTCCCGCGCTGCGTGCGCGCGCAAGCTGACATCGTTGACCAACATCAGCAGCTTGATGTGCGCGTGGGCTTCGGCGGCTGAAGTCCCCATGGGAACCTCGTCGGTCACGACCGCCACTTCGCCTTCGAAGTCCATGTTGTCCGCTTCGCTGGGCAAAACGACATCGTCGCAAGGTCCGATAAAGTCATCGGACGCGCCTTGGTAGATCAAGGGATCACGGTCGTACGAATTCTTTACGCCGGAATCAAAGGCGCGCTCCATGAGGCGTCCGTGATTGGCAAATGCGGAGCCATCCAGCCACTGGTAGCTGCGCGGCAGAGGCGCCATAGCCTTGCGTACGTCAAAGTGGAACGACGCATCGCGGCGCTCTCCGTTCACTTGCTCATACAGTGCCAGCAGTGCGCTCTCTACGGAGCTCCAGCGCTCCAGCGCATCGAGGAGCGTCGGAGCAATCTCTTTCGCGAAGGTCGCGCGCCGCAAGTCACGCGATACGACGACGAGACATCCGTCCCGGGTACCGTCCTTGAGGGTGGCAAGTTTCATGAGCGTTTTCCAGGCAGCCGATTTCTAATCCGCAGGCTCGACGGCGCGAAAGCTGTTCGCCGATACCGCGATGCCGGGAGCGGAGAACTCAACCATCTCTGCGCTGACATAATCGATGATCGGCAGGTCCGCCAGCCCATTGACGATGTGGTACGTAGTCGGCAGCTGCTCAAACGTGGCGCGATGCCACGCGACCGAACCGCGCTGGCCCTTCCACTTCCTGAAGTTTGAATCGGCAAATTTGATGGGGGACGCGTCGCCACCACTGCCAGGAAGCGGCAATGAGGTCGTCACGTAGGCGAGATCCTTGCCTTGGGCACCATTGATGCTCGTTCGAGGCATGTACTTATAGTGCAGCGCCGGTCCGTCGGAGCCCGGGAGCCTTTTATCGCCGCTGACCTCGCTCAGGCCCGCCAGCTCGATCTCGAAGAACTTATGGCCGAACCATGACGCCTCACCGCCGGCCGTCCCGAGCTCGCGTTCGTGCCTCAGTGCAGGGATGTCCGCGAACAACTTCGGAAAGCCGAGCTCCTCGCGGCCGGTCAGGATCGCATCGGGAATGCCTTCCCACATCACCGCGCAAAACGCGCCCGCGATGGTTTCCAACTTGCCCGTGTAGGCAACCGGAAAATCGACGTAGACGATGCCGTAACCGCGACCGGCGAGCCAGTAGAGATTGTTGAAGAACGATAGCGATACCGATACGACGGGATCGCCACGCAGTGCAAAGCCCGGGGGCAGGAGCCTCAGCAGTGATTGCTCGCGAGTCCGATAACTCACCGTCATCCACGTGCAATGCATGATGCCCGTTTCCGCGGGCTCCCACCGTGTTCCGTCCGCCTTTTGGCGCGGGCCCGGCGCCGGTCCAAATATAACGGGCATCCGGTAACGTACGCCGGCTTCGAGTTTGATCGTCATCGCGGAACTCCGTCTAACCGTATCTCGCCCAGATTCAGACTTTCAGCACCCAACACCACGCGGACGCTTGCCCCGCCGTGAATGGGGTGCGTCACCTCTATCCTGTATTCGCCACCGTGCACCGGGAGCTTGTCGAACCGGAACTCCCCAAACGCATCGGTCAGGGCCGATCCGACCGCGCCTAGCGAATTGAGGAGCACCACACGAGCGCCTTCAACGCACTCGCTGCGCCCTGCAACGAGCGTGGACACAGCGCCTCCCACGAAACAGTGGGTGAAACGATACATATTCCGATAGTAGACGCGCGGCCGTGTTTGCAACTCCGGCTTGAGCACCTCCAGCGACTCGTCGGCGGCCCTGCGAGCCATCGCTGCGTCGGAGGTCTTGATGGCTTCGATCGCGCTGGTGGGACAGACCTGCACACAACGGGGCGCGCTCCATCCCTGGTCCAGCAGATGGGCGTCGAAAATCCAGGTCTGCGGCAGTTGCTGCGCCTCGTTCCAGACGATCGCCCCGTACGGGCAGGCGTCCACCAGGTCCCGCCGGCCCTTGGCTTTAACCGGGTCGATGATCACGATGCCGTCAGCGCGTTTACGGACGGCGCCATCGGCTCCGACCTTCAGACAGGGAGCCGCGTCGCAGTGATTGCACAAGGTTGGCAAATACGCGGCATCGACCATGCTACCGCTGCCACGGACCTTGCGTTGGATGCGCACTACATTATTTCCCAGCGGCTCGTGCGGCGCGGAGTATCCGGGAAAGTCATTGCCGACGTACTCATCCTTGGCCGCGAGCGAACAGTTACCGCAGTTCTCACACAGCGCCACATCGATGACGAGGTTCCACTTGTCCATCAGGCCGCCTGGATCGCCGGGTCGGCCCATCTCTCGACCTGCACCAGGCACGAGTTCGGGGCCATGGATTCCGTGTCGGGCGACTGCGAGCGCTCCGGCGTCAACGTGTTCATACAGCCGCCCACTTCGACCCGCCCCCCTTTGGCGTTTCGGGTCAGATACACCGCGCTCGACTCGAAACTCTTGACCACCCCGGGCACGACCAGCGCGGATACGTCGGCCGCACAGATCACCGCACCCCGATCATTGAAGACCTTCACCAAACCGTGGTGGGTAATGCCGCGCGGCGTGGCATCGGCAGGGTTGATGCGCAGGAGCCAGTAGTAATGTCCATCGACCAGGACGCGATGATCCTCGATGTTGTTGAGGAAACTGCCTTTGCCATCGCTGTGGGTATGGAAACTGTAGCGCGAATGCGCAGTGATCAGTTGAAGGGGAAAACGCCTGACGAGTGCTTGGGTTTGAGCCCCCTCCCACGAGGGAATGTAGCGATTCAGGGGCGGGCGCAGGCTGCGGTTTTCCGGGTCCACGCGCTTCAAGGTTTCCGGGATGAACTCGATCTTGCCGCTCGGCGTCGGGAGTCCCTTGCCGAATTCCTCCGCATATTGCGAGGGCAACGGATTCGCCTCCGGCAAGTCCTTGTGACGCCCTTCGGCGAACCAGCGCATGTTGACCGGCTCGCGCAACCGTTCGTCGACTGGGGGAACGACATAGTAGCCTTTGTTCAAAAACTCGGCCCACGTGATGTGACGCGGCAGATCTGACGAATCGAACACGCGCTTACACCAGTCGAGCTCGCTGCAGCCCTCCGAAAAAACCGCGCCGAGGCCGAGGCGGGTGAGGATGTCGAGAAAGATCTGATAATCCGATTTCGACTCTCCCAGCGGCTCGATACAGGCATGCTGCATCAGGATCACGCGGTGATTCACACTGTTCTGGCCGTGGGGTAGGTAGCCGCCGGGGTTGCACCACTCGCTGATGTCGGGCCGCTCGAGCTGCGTGCACGCCGGCAGGATGATATCGGCGAACTTCGCATCCCCCTCGTTCCAGATCGACTGATTCACCACGAAGTCGATACTCTCGTGTTGATAAGCGCGCTCCCAGCGCGTGGAGCTGACAATCGTACTGAACGTGGAAGATCCGTAACGATACAACATGCGGATGGGCGAGTAGCCGGGCATCGGGTAGACGAACGGCGCGAATTGGGCCTCCGTCGAGGTCCCGTCCCACAGATAGCCGGTCGCCTTGCCGTCAATGATGGCTTCCGGGAGCCGCTGCCGCGGAACCAGTTGTCGCACCGGATTCATGGTGACGATGTGCGGCATGCGCGTGTAGTTGTTGACTGGCGCTGCCGTCCAGTTGAGCTCGCCGGAAATACCTCCTTCAGCGTAACCTGGAAAGTAAAAGTAAAGGTCCACCGGGGCGTCCGCGGTGAAGTTGCCCATATTGACGCCGGGTTTGCCCCAGCCCTGCATCGCCAACAGCAGGATCATGCAGCGGGCCCACTGAGCACCGGTCGCCGAGCGGCAGGCGCCACCGAAACCCGTTCCCCCAGTGCCGTTGGCGAGGTAAGTCCTGCGCTTTCCCCATTTGCGCGCGAGTGCACGCACTTCGCGCGCGGGCACGCCCGTTTCCAGCTCTTGCCACTCAGGTGTTTTGGGTACGCCATCCAACTCGCCCGTGACATAGGCACGCCACTCATCGAACCCGGTCGTGCGCTCGGCCACATACTGCTTGTCGTAGAGTCCTTCGGCGATCCATACATACATGATGGCGATCGCCAGCGCCGGATCGGTGCCGGGTTTTGTGGGCAGCCACTTGCCACCCAGGAGCTGGGCAGTCGGGTTGCAATGGGGGTCGATGTGCACGAACTCGATGCCGAGCTGCTTCGCCCAGAGCCGGCGTTGGGTTCCTTCAAACGCCGCGTAGGCGCCGTTGGTACTCTCGGGATCGCTCGACCAGAACACGATCAGCTCGGCATGGTCGAGGCAATCCTGCGTCGTGCCATAGCTCGCGGCGACTCCGACGCGCATACTGTTGCCATAGTGGTGTTGGGCGCCCCAGTACCAGCCCTCCCAACTATCGGGATTGGGGTGGACGCGCGTGAAGCCGATCAGATTACCGAATCGCAACAGCGCCGACAGGTAATACCCGACGTTGCCCCATTGGTGATGCGAGCCCGTCTGGATCGCAATCGAGCCCGGGCCGTACAGGCGCTTCTGTCGCTTGATCTCGCTGGACACGATGTCCAGTGCCTCGTTCCACGAGATCCGCTCGTACCCGGACTTGCCGCGGTTTTGCGGATTGCGCGCGCCGGCGGGATCGAAGTCGACCCGTTTCATCGGGTACAACAGACGCTGGTCCGAATAGACGGTCGATTTCAGTGTCAACCCGTGGGGAGCGACGCTCGTGCGACGCAGTGGCGTGAAAGTCCGCCCGCGTGCGCGCATCGTCCAGCTCGGGCCGTCCTGCGCGCCGAGCTCGATCGGAGTCGTGCGGACAATTTTCCCGTCGCGCACGTAGACAAACAGAGGACCGCCGTTGGTGTTGGTCGTGTAGCGGGTGCACCCGTCCCCCGTGCGCACGCCCTGCCGCAAGCGCACACTCTGCGAGAAATTCAGCATCTGCATGAAGGCTACGACGAGCTCGTCCCGGCCCTGGACGACGACTTTGAAGTTCTTCGCCGCGTGCACGATCTCGGCCATATCGGCATTGGGCTTGAGCATGGCGAGAGCCGTGTACAGGTCGTGAAAGACCATCTGCACGTCCGCGGGCTCGCGCAGTGAGGCGCTGGAAGTGACGCGGCCGGCGCGGATGTCGAACGTGCGCCCAATGCTGCGGTCCTTCAATCTGATCTGCGCCGTGTAATCGCGCTGCCTGAGCACAGCCCGGAATGCCGGGTACTTTGCCGCCGTCCGGTTCAGTACCGGGCCCAGTGAAAACAGGATGGTACGAAGAATGGCTCGCTGCACGCCGCCCCCTTCAGCCGGCCGTTGGTGAGACTATCGGGTACCCGGGGCAATCACTGGAAGAACTCGGGGCTGAACTGCGGCGCCCATTGCGCGAGCTCCGCCGGAGTGATCTGCGCGTTGCCCACGGGTGTTGAGTCGTTGACGAGATCGCCGTCGGTCCAGTGCTCGACTTTGTTGCCGAAGGGATCGCGCCAATAGTCGAAGATCTGGCTGCCCTGGATGTGGCGTCCCACGCCCCATGAGCGCCGATAGCCGCGACTCTTCAGATACTCACCGCCCTGGATGACATCGTCCAGGTCGATGACTTCATAGGCTGAGTGATCGAACCGGTTGCGCCCATCCTGGGCGGCGCCCAGGCCAAGGGTATGGTGGTCGGTCCAGCGGTCGCCCAGACCGCAGTGCAGGAAAGCGGCGATGGTGTGGTCCGCGGAGCCGTCGAAATAAGTGTCGGATGCCTTGAAGCCCAGCAGCCGGGTATAGAAATCCAGGCACGCCCTGAATTCGTTGGATTGCACGAAAACGTGGCCGAGTCGCACTACGTGGGACGGCGCGACCGGCACCCGCACGAAGTGGCCATGCCGATGCCGGCCGGTGCATGGGTTGGCCGCGATGGGCTCGCGATGCTCGAGGGGCGCGACGGACCCCTGCCCGTGAATCACATCGACCAGGAAACCGGCCGGGTCTTTGAGGCGAACCCGGCGCCCGCCTCCCGGCTCCGGACTGTCCTCGACGGCGGTGCCCAGCTCCGCGGCCAGCTTGAGGAGGTCCGCGGCGCTCGCCGCGCGCAAGCCGAAACCCAACGTCGCGGCAGTGGGACTGAGCTCCGTGATGTGCACGTGGTGGGCTCCGTTGCAACCCCTCATGTACAGCGCATTCTCCGTGCGCGCCGCGCGGCGCATACCGAAGTCGAGCAGAAATCGCTCCATCAACTCGAGATCCGGTGCCGCGTAACGGACGAAGGCGATGTCTTCTACGGCGATCATGCGCGGCTCTCCTGACAGGCGCAGTGGCGGTGTGAAGACTTTAAGAGAGGCAATTATCGATAGTCAACCCACTTATCGTTTATTGACCCCCCACAGTGGCTGGCTTAGATTTGGCTAGTAATGACGATTTTGTCAATCTGACGAGTTTGCCATTCAGCCATAACCGAACCGGTAAAGAGGGGGATAGCCATGTCCAAGCCAGGCATTTGCGGCGCGCTCGCCGTATCAGCCGTCCTGAACGTCTCACTCGTCTGCGTCACGGCAGCACAGGAGCCGGCGGCGGGTGCGAGCAGCGTCAGCGCGGATAACGCGCTCCAGGAAATCGTCGTCACCGCTCAGCGTCGCGAGGAGAGCCTGCAGAAGTCCTCAGTAGCCATCGACGTACTCTCCGCAAGAGAACTCGACCGCGCCGGAGTGAACCAGGCGGCGGATCTCACCCGCGTGTTGCCCGGTGTCCAGGTGGGTCAAGGTGGGGCAGCGGCGCAGGTTTACATCCGCGGCGTCGGCGACTACGGCTCCACATCCGTCAGCAACCCTGCTGTGGCTTTCAACCTCGACGGCGTTTACCTCGCACGGACACAAGCGATCACTGGCGGCTTCTTTGATCTGGCACGGGTCGAGGTGCTGAAGGGGCCGCAGGGGACCCTTTATGGGCGCAACGCCAGCGGCGGAGCCATCAATCTGATCGCACAGTTGCCTGAGCTGGGGAAGAACACCGGCTACGTTATGGCCAGCGGGCAGAACTATCGCGGTGTCGAGGGCGAAGGCGCAGTCAACGTCGCGCTCGGGGACACGCTCGCCGTACGGCTCGCGGCCCAGGCTTCGAGCCGGGACGGGTACATCAGTGATGGCAGTGACGATGACAAGCATGCCTCGGCCCGGGTTCAGCTGCTGTGGGAACCCAACGAAGATTTCAGCACACGACTGTGGGGTAGCTATTCCCATTCCGGCGGTGTTGGGCCCGGGTTTGTGTTGCTCGACCGTTACGGGAATCCCACCATCGGGCGGCCAGGCAGCCACGTCGACCCTTGGACCTCCATTGCAAGTCCCGCCGGCAACGCCATTATTGCCGCCGGAAATACGGGCCTGGCGGCAGCGCAAGGCCCCTCGCCTACCGGTTCGTACGTCGACCCCTTCGACCCGGCAAGGCTCTACCAGGATATGGATTTCTGGAACGTGCACCTCGAGACGAATTGGGATATGAGGTGGGCGACACTGACGGTGATTCCGGCATACCAACATGCCCGCATGGCATATCGGACCTACCCCGGGCTCAGCTACGAGACCACTGACACACACAGAAATGCCGAGACCTCGGGTGCTACCTCGCTGGAGGTACGGCTCGCGCGCGCCTCGGAACGACTCAAATGGGTCGCCGGCGTGTACGACTACGACGAGAATCAAACGAGCCCCGCCACGATCGACAATGGCTTTCTACAACGTCTGGGCGTGCTCGACACGGAAAGAACTCACAGCGTGGCCGCCTTCGGACAGCTCACCTACTCCGTCACTCAGGCACTGCGCCTGGTCGGCGGAATCCGCTACACCAATGAGCACAAGACACTCGAGGGTACGCGCACGGCATTTGCACCATCGACCAGTTGTTTCCCGGGCCCCGGCCCCTGCCCCCTGGGGGCCATTGGTGGGGTTACCCAGGATGATGCCGTGAACTACCGCGCCGGGTTGGAATACGATCTGGCGCCGCAGAGCATGCTGTTCTTCACCGCCGCCACGGGCTTCAAATCCGGCGGGCTCTCGCAGGCGTTGACTGGACCTTACAAACCGGAAAAGCTGACCGCGTACACGCTGGGCTCCCGGAATCGCTTTCTCGGTGAGTCCCTGCAGGTCAACCTGGAAGCCTTTTACTGGGACTACAAGGATCACCAGGAGCTCGTGATCGGTCCCGACGATCTCGGTGCTGTCGCGGCGATCATCCGCAACGCGGGTACAGCGACGATTTATGGCTCGTCACTGGATCTGACATGGCTGTTGACCCGCGCCGACGAGTTACGCGCGGGCGCCGAATACGTACATTCGCGCTACGACAGCTTCACATACCAGACGCCCTCGGTAACACTCGCCCCCGGTGCGACGGGCTGTCGTGTCTCCCCCACGGGGCAGATCGGTCCGATTGGGCCGGTCAGCGACGTCGACTGCAGTGGTTTCCAGCTCGCTCGCTCACCCACCTGGTCGGGCCTTGCCGGCTACTCCCACCAGTTCGCCTTGCCAGGAGGTGCGTCGCTCTCGGCCGGCGTCGACATGACCTTCGCCTCCTCCCGCTGGTTGTCCGTTGATTTCATTCCCAACGCACGCGCGGCCGGATACACGCTCTGGAATGCCGACCTCTCCTACATTGCCGCGAGCGGCGGATGGCAGCTGAGTGGTTTTGTTCGAAACATCGGCAACCGGGCGGTGTACACCGGAGGTGCGCAAAGCTCGTTCATTGGTGGACTGTACGGGGCCAACATCGGTCCGCCGCGCACCTACGGAGCGCGGGTGCGTTTCGATTTCTAGACAACGCGTGATAGCAGCGCGGCTCGGATCGGCCGCCGTCGTCTTGACTTTCCTGTCATTTTGAACAAACTTCCAGTTTGACCCTGGGGCGCCGGCAGGCGCAGGACGGTTTATGGCAGGAACGATCGAAAAATCCCGCGACGGCGCTGCCGCACCGAAGGCTGCCACGACACTCCGGGCAAAGAGGGGAAAGTCGGGCCCCGCCCTCAACCACCGAACGCTGGTCGGCCACACCCGCCGTGCGCGCATGCGCTCGCGCATCATCACTGCCGCGGCGCGGGTCTTCGCGGAGCGGGGCGAGGCCGCTCTCATCGACGATTTCATCCGCGCTGCCGGGGTCTCCCGCGGTACCTTCTACAACTACTTCCGCACGACCGGGGAGCTCCTAGAGGCGACCATCAGCTCTTTGAAGGATGACGCGATCCGTGCCGTCGATCCACAAGTCAGCCGGATCGAGGATGTCGTCGTGAGGCTCGCCACCGCGATGCGCATGCATCTACGTTGGGCGGCCTCCGAGCCCAATCGATGCGCCTTCATCGCGAAGATGCCCGTCGTCGGTCCCATGGCGGAACAACGGATCACGCGTGATCTGAAAGAAGGGCTGCAGCTGGAAGCCTTCCGGTGTCCGGATTTGGTGGCCGCATTCGACTTGGTCGTCAGCCTGCCCGCGCAGGCCATCCGGCGCATGGCCAGTGGCACGACCGATCCCGGGTACCCTGATGCCGTCGTGGCGCTCGTTCTACAGGGCCTCGGGGTGGCGCCCCGCAGGATCCGCGAGGCTCTGAAATTGCCGTTGCCGCAGATTACCGATTATCTGGTATAGACTCGATTCTTGTTAAAGGATTATTATTTCGCTCGATTCACCAACCGAGATTCTCGTGGCATGCTGGAGTTGTTCACGGCGGCGACCCCGAACGGCTGGAAGGTCGCCATCACCCTCGAGGAACTCGGTGTTCCCTACCAGGTGCGCCCGGTTCGCTTGAGCGCTGGCGAGCAGAAAGAGGCCTGGTACCAGGCGCTCAATCCCAACGGCAAGATTCCCACCCTCGTCGATCACGACGCGGGCGATTTTGCCGTGTTTGAATCTGGCGCGATCCAGATCTACCTCGCCGAGCGCTTTGGGCGGCTGCTGGGTGCCACGCCACAGGAGCGCTCGCGGTGCATGCAGTGGCTCATGTTTCAGATGTCCGCGATAGGTCCCATGATGGGACAGGCCGCGGTGTTCCTGCGCTACGCGCCCGAGAAGATCCCTTATGCCATCGAGCGCTACCAACGCGAGACCCGCCGCCTCCTGGAAGTGCTGGATCGCAGGTTGCGCGAGAGCGAATTCCTCGCAGGCGCCTACTCCATCGCCGACATCGCCTGCTGGTCCTGGGTGCACACCCATGCCTTCGTGCAGGTGGACATCGGGGGGTTGCCGCACCTGGAGCGCTGGACCGAACACATCGCCGCCCGGCCGGCTGTGCAGCGGGGCGTTGCAGTGCCGGAAGCGGTCGACCTGACCCGGATAAGCCAGGAAACCCTGACGGAGCGGCGCAAATTACTGAGCTGATCGCCGCGCCGCCTGCGCAGCGGCGATTGCGGGCCAGACCATCGAATATTGCGATATGATTATATTATTTCGTTGTATCAGGTGAATCGACTCAGACCGTGGGTCGAGTCAAGGGTTGCAGTACGTGAAGATACCAGGCAAGGGCACGACCATCGCGGGCGAGACCTATCAGTCGCTGCGCGCTGGAATTCTCGCGGGAGAGATTCCGCCCGGCGACAAAGTCCGCACCCAGGAGTTGTGTCGCCGGTTTGGGGTCAGCCTCGGGGCGGTACGGGAGGCGCTGTCCCAGCTCCAGGCGGAAGGGCTCGTCGTGGCTGAAGCCCATCGCGGCTATACGGTGGCACCGATTTCAATCGAGGACCTGAAGGATCTCACACGGGTGCGACTGGAGATTGAAACACTGTGCCTCACCTGGTCCATGGAAGCCGGGAAGATAGAATGGGAGTCCGAAGTCATTGGCGCTCTTCACCGCCTCACCAAAACGTACCGGGTTGCGGACCGCTCCGCGGCGAGTGCTGAGTGGATCGCGGCTCATGATGCCTATCACTACGCGCTGGTGAGCGCATGCGACAGCCCACGCCTTTTACAACTGCGCCAGCAACTCTACGATCAGAGCGAACGGTACCGTAAACTGGAGTCGGCGCTCGGTAAAGACCGCAACCCGGACGATGAGCACAAGCGGCTGGCCGATGCGGTCATCGAGCGAGATGTTCCATTGGCCACGCGACTGCTGAAGGCGCATATCGCACTGACGACCGAGAACATCCTCAGGGCGATGGAGAAGCGAGAGAGCAAGGCTTCGCGGTCTTCCCCTGCAGGGGTAACGCGCAGTGGACGCCGCCCGAAACAGGTGCGGACCCCGCTGCGGGTAGCCGCCAGCTCCCGGTAGGGAGCCGCCAGGCGAACAGCCGGACCCCTCGTTCGGCTTCAGACGAAACCAATCCAGCGTCCGTCATGGCGGGTTAGCGGGGCGCCTTGCCGGTGCTGATGGCCTTGTCCTTGACGTTGTATTCGAGCTTTCCGGAGCTTTCGTCGTAGTAATCGCGGTTATCCGAGCACACCCACTCCTGCGGATCAGCATTCGTTCCGGTGTGCCGGTGCCATACCCGCGTACTGGTGTAGGGCTTGGCGAAGATGGTGTCGTCGTAAATCGTCGTGGCGATTTCCAGAGTGTTGTAATCCTTCATGTGGATGCGCTCGAGGAAGCGGAGTCCGGGGCCGTGAGGCTTGAAGATCGGGACCGAGAATCCTGACGCCCCGCGGGGCGGCAGCGCCCCTATCTGCAGCAGCGTGCCATCCACGAAGCCGCGCGAGTCCACCACCAGCGTGTCGCCTTCCCAGTGGGCCACTGAAGTACCGAGAAATGTTGGGTCCGGATCCGTCGGGACGGCGCGCCCGTCGGTATGGAAGAAACGTGTGACGGCGTAGGTCTCGATGTAGAGCGCGATCATTCCGGGCATGGGCATGAACTTGATGGGCATGGCGCCCTGGTTCATCACGAACGGCATGCCCGGCATGAGGCAGTTGGCCATAGGGCTGTCGTCCGTCGGCTTGTAATGTTTCACATACTCGGCCGCCGCCGGGGTGTAGGTGACCGGTCCCGGGAAGAGATAGAGGTCACTCACTTCCTGCCACGATCCCTCCCAGAGATTGGGTAGCTTGCCGATGCCCGTCCAGGCCTCGGCGAGTTGGGCGTTGTGTTTCGGGTCCTCCCCGGGTAGAGGCGCCGCCGTCGCCAGCGAGAGAGCCGCCCACGCCAGACCGATTGCCACAGTGGCTTTGACGGTGTGCATGCTTCGATCATCCTTTCAGTGATACGCGATGCCGGTTGGCTTCGTGGGCAGCGAGGGCGCACCGTTGGCGAGGTCATCACCCGTGACATGGCGCCCCATGGGGTCCGCTACGACCCGGCCGTTGGCAAAATAGACGGCATACACGGAGGCACGGTGCCCACCGTCCCGGCTGGGATGCGCGTCAATGGTGATCTTGTCCCCGACCTTGATGTCGCTATAGTGCCAGCCCCAGCGGATCATCATGTTGGGGCTGCTGCACTCGAACGCCCATTCCTCACGCGTGCCATCGGCCTTCGCCACCGCGACATAGAGCCACGAGTGGGGGTTGGCCCAGACCCACTTGGTAACAGTGCCGCTGATCGCAAGCGTCTTCATCATGTCGAAGGCGGCGAAGGAATGGTGGGCCCTGCCCGTGCCGGCCGCAAGGGTAACCAACATAGCCGTGAGTGCCAGCCACGCCGTCCGCATTCGCATTGGATTCGATCCTCTTTGTGTCATTGAACGCGCGGTGCCGGCTCCGCGATGATGGCATTCTCGATGTGTCCGATGCCCTCGATCTCCACGCGAACGACATCGCCCACTTTCAGCAGCCCTTCCGGCCCGCGCGCGATGCCTACGCCGGCGCAGGTTCCGGTGGCCAGCAGGTCGCCCGGCTCGAGCGTCATCACCTTGGTGAGGTGCTCGATCTGCGCGTAGATGTTGTAGATCATCCGGGAGGTGCTCTGATTCTGGCGCAGGTCGCCGTTGACCCACAGTCGCATCTGCAGCGCATGAGGATCGGGGATCTCGTCCGCCGTCACGATCCAGGGTCCGGTGGGGCCGTGGGTATCGAAACTCTTGCCCAGAGTGAACGTCGGGCTCGCGAACTGCCAATCCCGCGCGCTCACATCGTTGGCGACGAAATATCCCCCGATCACTTCGTGCGCGTCGGCTGCGGCAACATGCCTGCAGCGCTTGCCGATCACCACGCCCAGCTCGGCTTCGTAATCCAACTTGTTACTCGCGAGAGGCCGATGTATGGGGTCGAACGGTCCGGTAATGCATGAGACCTGCTTGTTGAACCAGACCTGCGTCTTGGGAACCGCGACCCCTCCCTTGCGCGCCTCTTCGGCGTGATCCTCGTAGTTCATCCCAATGGCGAGGTACTTCTGCGGGTCAGGAACAGGCGCCTCGAGCCGCCCGGAGTCGACTGGCGCACCGGGTGCCGCTTTGGCCGCAGCGGCCTCGATGCGCCGGATCAAGCCCGGCCCAGCGGCAAGTACCGCCTTGATCGTCGCAGGCGCATCGGCGATCAGATCGGGCAGTGCTACGACATGGCCGTCGCGAACGACACCTATCCTTGTCTGTCCAGCGGACGTAAAACGCGCAAGTTTCATTGGAGCAATGCCTCGGATGACAATCGATTATTCGTGCGAGCTGCGCCGCTTCACGCGCGCTTCAGGCTGTCCTTCATCATGGCCCGCAGCTGCATATCCAGCGCGAGCCGTTCCTGGTTGATCGGCTCATCGGGCAATGAGGCCAGGATCGCGTCGCGGCGCTCTCGAATGACCTCGTCCATGGGATGCGTGAAGATGTAAAGCGCATTGTCGCGGATGCCCTGCAACACCCTTCGACCCACTTCGCGGGGATCCATTCCAACACTCAACATACCTTTGATCCGCGCCTCCATCTGCGTCCGCCCTTCAGGGGAGGCGTCATATCCGGAATGCGCGTACCGCTGCGGACGCATTCCCTCATGTTGATAGATATTCGTCCGCACAGCCGCGGGACACAGCACCGACACGCCAATGTTCTCGTCCGCGAGATCTTCCCGGAGACACTGCATCATGGTGACGACACCGAACTTGCAGGCCGAATAGACCCCGGCGTTGTTACCCACCATCAGCCCACCCATCGAGGCCGTACTGAGAATATGGCCTCCTTCTCCGTGTGCCCGCAGATGAGGGAGAAAGGCATGCACCCCGTTGAAGACACCATTGAGATTGACCGCGAGCATCCAATCCCAGTCATCGAAACTGGCGTCCTTCACGGACCCGAGCAGACCGATTCCCGCATTGTTGCAAACGATGTGGACCTTGCCGAAGACCCGCACCACTTCCGCAGCCGCCCGGCCCATCGCATCGCGATCGGCCACGTCCAGTTGCATCGCATGGAGGGTCCCGGGCGCGGCTCCCAACTCTTTGACCGCGGTGGCGAGGTGGTCGTCCCGTACATCGGCGATCGCCACGCTCATTCCGGCGTCCAGGCACGCCCCAGCGATTCCCAAGCCGATGCCGCTGGCACCGCCGGTTATGAAGGCCACGCGGCCCTTGGTATCACTCATGACTCATGCCCCCGGAACATCTGTAGGATCGCTGCCGAGGGCGCCGCGATAAGGAGTGGGCATGCTCATACGGGGTGGCGGCCCGCCTGCATGCGCACCTGGTGGTGCCGGAGTACGAGCCATCGCTTCCAGGATGCCGTCGAAGTGCTCGCGAATCATCTGTCCGAACTCGGCATGCGGGAGGATGTAAAGATCATTACGGCGAACTCCCCGCAGCACCTTTTCGCCGACCTCCACGGGGTCCATGGCAATCTTCATGGGATCGCCCGGTGGACCGTCGCTACCGCCGACAGGCGGCGCCGGAGGGACCCGGGGCTTGTACGTATACCCGGTGTTGCGGAACCGCTCTGGACGTAGCGAGAGGGTCATGCGAATGTTGGTGCGAGTCATTCCCGGACACAGGACGGACACCCCGATCTGCGAGCCGGTCAGCTCCATCCGCAACGCTTCCATCATGCCGACCACGGCAGACTTGGCGACGCTGTAAACCCCGCCATGGTTGACAGGGACGAGCCCTGCCATGGAAGAGGTGGCGAGCACATGCCCCGCCTCACCGTGGCGCAGGATCCGCGGCAGAAAAGTCGTGACCGCGTTGATCACCCCACCGAGGGTCACACTCATGATCCAGTCCCAATCATCGTAGGTCGTGTCCTTGAGATACCCGATATCTCCGACGCCCGCGTTGGCGCAAAGCACGTGCACTTTCCCAAACACGCGCTCCACCTCGTCGGCGGCCGCCAGCATTGCGGCCCGATCGGTGACATCGAGCTGCACGGGGAGAACTGTTGCCGCATCAGCCCCGAGCTCCTGCACGGCCTTCTCGAGGCTCTCGCGACGGACATCCGCGATGGCGACACGCATGCCGGCACCCATGAATGCTTTCACGATGCCGAGCCCGATGCCGCTGGCACCGCCGGTGACGAACGCCACTCTTCCTTTTACGTCCTTCATGTTCTCGCTTCCGGGAAATGGGCCGCCGCTTCAGAAGTTATGCCGTAAGGTCAGCGCCCACTCGCGAGGAGGTGCAATGACGCCTGTGGCCGTGCCACCGATGCGGGTGAAGTCAACTGCGTTCGTGTAGTAAGTGCGGTTGGCAAGGTTGGTAACCTCCAGAGCAGCATCCCAGGTCGCCTCAGGTGAGCGCCACATGAGCCGCGCATTGGTCACTGTGTAAGCGGCGACGGTGCCCAATGCGGTCACCGGAACAGAGGTGAAGAATTGCGCCTGGTAATTCATGTCGACACGCGGAGTAATCGTCGCGCCATTGCCCAATCGGAACTCGTACTGGGCTCCGGCGCTCGCTTTCCACTTCGGCGTGTACGACCAGGGGGCACCGAGCGTGATGCAGCCGGAGATGCAGGTGCCTCCTTGAGCGACTGCGACCACACCCGGAGCCAGGTGCGTGTAGTTGAACTGGATCCAGCTCCCGGAGATGTCCATGGAGAAGCCACGGGTCGGATGCCACTCGGCCTCGAGCTCAACGCCCTTGAAGCGTGCGGTGCCGGCGTTCTGTGGTACTGCGGATGGGAAGGTGCCGAAGAACGGCGGGGTGTTGGGGTTATACAGCACATCGGCCGGATTGTTATCCACCGGCAAGTTGGGATTGAAGAACGCCGACAGGGGCGAGAGGACGATGTTCTTGTAGTTGTTGACGAACGCGGACACGTTGAGCCGCAAGGAGTGCTCGAACAGGTCGCTCTTCAATCCGAGCTCGTAGGCATCGAGCGTCTCGGGCTTGAACGAGACACCCTGGTTGGCGAAGAACGGTCGCGGGGCCACGCCGCCGCCGCGAAATCCCGTCGACCACTGCGCGTATCCCATCACGGCCGGCGTGAAGTGATAGTCGACGGACACCTTGTAATCCGAATGCGACCCCTCGTACCTGGAGTGCAGTCCATCGATGCCCACGAGCGTGGGGGGCACGAGGGCCTGGTTGGTTGCTGAACGGCGATAAAAGGTGTAGCCCTTCGACTCGCGCGTATAGCGATAGCCGGCTGTCAAATTGATCCGCTGCGTCGCATGCCACACGGCGTGCACGAATCCGGACTCGCTCTGCAACACCACCGGGTCGTGAGGTGTGAAGTCGAACGTCCCCGGGATGTCGATGCGCCCCCCGATGACACTGGTGGAGTGGAAATAGAATCCGCCCGTCGTCCAGTCGATCGCATTGCCCAGCGCGGTCCCGCTCAGACGCAGTTCCTGACTGAACTGGTAGTGGGTAAAGTGGTTATAGAGCGTCTGGAAGTCATAGGGTGTCTCATCCGCATCCGCCCCGAAGGCATTGTCATACTCGCGGTACGCGGTGATCGACTTGGCGACGAGATTGCCCACTCCACTCCAGGCGACATCCAGGGACGCACCCTTGCCCGTAAAGGAATTATTGGCAGGAACACAGAAGGAATGAGTTTCCGCGGCGCTCGTCGCCGGCGAGGCGCAGTAAGTCGCGTAGCTCAGATAAGGATGTGCGGCAGTCGGCAGGAAGCTCGAATCGACCAGCACCCCGTTGGGAAACGTGTAGCTTCCCGGCGGCAGTCCCCGCAATATGTTCGGTACCAGGTCCGAGCGATCGTCGGTGAGGTCGCCGGCGAGATTGATCTCGAGCCCGTCCAGGGGGAGCCAGCGCAGTTGCGCCCGCATGGCCTGGGTATTCTGCCCGCCGTAGGTCCCCAACTCACAGTTGGAGCCGGCGTTGACCACGGCACTGGGCACATTCGAGCCCGGATGGCTGCAGGCATAGTCCACCCGGTCAACATAGCCATTGCGGCTCTTCGACAGGCCCGTCAGTCGCACGAAGAGCTGATCCTTGATCAGGGTGAAATTCGCCGCCCCGCGGAAATCGTGGCGATTCAGGGAGCCGACCGTCCCCTCCAGAAAGCCGTCGGTGTCCGCGCCGGGCTTCTTCGAGTACAGCCGCACCGCCCCTCCGATCGAGTTCATTCCGGCCAGCGTACCTTGGGGCCCGCGCAGGATCTCGACACGATCCAGGTCCAACAGGTCGAAGTCCGACCCCAACACCGTGGAGTAGTAAACGTCATCGATGTACATCCCCACGCCGGGCTCGAGAGCGAAGCTCGTGTCATTCTGCCCGATGCCGCGGATGTAAGCGGTGACACCCGGGCCGAATGACGAGGCCGTCGGTGTCAGAGTGACGTTCGGCGCCTGGTTGGCCACTTGCGTGATATCGGTCTGGCTGCGCGCCTCGAGCATATTCGCGGTCACCGCCGTGATCGCGATGGGCGTGTCCTGCAGCCTCGTCTGGCGAAACTGCGCGGTGACGACCACCTCTTGCAGGGCCTCGCCCGCATCGCTCACCGCCGGCGCGGTGTCCGCCCCCTGTGCGCCCGCCGGACCGCACAGCATGCAGCCCAGCGCCGGTGCCAGTCCCAGCCTGTACAGCTTGTGGCGCAACGTGTTGCGCACGATTGTTGGAACGGTAGCTCTCACACGACCCCCTTCGTTGGCGTGATGGCTCTCTGTTCTTAGTCGATTGAAATAGTAATTATCGATTATTTCTCCGTCAATATATATAATTAAAAAACGACCGATCCGGAGTACACAGCGATGGTGGAGCTCTACCACTTCGAGCCGAACGCCAACGGCGGCAAGCCGATCATGACGCTCAATGAGAAAGGGGTGCCGTTCGTGAGTCACTGGGTCGACCTGCTGAATTTCCAGCAGCACACGCCCGAGTACCTGGCTGTCAACCCGAAGGGCCAGGTGCCGACGCTGGTCCACGACGGTATCGTGATCACCGAGTCGACCCCGATGGGGGAATACATCGATGAGGCCTTTGACGGCCCGCCTCTGCGTCCGCGCGATTCCCTCGAACGCTGGCGCATGCGCAGCTGGAGCCGCTTTGCCGATGAGTACCTGGGCCCGTCGCTGAGTATGTTGGGATGGAGTCGCGGGATCGTGCCGCTGATGCGCAAAAAGAGCCCGGCGGAGCTCGAGCGCGCACTGCAAGCCATCCCGACCGAGGAGCGGCGGCGTGCGTGGTCCAAGACGATCCACAACACGTTCACCGAGCCGGAGCTCGAGGAATCGCGGCGCCGCCTCGCCGTCTCGGCGGGCCGCCTGGAGGCGCAGCTGCGGGATCAGCCCTGGCTCGCAGGCGCCAGTTATTCGTTGGCCGACATCAATGTATTCAACATGGCGGCCGCGCTACCTCATTTCATGCCCACGCTCGTCAACGACAAGACCACGCCCCGTCTTGTCGAGTGGTTGCTGAGGGTCGGGTCGCGTCCGGCCATCAAGGCAGCGCTGGCGCTGTCGCGCAATTCCCTGCGCCCACCGGATGGCCCGCCGCCGGCGGGAATCAGAGACGGAGCCCGATAAAATGCTCGAGCTTTACCATTCCTGGCCTTCCGGTCACAGCGCGATTGCGCTGATCGCCCTGCACGAGAAGGGGTTGCGTTTCGCCAGCCGGTTCGTAGAACTGCGCAGCCTCGAGCAGTATTCGGCGCAATTCCTGGCTGTGAATCCGCATGGACAAGTGCCGGTGCTGCGACACGCAGCGGCCTCGATTACCGGCACGACCGCGATGTTGGAATACCTGGAGGACACGTTTCCAGCGCCCGCCCTCATGCCGGCGGATGCGGTCGGCCGGTGGAGAGTGCGCGTGTGGGGCAAGATCTTGAACGAAGACATCGCCCCTTCCGTCAGCCTTCTGGCCTGGCATAGATGGACGTTGCCAACACTCGGCCCCGATGAGCGCGCGCGCCTGCGTGCACAGGCCGCGACGATTGCGATCGAAGAGCGGCGTTACCAGTGGCTCCTCGCCTTGGATGAGGTGGATCTCGCCGATCGGTGCCAGTACGCCACCTACAAGTTGGACACTGCCATTTCTCGCGTCGAAGCTGCGCTCGCGCAGCATCCCTGGCTCAGCGGGGCGCACTACAGTCTCGCAGACATCTACCTGTTTCCGATGTTGGTGGTGCTGCCCCGGCTGTTGCCGCAGACGGTAAATGCGCGCGCGACACCCTGGACCCTGGCCTGGCTGAACGCCGTCCGCGAGCGGCCTGCCGTTCAGTCGGCGCTGTCTTTCAAACCGGTGGGAGCGGTGCTACCGGCAGACCCACTGCAAACTTTCATGCCCGGCGCAGAGCCCATCCGCTGGGGCTAGAACCGCCGAAGACGCAGCCTGTGCCCAGCATCCTGGCGTCCGCAGGCGGCAAGCGCCAGGTTGATGGAGTGAGACCTTGGGCGGCCGCAGACGGAACCTGGCCTCAGTCCCAACTCTGGGCACGGGCGAAGGCGCGTCGATACGGCCTGAGGCCCAGAGTGGTGATCAGCGCACCGGCGGGCCCGAGCAGAACGACAACCGTCGCCATCGCATAACGCAGCTGGCTCTCACCAAAGACGTGATCGGTGAACAGCGCGACCACCGTCGGGCCGAGTCCGTAACCGATGACGTTGAACACGAATAGATAGAAGGCGACCACCTGGCCGCGCATCTGGTTGGGTGTCACGACCATGAGCGCGGCGGCTTGTGAGCCGATCGCAGCCACCTCGATCAGCGCCTTCCATCCAAACAACGCCAACGCCCATTGGGGCGTGGGCATCAGAGGGATCAGCGCCAGGGTAGGCAGGCCCAGCCATTGGCATGTGGCAGTCAGGCGCACGTTGGCATCCTGGTATCCGCGGCGAAAGAGGCTCTCGTTGATCCGGATCCCGGCCAACAGGCCGATCGGCGAGAGCACCAGCGAAATCGTTCCCGCCACGGAGCCGAACTCCGCCGAGCTCCAACCGTAGTTTCGGCTGAACACCGCCGGAGTCCAGGACTGATTGCCGGCGACCACCATGCCGTGCAAGGCCAACCCCAGAAACATCGGGAGGTAAACCGTCCAGTTGGAGCGCATGAAACCCAGCACCTCTGCGACTGGGATGGCCGCAACGGGTCCCTGTCCTGGCAGCCGCCCGCGTCGAACCGGCTCGGGAACGAAGCAATACAAGAACGCGACCAACAGGCCCGGCAGCCCGACGATGAAGAACGTGAGCTGCCACGGGAACACATCACCCAGCACGGGAAGATGCAGAGTGTGTGGCTTGCTCACCGAATGGATTACGGCGGCCCCGATCAACATGGACAGCGAGTTACCGGCGATGTAGGCCAAGGCGAGCAGAGACATCGCTCGCGGCAGGCGCTCCTTCGGAAACAGGTCGGAGATCATCGAGGACACGGCAGGGGAGGTAGCCGCATCGCCCGCGCCCATGCCGAAGCGGCACAGGGCGAGTTGGATGAAGTTTTGAGCCAACCCGCACAGCGCCGTGCAAATGCTCCAGATGGTGACGCAGAGCGCGAGGATCAGGCGGCGGCTGCCGGTATCGATGCGGCGTGCCAGAGGCAAACCCAGCAGGACGTAAAACACCACGAAGGCGAAGCCGATAACCAGGCTCAGCTCGGTGTCGGTCAGGTGGAGGTCTCGCTTGATGGGCTCCACCAGCAAGGTGAGCACGCCTCGATCGAGATAGCCCACCATGAACGTGAGGCCGAAGACGAATACGGACCACCAGGCCTGCCCTGCGGAGGGCCAGGGGATCTGCGCGCCCCGTATCTCGGCCGAGGTGACCGTTGCCTGCGTTGAACCGCTCGCGCAGTCGCCCGCGATCGTGCTCGATGGCACGCTGGCAGCGGCTTGCGCAGCGGGAGCACGCCCCCTCACAACTTCAGACGATAAACCGCTACCAACAGGCGCCGTCAATGCTTCAACTCCCAGATCGCCCGGGCGGTGGCCCGGATGGGAAGGCCAGCCCCAGCGACGCCAGGGTCTCTCCAACCTTGTTGGGCATTGCCAACGCTGCCTGAACCGCAGGGCGCGCGTTCATTGCAGCCAGCCACGCTACGATGCGGGGCGTCTTGTCCGCATTCACCAGATCGGGTGCGAGCCGCGGCAGCCCCGGAACGACGCAGTAGCTGGCAATGTCGCCCAAGGAGTAAGTGTCACCGGCGATCCACGCCCGCCCTTGCAGGAGCGACTCCATGCGCCGCACACCTTCGGCGATCTGCTCCCGAGCCTCGGCGAGTTGCTCGGGCGTAAACGACCGGCCGGCCACGATCGCCCACTTCTCGCGCCGGTCGCGCAGGGGAATACGCGCCAGGCGCTGCTCTTTCTCAGCAAGGCTGAGACGGCTCGCAATGGGGTGAAGCAGAAAGTGCCAACCGATACGGCTGGCGGCCGGCCCGAAATAGTCATCCACGTACTTGGTCCAGATCCGCATGCGGGCGCGCTCGAGCGCGCTCGTGGGTTTCAACGGTGGATCCGGGAAGACCTCGTCCAGGTATTCGTTGATCACCGAGGACTCGGTGATGGTGGCCCCGTCGTGAATCAGGGTCGGGACAATGCCGTCGGGGTTGATCGCCAGGTACTCGGGCGCGTGTTGCTCGAAGCGCAGCAGGTTCACGTAATGACTGGTGAACTCCTGGCGCTTCTCTTTCAGGCAAATCAGCACCTTGACGGAATTCGCCACCGGCTCAGCGTGGTACAGCTCGAGCATCGCCCTCTCCTCGATGCGCACGGGCGTACCCGGCGCGCTCGCATTCTCGTCGGCCGACGCCCTCTGGGTGGCGGCAGCGGACCGTTCGCCTATAATTCGATTTCTAGTCTACTTATCGATAATTCCTGCTGTCAACGAAAACACCATGACGAGCAAGGCCGCCCGTATCGCCGCGCGGATTCAACAGGACTTCACGGC
>Ga0068855_100001658_pt1 | contig 27840 bp, 25 predicted proteins | sample KBSCornC52_FD_66592 | JGI IMG/M metagenome (GOLD analysis project Ga0068855, IMG submission 66592) | Corn rhizosphere microbial communities from Kellogg Biological Station, Michigan, USA - KBS Corn C5-2 | ecosystem: Host-associated > Plants > Roots > Rhizosphere > Soil ... | reverse complement strand
GATCAGCTCTAACGCCTTCTGTGTCAACGCTTCCGTATGCTCGATACGCGAGCCGGTCGCAGCATGCATCCTCAGCTGAAACTGGCCGGCGTCCACCTTCGGGAAGATCTCGGCGCCGAGCCGCGGCCCGACCAGCGCGATCACGATCCCGGCGGCGGCTAGATAGGCAATGATGATCGCCCAGCGGACTTGCAACACTCTTTGGAGTCCCCGCGCAAATCGCTCCTGGAAGCGCGCGAATCCAGAGTCAGCGTGCGCCGAGTGGACCTGCTCACGCTTCATCATCCAGACAGTAAGGACCGGGACGAACGTGCTGGACAGGAGATACGATGCGAGCATGGCAAATCCGACTGCCAGCGAGAGGGGCAGGAAGAGTGATCTCGCCGCGCCCGTCATGAAGAAGGCGGGCGTGAACACGGCCAGGATGCACAGCATCGCGAGAAGGCGGGGCAGGGCAGTCTCGCCGGTGGCGTCCAATGCGGATCGCGCCAGTGATTTCCCGCGCGCGAGGTGCGTGTGGATGTTCTCGATGGTGACGGTCGCCTCGTCCACCAGGATGCCGACTGCGAGCGCCAGCCCTCCGAGCGTCATGATATTGATCGTCTGGCCGGTGAGCCAGAGCGCCACGGTCGCCGCCAGCAGGGCAATGGGGATGTTCAGAACGACGATCAGCGCGCTGCGGAAGTCGCGCAGGAAGAGCAGCACCATGAGTCCGGTCAGGATAGCCCCGATGACGCCCTCGATCATCAAATTGTTGATCGCGCCTGTGACATAGGGCGACTGGTCGAACTGGTAAGAGACCGAGACTCCGTCCGGCAGAACGCTCTGGAATTTGGCCAGATTCTGCTTGACGAGCCCGACCACGGCGAGGGTAGACGCGTCCGCGCGCTTGGTGACCGGAATGTAGACAGTTCGGCGTCCATTTACCAGCGCGTACCCCGTGGCGATGTCTGAGGAGTCCTCCACCGTGCCGATATCGCGGACGAACACGGTCTGCGTCGACCCTGTCCGGATAGGAACGCTCTCCAGGTCCTTGATGTTGCTGACCGTCGCGTTCGTCGGCACGATCGGCATCAAGTCGCCGATCCGCACATTTCCGGAAGGCGAGATCGTGTTGGCGGCGCTGATCGCGGTGACGACCTCGTCCGGCGACATATTGTACGAGCGCAGCCGGTCGGGGTCGGCGTGGATGACGATGCTCCGCGCGCTGCCTCCAAAGGGCGGCGGCGCCGAGACGCCGGGGAGCGTCGCAAAGAGGGGCCGCACGCGGTTCAGCGCGGCATCCTGAATCTCGCCGACGGTTCGCGTGTCGCTCGCGAACACGAGATCACCGACCGGCACGCTGCCCGCGTCGAACCTCGTGACGAACGGCGGCACGGTGCCGGGCGGCATAAAGGCACGTGCGCGGTTTACATAGGAGACGGTCTCCGCCATCGCCTGCGCCATGTTCGTCCCGGGGTGGAACTGCAGCTTGATGAGCGCGTTGCCCTGGATGGATTTCGACTCGACATGCTCGATCCCGGTGATGTACAGGAAGTGGTACTCGTAGTAGTAAGTGAGAAAGCCTTCCATCTGCGCCGGGTCCACGCCGCCATACGGCTGCGCGACGTAGATGACGGGCACACCCAGGTCCGGAAAGATATCGCGCGGCATCTTATCGATCGCAAAGATCGCACCCATAATGACTGCGACGAGCGCCACCAGGACCGTGAAGGGGCGGCGGAGCGCGGGAACCACAAGATTCATAGTGCTCCTCTCCTGCGGTTACTTCCGCACCCGCGTGTAGTGCGCATACGTGTCTCCGGTCGCCCAGCTCAGCAGGGCGCGCGCCTGCAGCAGATCGTACTGGGCGTTCGCGAGCACTCCTCGTGCGCGAATGGCCGCTGCTTCCGCGTCGGTCAACTCCACGAGCGAATTCAGCTGCAGGCGGTACCGCTCCGAAGCCAATTGTAAAGAGCCGCTCGCCGCGGTGACCTGCTCCTGCGCCGATTTAACCTGTGCCTCGCGCGTCTGCACGTTCAGCCAGGCGCGCGCTACCTGCAGCTTCACGGCCTCCACCGTTTCTCGCTCCAGTGCCAGCGCCGCCTCTCGCTTCTGCTTCTCTTCAGCGATCCGATTCTCGACCAGCCCGCCGGTGTAAAGCGGGATCGAGACCGCGAGGCCCACCGCATAGTTCTTGCTATTCTGGATCACGCCGCTCGGATTGACCGCGCCCAGGCTGGCGATCGCGTCGAATCGCGGCATGAGCTCGCTTCTCACGCCCCGAATGGTCTGGTCTGCGGCCTGGAGCAGCAGTCTGGCGCTCTTCAGCTCCGGCCGCTGATTGAGCGCGCGGGCCATCGCGTCGTCGACGGTAGCTGCAGGTTTTGCGCCTGTCTGCCCACCGGCCATCCCAACATCGGGATCCAGCTGATAGGCGGTCATCGTCGTAGCGCCCATCGCGTTGTTAAGCGCGGCGAACGAGTACCGCACATCGTTCTGCGCGGCCGCCATTCCGACGTTAGCCTCGGCGGCATTTGCCTGCGCGATCAGCAGGTCTACGCCCGCTTTCAGCTGCGCTTCCACAAGGACGCTCGCCTGCTTGACGGTGGTCGCGCGCTGCTGTACGTTCTCCTGCTGGATGGCCGCGAGCTGCTGTGCACGAAGCACATCGAGGTAGGCGGTCTGAACGGACACGAGCACCATGGCCTTCTGGGTCTCAGCGTCCTGCTCCACGGATTGCTGCAGGTCCTTGCGCGCTGCGAAGAGGTGCTGCGCCCTGCCGAAATCGAGCAGCGTCTGGGTAACGTTGAGGCCGCCGCCGAACTGCTTCTTGACCGGATCACCCGCCAATCCCTGCACGCTGAGCGGGGGTGCGCCGAAGTTAGCCGGATTGCCAAGCGGCCCGAACGCGGGCGCCCCCAGCGGACCGTCGGTGGCGGTGCCTTGCAGTGTAACCGTCGGCAGCATGCCGGCTCGTGCCTGCCTCGCTCGCGCGGCAGCCGCTCCCACCAGAGCGTCCGTCCGCTGGAGCGATGGATGCTGCTTCAGCGCGGCTTGCATTGCCTGCTCCAGGGTCAGTGTGCGAGGCGTGTCCTGCGCTGCCATGGGCCGAACGAAGACACAGGTCAATGTGACCGCTGCCAGCAGGGCGGTTCTAGCAAACCCGGAAGAAAACCGTCTGCACCGATCGCGGGGCCTGACATTGCTGGTCATAAGGAAGTCTTCATTCAACATACCTCTGGACGATATCGCGGGTGGCCGAATTCATACGAAGTCTTGCTGACCGCTCAATAAGCGGAAAGCTATCAGGTTACACTTCCGCCCAGGCACTGAAGTGCCCGGTTGGAACTACGAAACCCTACGGGTTAATTGCACAATAGCCCGTCAGAGCTTCTTGAGCCGGGTCTGGCACCCATGATCTTTGCGCAGTCGTGCCGGGCGAGCGCGTATCTGTCTTGTGTCCGAAGGACAAGTGGCCGGAGGCTGTAAAGCGAAGAAATTCATTTCGTCGCCCAACAGGCGGCCAGCGACAAATTGCGATCTCTTCAAGGGCGTCTGCTTAGGCCTTACGCTACTTTTCAATCGGCACATCCGGCAGCCCGGAGTAATCGCCGAACGAGCCGTAGTAGATTTTGACTTTGGGATATGCGAGAAGCTTCAGCGTGAACAGCGACTGCGCCGCACGGCCACCGCCCGCGCAATGGACCACGATCTGCTTGTCTGGCGTCACGCCTTTCGCGGCGTACAGGCGCATGAGCTCGTCCTCAGGTTTGAACACGAGGTTGGGTCCCTCGACGTTTTCTGCCCAATCGACATTGACCGCGCCCGGAATGCGCCCGGCCTTCTTCGCGCCTTTATCGAACAATCAGACTCGCGGTGTGAACTGCTTCAAGTCGTAGATGCCGAGCGCCTTCTCGATCGACTCGACCTGCGCCACGCTCTTTTCGAACCCTTCGTCGCCGAGGACTTTCTTCTCGTCCTCCTCCATGCGATCGCCCAGAGCGGACACCTGCTTGGGCGTCAGGATCGTGCGCAGGGCGGGGAACAGCACGGTGTCCTCGCGCGACTCGTGCGGGCGGTACATCCGGATGAAGCTGTGAGTGAGATCGACAATCCGTGTCCGGTTGGAGGCATCGCGGAAGAGATCGGGCGAGGAGAGCCGGATGATTTCGTCCGTAACTTTCCTGCCCGCCTTGTGCTGTGTCTTGAGAATATCCACGAGATCGGTCAGCTTCCTGGCTTTTTCGAACACCGGGAAGATGTACTTCTCCTCATTCTTCTCGTGATACTCCTCCACAAACTTTCGCACGAGCCCGGCGGTGTGGTTGAAGACGGTTGGAGGCACGTCCTGCTTTTCGCGCAGGCGCCTCAACCCCTCCTCATAGATCAGCAGGCAGCGGTTGAGGACGCCGTGCTCCTTCATCAAGTCCTCGGGAGCCGTCACGCCTTCGTCCGGGTTGATCTTCGTTTGCTTGTCTTGCGCTTCGGCTGTGCCGGGTAGCACTAGCAGGAGCGCCGCGCCGGCTGCGATGAGATTGCGCCGGGCCGCGTCTGGCTCAGGTCTCATAGTTTATTCTCCTCTCCTGTTCTTTCCTGCGAAACCGCAATATCGTCGGGGCCTAATACCTCATTTACCAGCTCGCGGATTTGCGGTCGCAATCGCTTCAGGGCGGCGCGTCCAGCGTCAGTGACCCGATAGTATTTACGTACTTTACCGCATACGACCTGTCGCTCGCTTACCAGGTACCCGAGCTTTTCCATCGAGTGGAAGATGGGGTAGAGAGTGCCCGGGCTGAGCTGGTAGCCGTGACGCGCCAGCTCCTCTATCATCTCGACGCCGTAGATCGGCGCTTCGGCAGCATGATAGAGGAGGTGTACGCGTACAAATGCCAAAAAGATGTCACGGAAGAAATCGTCCATCAATATCGTCAGACGATATCAGAAAGGCAACGTATCGGCAATATTGCCGACCGCCGTAACAGTCTAGCTCTTCATAGACATGGCATGCATGTTCATGGTCTTGCCGTGCCTGCCCAGTTCGTCCATCGCCGCGCGGAAACCGCGCGCGAGGGTGGTTGCCGGGCCGGTGCCATAGTAGTGAAGAAACTTGATATTCGGCTGCTCGCCAAGCATATGGCTGTGGAGGGCGACCACTTCCAGGTTGTTCTTGCGCAGGGCTCGAATCACAGGGTTTACCTCCGGATCGAGCATGGCGATGTCGCCTGCGATGTGGGCATTGTCGCGTTCCCCGGCGAATGCAGCCCAGGAGTTGAGGCCGATCGCAGCTGTCATCTCGGCGCCCATCATCATGACGCGCAGATCGTCCCTGCCGACTGTGTATTTGTAAGTTGGCCCGTTCACCACGCCTTTGTACTTTACGATCTCATCCAGCGCGGGGAGATCGAAGATATCTTTTCCGGTTCGAGTCGGTGGAGGACCTGCCGGAGGCTGATTCGCCGGGTAAAGCTTGGTCGTCTTCACCGCCGCTGCATAGTAGCGGGCGAGGTCAGCTGCGGAGCCCATGCCATGGATGTGCATAAAATAGATGTGCGGCTCCTCGTAGAAGAAGTGGTTGTGAATCGCGCTGATCTCCAGTCCGTTGTCGATCGCCGCCGAGATCAGGCCATTCACTTCCGGCTCCATGAGCACCGTGTCGCTCATCAGCACGCACGACTTCCCATCGACGGTCTTCTTGATGGAGACCCAGCCTCCGAAACCGAAGGGGATGGGAATTCTATCCCCTTTGATGGTCATTTTCAGGTCGTTACGCGGAAGCGCCACGGTGTAGGTGGCCTGCGCTTCGTTGTACGTGCCCTTCTTGCCCATTGCGGCATCGATGGCTGCCATCTCTTCAGCAGTGAGGTGGGGCGTCTTGCCTCGCGGCGCAGACACTCCCTTGTTCGCAGCTCCTATGAGAACAGCGCTTGCAACGCCCAGCGAAGCCGTGGCCTGCAACATCTGTCGCCGATTGATTGTTTGCTCGTTCATGATGTCTCCTTTGCGTGCGGAAGGCTGCCTGGCCAACCGCGTCAGAATCTGGTTGTGTACGTCGTATTACGGATTTGCTGGATTAAGGTCGCTGATCAGTCGCGTTCACGGCTGGTCCTCATACACACGGATCCCGATTGATTGAAGGCACGTGCGCGAGGCCCTGGGGCTCGTGCAGCCCCGAAATAGTATGGAAGCGCTTGCCAGCCTGCAAATCGACGACTTCAACTGTGTTGTTGCCCAGCGCCGCGATGAACAGGCGTTTGTGCGGTAGGTCCACCGCACGATGGTCAATGCACTTCTCCACTCCCGGAAGTAGAATGGTCTGCATCAGCTGGAGCGGTGACTCTTGCGCTCCAGCGGCCACGGGACTCATCAGAAACGAGAGTGCACAAAGCGGCAAGACCGGCTTCATCATTTGACGAGTGATCCACTTCATGCCCTGCTTATCCTTTCAATATCTTATCGCAGATAAGCTTCGCCGAGCCGACAGCTTCTCCTTAACCGCACGGGCTATTGGAGCAAGCGCCTCGTCCGGGAAAGGATACACAGAGCTAACGTTTATTTCGCACAGGACATAGGTATCCTCACCGGAGAGAGTCTTCGGCCCGTAGAGGAAGTCGGCGTCCCAGATCACTGGAAGCGAATTGGTGTCTATGTCGAGCGCCTGGCAAAGCGCGCCGAGCCATTCATCTTCCATTTTCCTCCTGATCGCCCGAAATTCCAAATTGTTTGGTGGGTAGTAGAGCCGGGGTCCGGGTTGCGGCGCGTCACCTGAAGCGTCCGGCGATGGCGCGGGGAATAACGCATTGATCGCCTGATGCCCAAAACCAACTACTTCATGGCCGGCGAGATAACAGCGTACCATGCCGTCAACGAGGCGCTCCTGATAGGGCTGGTCGATCATGCGTCCGGTGCCCTCGAAATATGCCTCGCACTCAGCAAGGAAAACATCGCGTGGAACATCTTGTTCTACGCTGCCGCGCAACGCGTGCCGGACACGGACAAGTGCTGGGTCGGAGGGATGTCGTTGTATCTTCCACACGCCATTGCCGCCGTTCCCGCGATGCTGTTTAAGAACTCGCGGCCTCCCCTCACTCAAACGAAGCGGCAGTTCCGTGCAGAGTTCCTCTAGATTCGCATAAAGGTGTGTGTCGGTCCCCCAGCTCATATTCCGCGTCCGAAACAGGACCTCTTTTGTCCCCATCTTCTGGATGATTTCCGGGTGGGCGCTCACAAAAGCGCCTTGCCCGGCGACCTGGCGAAGCATCGCATCGAGGACAGTTCGATCGTGGCCAGATTCAATGGGGTTCACCCATACAAGAACTCCATCCACACCGGTCAACTGTTCACGCACCTCGTCCACGAATTCATCATTGTAGACAGCAGGTTCGGTTGCCAGGCCGGCGGCGCAAAGTGCCTGGTTCACGCCGTTGAGGCGATTTTCCCCTAGCGTGGCTGTCTTCCGGGCTTCGCGGTCGCCGTGCCAAAGAAGAGCTACTTTGCGTAGATGGTCAGCCAATATCGTGCACTTTCATCCATCGCGGCAATTCGCCGCGATTGCAACGGCAGTTGTTTTCCATCAAACGTCCCGCCCCGATTCGAGAGCGGCATAGAGCGCATCCATTATAATTAGTCCGCGCTCAAGCGCCTGATCGTCGCTCTCGGATACGAGCCGCAAACCGCGAAAGAGAACGTCGATACCCGGGCTCTCTAGAGTCTCGTCCGCATCGGCCGTGATGTCCGCTCCGTGAATGATGTGGCCAATCTGCTTGAGTATTGGATCGCCGAGTTCATGGATCGCCAGAATAGTTTCGAAGGTACAGTGGTTGTCGTGATGGCCCCACTCGACGCCGAACATATCGAACGGAATCGCGTTCGGTGCGGGCGTTTCGCCCTGCACGAACACGAACTCGGCATTTGGATCGAGGAATCGTTTAATGAGCCAGGCCGATGCGTTCCGATCCACATGTACATTTTCGCGCGTACAGTAGCGCATCTCACTTCGCGCTCCTGTAGAGATCGTCAAGAGAGCGCTTTAACGTTTCGAGTCGCGCATCGACTTCGGCTTCCTTCGTACTGCCGAAGTAGGCGAGCCTCCTTGCACGCAGATAGGCGACGCGCTCTCGCTTTAGATCTCCCTCGGCTCGCTCCAGCGCGCTAGGGCTCGCTGCGTGTTCGAGTCGGGCGCTCACCTTGTCCAATCGGTCGACTATCTCCTCCAACCGTTCGTCCGCCTGATCACGAAATTCGGCCGTCAGGCGGTCTTCGCCGCCCGGCAGTCGGGCGTCTGCGGCGAACAGGTAACTGCTGCCGCCCATCTCTTCGATTTGCGCCGCGATATATTGCATATTTTCATCGAGGTCATGCCGAGCAGGCAGCAGGCAGGCGGCGTTCTGAATGTACAGCGCGCCCATCGCCTGGAGTTTGCGCCAGATTAGAAGCCGCAGCCGAGAAGGCTGAGTAGGTATTTTGTATACAAGAAGGGTCCAGCCTGAAATTTTGTTGTTCATGCCGCATCACACTTTTGTACGAGAAAATGTAACAGATGTTACATTGTAGCCCTGTACGAATTGAACTGTCAATAGAATACCGCGAAGGTTTGTTGTATCACCCATGCCGGTGGCGATGGTGCAAATCCGGGAAGTGTGGATGTGAGTGCGTCACCGCTTCATGCTCGTGCTCGTGAACGTGCGGCTCAGTGGGATCGACGCCCGGAGCGTGTTCATGCTGGTGGCGCTCATCGTGCGTATGCCTGTGCGCGTGATGCATGCGCTCGTGGATATGCTCGTGAGAGTGGCGCTCTGATAGATAAATCCAAACTGCGAGAGCCAGGAGACAGACTCCCGCCATCAGGTATGGCGCTTGCGCCTTCGCATCGAATAGCGCTCCGCCCAGGATTGGTCCGAAGAGAAAACCGAATGCGCGCGCCGACTGAAGCAGGCCGAACACCTCGCCCTGTCTCGCAGGCGGCGTCAGCACGCTGGCTCTGCCATTAATGGTGGGTGTAGCCAGACCCACGCCCAGACCGAATAGCGTGCTCAGTATTGCCAGCGCAACAAGGCTGGGGGCAAACGGCATGAATGCCAATCCAAGCCCTTGAAGAAGGTACGAGAGACTCATAAGCGCTCTTGCTTCCAGTTGCTTCGCGATGGGCGCATACAACGCACCCTGAATGACCGCGACAAGCGCCTCCAGGGAGAGCAGCAGGCCAAACTCCAGCTGTCCGAAGCCAAGTGTGCGCTGGATCAACCTGCCGAATGTACCTTCGAGACAGGCCAGGGCAAACCATCCGATTACTGCGATGAAGAAGAGCCGGCGAAGAGCGCTATAATCCTTAAGAAGTGAGACTGATACTCGCTTTTGCCCCGTTTCTCGCTTGTCTGGAGCGGACTGCGACGGGACGGCGATCAAAATCCACAAGACGCCGATGCCGGAGGCTGCTGCCGCCGCCATGCCCAAAAGGAAGTTCCCGCCCGCTTTCGCAAGGAAACCGCCGATCACAGGACCTAAAACCAGCCCGGCGCTTACTGCTGCGCTCATTCGGCCCTGAGCTGCGGCGCGGTCCTTCTCTTCCTTGGCGTCGGAAAGGTACGCCTGCGCGATGACTACATTAGCGGCCCCAAAACCCGCGGCAATTCGGCTGAGCACCATCGCGATCAGGTTGTTCCCAAGCCCGTAGATCACCATCGAGGCCGCTGAAAGCAGGCCGCAAAGGATGAGCACGGGCTTACGCCCGATCCGGTCGCTCAGCTTGCCCCAGCGCGGGGAGGCAATCATCTGAACAGGGTAGTAGCTCGCGAGAATCGCGCCGATCATCCAGCCGGGCGCGCCATACTGTTGGGCACGCAACTGAACGTCGGGGAATGTCATACCAAAGCCAACGAGGTCAAGGAAGATGGCGAACAATAGAGGCGTTTCTATGCCAATCGGGTTTCGTTTCATGATGTCGCACACTTGCGCGTAGGAAGAGCATGGTCTGCCTGCTCTTAAGCCGCGGAGCCCATCCCAATTCAAAGGACCGGCATGGGCGTACACCGATAGACGCCGCACGGATCGAGAGCATGCGCAAGCTGATGGCGATGAGAGGTTAGCGTTTACGCATCAAGGCAGGGTCTCATAGACACGAATCTCGGCCTGCTTAGCCCCACTCTTAGGTACAGCGAGGTAGAGCCGCTTCAATTCCGGCACGAAAAGCGAGGTCCGTGCGCCCGCGTACGTGGTCAAGTGATCGATGCGATCGAAGTGACTCTGATCCTTTTGCTTGAACACATCGAGAAAACCTGCGCCGCACGAAACGTAGACCCGCTTGAGCGCCGGATCGAAAAACAGGTCGTCGGTATCGCCGGAGACATCGAATGAGCCGGTCTGCTTGCCAGAATTCGTATCGTAGATGAGAACGCGCGCAGGTTCGCGGCAGCCAATGTAGAGGCGATGGCCCGCCTCGTCAAGCGCCATCGGGAAGTTAGCGCGAGCGCCTGTCACCGGCCAGGTCGCGAGAATCTGTCCTTTTGCTCGATCGACTACCGCAATGTGATTGGCCTTCGGCACATTCACGAAAATTCGCGGGCCGTTCTGCTCTAGCTGGAACGACTCAGGATGGCCTGATAGAATGATGGCGCCGTCATTCGCATAGGTCTTGGCGTCGATAATGCTCAGGAATCCGTCGCCCACGCCGATAACAACCTTATTTGCCTTCGCGTCGTAGCGCGCATTGTCGGCATCCTCGTCAGAGTACGCGACCGAGCCGACTCGCTCGAACTTCGGGGCATCGAACGCGAGACATCCTTCATTTTTCGCCTCCGCGACAAAGAGCCTGTTGATGCTCGGCACATAGGCAAGGCCCTGGGGCTCGTGCACTTCCGATATCGTGTGCACGCGCTTGCCTGCTGCCAGGTCGATCACCTCAACCGTGTTGTTGCCCAGCGCGGCGACGAACAAGCGCTTGTGCGCTGTGTCCACGGCCATATGGTCGATGCGTTTTGCGACGCCGGGAAGCGGAATGGTCTGGACCAGCTTGAGCGGCGGCTTCTGGGCTCCGCTGGCGAGCGGCGACAAGAACAGTGTGAGAGCAGAGAGCAGCGATACGATCTTCATTCCGCAATCCTCCATTGCTAAGATGCGCCCGCCGACCGGGCGTTCAATCGTTGGCGTGCGACGTGAGCGCAATGCCGCAATGGAATGAATTCCTTTGCTCGGAGCCTGCGGCTGAGTGTCCGCCTGCGCGGACACGTTCTGGCACAGCGCTGTCGCGTCCATGATCGTCTGCTCCAAACAAGGTAGTGTACGCTAAGACTACTTCTGCCACGCGAGGTGCCCGCGCAGGCGGACACTCGGCGCGAAGCGTCACCAAGCGATGGAATTCATTTCATTGCGGGCGCCCGCTTGGCGCTCAGACCGAGTGCTGGCTTGCATACGTAACGTGAGTAATGTATATAGAATAGCACTAAGCGGACTTCTGCCGTAGGATTGAGGCAGGTACATGCTCATGCGGCCAATTGTGGGAATTGAATGCCGAGGATTGAAGAGAGTGGAAAACGCGCTCAAATCATATGGGGAACGATTCGACAGTCCTTGAGGAAGAAGAGAAAGGAAAGGCGCCGACGGAGCGGCGCCCTGCAGGGCTATCGCACGCTCACTTCTCTGGCCGCATGAGTGGGAAGAGGATCACATCTCGGATCGACTCCGCGCCGGTGAGGATCATGGCGAGGCGATCGATCCCGATGCCAAGCCCTCCCGTCGGGGGCATGCCGTATTCAAGGGCGAGCAGGAAGTCTTCGTCCATTGGGTGCGCCTCGTCGTCGCCCGCCTCGCGCTGCTCAACCTGGCCCTCGAACCGCTCGCGCTGATCGATGGGGTCGTTGATCTCCGAGAAGGCGTTACCGAGCTCCTGGGCGAGAACGTAGACCTCGAACCGGCGGGTCAGGGCCGGATTGTCCAGCCGCTTCTTGGCAAGCGGCGAAGTTTCCGTTGGGAAGTCCGTAATGAAGGTCGGCTCGATCAAATTGGGCTGAGTGTACTGCTCGTGCAGTTTTTCGATCAGGCCGCCGAGCGTCGGCTCCTTATCAAGGTCGAACGTCACGCCGATGCGGCGACATCCGGCCTTCGCCGACTCCAGGGTGGTGAGCTCCTCCGGCGCGATCCCAGCGTATTGATGTATGCCTTCCAGCATCGGCAGGCGTCGCCACGGCCGCGCTGAGAGATCGATGACTTTCCCGTTATGCTCAATCGTAGGAGCGCCGTTCACATCGGTGCAGATGGCTACATACATGGACTCCACAAGCTCCATGATGTCCTCCAGGTTCGCATAGGCCTGGTAGAGCTCCATCAATGTGAATTCCGGATTGTGCCTGGCTGAGACACCCTCGTTGCGGAACACGCGGCCGATCTCGTAGACCTTCTCATAACCACCGACAATGAGCCGCTTCAGGTAGAGCTCGAGCGAGATGCGCAGCTTGAAGTCGTGGTCGAGGGCGTTGTGGTGAGTCATGAAGGGCCGAGCGATCGCGCCGCCTGCGACAAGCTGCAGGACCGGAGTTTCGACCTCCAGGAACCCGCAGCCGTCGAGGAACCGGCGCATTGCCGAGACGATGCGGCAGCGCTTGGTGAGCACATCGCGCGCATCGGGGTTTGCGAGCAAGTCGAGGTAGCGCCTGCGGTAGCGCTCCTCGCGGTCGGTCAGCGCGCCATGGATGGCGCCGCTCTCGTCCTGCTTGCCGAACGGAACCGGCCTTAGCGCTTTGGCCAGCAGCGTGTAGGAGCGAACGTGGATGGAGGGCTCGCCCGCTCTGGTGTGGAAGGGAAAGCCATCGACGCCGATGATATCGCTGAGGTCAAGCTCGTTGAAGGCCGCGAATGCCTCGTCTCCAAGCTCGTCTCGTTTCACATAGAGCTGGACGCGACCGGTCTCATCCCGAATATCAGCGAAGGTGACTTTGCCCTTGGGGCGCAGTGCGGTAATACGACCGGCGGCGCGAATTACCATCTGCGCGCGCTCCTCGTCTGGCAGCATCCAATGTGGAGCAGCCTCGTCGACGATCTGGCCCGGCAGATGCGTGCGATCGAAGCGCTCGACACTGAAGGGGTCCGCGCCGGCTTGCTTCAGGACGTTTAGTTTGTTAAGGCGAATATCACGAAGCTGGTCTGGCTCACCCTGCGAATCATCAGCGCTCAAAATTGCGGCTCCCGCCCACTCTAGATTTTGTTGTTCGGTTGTTTATTTGCGAATGCTATCGATACGGTAGTTGAGAACGCCGTTCGGAGCATAGATTTTCACGGCTTCGCCCGGTGTCTTGCCGACCAGCGCCTCCCCAATGGGAGACTCGTCCGAGATCATGTCGTTGTCCGGGTCTGCTTCCACCGAGCTCACCAGCGTGAGCTCCCACTCATCGTCGTTATCCAGGTTCGTCAGCGAGACGATGGAGCCGATGCCCACATGGTCTGTTGGGATGTCCTCCTCGTTGAGGAGCTGAGCAACCTGGAGCACGCGGCGTATGTCGATGATCTGTCCTTCTACGAGAGCTTGTTCGGTCTTGGCGTCCTCATATTCTGCGTTTTCGGTAAGATCGCCAAACTGCTTCGAGTCGCGAATCCGTTCGGCCACCTCTTTCCGCTGAACCTTCTGCAGGTGGTCCAGCCTGTTTTCGAGTTTCTGGCGGCCTCGCGGGGTCAATACGAGCTCTGCATCCTGGGACATCCCGGATTCTCCTCTGACCTTGCCCACGGCGAGCAATAGTCACTGAATGTAGTCTGTTGACAAATACGCAACAATCCGCGCCGTCTGCACCCACCGTATCATAAATCTGCGGTTGGTGAATTGCGCGCGTTTCTTCGCCACCACATTCGCACCGAGAGGCAACTCCGAGCGTGGTCGTTAGAATATCAATGGACTAGAAATGCTGCTAACAGTTTCACAAAAAAGCACGCCGGTCCGAAACGGGCCGGGTGCCGCCGGATTGCCCCAAAATTGGTCGGCTAGTATAGCATTTTCCGCAGGCGAATGTCAATTCATAATTGCACATTTGTGGCAATGCAGCCCTTGGCCCACCAGATTGAGCATCTCCAAATTTAACAAGCCCTTAACACTTCCTTAACATTCCCTTAACATTCGACGAATACAATGGTGATCGAAAGTTGTAGTAGGCGAGCGGATGCGGGCGGATCAGCAAATAGTTTCGGGTGCTCCCAGCCTGGCTAAGAATATGCAGGAAATCGATCCGCAGCAGAAATAGCCGCTCGTTTGGACCAACAGAAAAGCGAATCTGGGAGAAAACGCATGGCCCTGAAGTACCGTTCACTACTCGCTATGTTGACTGTAGCCGCGCTCGTGGGTGGCGCCGCGAGAGCGCAGGACGCCCCACCGGACGTTAAGCCCGACCACTGGGCCTATGCGGCGGTCGAGGACCTCGCGAAGAAAGGTCTGATCAAGGGGTATCCGCCAGACGGCAAGTTCCTGGGCGGCCGAACGCTTTCTCGCTACGAGATGGCGACGATCGTCAAGCGTATTCTCGATCGCATGGACGACATCGTTAAACAGGCGAAGCCGGGCAATGGAGTTTCGCAAGAGGACATCGACAAGCTGAAGTCGAGCGTTGGCGAGATCCAGCAGCTCGCGAACGAATTCAAAACCCAACTGACGGTCATCGGGGCGGACATGTCGAAGGTCAAGGATGACCTCGTTGCGCTCAAGGCTCAGGTCGGCGAGCTTGGCACAAAGGTGGACGGGTTCGACAGCCGCATTAACGCCCTGTCCGCAAAGGTCGATTCGACCACGCTCCTCACAGACCAGGCGATCGCCGGTGTGAGCGAGCTGCGAGACGCTCTCAATGCGGGCCTTGCAAAAAAAGCGGATGTTGGTATTGGCAAAATCCGCCTGAGCGGTCTCCTGCAAGTATGGGCAGGCACTCCTTTCGGCAACACGCTGAACGGAAACTTTCCAACGAACTTCAGCGCGGCTCCCGCAGGCAGAAGCTTTGGGGGCGGCGTGGGCGATACGTTCCGGCTGCGGCGTGGCGAGATTGCGCTTGTTGGAGCGATCAATAAAGATGTTGATTACAGGGTGATGATCGACGCCGCCAAGACCGGCAGCAATGTCGGCAATCCTGCGAACAGCCTTTTGCAGGATCTCTGGGTCGGCTACGCAATCGCGCCCAGATGGCGCATTGAGGTCGGGCAACAGAAGACGGGCCTGAGCGAAGAGGGGACGAGGTCATCCTCGCAGCTGCTGACGGTCGAGCGATCGACCATGAACGGACTGCCGGCGAACTACGGGCGCATCGGCGATATTCGCGACACGGGCGCGCTCGTTCGCTACACAGGCTCGATAGCGAACGGAATGATCGGCATCTGGAACGATAACGGCGTCGCGCAGAACAGCACGAGCCTGGATCGTTTTAAGTTCGTAGACGCGAATTTCTATTTCACCGGCATCCGGCATTGGACAGTCGGCGTCTGGGGCGGCACAAAGATCGGCGACTTCCGGCCGCGCAATATCCGCGATCGGGCCGGCGCCACGGTGAAAGCGGAATACGGCAGGCACTTTGTGGAAGCGGAATTCGCGTACACCGACGACCGTTCAAACACGGGGCTGGCGCCTCTCGCGACGACCGGTCTCCGCAGCCGGGGGCTTGGCGGCTATGCGCTGTACGCCTATTCCCTTAGCCCGGTCTGGCAATTCGTCGGCAGATATGACGAGTGGGATCCTGCGGTACACGGCGGAACCGTCAACGGGGTGGCTGTGGCGCGCAACAACCACAACTTGAGGGAGTACACGTTCGGCTTCAACTACTTTATGCGAGGACATAACGCCAAGATCCAGCTGAACTACATCATCGACGACATCCAGGGCGGCGGATATGCCTTCTTCGGAACGCGCCGCCAGGTGCTCCTTGGAAATTACCAGGTCGCCTGGTAGCATTGCTTGCAATTAAATCAACTCGCCGGAATCCGGCCGCAGGCACCCCGTGACGGCAAACCTGCTAAGGCGACATCTGCTTGATTGTCGCGGCCGGAACGGCGAACAACGATGCTCTAACGGAGTGAACAATGTTTCGACGACAAGTTGTAGCGGGCATTGCAATGAGCACAGCGGTAACCCTGATCGGTTTCGCAGTGACCGCAGGCGCGCAAACGATTACCGGCGCCGGGGCGACTTTCCCTGCGCCGATCTATAAGAAATGGTTTCAGACCTATCACGATCAGAATCCGAGCGTCACCTTTAACTACAACGCATGCGGGTCCGGCGCAGGGATCGCGCTTTACAAGCAGGGGACTGTGTTTTTCGCCGCGAGCGACGCTCCGATGAACGATGCCGACCTCGGCAGTGCGCCTCCTACGGTTCAAATTCCCACTGTCGCGGGCGCGGTCGTCCTATCCTATAACGTACCGGGCGTTGGCCCTGGGCTCAAGCTTTCCGGCGATGTGATCGCGGACATCTACGAGAAGAAGATCACCGTTTGGAACGATCCTCGTATCGCAAGGGACAACAGAGGAGTCAACCTGCCGTCGACTCCCATCTTCGTCGTCCACCGGGCAGATGGGTCCGGCACGACCTATATCTTCACCAGCTACCTCTCGGCCGTAAGCCCGAGCTGGCGATCTGGCCCTGGCGCAGGGAAGTCGGTTAGCTGGCCAGTCGGCGTTGGAGGCAATGGCAATCCTGGAGTGGCGGTAAACGTTGCTCATCAGCCTGGCGCGATCGGATATCTCGAGCTTGCATACGCGCTTCAAAACAAGCTGGCGTATGCCCATGTTAAGAACCGTGCCGGAGTATTCGTTGAGCCGACCATTGCAACGACGACCGCAGCCGCGGAGGCAGGCGCGGGCCGGTTGAAAGCAGACAATCGTACTCCCATTGTTGACCAGCCTGGCAAGGACGTTTATCCCATCGCAGGGTTCACGTACTTGCTGATCCCGAAGGCCCCGCGAGACAAAGCGCAGGCGAAAGCGCTCGTGAACTTCGTGAAGTGGGCGATGGGACCGGGGCAGGCGGAGGCGCCATCCCTGAACTATTCGCCTCTGCCGAAATCCGTGCTTGCACTGAACGAGCGGGCAATCGCGGGACTGAAATAGTCTACGCTTACCATGAGTGACCTGACGACAGATCGTAAATCAATTGATCGGGACTCGATACTAGGCGGGCCGTGGACCGGGCTCGGAGACAGGGCGTTTTATTACGTCGCCCTGTTCTTTGGGCTATCAGTGGTGGCAGTCATCGCCTGGATCGCGTTCAGCCTCTATTCGCAGTCGCTGCCTGCCGTCCACAAATTCGGATACACCATCTTCCGTAACATGGAATGGGATGTACCGAACGAGAAGTACGGGATTATCCCGTTCATCTATGGCACGCTGTTCAGCTCCGCCATTGCGCTTCTCATAGCCGTCCCGATCAGCATCGGGAGCGCGCTGTTCCTTACAGAGATCGCCCCGAAGTGGCTGGCGCCGCCGCTCTCTTTCATGATCGAGATGCTGGCGGCCGTGCCAAGCGTAATCTTCGGGCTCTGGGGCTTCCTCTTCGTCTGTCCCATTCTCAACAGCGGGCCGCACAGTCTGGGTCAGTTCCTCGCCGATCACTTCGGAACCATCCCGCTCTTTGAAGGGCCTCCTTACCAGACTAACCTGCTCGCTGCGGGATTCATACTCGCGGCTATGATCACACCGTTCATCACAGCGGTGTCGCGCGATGTGATCAAGGCCGTGCCGCCCGCGCTCCGCGAGGCCTCGCTGGGACTGGGCGCTACTCGCTGGGAGACGATCAGCAAGGTCGTGCTGAAGGCCTCGCAGTCCGGCATCATAGGCGCAATCATCCTCGGATTGGGGCGGGCGATCGGCGAGACCATGGCAGTCATCATGGTTATCGGTAACACCGTTCAGCTGCCGAAGTCGCTGCTGCAGCCCGCCTATACCATGCCTGGGCTGCTCGCCCTCCAGTTTAAGGAAGCCCAGAACGAGCCGCTGCAGCGATCTGTCCTGCTTGAGATCGCATTCGCTCTGTTCGCCATCACTTTCCTGGTGAACGGGCTGGCGCGCATCCTCATTCTCGTCACGGGAGAAGGCCAGAACAGCACCGCGTCCAGGTTCATGCTGCATGTCAAGACCTTCCTATCGCGAGCGATCCCCATCCTGCTCGGGGCGACGGTTGGATTCCTGGTGTTGAGGCAGATCTACACGGATTTCGCCTCGCACGGGATGCGCGGCCTGCTCGGTCCGGTCGAGGGCCTGGCGATCTTTTACAGTTTGCTCCGGCTCATGACGGTTCTGACGCGAGGTAAGCCTGCCTGGGGCGTTTGGCGGAACGTGGTTCACTATACGATGTATGGCGTGCTCGCACTCTGTGCGTTCGTCGCGTGCGCGGCGCTGGGCTGCCTGCTCTACTTCGTGGTCAAGCAGGGCTGGCACGCGCTCAATCCCAACTTTTTCACCCAGCCGCCGAAGTCCCCCGATGATCCGACCGGCGGCATGCTTAACGGGATGGTAGGCACCGGAATTTTGGTGCTCATCGCCGGTCTTATCGGCATCCCGATTGGCATCCTGGGCGGTATTTACCTCGCGGAGTACCGAACTTCGAAATTGGTGCCGTACATCCGTTTCTCCGCGGATGTGCTTAACGGCGTGCCGTCCATCGTTATGGGCATGTTTGGCTACGCGCTGTTTGTGCTTCCATTCAAGCACTTCTCGGCATGGGCAGGCGGCGCGACACTGGGCATCATGATGATTCCGACGGTTATCAGGACTACAGAGGAGATGCTGCGCCTAGTGCCAGCCTCGCTTCGCGAAGCATCGCTCGGACTTGGCGCGACGCGGCTGACCACGATCATGCGAATCGTTCTGCCCGCGGCGAGCAGCGGAATTGTAACGGGCATTATGCTGGGAATCGCGCGAATCGCAGGCGAGACCGCTCCGCTGTTGTTCACGGCATTCGGCAACGACATGGTCGCGCGCAACCCATCCGAGCCGATCTCTTCAATGACGCTGGAGATTTACAACAACTACTCCTACGGAGGTCCGGCAGAGTCTCGGGCCTGGGCGGGCGCGCTCGTCCTGTTGATGTTCGTGCTGGCAGTAAGCATCCTTGCGCGCGTCGCGACGCGGCGCAAGTATGCGATCAAATAGAAACGTCGCCCACTGCGCAATGTAAGGTCAAGGGCTCGGCGAGCGCGAATTTGCCCCTCTCCCGCCGAACGCAGTGAGGGAATCCAAGGAGAGGGGTTAGGGTGAGGGTCCTTGCGCCAAACGAAGTGCGGGATTCCAGGGCGATGGGCCGGGGCGATAGCACATCTAGCCCCTCTGCCCGCAGCGCGGCAGAGGGGTTGGGGTGAGGGAGAAACCGAGATGCAAAGACAGTCAATTAGCACTGAGGCAGCGATAAAAGCAAAGAGATTAATCGAGGGAGAAATGGACTTGCCTATCAGCGGTGTCGATAACCTTGAAGCGGTCGTACCGGAGCATGCGCGCTCGCAAGTGGGGAAGCACTCGGCTGTTAAGACCGGCCAGCCGACCTGCATGGGCGCGAAGGGCGTCGACTTCTTCTACGGCGCATTCAAAGCCCTTTGTGATGTCAGCCTTGATATTCCTTCTCAAAACGTGACAGCGTTGATCGGCCCGTCGGGTTGCGGTAAATCGACGTTCCTGCGCTGCCTGAACCGGATGAACGACGAGATCCCCGGCACGCGTATTACCGGCAAAGTGACGCTGGACGGCGAGGACATCTATCAGCGTGGCGTCAGCCGCGAATCGCTAAGAAAGCGAGTCGGGATGGTATTTCAGCGGCCGAACCCGTTTCCAATGTCCATTGCGGACAATATCACCTACGGCCCGCGCATCCATGGCGAGGGAAATCGTGCGAAGCTCAATGAGATCGTCGAGGCGACTCTCCGCGACGCGGCCCTCTGGGACGAGGTGAAGGATCAGCTCAAGAAGTCGGCGTTCGATCTCTCCGGCGGGCAGCAGCAGCGTCTGTGTATCGCGCGAGCGCTCGCCGTCGTGCCGGAAGTCATCCTGATGGACGAGCCGTGCGCATCGCTGGATCCGAATTCGACGCACCTGATCGAGCAGTTGATAGAAGAGCTGAAACAGAAGTATACTGTCGTGATAGTGACACACAATATGCAGCAGGCGGCGCGAGTCTCTCAGAAGACGGCATTTTTCTTCAAGGGCGAGATTGTCGAGGTGGGCGATACGGCTGACATGTTTACAAAGCCCAAACAGAAACAGACCGAGGACTACATCTGGGGCCGGTTCGGTTGATACGCAGTAACATTGGGCGAATGGTGCGGCAGCGCTTCGGCAAGGGCGTGCCTGAGAAGTCTCAGGTCGACCGAGAGCGCGCCCAGGACTCGGTGGCAAATACCGACGAGCCAGCTTCGCGCAGAGAGACCGCCAGAAAGGTGCTGGTTGTCGACGATGAGTCGCCGATCGTCGAGGCTGTGGCGTACAGTCTGCGCAAAGAGGGCTTTCTGACCTCGACTGCCGCCGACGCCGATGAGTGCCTGGAGGCAGCTCGCTCTTACCAGCCGGACCTGATCATCCTCGATGTCATGCTGCCGTCGGCATCGGGATTCGACGTGTGCCGCGAGCTGAGATCCTACAGTAATGTCCCGATCATCATGCTCACGGCGCGCGCGGACGAGACAGACAGGGTCGTTGGCCTCGAGATCGGCGCTGACGATTATATCGTTAAGCCGTTCAGCATGCGCGAGCTGATCGCTCGAGTAAAGAGCATCCTCCGGCGAGCCGGAGTTTCCCCGGACGCGCCCAGTGAGCAGCCGATACAGGATGGCGATTTGACCATCGATCCAGGCCGTTTCGAAGTTCAGCTTGGCGCCCGCCGGATCGACTTGTCACCCAAGGAGTTCGAGTTATTACGGTTCCTTATGTCTCATCCGGGCCATGTGTTCTCCCGGCAAGCGCTGCTGGACCGCGTATGGGGCGCAGATGCATACGTTGAAGACCGCACGGTCGACGTTCACATCCGCTGGCTGCGTGAGAAGATCGAGAAGCTGCCGTCTCGTCCCGAACGTCTGCTGACGGTTCGCGGCGTCGGCTACAAGTACCGCAGCGGATAAGGCGGATCCGAGATGTTGATCCCCACGCTGGTAGTAATTATCTTCGCTCTGCTCGGTGGCCTCGCCTACTTCGCATGGCGATCGGCTAACCTCCGCGCGCGGGTCGATGAGCTTGAGTCGCTAGCGCCCCGCGCACGCGATGTGATCACGGTTGAAAAGCGGCTCGCTGCCGTTAACCGCGAATATGAGGCGCTGCTGGCCTACTGTGGCGGTGGTGTGCTCTTAGTCGGGGCCAATGATGTGATCGAGCGGGCAAACCTCACAGCGCGCTACCTGCTCGGCGTTCCAACTCTGAATATGATCGGCAAGTCGGTGCTGCGCGGCACGCTATCGACGGAGCTGTACGGGATTGTCAACGATGCTCGCGAGACCCGCTGCATCCAGCGGCGTGAGATCAGCTCGCCGACCGCGGGCGGGTGCCTGCTGGTTGTGGTTGCATCACCGGTCATAGAGGAGGATTCGGACAAGTGTCGAATCATCCTCGTGGTACATGATGTTACCGAGCTGCGCAGACTCGAGACGGTCCGTCGCGACTTTGTGGCGAACGTATCTCACGAGTTGCGCACGCCGCTCACCTCCATTCGTGCCATGGCCGAGACGCTCCAGGACGGAGCGATGCAGGACGCGTCCGTCGCCTGCCACTTCCTCAAGACGATCATCGACGAAACGGCTCGCCTGACGCGCATTTCGGAAGACCTGCTCCACCTTTCGCAGTCCGAATCTCAGTCGCCTGAGAAACTCCGCTTCAACCTGGCGGAGCTGTGCGAAGAGGTAACAAGCCGCTTGATGATGCAGGCCCGCCAGGCGGGAGTCCGCGTCATTACGGATCTGCCGGCTCGCCTTGAAGTTGTCGCAAACCACGATCAGATCGAGCAGGTAGTCGTCAATTTGATGGACAATGCAATCAAGTACACGCCCTCCGGCGGTGAGGTCCGGCTCGTCGGAGAAGAGGGGCCGAACGGAGTGTCGATCCGCGTGTCCGACACCGGTATTGGCATCCTGCCCGAGGACGTTCCGCGCATCTTCGAGCGCTTCTATCGCGTAGACAAAGCTCGTTCGCGCCAGTCCGGCGGAACCGGCCTGGGCCTTTCGATCGTCAAACACATTGTTGAAGCGCATGGCGGACGCGTGCGGGTGGACAGCGAGTTCGACCGCGGGTCCGTTTTCAGCTTCACGCTTCCCCTCTCATAATCATATTGCGACTCTTCGGTAAAGACTTAACTTCATATACGCTGCTCGAAAAGCAGACCGACGCGGCCTACCGCGCGGCTGCAGCCTTCTTCGCGCTCTCGAAGGACTTCAGCGGGCTGGCGGAATATGTCTCGCAAGTCGACGAGATCGAGCATGAGGGCGATAAACTGACGCAACAACTGGCCAAAATAATCGACTCATCGAATGGGATACCGATCAGCAAGCGTGATTTGCACTCGCTTTCCAGTCAGCTGGACGATATTACGGATTGTATAGAGGCTGCGACGGCGCGCATAGCGCTTTACAGGCTTCCGGCCCCTCGGCCCGATCTGGAGCCACTTGTCCGTCTCCTGGTTCAGGCGACGAAGACAACGTGCGACGTGATCGCCGGCTTGCGAACCGCGAAGGATCGCGCCGGGCTAAGTGACACGTTCATCAAGATGCATCGGATCGAGCACGAGAGCGATCAGGTTTACCGGCAGGCGCTCGCCACGCTGTTGAATTCGCCGGAGCACGATCCAATTCTTGTGATAAAATGGAAAGAGATCTACGATACAACGGAGCGCGCAATCGATAAGTGCAAGCACGCGACGGATATCGTGCAGAGTATTCTGGTCAAACACGGCTAAAGAGGAAATTCGAAACCATGTCTAAGCACGGCCTTCAACTTGAGGATAGTTTTCTAACGCGCCGGCAGCTGTTGGGACGAATGGGCAATGGATTCGCCGCATTGGGTCTCGCCGGAATCCTCGGCGAGGAGGCCGCGCAGGCTCAGAGCGGCAAGGCGGCCGCGGAAGTCATGCCGATGGCCCCGAAGGCGGCGCAACTGCCCGGCACGGCCAAACGCGTCATCTTCCTCTTTATGAACGGCGGCCCGTCGCACGTAGATACGTTCGACCCCAAGCCGATGCTCACAAAATATCACGGTCAGCCTCTGCCGTACAGTAACCTGCCGACTGAGCGTAAGACTGGCACCTGCTATAAATCTCCATTCCAGTTCAAGAAGTACGGCCAGAGCGGCATCGAGGTCAGCGACATTTTCCCGCACATCGGCGAGAACATCGACGACATCGCCGTCATTCGATCCATGCACGCGGATGTGCCGAACCATGAGCCCTCGCTGATGCTGATGAACTGCGGCGAATCCCGGCTGATTCGCCCGAGTCTGGGCTCCTGGGTGACGTACGGGCTTGGCACGGACAACCAGAATCTGCCCGGATTCATCGCGATGTGTCCCCATGGCTATCCCATTCAGGACACTCAGAACTGGCAGTCCGGCTTCCTGCCGGGCATCTTCCAGGGGACGTATGTTGATCCGTCCAGCACGGATATTCAAAAGCTGATCGCCAATATAAAGAACAATTATGTCACTCAGCCGGAGCAGCGAGCGCAGCTGGATCTACTGCAGCGGCTGAACCAGAAGCACCTAGAGCAGCGGCAGAACGATGCCCAGCTGGAGGCGAGGATTCAGTCGTTCGAGCTAGCCTACCGCATGCAGATGGACGCAACCGACGCCTTTGACGTGAACCGCGAGCCCGAAAGTGTCCGCAAGATGTATGGAGACGGCGTCTACGCTCGCCAGGTTCTCATCGGACGCAGGCTGCTCGAACGCGGCGTCCGGTTCGTTCAGATCTACCATGGCGCAGGCCAGCCCTGGGACAACCACGACGACATCGAGCAGGGGCACCGCAACCTGGCGCGCGAGTCCGATCAACCGATCGGTGCGCTCCTGAAGGACTTGAAGCAGCGCGGCATGCTGGACAGCACGCTCGTGATCTGGGGCGGCGAATTCGGGCGTACACCTACCGTGGAGCTGCCGACACCCGGCTCGAATGCTGGAAAACAGAACGGCCGCGATCACAATCACCACGGCTTCTCGATGTGGATGGCGGGCGGCGGAGTCAAGGGTGGCCAGGTGTACGGCTCGACGGACGACTTCGGCTTCCGCGCGGAGCAGAACAAGGTGCACGTGCACGATCTGCACGCCACGATCCTCAAGCTGCTCGGCTTCGACCACACGAAACTTACCTACCGCTACGCCGGCCGCGATTTCCGCCTCACCGACGTCTACGGCAACGTCATTCCGGATCTAATTGCGTAGCTACGTTTGGGCCCGCAGAATCATGCCATGGCGACGGATCGGCGTTCCGTCGCCATGTTTCTATTGTGGAACCCGCTGCATAATCGACAAAAGGAGCTAATTCATGGCAGACTCGACCGCATGGCAAGGACAAACCGCGATCGTGACCGGCGGCGCTGCCGGGCTGGGGCTCGCGCTAGCGGCCCACCTTTACGAGCTGGGCGTGCATGTCGCCGTGTTCGACCGCAGCACTGAGGCGCTGGACAGGGTGGCCGGCAGGTTCGGCAACGGCTGCAGCATCTACCATACCGACGTCGCTTCCGAGGAGTCGGTTAAGAGGTCTGTGGCCGCGGTGCTCGAATGTACGGGCCAAATCGACATTCTGGTGAACTGCGCGGGTGTCGCCGGCAAAACAAATGTTCGAAGTCATGAGATAGAAGTGGCCGATTTCGACGTCGTTATGAATGTGAACGCGCGTGGCTCCATGCTGATGGCACGCGCCGTCCTTCCTTCGATGCTGGAACGGAACTATGGCCGCATTCTGCATGTTGCTTCTATAGCGGGCAAAGAGGGGAACGCCGGGATGCTTGCCTATTCGATGTCCAAGGCGGCCGTCATCGCCATGGCCAAGGTGCAGGGCAAGGAGTACGCGGAAACCGGAATTACGGTTAATGCGATCGCTCCCGCCGTCATTCGGACTGAGATGGTTGCAGCGCTGCCGGACGCGCAGGTGAAATACATGACAGACAAGATCCCGATGCGCCGCTGCGGGCTTCCTGAGGAGTTCGCCGCTCTTTGCGCGTTCATCGTATCGCGCGAAGCGAGCTTCACCACCGGATTTACATTTGATCTCACAGGCGGAAGAGCAACCTATTAATGCAGGATTGAGACGTCACTCCGGGGAAACACCATCTCGATCTAATTCTTCAAGACACTTGCACTCAGCGAGACCTTCTCATCAAAATCTGGGGGCGGTGGGGCGGCCAGGCGAGCCGGGGTGTGACTCGTCTCCGGAAATTAGGCGATTTACGCGGCCTAATGCGGAATACTTTGAGGGTGTGCTGCGTATTAATGAGGAACCGATAGGAAACAGAGGCGCATATTTACATGAGCAAAGTACCTTTAGCAATAGGCATCGGCGTCGTATTTGTGGTCGGCGCCTGCGGCTGGGCGATGCAGAATCACAAGGATGGGACGGTAACGGGCGTCACTCCGGCCAGGGCAGATGCGCCTCGCGCGCTGACTCCCACACAGGATGAGGCCAAGATCGCGGAGCTGACGGCTCAGTTCCTCGCCCAGGACCACTACCTGAAAGATCTGCCCCGGAGCGAAGTCTCCACTCGCATGTGGACCGAGTACCTAAACGATCTCGATCCGAGGCACATGTACCTCCTCCAATCCGACATAAACGAATATGAGAAATATCGGTCGACCATGGAAGACCAGCTGCTGGCGAAAGGTGATACCAGGCCCGCCTTCATGCTGTTCAACCGGCTGCTTGACCGCGTAGATCAGCAGTATGCCTATGTAACCGGGCTTCTCGCGAAAGAGAAATTCGATTTCTCGGCGGATGACAGCTTCACGATCGATCGAAAGAACGCCCCGCATCCGGCCGACATCGACGACGCAAAGAAACTGTGGCGAGATTATCTTCGCTACGAATATCTTCAGGAGAAGCTGAACAAGGCCAAGCCCGATGATATTGTTAAGACGCTGACCCGCCGCTATTCCTCGCTCAATAAGTCTCTGCACGAATTCGACCGTGATGAGGTCTTTCAGCGCTATCTCAACGCCCTCAGCCATGCTTACGATCCGCACACGGATTACTTCGGCAAGGCGGCGCTGGACGATTTCAACATCCAGATGAAGCTTTCGCTCTTTGGAATTGGCGCGCTGCTCGGCACGGAAGACGGCTACTGCAAAATATCCGAGCTGACACCGGGCGGCCCTGCTGAGAAGAGCAAGCTGCTGAAAGTCAACGATCGTATCGTCGCAGTCGCCCAGGACGGACATGATCCTGTCGATGTCGTCGATATGAAGTTGACGAAGGTCGTCTCGATGATCCGCGGCCCGAAGGGCACCAAGGTCCACCTGACCGTCGTTCCGGCGGGCACGACCGACATGTCTGTGCGGAAGGTGATCACGCTCGTTCGCGATGAGATCAAACTGCAGGATCAGGAAGCCAAAGCAAATGTGATCGACTATCCCGGTCCGAATGGACAAATCGTGCGGCTCGGGGTGATCGACCTGCCATCGTTCTATTCCGATGTCGATTCGTTCGGCAACCAGAAGAAGAGCTGCACGGCCGATGTTGCGAAGCTGCTCCAGAAGCTGACCGCTGAAAAGGTAAAGGGCATCGTCCTCGACCTGCGCGCTAATCCGGGCGGATCGCTTCAGGAAGTCATCGATATGACGGGCCTGTTCGTACCGAAGGGCCCGGTAGTTCGAGTGAAAGACTCATCCGGGCGCATTCGTACGCACAACGACCGAAACGCTTCGGTTGCCTATAACGGTCCGCTCGTCGTGCTGATCAGCAAGATGAGCGCAAGCGCCGCCGAGATTCTTTCCGGCGCGCTTCAGGACTACGGCCGGGCCGTCATCGTTGGCGATACCTCGACCTATGGCAAAGGTACGGTACAAGAAGTCATCTCGCTCGACGAGCTGCTGAAGAGCAACAATATGTCACTCGCAACTCCCGCCGGCGCGATCAAGCCCACGATCCAGAAGTACTATCGTGTCAGCGGCTCCTCCGTACAGCTGAACGGAGTCGTGCCTGACATCATTCTGCCGTCCGTCACCAATGTGATGGAGATCGGCGAGAAGACGATGGACTATCCGATGCCGTGGGATACGGTTCCCAGCGCGAATTACGAGAAGCTGAACCGTGTCGAGCCTGTCATTGCGGACCTGAAGAAACGCTCGGAGATGCGGGTTGCGTCCGACAAATCGTTCTCACTGCTGAATGATGATATCGAGCTCGTTAAGCAGCAGATGGCGCGCAAGACCGTCTCTTTGAACGAGCAGAAACGTATGGCGGAGAAGGTCGCGAACGAAGAGCGCAATAAAAAGCGCAAGGCTGAGCTCGCGAGCCTGGCCACTCCCAAGACTACGGTCTACCTGGTGACTTTGCGCGATGTCGATAAGCCGGGACTGACTCTTGCGCCTCCACCGAAAGCGCCTGCGAAGTCTCAGGTAGATCGCCAGGATCCATCGGCGCCCATCTCGACGGACGAACCGACGACGCCAACCAAGGACCTCCTGCTCACCGAAGCCGAGCGAATCCTGCTCGACTACGTAGAGGTCTCCGGTAAGCTGGCTATTCGCTAGGGCATCACGACGGACCGCAGGCGTCCCGCTTGCCAAGCAATCAGCCCTCTCTTCCATTCCGGAGGAGAGGGCTGATCTGTGTCTGCAGTAAATCGAGTTGCGAGCCTACCAGTACCAGTATCCGAACGGGCGTGTCTGATCGCCGATCGCGGGCGCCCAGGTATACCAGGGATGGAATCTGAATTCGCCATAGATGCTCTTCGGGTAGAC
>Ga0068855_100001652_pt1 | contig 27913 bp, 21 predicted proteins | sample KBSCornC52_FD_66592 | JGI IMG/M metagenome (GOLD analysis project Ga0068855, IMG submission 66592) | Corn rhizosphere microbial communities from Kellogg Biological Station, Michigan, USA - KBS Corn C5-2 | ecosystem: Host-associated > Plants > Roots > Rhizosphere > Soil ... | reverse complement strand
TCGTCATCGACAAGAAGGCGTTCGACGCGCTCGGCGCCGAGGACCGCAAGGTCGTGGAAACGGAGTTCGGTGCGGGCTTCGCCCGCCTCGAGGCGATCAATCGCAACGACAACACCTCGGCACGTGAAGCGCTCAAGCAGCAGGGCATCACGTTCGACACGCCAACCGCGGCCGACGCGAAGACCTGGCAGGCCGTCGGCGACGACGTCTTCAAGCAGTTGTCGGGGGAAGGCGCACTCACCCCGGATATGCTCAAGGCATTGACGGCAGCGCTCGCCGAAGCACGTGGTGGCAGCGCGAAGTGAGCGCGACGTCGACCATCGTGCGCTGGATCGAGCGGGTCGAGACCGGCCTGATCGCCGTGCTCGTGCTCGCGATGGTCGTGCTCGCCGGTGCGCAGATCCTGCTGCGCAACCTGTTCGACAGCGGCCTGTCATGGGCTGATCCGCTGCTGCGCGCGATGGTGCTGTGGGCGGCGATGCTCGGTGCGCTCGCCGCCGCGCGCGACGACAAGCACATCGGCCTCGATCTCGTCACCCATTTCGTGCACGGTCGAGCGCGCCGCGTGCTGCGTGTACTCACCTTGCTGTTCGCCGCCGCAGTGTCCGCGACGATGGCCTGGTACGGCATCGGCCTGGTTCAGCTCGACGTCGATTCGGGTGCTGCGACGGCGGGCATCCCGAACTGGCTGGTCGAGGCGATCGTGCCGGTCGGGTTCGGCCTGCTCGCACTGCGGCTCGCGGTGCGCGCGTTCCTGCCGCCGCGAAGCGATGCGCCGGCACTCGCGCCGGAACTGCCATGATCTGGCTCATCGTCGGCGTACTGCTTGTGCTCGCCGCGCTCGGTGCGCCGCTGTTCGCGCTGATTGCGGCGGTCGCGCTGATCGGATTCAACGCGGCCGGGCAGGACGGCGTCGCCGTCGCGGTCGAGTTCTATCGCCTCGCCGACATGCCGGCGCTGATCGCGATACCGCTGTTCACGCTGGCCGGCTACGTGCTCGCCGAGAGCCAGGCGCCACAACGCATGGTGCGCGTCACGAACGCCTTGCTTGGCTGGTTGCCGGGCGGCCTTGCGATCGTCGCGGTGATCGCCTGCGCGATGTTCACCGCCTTCACCGGTGCGACCGGGGTGACGATCGTCGCGCTCGGCGCGGTGCTGTATCCGGCATTGCTGCAGCAGAAGTACGGCGAGAAATTCTCGCTCGGCCTGCTCACCGCATCGGGCAGCCTCGGCCTGATCCTCGTACCCTCGATGCCGCTGATCCTGTATGGCGTCGTCGCGCAGCAGTTCCATACGACGCCGCCGGTCACGATCGACGCGCTGTTCAGGGCCGGCGTATTGCCGTGCGCGCTGATGGTGGCACTGCTCGGCATCTACAGCGTCTGGCATGCCCAGCGCGTCGGTGTGGTGCGCGAGAAGGTCAGCGCGAAGGAACTGCGGGCGGCGCTGCTCGGCGCGGCATGGGACATTCCGCTGCCGTTCGTGATCCTCGGCGGCATCTACTCCGGCAAGCTCGCCGCGTCGGAAGCGGCTGCCGCGACCGCACTGTACGTGCTCGTCGTGACCGTCCTGGTGCGGCGCGAAATCCCGCTGCGCAAGCTGCCGGCGATCGCGCGCGAAGCGATGCTGCTGGTCGGCGCGATCCTGGTGATCCTCGGTTTCTCGCTTGCGCTGACGAACTGGCTGATCGATGCCGAGGTGCCGGAGAAACTGTTCGGCGCGATCCAGAACCACATCACCAGCCGTGGTGCGTTCCTGCTCGTGCTGAACGCGTTCCTGCTCGTGTTCGGCATGCTGCTGGAAGGCTTCCCGGCAATCATCATCCTGGTGCCGCTGGTATTGCCGGTCGCGCTGCACTACGGCGTCGACCCGGTGCACCTCGGCATCCTGTTCCTCGCCAACCTGCAGCTCGGCATCTTCCTGCCGCCGGTCGGCATGAACCTGTTCATCGCGAGCATGCGCTTCGACAAGCCGGTGCTGACCTTGGTACGCGCGAGCGCGCCGTTCTTCCTGATCCTGCTCGGCGCGGTGCTCGCGATCACCTACTGGCCGGAACTGTCGCTCGCGCTAGCACGCTAGCGCGCCAGCGCGCCAGCGCGGCCTCGATCCTGCGCGCGATGCGCAGGTAGTGGGCGGTCGGTGCGACCCCGCGCGCTTCGAGCCGCCGCAGCGCGTTAGCCACCGGTTCGGGTGCGGTGCGGTCCGCGCACAACTCGCGCAGGAAGCCGGCGAAGCGCGCGTCGGCATTGCCTGCTTGTGGTGTGCGCGCGAACGCTTCGTCGACCGCCGCCGCCTCGGTGCACGCGGCATCGTCCGCGGCCGCGGAACCGCGTTCGGCGAGCGGGATCGCCAGGGCCAGGCTGCGACCGCGCAGCATCGCGCCGTCCGCGGGCGAGTGGGTCGGCGCCAGCAGCGTGGTCATGCGCGACTGGTCGGCGCGGGCTTGCGCGTAACGCCCCGCGATCAGGTACACGGTCGCGCGCCAGAACAGGCAGCGACCGATCTCGACGTCGAACTGCGCTCGCTCGGCGACCGCGATCGCTTCGTCGAGGTGTTTCAGCGCATCGTCGTCGCGCTCCTGCTTGAGCTGCAATACGGCGAGGTTGCACAACGAGCTCGCCAGTTCGGGGGCCTTTCCGTCGACGACGTTGAGGCGATCGAGGGCGACGGTGCGTTCCATCACGGCGATCGCCTCGGGCAGGCGACCCGCGTTGCCCAGCGTGCGCGCGAGCGTGTTGAGCGGGTCGGTAATAGCCGGATTGTCCTTGCCGTAGAGCTTCTCGGCCACGTCCACGGCTTCGCGCTGCATCGCGACCGCTTCATCGTGCCGGCCCTGGTCGCCGACTGCGCTCGACAACGTGCCGAGGGCGTCGAGCAGCAGCACGCGTTCGGCATCGTCGTCGCTTCGCAGCGATCGGGCGACCGGAGCGAGTACTGCTTCCGCTTCGGCGGGGCGACCCAGCCGGTTGAGCGCGAACGCGAGATGCGAAGCGAGTTCGACGCGCAGGTAGCGCTGATCGGCGGAATCGCCGAGCAGGGCGAGGCCTCGATGCATGTCGGCGACGATTTCGTCGTACTTGTTCTGCAACTGCAGGCCGTAGGTGCGCAGCGCGAGCCCATAGGCAACCAGCTTGGCCTGTTCGGGATCGGTGGGGTCGAGCAGGCGCTCGGCGCGGTCGAGCAGGGCGGGGCAGTCCTCGGAATGATTGCCGAGATCGCGCAGGCGGCACCGTTGGGTCAACGCGGCCGCCTGCTGGACGGCATCGCCGCGCGCGATCGCGCTGCGCTCGACGTCCTCGATCAGGGGCGCCGCGGATTCCAGCTGGCCGAGCCCGAGATAGGCGGAGGCCATGGTCAGCATCAGCTCGCTGCGCGCGGATTCCTGACCCTGCAATGCCGTGCGCATGGTGTGCGTACCGGTGTCGAGGAGGTCGCGTACGCTGAGCCGGTCGCCTTTCTGCTTCGCCGGATCGGCGTTGTCGAACAGGGTGCGCATGAAGGCGAGTGCTTCGCGTGCGCTGTCGCGTTCCGCGCGCGCGATGCGTGCCTGCCAGACGGCCGCGCCGAGTCCACCGACGAGGGCGACTAGCGCGAGCGCAGCGAAACCCGTCGCGAACGCATGCCGGCGCAGGAAGCGACTGCTGCGATAGCGCCAGTTGCCGCGTCGCGCCAGGACGGGTCGGCGCTCGAGGTGGGATTGCACGTCGGCAGCGAGCTCGGCGGCACTCGCGTAACGCTGCACGGGTTCCTTGCGCAACGCCTTCATCACGATCGCGTCGAGGTCGCCGCGCAGTTCGCGTCGCAGGCGCGGAATATTCAGGGCGCGGTTCGCGGCGACTGCTTCGCGAACTTCGCCGCCTTCGTCACGACCGGCCGCAAGACTCGGGCGTGTCGGCTCCTGCTCGAGCACTGCGCGCTCGTACGCGGCCGGCGTCGAGGTCTCGGTCTGGTACGGCCGCCGGCCGCACAGGAGTTCGTACAGCAGCAGGCCCAGCGCATGGATGTCGACCGAAGTCGTGACGACGTCGCCGCGCACCTGTTCCGGCGCGGCGTACTCGGGCGTGAACACGCGTGTCGCAGAATCGCCTGCCGGGGCATCGAGCAGTTTGGCGATACCGAAGTCGAGCAGCTTCACCACGCCATCGCGGCCGACGAGGATGTTCGATGGCTTGAGGTCGCGATGCACGACGAGGCGTTGGTGCGCATGGCCGACCGCGTCGCAGACGGTCATGAACAGGCGCAAGCGGGCGTCGATGCCGAGTCGCCGGCGATCGCACCACAGGCGCAGGTCCTCGCCGTCGATGTATTCCAGCGCCAGCCACGGCTTGCCGTCCGGTGTCACGCCACCATCGACGAGGTGGGCGATATTCGGGTGCTGCAGGCCCGCCAGGATCTGTCGTTCGGCGCGGAAGCGTGTGATCACGTCCTCGGCATCCCAACCGCTGCGGATCAATTTCACCGCAACCTGCTGCGTGAACGCCCCGTCAGCGCGCTCGGCCAGCCATACCGCGCCCATGCCGCCACGACCGACTTCCCGCAGCAAGCGGAAGGGGCCGACCACTCGCCCGGCCTGTCCGCGCGAAGATTCCAGCGCATCCTCGACCGCGATGTGTTCGGCGAGACCGACCGCGACCAGCGGCGCATTCCCGACCAGACCGGTCCGCGACGTCGCCGTTGCATCGGCACGCAACATCGCGAGCGCCTCGGCGCCGACTTCGGCATCGTCTTCGCAGGCCGCGGCGACGCGAGCTTCCCAGGTGGAACCGGGCAGGTCGACCAGGTCATCGAAGAGTTGCCGCACGCGGCGCCAGCGTTCCGCATCCATCCTGTTTCCCCGATTGCCACCGTCCCGATTCTAGGGTGAAGCGCATTTTCGTCCAGCCGTGCCACGCACAACCTCCCCGGCGTATGCTGACGCCGCGGCGAGGGCGGTCTACCATGCCCCCAAGGAGGATCCCGCATGACCGCAGAGAATCCCGGACTGACCCGAGCGATCGTGGCCAGCGTGGCCGACTCCGCTGCACGCGACGACGTGCTGCGCCAGGTCTACGACGATCTCATGCGCATCGCTCGCGCCGAGCTCGCGCGGCACCGGCGCGGCGAGACGCTGAACACGCGCGTCCTGGTCAACGAAGCCTATCTCAAGCTGTTCGAAGGGCGCGGCGGCGTGTTCGAGAACCGCGTGCACTTCTTCGCGACCGCAGCCAAGGCGATGCGGCAGGTCGTGATCGACTATGCGCGCGCGCGACTCGCGGAACGTCGCGGTGGTGGTGCCGAGCACGTGTCGCTCGACGTGCTCGAAGGCGCGCCGTTGCCGGTCGACGAACAGGCCGCGCAACTGGTCGGCATGGACCGCGCGATGGAGAAACTCGCGACGCTCGACCCGCGCCTGGTGCAGGTCGTCGAGATGCGCTTCTTCGCCGGCCTCGAGGTCAAGCAGATCGCGGAACTGCTCGGCGTCTCGGAGCCAACCATCAAGCGCGACACGCGCGCGGCGAAGGCGTTCCTGCAGAAGGAACTCGAGGCGGCGTGATCGCGTTCGCACGGGCAACCGCCTACCTGTCGAAGCCGTTCTGGAAGATGCGGTCGAGCGCGAAGGCGACGATGCCGAAATCGTAGTTGTTGGTGTTCTGCGTACGCAGCGCGGATCCGGCCACGAGGGCGACGATCGAACTGGACATACGCATGGCAGGCTCCGGTCGAGACGATGCGGCACCTTGCCGCTTGCAGATACCTACGCGAGCAGGGAAGGACAGGGATCATCGCCAGCTAAAATGCGCGCATGGACACCTCCCTCAGGCTGGACTTTCTGCATGTCGACGACGACCTCCTGGCCGTCAACAAACCGGCTGCACTCGCCGTGCACCGCAGCCGCCTCGTCGGTGCCGACGACGACTATCTGATGGACCGCTTGCGCCTGCAGGTCGAGGGGCCACTGCATGCCGTACACCGGCTGGACCGGGCTACCAGCGGTGTGCTGCTCGTGGCGCGCACCGCGGTCGCCGCCGCCGAGCTCGGGCGGCAGCTGATGGCGCGCTCGGTCACCAAGACCTACCTCGCGGTCGTGCGCGGCTGGCCGGCGGAGCAGGGCGAAATCGACTACCCGCTATCGGGCTCGAGCCTGCAAGGGGAGGCGAAGCCGGCCCTGACGCGCTGGCGGCGGCTTGCGACCATCGAAGTGCCTATCGCGCAGGGCAGGTATGACCAGCAGCGCTATGCGCTGCTCGAAATCAGCCCGGAAACCGGTCGCTATCGGCAGATCCGGCGCCATTTCCATCACGTCTCGCACCACCTGCTCGGCGACACCAGCCATGGACGCGGTGACCACAATCGGCTGATCCGCCAGCATTACGGCGTGCACCGTCTCATGCTGCACGCGTGGCGGATCGAGGTGCGCCATCCGTCCACCGGCGAGCCGCTGCGCCTCGAAGCGCCGCTCGACGCGGCGTGGCAGCGCCTGCTCGGCGCATTCGGCTGGGACGCGGCACTCACCAGGCGAGCGACGGACGCGTAGGCCTGGCGAAGATGTCGGCCAGCCCCCATGTGCCGGCAGCGCAGGCGCGCGTCCGGCCTGCGCCTGCAGCGAAACGGCGCAGGCACGACGGAACGGGGACGGGCGGGTGGCGATGGCGCCGCAACGTCTGTAAAATAGGGCATGCGCATACTCTCCGACGCCCTCACCTTCGATGACGTCCTGCTGGTTCCGGCCCATTCGGCCGTGCTGCCACGCGATGTCGACCTCTCCACGCGCCTCACCCGCAACATCCGCCTGAACCTGCCGATCATCTCGGCGGCGATGGACACCGTGACCGAAGCGCGTCTCGCGATCACGATGGCCCAGTGCGGCGGCATGGGCATCATCCACAAGAACATGACGATCGAACGCCAGAGCGCCGAGGTGCGCCTGGTCAAGAAGTTCGAGGCCGGCGTGATCCGCGATCCGATCACGGTCGAGCCACTCACGTCGATCCGCGACGTCATGCAGCTGACCCGGCGCCACAACATCTCCGGCGTGCCCGTCGTCGAGGGCGAACAACTCGTCGGCATCGTCACGAACCGCGATCTGCGCTTCGAGAAGAAGCCGGAGGACCCGGTCAAGAACATCATGACCCGCAAGGATCGCCTCGTGACCGTGCAGGAAGGCGCGGCCGAGGACGAGGTGCTCGCGTTGCTGCACAAGCATCGCATCGAGAAGGTCCTCGTCGTCGACGACGCATTCCGCCTGCGCGGCCTGATCACGGTCAAGGACATCCAGAAGGCACGCGACAATCCGAACGCCTGCAAGGACGCTCACGAGCGCCTGCGCGTCGGTGCCGCGGTCGGTGTCGCCGGCGACACCGAGCAGCGCATCGCTGCCCTGGTCGAGGCCGGCGTCGACGCGATCATCGTCGATACCGCGCATGGCCATTCGCAGGGCGTCATCGAACGCGTGCGCTGGGTCAGGAAGAACTTCCCGAAGCTGTCGCTCGTCGCCGGCAACATCGTCACCGGTGATGCCGCGCGTGCGCTCGTCGACGTCGGTGTCGACGCGGTCAAGGTCGGCGTCGGTCCCGGTTCGATCTGCACCACGCGCATCGTCGCAGGCGTCGGCGTGCCGCAGATTTCCGCGGTCGCGATGGTCGCCGATGCGCTCAAGGGCAGCGATGTCGGCCTCATCGCGGACGGCGGCATCCGCTATTCGGGCGACATCGCGAAGGCGATCGCGGCCGGCGCGGACTGCGTGATGATCGGCGGCATGTTCGCCGGCACCGAAGAGGCGCCCGGCGAAGTCGAGCTGTACCAGGGGCGTTCGTACAAGAGCTATCGCGGCATGGGTTCGCTCGGCGCGATGGAGAAGGGTTCGAAGGATCGCTACTTCCAGGACGAGGCCGACGCCGACAAGCTCGTACCCGAAGGCATCGAGGGTCGCGTGCCGTACCGCGGACCGTTGCGCAGCATCGTCCATCAGTTGAGCGGAGGCCTGCGCGCGTCGATGGGTTACGTCGGCTGTGCGACGATCGAGGACATGCGCACGAAGCCGCAGTTCGTGCGCATCACCAGTGCCGGCGTGCGCGAATCGCACGTGCACGACGTGACGATCACGAAGGAAGCTCCCAACTATCGCCTGGACTGAGACATGCGAAACCTGCCGATGGTCCTCGCTGCGCTGCTCGCCCTGCCGTGCAGCGCGACCGGCGAAGAGCCGCCGACGCAGCTGCGCATCGCGATCGACGGCAGGCAGTACGTGACGACCGCAGGTACGTCGCTCGAAGTCGACGTCGGTGGCCGCAAGGCGACCCTGCGCATCGACGAGTTGCCGTGGCGGCATTTCTCGCAGGATTCGCTGCAGTTCGACTACCCGCGGCATTTCCCCTGGGAAAGCGATCCGGCACAGCCACGCAGTTGGACGCTCGACGGCAACGACAGCGTGATCATGGTGTTCGAACAGTCCGCAGGACATGCGCGCTCTCCGGAGGACGTCGCCGCCGGTTTCGAGAAGACGCTCGGTGCGAAGGCGCCTGCCGAGCATGCAAAGGCCGTACTGCGCACCGAGCGCGTCGGCACGTTGACCGGTGTCGCATCGACGGTGCGGTTGGCGACGACCACGATCAGTCACGAAGTATTCGCGCTCGGGAAGGGCGATCGCTCCTGGCTGCTCGTACTGCAGGACTCGCTCGACGACGATGGCGGGCACAGTTCCGAATACATCGAGATGCGCAAGCGCCTCTCCACAACCCTGGAGTTCTGATTCCTTGGACAACATCCACCAGGATCGCATCCTCATACTCGACTTCGGTGCGCAGTACACGCAGTTGATCGCGCGACGCATCCGCGAACTCGGCGTCTATTGCGAGATCTGGGCGTGGGACCACGATCCCGCCGCGATCGCTGCGTGGGGTCCGAAAGGCATCGTCCTTTCCGGCGGCCCCGAGTCGACGACGTTGGCCGGCGCGCCGAAGGCGCCGCAAGCGGTATTCGACAGCGGCCTGCCGATCCTCGGCATCTGCTACGGCATGCAGACGCTCGCCGCGCAACTCGGCGGTGCGACCGAAGCGGCGGACGCGCGCGAGTTCGGCCATGCGAAGGTCGATATCGTCGCGCACGACGCGCTCCTTGCGGGATTGAGCGACCACGCTCCGGCCGCTGCGCTCGACGTCTGGATGAGCCATGGCGACCACGTCGCCGCGGCGCCGCCGGGCTTCGTCGTCACCGCGCGCACCGATCGCATCCCGGTCGCCGCGATGGCGAACGAGGCGAAGCGCTGGTACGGCGTGCAGTTCCACCCGGAAGTCACGCACACGAAGCAGGGCAGTGCACTGCTGAAGCGCTTCGTCACCGAAATCTGCGGCTGCGCGACCCTGTGGACCGCAGCGAACATCATCGACGACCAGATCGCGCGCGTTCGCGCCCAGGTCGGCGACGATCGCGTGCTGCTCGGTCTTTCCGGTGGTGTCGATTCGTCGGTCGTCGCCGCGCTGCTGCATCGTGCGATCGGCGACCGCCTGACCTGCGTGTTCGTCGACACCGGCCTGCTGCGCTGGAAGGAGGGCGACCAGGTGATGGCCATGTTCGGCGCGCACATGGGCGTCAACGTGATCCGCGTCGATGCGGCGGATCGCTACTACGCCGCACTCGCCGGAGTCTCCGATCCCGAGGCGAAGCGCAAGATCATCGGTCGCCTGTTCGTCGAGGTGTTCGACGAGGAAGCGCACAAGCTCGACGGCGTGAAGTGGCTCGCGCAGGGCACGATCTACCCCGACGTGATCGAATCGGCCGGCAGCAAGACCGGCAAGGCACATGTGATCAAGTCGCACCACAACGTCGGCGGCCTGCCCGAGCAGATGAAGCTCAAGCTGGTCGAGCCGTTGCGCGAGTTGTTCAAGGACGAAGTACGTCGCATCGGCGTCGAGCTCGGCCTGCCGCGCGAAATGGTCTACCGCCATCCGTTCCCGGGCCCGGGGCTCGGCGTGCGCATCCTCGGCGAGGTCAGGCGCGAGTACGCCGACATCCTCGCGCGCGCCGATGCGATCTTCATCGAGGAATTGCGCAAGGCGGACCTGTACGACCGCACGAGCCAGGCATTCGCGGTGTTCCTGCCGGTGAAGTCGGTCGGCGTGGTCGGCGATGCGCGTGCCTATGAATGGGTGATCGCATTGCGCGCAGTCGAGACGATCGACTTCATGACCGCGCATTGGGCGCACCTGCCGTATGATTTCCTCGGCCTCGTCTCGAACAGGATCATCAACGAGATCCCGCATATCTCGCGCGTCGTCTACGACATCAGCGGCAAGCCGCCCGCGACGATCGAGTGGGAATAGGCACCGCGCCGATGGCGGAACGTGACGCCGACGAAGCGGCTGCAGCTGACCAGGCGGGGAGGGACGCCGCCTGGATGCAGCGTGCGCTCGACCTCGCTCGCCACGCGGAAGTGCACGATGGCGAAGTACCGGTCGGTGCCATCCTCGTGCTCGAAGACAAGCTTGTCGGCGAGGGCTGGAACCGCAACGTCACGCTCGACGACCCGACCGCGCATGCCGAAGTGCAGGCGCTGCGCGACGCCGGTCGCCGCCTCGGCAACTACCGTTTCCCGGGATCGACCCTGTACGTCACGCTGGAACCCTGCGTGATGTGCGCCGGTGCGATCATCCACGCCCGCGTCGCGCGCGTCGTGTATGGCGCACGCGATCCGAAGACGGGCGCGGCAGGCAGCATGTTCGACACGCTCATCAGCGACCGCCACAACCATCGCACTGCGGTCACCGGTGGCGTCCTCGCGCAGGAAGCGGCCGGCCTGCTCACCCGCTTCTTCCGCGCGCGTCGCTGAGTGCGATAGGCGGTTCCGGACGCGATAAGATTTGCTGCGCGTGCGTTACGCGAGGTAGCGCCACTCGCGCACGGTACGCGGCGGGTACTCCACGTGGCCTTCGATCTCGACATAGCCCGAGCCCGTGAATCGACCGCGATGGATGCGTGGTGTGTCCTTCGAACGAAACTCGACCAGCGCATCCTTGCGCGGCGAAATCGCACTGGCACAAGTCCACTCGCCACCACTCGGCGGCTGCGGGACGTCGGATCGCGCAGGGTCCGGAATCGTCATGGAATGTCCGTTTCGGTGTCCGACGGCTCCGCACGCAGGCACGGAGCATTGCGCCATGAATCGATCGTCAATTCGCGCATCCCCTGACCTGCACGTCGTCTATGGCCCAATTCGGATTGGCGCGGTGGGCGAAGCGGTCGTGGCCGAGGTTGAAGCGGAACTTCACGGTCTGGCCGGCATAGTTCGCAAGATCGACGATCGAGTCGAGGTAGGCCTGCGGATCGCCGCACCATCCCTGCCGATTGCCGAGTGGATTGCCGAAGCTGCTGCTGATCGTGCCGTTGTAGGGATCGGTCAGCAATTTGCTGGTTGGAACCTGCGTCCAGCTGCCGCCGCCATCGGTCGAGACTTCGAGTACGGCACCATCCTGGCAAGCGGTCGCACTGGCGGCCTTGATCGATTGCTGGTTCCAGAACGTCAAGCTCAGCGGTGAAAGATTCGCCGGCAGCGTGATCATCGGCGAAACCAGGTACGCATCGTTGGCACTGCCGGCGGCGGGTGCCGCGGCCTGCCATGCATGCGTGCCGCCGTGTGCCGCGGGGCCGAGCGTCCAGCCATCACTGCTGCCGTTCATCGCGCCATGCGTCCAGCTGCCGACGCCGTTTTCCATGTCGTCGGCGAAAACGATCACGGGTGGAACGTCGATGGCGCAGTCGCCCGGTCGCGCGAGCGTGGTGAACCGGCTCGCTCCGACGATCGCGACCGGTGGATCGAAACCATCGTGGAACAGGGTGTCGGCGCTCGCCACCGGCGCGCTGTCGCCGCACGGGTTGCGCGAGATCACGCGCCACCAGTAGCTCGTGCTCGACGCGAGCAGATGCGCATCGTCGAGCGTCCACGCGGTATCGAGGGTCTCGGTCGAGGCGATCACATGCGTGAACGTCGCGTCGGTCGCGATCTGCACGAGGTAGCTGTAGCCTTGCGGCGCAGCGGTCCAGGTCAATGTCGGCAATTGCGAGACGTTCGCGCTGCCGTCCGCCGGCGTGCCGAGCGCCGGCGTTGCCGGCGCGGTTGCGTAGATGCCGAGATCGATACCGAGCGACTTGCTGATCGAGCCGGAGGTGGCATTGATCGTGAGTGCGTAATTTCCCGCGGCGGTAACATCGCGTGCATCCACGGTGAGCGTCGAATCGCTCGGCGCCGTCGCAGGGTTCGGATCGAACGAGACGATCGCGTCGTTCGGACTGCCGACCGCGCTCAAGGCGATCGGATCGGCGTAGCCGTTGACCTGGCCGAGATGGATCTGCGCGCTGGCTTCGCTGCCCGTGCACACCTGCAGCGACGGTTGCGTCGTGTCCAGGGTGAAAGTCGAGATACTGTTGCAGTTGGAGCAGACCAGGGCGAAATCCTGGTTCGGGCCATTGCCGCTGTTGGTTGCGTCACCGGCGATGTTGCTCGCCGTGACCGTCACCGTGACTTCGCCGGAAACGCCTGCTGGCAGGAATACCGCTTCGTAGTTGTTCCTGTCGTCCGCCGTGCCTCCGGGCGTGCTCCACTGGTGATCGAAGTGGTTGCCGCGATAGGTCTGGCCGTTCACGCTCACGCTGAGATCGAGATCGTTGACCTGCGGGCTGGTGCCGAGGGCGCCGGGCGCGTCGGTGTAGGCAAGGGCGATGCGCAAGGGCACGTCGGAATCGGCGACACCCCAGATGTAGCTGCGCACGTCGCCGGTCGACGTGACGAGATCGCTTTGGTCGAGCAACACCTTCGGCGTGGTGCCGAACATGTCTTTCAGGTTCGGCATGCCGTAGCCCTGGTTGTTGCTGGGCAGGTTGTCGTTCGCGCTGGCGCCCACCAGGTAACTGGGGTGCGCCATCAACCACGCCTTCATCAGCGCCGGGCTCGGCGCGCGTGATCCACCGATTTCAAGAACATGGCCGGCGGCCGCACCGGCGCCACCGTGCTCGATCCACCAGTACGCGAGCGACGCGATGCCGGATACCGCTGGCGTCGAATGACTGGTGCCGCTCGAAGCGGCGAACTCGGTTTGGCCCGCCGGGTGGTACTTGTCGCACACGCCGTCGCCGGTATAGCCGGAAAAATTGCTGGCGCCTGATTGGATGTGCGAGCCGGGCGCGACGATTTCAGGTTTGACGCGATTGCCCGGGGCGGGTCCGCGACTGGAGAAGAACACGATGTCGTCGGCGTTGTCGGCCGCGCTCGGCCCGGCGCCGCAGCCATCGGTCCAGTCGGGGCGGACATTCTCCGAAGCGCCGACGGTGATCACGTTCTTGCCCGCGGCGGGCGAGGAAATCGTTGCGGCGTTCGGGCCCGCGTTCGCGGCAGCGACCACGTAGATCAATTGCTGGTTGCCGGCGCTCCCCGGATCGGCGTCGCGTACGCCGGCATCGTAGGCCTGGTCGGTCGCATCATAGGTCGATGGCGGCGGATTCGCTCCCCATGAGTTGCTGCTGATCTTCGCGCCGTTGCTCCAGTTCGCCTCGATCAGGCCTTGTGCGCTGTTGCCACAAGCGCTCGTGTCGAAGCCGGGCACGAAGATCGCGGTCGATCCGACGCGACCGAATGGATTCACCCCGAGTCCGAGATGATGGCCGTCGCTGTCCTGATACGGCGAGCCATTGCGCTGATCGTAGTCGATGATGATACCGGCGTTGAGCGAGCCGTGACCGTCGATCGCGCCGACTTCCACGTCCGGCGTCGACGAGCAATTCCTGAAGTAGCTCACGCGCACGGGCTGATTGATGTCGCCCGCAACGTGCAGCTTCGCATCGGCGGTGGCCAGGACGGTCACGCCGGAGCCGCCTTCGTCGATCGTGCTGTCGGTGAGATCGACGACAGGATACGCGTTCGGATCGTGACTGAAACCGAGGTCGGTGAGGAACTGCACGTAGTCGATCGAAGCGGGGGTCGGGGTGAAATCGCCGGTCAGGATGATGTCCTGTTTTTCGTCCATCAGCTTGAACGTCGGTGTCACGCCGACGAAGGTCACGTCCGGGCGCTCGGCGATCGCGGCGATGTCGGCGACGTGCACGCGCAGCGAGAGGTTTTCGAAGGCCAGGATCGGAGCCCATGCGTAGTTCGGCTGGCCCGAGCCGAGTGGAGCCTGCTGTGCGGTCGGCAGTACACCTTTGCCTTGCACGAAGGCCTTGCTGACGTCGTTGCCGCCATGGCGATAGAGCTGTACGGTGATATCGACCTCGTCCATCGATGCGGCATTCGCGCCAAGGCGTTCCTGCAGGCGCGGATCGAGCTTGAGAAATCCGTAGTAGGGCGCAGCGTATTGCAGCCAGGGCGTGGTCGCGCGCAGATTCGCAAGTTGCGCCTGCGCAGCCTCATCGGCCCAGACGATGTAGCCATGGCTGGCGACGTACTGCACCGGCTTGACGCCACGGGCAACGAGCGCATCCAGCCATTCCTTCTTGAGCGGACCGACGAACTGCACGACTTGCAGCGAAGCGCCGGGCGCGACCTGCAGCGAGAACGGTGCAGGCGGCGCCAAGGCGCCGCGCTGCGTGTCGAATGGTTGTGCACTGAACTGCAGGGTGTCGGCTTCCGCATTCGCCGTCAGCACGTCGCCGTCCGCGTCTCGTACGGAAGGAGTCGGCACGCGATACAACGCGAAGCTGCCGTAGTCCTGCAGCAACTCGACGCCGGCCTGGCCGGCGCGCAGCGCGTCTTTCGCAGCGAGCAGCTTGCTGCCTGGCGGCGTGGCAGCGAGAGCGGGGGAGGGCGCGGCAAACCCGGCCGTTCCGCTCAGTACCGCAAGGATGGCCAGCGTGATCGGTTTGCGCATGAGGGGAATCCTGGTGAGTGCTCGCTGCCGAATCCGGACGGACTCGAGAGAGTTCCTGCGCCATCGCTTCGCCCTCGAGGGAGGTTCAGGCTGGGAGCGTGGCGCAGGAACTGTTCATGGCGGCAGGGCAGGACCTGCCGTGGATGGCCGGATCGTTACGCCGGAATCATCAGTCTTCGATGTTGACCGACTCGATCACGTGCATGTTCGGAAAATCGATGCTCGCAGTCGGAGTCGGATCGCTGAGGCCGCACGCCTGCGAACTCAGGAAGCTCGGATGCGTCTGCGCAGACGGCGTCGAGCCGATGTAGAACGCAGTACCGTCGCTGCTGCCATCGTCGGTCGACACCTCGACCACGAGGTCGCTCGCCGCGGTGTCGGCGACCGAAGCGGTGATCGGAACGTTCATCGAGGTCAGATTGGCGTTGTTCGGCGAGGCGACGGTGGCCTGTCCGATCTGGGTCAGCTGCGCGGTGTCGATCGTGTCGGCGGTGACGCTGTGCGGGATCGTGTACAGCGTGACGGTCACGTTCGGTGCACCGGTCGTCTGTTCGACTGAAACATCCACGCTCACGATGTTCGCCGGCGACGGCACCGAGTATTCACTGAACACATAGCGGCGCCAGTACTGGTTGTCGGCGGTGGTACCGGAGCCGCCGCACGCGGCCGAGTTCTGCGCGATCGGCGTCGCATCGGTGGTCTGCGCAATCGCGGTGGTGCCGCCGCCGCTGCCGCCGGCATCGAAGCCATCCTTGAAGATGGTTTCAGCCGCGGTGTTCGGTCCGACGACCAGACTCACCGGGATCGCGATGCGGCTGTGTGAACGATCGTTGCCGTACACGCACACGTTTGCGGTGTAGGTGCCTTCCGTCAGAGCCGTCGCATCGAACGTGACGTTGACCGTGGCGGGATGCGTCAGCTCGGGGTCGGGTGTGACCGTGCCGCTGCTGATGTCGTAGCTCAGCCACGGTGTATCCGCCGCCGTCGAGCAGATGATGCCCGATTTGGCGATCGCCATGCCGTCCACTTCGCTGGCCATGTCGCCGAGCAGAGTGGCGGTACCGGTCAGGGGATCGACCGTGTACATCGTCTTGGTCGACTCGTCCGCGCTGGCAAGATACAGCACGCCGGTCTCGGCATCGAAGTCCAGACCCTCGCCGAACACGGCGTCGAAGCCGAGTGAGCCGATCGTTTGTATCGCGCCGCTGGTCTTGTCGATCGCGACCAGGGTATCGGCATCGGAGTCGATGCCGTACATGAGCCCATTGCGATCGAACGTGATGTCGCGGATCGCGCCGGCGAGCGGCCCGACCAGGGTCGTGGCTGCGGTCGCGAGATCGATCGTGTACAGATTTCCCGCGCGCACGCCGGGATGGAAATCGATGACGGCGAGATAGGTCGTTCCGGTCGTCGGATCCCAGCGCATGCCGCCCGGAACGACGTAACAGCAAGTGACGAGGCCGGTATTGCCGACAAGGGTCGCACTGCCGTCGAGCGTGCTGATCGTGTAGAGATCGCCCTGGAAGTAGTCGACGCCGTATTGCTTGCTGAAATCGTTGTCGACGAAGGTGATCCCCATCAAGGTGACGCTGTTCGGCAGGATCATGTTGGAGACAGCGGGGTTGGCGGCGTCGAACATCACGTAGTCGGCGCCGTTCGCGGTAACTTGCGTCGCATAGACCGGTACCGCCGCTGTACCGGACGGCATCAACGGCTTTGATTTCGACGACTTGCGCAGATAGTCGGGAGAGAAACTGATCCCGTCCCACCGGCCGTGGAAAGGAACCGTGCTGCGCGCGGTCTTCGGAAAGTGCGCATTCGCCGCTGGCGGCGTCAGGCTCCAGTCGAGATCGCGATTGCCGATATTGTCGATCAGCAGAGGCGCGCTGACCGTGCTGCCGGCATCCACGGTCGGCGTGAAACCGGTTGTCGCGTCCGGCGTGGTGACCATCGTCGGCGTGCCCACATCCAGCGTCGCCACCGCGGTCGCGGTGTAGCTGATCGGATTGACCGGCGTCCAGGCGATCGCGAGGCCGTCATGCAGGCTCGCGCTGTTGTACGAGTACTGGTTGGCGAGCCCTGCGTTCGACTGCAGGCCAACGGTCGCAGACACGCCGTTGTCGTAGTTCGCGCCGGCACCGCCGAAGCTCGACGTCTGGTATTCGAACGCGATCGTGCCGTCGGCTTCGTTGAAGATCACCTCGAACGTCGCACCGACCTGGCCGGCCGGATTGCCGCCGTCGCCGTAGACGAACTTGTTCTTGTATTCGACGATGAACTGACGGGTCGGCGAGGTTCCGACCGTGCCGTAGTAGACCGTGCCGTTCGGCAGCATGTCGTCCCAGTAGGGCAGTACGGCTGGCTTGGCGAGATTGGCGGTCGGCAGCGCGGCATTGTTGTACGGCGACGACGAGCAGGTGGCGAGACCGAAGCGCAATTCGCCGTTGTTGCCGATGCACAGATTGGTCGAGGCGCTGCCGTAGAACGGAAACGCGAACGGCAAGGTGATCGCCTGCGCACCATCGTCACCGAGACTGAGTCCGGTGCCGGTCGCGCTGATGTCGACGAAGTTGTAGGTGGCCGCAGCGTTCGACGTGTAGCCGCCAAGTACATCGGTCGCGGTCCAGCTCGAGGTGAATGTCCCGGTGTCGCTGCTCGGGTTCGTGCTGGCGACGATCGTGCGGTTGTACTGGTAGCTGGCGCCGGGCGCGATCGGCACATTGCTGTTGGTCAGCAGCAGGCCGACGTGGTCGTCGCTGAGCGATTGATAGCTCAGCGTCGTTGCCGAATGATTCGTCACCGTGTAGCAGATATTGACCGAGTCGCCGATGTCGACGGGCAGGTCGGTCGAGGTGCCGCACAGGCTCGGGTTGCCGGCGTCGGCCAGGGCGAGGGTGACGGCGAGGCACAGGCCATTCGCCGCGCAATTGCCGTCGACCTGACCCGGATGTTTCGCTGGAGCCGTGCTGATCGTGAAGGAATGACTGGTGCTGCTCTTGTTGAGACTCGTATGCGGCAGCGGTTGCGAGCTGGCCGTGCCACTGAGCAAGGTCAATGCAGCGGTCGCGATGGCGTGGCCAAGAAAAGCGGAAGCTCTCATTCTCTACCCCTGACAGACGTGCCGGCTGCGGCGCGGTCCCAACCGCAGCAAACGGGCGATGGCATACCGGCGATCCAGGCCGGGATGAGGCGAAGCCCGCACCAGGGCGGACGGCTCAGGGTCCGACAACGCCGACCGAACCGCTTGTAATGGCGTTGAGTGCGGCTTGTTCCGGGCTTGTAGAAGCTGTTAACGGCACGGAATTTTCGCGACGACGCCGCAACGGTTTCACACGGCGCCTCGCCGCTGCGCGGTCAGTGCGGTGCAGGGGGTGACGAACCCGGCTCCGGCAGGCGGCGTTCGCCGGCGAGCCGGCGTGCTCGCTCGAACGCGGTCCGGGCGGCGTCGGCCTTGCCGAGCGCCTGATAGACGGTCGCCTGGATCCAGGCGACACGCATGTCCTTCTCGATCCATTGCGCGAGCCGACCGGCAATTGCGCTGGCGCGGTCGACCTGGCCGGCATCGAGCAGGGCGGCGGTGTACGGTTCGCCGACGACCACCATGTCTTCCGGGATTGCGAGACGTTCGGCTTTCGCCATCGCATCGGCGTACAACTGGATTGCGGCCGCGCTGCGGTTCTCGAGTCGGGCCTGATCGGCGTCGGCGAGCGCCACGTACAACGACCGCCGATCGTCCTTGCCGGCCCAGGTGCGAAAGCGCGCGATCTCGTCCGCCGCCGCCGCGACCTGACCGCCGCGTTGCAAGGCACGGATGAGGGTCGACCAGGTTCCCGCATAGTCCTGCCAGTTGGTAGTCTCCAGCTCCGGCGTCAGTGCGCTCTTCGCCAGTGCGGCGCTGTTCGTGTAGTCGCCGCGCGCGAGCGCGAGATCCGCCGCGAAGCCTTCGTTCTCGATGCGCACGATCGCATCCTTTTCGGCATCGCTGTCCTGACGTATTCGCGCGATCAGTTCGTCGGCATCGTGCAGGCGACCGTTCGATGCCAGCACGACCGCGCGACTCAAGGTCAGCCACCAGCCTTCGCGCGGATTGTGGCTGTGTGCCGCAACCGGCCAGAAACGATCGGTGGTCGCGAGCGCGTCGGCATGTTCGAGCAGCATCGACTGCGCATCGGCGAGCGAGCGCAACGCGGAGTTCAGCGCTTCCGGCGTGGACAGGCTTTCGAAGCGCGTTGCCGCGTCCTGGAAGATCGGAATCGCGCTCGCCGGCAGGCCGCGATCCATCGCGACCGCCCCGAGATTGAGGTCGACGCGCGCTACGCCGAACGCGTCGTTGCTCATTTCATGCAGCGTGCGCGCGCGGCCGAAGTACGTCGCCGCTTCGTCGAGACGCTGCGCCTGGCCGGCAACGACACCACGCCCGGTGTACGCAGTCGCCAGCGCACTCGGATCGTTCTGCAGCGCGAGCAGCCGGATCGCTTCGAGGAACGCCTTGTCCGCTTCTTCGTTGCGATCGAGACGAACATCGGCGGTGCCGAGGCGATTGAATACGCGTGCGCGCATAGCCGGATACTTGTCCGCGGGCAGGCGATCGAGCAGCGCCTCGGCCTGCGCGCGGCTCGACTCGTACTCGCCTGCGAAAAATGCGATCGCGGACGAACTGAGCGCAACCTCGGGACTGTTCCGCGCCGCCGCCGGAGCGTTCCTGATCAGCTCGGCGCCGACCTGCAACTGGCCGGCAAGCACTGCTGCGTTCACGCGTTGTGCGAGTTCGCTGGGGGTCGGCGAATCGGAATCCGTGGGTGGCACGTGTCCAAGTTTGGCCAGCAGATCATCGGCGACGGTGCGACCTGCCGCCAGCACGTCCTTCGCCTGCGCTTCGGCAATCAGGTGGCGACCGTCGCCGTGCGCTTCGAGGCGCACGTTCCACAAGCCATTGACCAGCGCCACACGCGGCTGGATCAGCAAGGTCGATTTCGCGTTCAACGCCGCGTCTTCCTGCAACACTCCGGTCGGATCGATGCGATGCGCATTCACGAGACCTACCACGGTTTCGCTCGGCGTCGTCGTCAGGTCACCCTTGCGCAAGCGGTTGGCGACGAGATCCATGAAACCGAAGCGTAACCAGCTCCATTCGCTGTCGGCATCGACCTGGGTAGGCAGCACCATTGCGGCCACGTGCGGGCCGGGCGCACCGTCGGCCTTCGGTTGGTCGAATCGATGCGCGTTCCATAGCAGCGCGAGCGCCACCAGCGACAGCAGCACGACCGTGAGCAGCAGCTTCCAGCGCCCGCGCAACGCGTTCGCGTGCGGCGCAGTCATCACCGTTTGCTCCGGCGTGTCGATCGCCTGTCGTCCGCCTTCAGGCGCAGTGGCGGGCGACGAAGACTCCTGCCGAGCGTTCGTGGTCGTCGCCGGCGCTTCTTCGATCGTTGGCTCGACGATCCAGCGATAGCCGAGGCGCGGCAGGGTCCGGATACTGTTCTGATCGTTGCCGGAATCACCCAGCAGGCGACGCAGGCGCATGATCGCGTGACTGAGCGAGACCTCGCTGATGTCTACGCGTCCCCAAACGGCCGAAGTGAGTTCATCTCGGCCGACCGTGCGGTGGCGTTGCTGGATGAGGTAGATCAGGCAGTCCAGCGTGCTGACTGGCAGCGTCACGAGATCCCCGTTGAGGTGCAACTCGCGGGCCTGCGTGTCCAGTTTGAAGTTGCGGAACCGATAAACGTTTGCAGTCATGCCGTAGCTTAGCCGCGCGCTCATCCGAGCGCCAAAAAGTTGCTTCAAAATGTCGGTTTCGCCGCGGAATGCGGCGGGATCTCGGAGTGAGCGAGTAGGGCTATCGAAGCAAGTCATTGATAGTACATGAAATGAATTCGCGACCTCGCAATGGGGCGCGTGCGCTCCGTCGCCATAGAACTCTCGCTCGTCGACGCCCGCCTTCGCGTTACGCGATGACAATGTCGATGGTCACGATGATGACGTCGAGGCCTTGTGAGGCGCGCTGACGAAGCAGTGCTTCGTCGCGTCACGCGAAGCCAAGTCGCCGGGAATCCACGGTTCGCGCCACCGAAAAGATATGGCAGGCTACGTCCGACGTCCCCCGGTTTTGAGTAGCACCGCGATCTGGAGTCTGAGGAGCTGGAGACGGAGAACGGTCGGCTGAAGAAGCGCCTGGCCGAGCAGGCCGTTGCGGTTTGGGTTCCGCGAAACAATCCATCGAACTATCACGGCGCTGGCGAGCATCGAGATCCGCGCGGACTTTAATCCTTGGCCAAACAGTTGGCTCTACTCTTGCCGGGTCGAACGAGCGTTACCCAACCCAAGGCTTCCTCGCCATTGCGCTGCGCCCGCTTGCCGCCATGTCGGAGACGCGAGCCCTTGCGCGGCCGCCTGCCGCTGGAGCTCACGGTGCGCAACAGCGGAGGGCTCTTCCGTGACCAGTAGGGGGCAGCGGATGGGTTCGTCGATCCAGGGTTGTAGTGCGCTTCGCATCGCCAATTGAGCTCCCGGCGTGACATCGCCAATCATGCGATCGGGAGATACAGGAGGATATCGATCTCGGGCAAGGGCCAGCGCATAGCCGGGAGATTGGATCGGACGTCCATCCGGGGGAAACGAATGAAAGCGGTCAATGCCAAGCAATGGGTCCAATGCGTCCGCAACGTTGTTCGCGAGCAGCGAAAGTCGGGGCTGCGACGTCAGCGCAGTCAGCCGGGCGTGGCGCAGGCCATGGCGCTCCGCATCCCGAATGACATCCACCGGGATACCCCTCTCCGCGGCACGTGCGCGCGCGTCATTGGTAAGGCCGAAGCGGGCGCCCCGTTCGCGTGCGAGGCGCACCGTCGCGCCAAAACATGCGTGGGACAGCGCTCGCCCCAATCCGCGCACGAGTGCTTGCGCAGCGAGCGTCCCGTACGCCAGCCCGAGCAACGCCAACGCATCGGCGACACCGATCAGGCCGATACGCAACCGCATCGGCGGATCGTTCGCATCCGTTGAGAGGGACGAGGCATCATCCAGCACCTGCACGGCCATGTCTGCAGTGGCGACAACGGCTTGCATGTCCAGGCGTGCAAAAGCGGAAAAACGATCGCGCACGAACATCGGCACGTTGATGACTGCAACGAGCTCGTCGGCTGGCCAGTGCGCTGCCGGCGTTCCCGCCGTCGCGACGATACGCTCGTCAGGCAGAAGGCTCCAGGAGGAGAACGCTGCGGCGTATCGTCTGCGACGCTCGGCAACCTGCTGCAGATCGATGTCCGCGAGTGCGTTGGCGACGCGCGCCCAGGTCGCGTCGATCGTCGTGTCGTGCAACCGACCGCGCTCGCGCCAGCGGAACCATGCGTCCCACGCTTCCACGGCTGCGGTGTCGATGAAGGTCGAAGTGCCGTGCATGATGCTCGTGCGCCGCCGGAATGCGGCTCCAAGCGGAGTATCTCGCCATGCCGACGGAGCACGATTGCGGCAGATCAATTGAAAGCTTCAGGCACCTGTTACAGTCCGTTACACGACGTCACGGTCGAGTCGCATTCGTGTGCATGTCGCTTCCTATCCTGTTCATCACCGAACAGGCACAGGGTTTCGATCATGTACGCAGCCGCTTCGATCTCCACTCCCGCGCCACGAGAGCCAGCAGTCCCGGCACTTGAACGCCGCGATGACATCGGCATCGATCAGCTGCGTGCGCACGTGAATGTGACGCGCCGCAAGCTCGCGGCCGGGCAATACGTATATCGGGCCGGCCAACCGTTCAACGCATTGTTCCTCGTCAACGTCGGCTTCCTGAAGACTTGCGAGCTCACCGACGACGGTCGAGAGCAGGTGACCGGCTTTCGCATGCGCGGCGACCTGATCGGCGCGGAGTCGATCGGCATGGCGCGCTATGCCTGCGACGTGATTGCCCTGGAGGATTCGGAGGTATGGGAACTGCCGTACCCGCCCATGCTGACCGCCTGCCTGCAGGTCCCGGAATTGCAAGCGCGATTGACGGAAGCGATGGCCCGGGAGATCCGCCACGATCGCGTGTGGATGCTCGTAGTGGGTACGCTGGGTGCGGAGAGCCGGGTCGCCGCATTCCTGCTCGACCTCGCCGATCGCCACGCGAAGCTCGGCCTCAGCGCGCATCACTTCATCCTGCGCATGTGCAGGATCGACATGGCGAACTATCTTGCGCTCAAGCATGAAACCGTGAGTCGTGCGCTGTCGCGCCTCGATGAGCTCGGATTGGTCTCGGTGCAGCGACGCGAGGTGCGGATTCTGGATGCTGATGGACTCAAGCACCGTGCGGGTCAGGGGTCTGAAGCCGTGCACTGAAGTCGTGCCGCCGCGCACGCATCAGGCGCCGTCCAGAGCCAGCCTCACTGCAGCAGCAAAGTCCTCGCGGCTGTAGGGTTTGCGCAACAGCGGAAACCGCGCATCGTCGTCGAGCATCGCGTGCTCGTACCCTGAAGTCAGCAGCACCGGGAGGTGCGCATCGTGTCGCTGCGCTTCGTGGGCCAGATCGACGCCGTTCATGCCGCTGCCCAACACGACATCCGAAAACAGAAGGTCGATCCTCGAATGCAAACGCAGGATGCCAAGCGCTTCATCCGCATTCGCGGCCACGAGACTCGAGTAGCCGAGCGACTTCAGGAACGCGACTGCAATGCCGCGAACTTCCGGTTCATCCTCGACGACGAGGATGACTTCGCCACCGCCCGCCGCGGTCGAATATGCACGCACCGAAGCAGGCATTGCCGTCGGGTCCGCGGACGGCAGGTAGAGGGCGACCCGGGTGCCGTAACCGAGCTGACTGCCGATCTTCAGCGTTCCTCCCGACTGGCGAGCGAAGCCGTAGACCATGCTGAGGCCGAGGCCGCTGCCCTTGCCTGCGGCCTTCGTCGTGAAGAAGGGCTCGAGCGCGCGCGCGAGGACGTCGGGAGGCATGCCGAGGCCGGTGTCGGCCACGGCGATCCTCACGTAATGACCCGCTTTGAGGTCGGCGACCTCGCCATCCTGGGTCGTATCGACGTCGTAGACGCCAATGGAAAGTTCGCCACCGCGAGGCATCGCGTCGCGCGCATTCAGCGCGAGATTGACCAGGGCCGCATCGAGCTCGCCGGGATCCGCATAGACATTCGGCAGGCCTGGTGGACAGTCGATTGAAACGGTGACCGATTCGCCGAGCGTCCGCTTGAGCAGGGCCGACAATTCGTGCACCCATGATTGCGGCTCGATCGTCCGGGGAGTAAGGCGTTGGCGGCGCGCGAATGCAAGCAGCTTGCGAGTCAGCGCGGCACCATTGCGCACGGCGCGCAATGCGCTCTGGATGATCTGTTCGCGTTCTCCTGCGGCATTTTCGGTTTCGAGCAGCTGCAAGTTGCCGGAAATCACCGTGAGCAGGTTGTTGAAATCGTGTGCCACTCCGCCGGTCAGTTGACCGATCGCGTCAAGGCGCTGCGCATGCGCGAGCTGCTCCTCACTGCGGCTGCGCTGCAGCGCCGAACTCAGCAGGTTCGCCACGGACTGCAGGAAATGCAATTTGTCGCGGTCGAATGCTCGCGCGTCGGCCGCGAAGGCGACCAGCATTCCCACTGGTTCGTAGCGATCGAACAAGGCCATCAGCGCCACGTCGCGAAAGCCCGATTCCAGGACCAATGCGCGCAGCGCGCCTGCGCCGCTGCCATGGTCAAGCTCGGCGAGCGTGCGGGGGTCAGCAATATCCCTCAAAAGAGAATCGTCGGCGTTGAACAGCGGCACGAGCTGGTCGAGCAGGTGCGATGGCGTGCCGAGATTTGCGCGCACGCGCAAATCCCGTTGCTGGGCATTCGCAATCAGCACGGTAACGGTATCGACCGATAGTGCGTTCGCGACGATTTCGGCGATCTTCTGCAACAGCATTTCGTTGTCGCGCGATTCCAGCGCAAGCCGGCCTGCCTGACCGACAAGGGTGTCATAGCGCGCGCGAGCAAGCGCCTGCCGAGCCCGCTGCGTCTCGGAGATGTCGCGGATCGACGCCGCAAACAAAGGGGTATCGCCGGTTTGCACGGGACTGAGGCTGATCTCGACGGGAAATTCACGGCCGTCGCGGCGCATGCCGACGAGTTCGAACCCGGCGCCCATGGGGCGCAAACGCGGGTTCGCCATGAAGCGGGCGCGGTGGGCGCCGTGCCCGGCGCGCAGGGCTTGCGGCAACAGCACTTCGACAGGCCTTCCGCGCAAGCCTCCGTTGTCGTAGCCGAACAGGTTGTCGGCTTGAGCATTGGCAAGCACGATCTGCCCTTCGCTGTCCACCACGATGGTCGCGTCGGGAGCGGTTTCGAACAGCGCGCGAAAAAGGGCAGCGTCTTCGTCGCCCGAAATGCTCATACCGGCTCCGGTCGCGCCGCGAACAGGTAGCCTGCGCCACGCACCGACTTGATCAATTCGGGCCGCGCAGGGTCGGATTCGATCTTGCGGCGCAGGCGACCGACCTGCATGTCGACCGAGCGGTCAAACGGACCCGCATCGCGCCCATGCATGCGTTCGATGAGATCGTCGCGCGACAACACGCGGTTGGGGCGATCCACGAAGATCTGCAGCAGCTCGTATTCGCGAGTGGTCAGCGGAACGGTCTTGCCGTCTCCGGCGGTCAACCGCCGCGCGGCACGATCCAGCGTGAAGCCGGCGAAACGCAACCGTTCGCCCTGGGGGCTTTCTGGACTGATCGTGCGCTCACTGCTTCTGCGAAGAACACTGCGTACGCGTGCGAGCAATTCTCGCAGATCGAATGGCTTTGACACGTAGTCGTCGGCGCCAAGTTCCAGCCCGACTACGCGATCTATCGAGTCTTCGCGGCCGCTGACGATAATGACCGGCCCTCGCCAACTCGCGCGCAGGTAACGCGTCAAATCGAGGCCATCCTCACCGGGAAGGCTGAGATCGAGCAACACCAGATCAACTGTCTCTTCGGACAGCAGGCGGCGCATCGCAAATCCATCCGCAGCGCCGCTGACACGAAAGCCATGTTGCCCGAAATAGCGGCGCGCCAACTCGAAGATCTCGACATCGTCGTCGACGACGAGCAAATGGACCGCTGGAGCAGCCGTTGCGGACATGCCATCTGACTGGTGGAACGATAGTCAATCGTACCACCGCGAACACACCAGGTGCAGTTGGGCGTGGAGCACGCAGCGCTCCGCACCTCGCGCTAGTTCTGCGTGCGGCTCACAGTCGGAGCGAATGAATGACCTGGCTCGCATCCAGCGGGTCGGCCCGTCGCTTGAACCCCAGATAGTCGGCCAGCTCACGCATCTCCGTATTTCCGGCGGAATCGACCGAAAGCATTTCAAGCACACCGCGCTCGCGCGCCACGTCGATGAGGTGGCGCATCAGCAGCGTTCCCAGACCCTTGTGCTGCCATTCGTCTGCCACGGTTACCGCGCATTCGCACGACTTGCGGTCGGCTCCGAGGCTGAATCGACTGACGCCGATCAGGTGTTTGGCGCCGTCGCGAGCGAGGAGGGCAGCGAATGCAGTCTCGCGGCGGTAGTCGATGTCGGTGAGCTTGCGGATCAGGGTATCGCTTGGTACGCCGATCGTGCCGAGGAAGCGCAACCGCCTCGATCGCGCGGACAGGTGTTCGATGAACTCGCGCTCCAATACTGCGTCTTCCTTGTTGATCGGCCGGATCAGGACACGCGTGCCATCCAGGAGGATGTCGTGCCAATGTGACTCATCGTGATGGACGACTTTCGCCGCAGGCTTCGTGCCGGCCGTCCCGGCAGTGGCATTTGAAGGCGTTGTCGAGCGGTTGGAAGTTGTCATGACGCGACTCCAAGTGAGGGCGTCGTGACTATCTGCGATGCGCCAGTTTGAGGTGTTGATCTGGATCATCTGGCAGCGATTGGCTGATGACGAAGATCAACAGGCGCGATGGCTGCTTCTCATAGGTTGGGCGCACCGAAATCATGTGCAGGAGAACACCATGACCACCTTGCCCGGACAATCTGCACCGAATGTCGTCCCGACCGTACCTGCGGCGACCAGTGATGTCGCCATTGGCATGGTTCGCGCAGAACGGAGAATGCGCGCCGGCCGAGACCGCTGCGCCGTGCGCGTGGCAGTTCATTGAGGCCGTCGCTCGACAGGCGCCTATCCGCCTCGTCCATAGCGAGGCCCAACCGTCCGGCGGTCGATTGCAATCGTTCGGCGGCATCGTTCATGGCATGTCCTGGCTCGTGCGGCCCTGGTGCTGGCGCGCGCGACCAGCGGATAGCGCCGCTTTCCGATCCGCGCTCAGCGGTGCCGCCACGCTCGCGGCAGCATCCGCGCCAGGGTGTCGTCGCGGACCAGATAATGGTGGAGGAGGGCGGCGAGGGCATGCGCACCGACGAGTCCGTAGCCGATCGTACCGACGGTTTCGTGGATCTCCTCGGCCATTTCGGCGAGGCGATGGTCGGGGCTGACAAGTGCCGGCAATTGAAAGCCGCCCAACTGGACGGCGGTTCCGTCGGCGCTGACGAGCAACCACCCCAGCAGCGGCATCGCGATCATGAAGGCGTACAGCGTGACATGCATCGCCGTCGCGAGACCGGCCTGCACACGCGACGGAGCAGGCGTGATCGACGGCTTCGGACCGGAGCGCAGCGCGAGGCGCGCGAACACGAGAACGAACACGGCGAGGCCGATCAGCGCATGCGCCGACGCCAGCAGCGACTGTTGCGTGCTCCCATCGGCAAAGGTCTCCCGCAGTTCGGCAGTCGCATAGGCGCCAATGACGAGGGCGGCCATGATCCAATGCAGCACGATCGAAGCGGAGCTGTAGCGATGCGGGCTGTTCTTCCAGTTCACGGCAGGGCACTCCTTTTTCGCGGACACGCCGTCAGGATCGGGCGCCGACGACGCCTAGCTCGACCGAGGTGCGCGCATAGTTGATCGCAACGGGCTCTTTCGCCAGCGACTTCAACAGGTTTTCGGCGTCCTCTTCCGTCAGCAGGAACTCGACCAGCACGGGTTGGCTTCCGGACAACTCGCCGAAGTGACTTTCCCGCATCTGGCCGTGACGGCCGAATCCGGCGATCGCGCGAAACGCCGAGGCGCCGGGCATGCCGATGTTCTTC
>Ga0068855_100001651_pt1 | contig 27931 bp, 24 predicted proteins | sample KBSCornC52_FD_66592 | JGI IMG/M metagenome (GOLD analysis project Ga0068855, IMG submission 66592) | Corn rhizosphere microbial communities from Kellogg Biological Station, Michigan, USA - KBS Corn C5-2 | ecosystem: Host-associated > Plants > Roots > Rhizosphere > Soil ... | reverse complement strand
CTTCGGGAACGAGACCTCCGGGCTCTCGAACGAGGAGATGGGGCATTGCGGCCTCCAGGTCGCGATCCCCGCCGACCCCGCCTACTCGTCGCTGAACCTCGCCGCCGCCGTGCAGGTCGCCTGCTACGAGATCGCCACCGCCGCGGCGGGCTTCGCGGTCCCGGAGGTCCAGGACCGCGTGCCCGCCACGACCGAGGACACCGAGGCGCTCTTCGCGCACTGGGAAGCCGCGATGGTGGAGAGCGGCTATCTCGATCCGTCGAACCCCGGGCGCCTCATGGAGCGCCTGCGCCGGATGATCGCGCGCGCCGGTCTCGAGCGCTCCGAGGCGAAGGCGCTGCGCGGCATGCTCGCCGCGTTCGAGCGCCGGATGCGCCGCTAGTCGTTCGCGCGGACGGCGTGGGTACGCCGCGCGGGCACGATGGCGAGCGCGAGGAGCGCCATCGCGGCCGCGACCGCGGCGCCCACGCCGAAGGGAGAGCGCACGGACACGTCCTCCACGAGATGCCCGCCCAGCGCCATGCCGCACCCGAGGCCGCTCACGATCGACGTGGACGACCAGGTAAACGCTTCCGTCGCGTAGTGGGAGGGTGCCAGGCGGGAGACCAGCACCGACTGGGCCGCGATCGAGGGCGCGATCAGCGCGCCCGCGAGGAACGCCACGGCGGCGAAGAGCGCGGTGGGCCCCACGATCGTATGGAGGAAGAGCGGAAGCACCATGAGCGCGATGGCACCCGCGTACTGGCGCTCCACCGGCGCCTTGAAGTGGAGGCCGCCGTAGAGGGCGCCGCCCAGGGCGCTCCCCAAGGAGTTCGCGCCGAGGAGGAGGCCGCCCAGCGCGGGGTAGCCCAGCGACGTGGCGTATCCGGGATAGCCCACCTCGAGGAGCCCCACCGCGACCGCGAACCCGAAGGTCGTGGCGAAGAGCATCCAGAGCCGCGGCTCGGTGAGCGGTCCCAGGAGGTGCCGGCGCACGCCCGTCTCCGGCGTGAGGTAGCGCAGCCCCGGGGAGGCGATGAAGATCGCGAGCGCGGCGATCATCGCGACGATCGCGAGCCAGAAGGCCGTCGTGGCCCCCGCGGTGGCGAGGACGGCCGCGATCAACGCCGGGCCCGCGGTGAAGTTGATCTCGATCGTGACCGCATCCAGCGCGAAGGCGGTGCGCCGGTCCTCCTCGTTCTGGAAGCGGTGGCGCCAGAGGGTCCGCGTGAGCGTCGTGATCGGCGAGGCGAAGAGGCCCCCGCACACGGCGCAGGCCACGACGAGCGGGAAGGCCATGCCGAGCTTCGCCGAGGCGAGCACGCCCAGGAACGCGATCGGCTGGAGCGTGCCGGTGACCCAGAGGAGGCGCCGCGCGCCGTAGCGGTCGATGAGCCTTCCCTGCACGGGGGCCGCCACCGCGAGCGCGATGAAGTTCGCGCCCACCGCGGTCCCGGCGAGGGCGAAGCTCCCCAGCGACTCGCGCAGGAACATGAGCATCGAGAAGCCCACCATCCCCACCGGCATGCGCGTCACCAGGGCGACCGCGAGCATCCGGGCCACGTCCGGTTGCCGCACGAAGAGGACGTACCTGCGGAAGATGCTCTTCAAGGAAGGACGGGGCGGGACGGACCGGGAATAGTTGATAATTTTAGTCGGGAATGCGAGACTTCGTCCACCGGCCTGGCCGGTTTTCGTCGAGCGTCTCATGTTCAGCCGCATCCGCGAGGACATCCAGTGCGTCTTCGAGCGCGATCCCGCCGCCCGCTCGGTCTGGGAAGTGCTCACCTGCTATCCCGGCTTCCACGCGCTGCAGCTCCACCGCATCTCGCACGCCTTCTGGCGCTGGGGCTTCCGGTGGCTCGCGCGGTTCTCCTCGCACGTGACGCGCTTCCTCACCGGGATCGAGATCCACCCGGGCGCCATCATCGGCCGCCGCGTCTTCATCGACCACGGCATGGGGGTGGTGATCGGGGAGACGGCGCAGATCGGCGACGAGTGCACGCTCTATCACGGCGTCACGCTGGGCGGCGTCTCGTGGGACCAGGGCAAGCGCCATCCGACCCTCGGCCGCGGCGTGGTCGTGGGCGCCGGGGCCAAGATCCTGGGGCCGTTCGTCGTGGGCGACGGGGCGAAGGTGGGCTCCAATTCCGTGGTGGTGAAGCCGGTGCCGCCCGGCGCCACGGTGGTGGGCATCCCCGCCCGCGTGGTCGAGGGCTCGGCCAGCAAGGGCGATGCCGCCCGCATGGCGTTCGACGCCTACGCGGTGAGCGCGGACCTCGACGACCCGCTGAACCGCGTGATCATGGCTCTGGGCTCGCGCACCGACGACATCGACGGGCGGTTGGCCGAGATCCTGCGCCGGCTGGAGGGCCTGGAGCGCGGCGAGGAGGGCTCGGACGGGCAGCGCCGGGCCACGGCGGGCCGGGGGTGACCGATGGGGAACCATACTTGACTGAATTAGTCGGACATCCTATAGTTGACTAAATCGGTCGGCTTTTCCGACCCGTGCCTTTTCCCGTGCGCCCTACCGAAGGAACGCCATGAGACTCACCACCAAGGGCCGATTCGCGGTCACCGCGATGCTCGACCTCGCCCTCCACGGCGGCAAGGGACCCGTGACGCTCGCCGGCATCAGCGAGCGGCAGAAGATCTCGCTCTCCTACCTCGAGCAGCTCTTCGGGAAGCTCCGGCGGCGCGAGCTGGTGGAGAGCGTCCGCGGGCCCGGCGGCGGGTACAGGCTCGCGCGCGACGCTTCCGCGGTCTCGGTCGCGGAGATCATCTGCGCGGTCGAGGAGACCCTCGATTCCACGCAGTGCGGCGGGCGCGAGAACTGCCACGAGAACCAGCGCTGCATGACCCACGACCTGTGGGAGCAGCTGAACAGCACCGTGTACGGGTTCCTCTCCGGCGTGAAGCTCTCGCAGCTCGTGGAGAGCCAGCGCGCGAAGCCCGTCTCCGTCGTCCGCCCGCCCGCGGCGCGCGACAGCGCCCACATCCTTTCCGCGTGAGCCCATGAAACAGCTGAAAGCCCCGATCTACCTCGACTATTCCGCGACCACGCCGGTCGACCCGCGCGTCGCCGACAAGATGATCCCGTGGCTCGTGGAGCGCTTCGGGAATCCCGCCTCGAGGAGCCACGCCTACGGCTGGGACGCCGAGGAGGCGGTGGAGAACGCGCGCGCCGAGGTGGCGAAGCTCGTGGGCTGCGACCCGAAGGAGATCGTCTGGACCTCGGGCGCCACCGAATCGGACAACCTGGCGTTGAAGGGCGCGGCCCACTTCTACAAGACGAAGGGCAAGCACCTCGTCACCATGAAGACCGAGCACAAGGCGGTGCTGGATACCCTGCGCGAGCTCGAGCGCGAGGGCTTCGAGGTCACCTACCTCGATCCGGAGCCCAACGGCCTGGTCGACCTGGCGAAGCTCCAGGCGGCGCTCCGCCCGGAGACGATCGTGGTGTCGATCATGCTCGTGAACAACGAGATCGGCGTGATCCAGCCCGTGGCCGAGATCGGGGAGATCCTCCGCGCGAAGGGCATCATCTTCCACGTGGACGCCGCCCAGGCCACCGGCAAGGTCGCGATCGACCTCGCGCGGCTGAAGGTCGACCTCATGAGCTTCTCCGCGCACAAGACCTACGGGCCGAAGGGCATCGGAGCGCTCTACGTGCGCAGGAAGCCGCGCGTGCGGATCGAGGCGCAGATGCACGGCGGCGGGCACGAGCGCGGGCTTCGCTCCGGCACGCTCCCCACGCACCAGATCGTCGGCATGGGGGAAGCGTACCGCATCGCGCGCTTGGAGATGGCCACCGAGAACGAGCGCATCCGGATGCTGCGCGACAAGCTTCTGGCCGGCATCCGCGGCATGGAGGAGGTCTACGTGAACGGAGACCTCGAGCAGCGGGTCCCGCACAACCTGAACGTGAGCTTCAACTTCGTGGAGGGCGAGTCGCTCATCATGGGGATGAAGGAGCTCGCGGTGTCCTCCGGCTCGGCGTGCACGTCCGCAAGCCTCGAGCCCTCGTACGTGCTGCGCGCGCTCGGGCGCAACGACGAGCTCGCGCACAGCTCCATCCGCTTCACGCTCGGGCGCTTCACGACCCCGGAGGACATCGACTTCGCGGTGAAGCTCATCCGGGAGCGCATCGGGAAGCTCCGCGAGATGAGCCCGCTCTGGGAAATGTACAAGGACGGCGTGGACCTGAACTCCGTTCAGTGGGCCGCGCACTGACGCACCAGGAGGCAAAATGGCATACAGCGACAAGGTCATCGACCACTACGAGAATCCCCGCAACGTGGGCTCCTTCGCCAAGGGCGAGGAGGGCGTGGCGACCGGCATGGTCGGCGCGCCGGCGTGCGGCGACGTGATGAAGCTGCAGATCAAGGTGAACAGGGACGGCGTCATCGAGGACGCGAAGTTCAAGACCTACGGCTGCGGGAGCGCCATCGCGTCGTCCTCGCTCGTGACCGAATGGGTCAAGGGCAAGACCGTGGACGAGGCGGCCACCATCCGCAACACGCAGATCGCGGAGGAGCTGGCGCTCCCGCCCGTGAAGATCCACTGCTCGATCCTCGCCGAGGACGCGATCAAGGCGGCCGTGGCCGATTACCGCAAGAAATACGCGGGCGGCGAGGCCGCTCCGGAAAAGAAAGCCGCCGACTAGCCATGGCCGTCACCCTCACCGACCGCGCCGCCGAGCACGTGCGGCGCTACATCGAGAAGCGCGGCAAGGGCGTGGGCCTGCGCCTGGGCGTGAAGACCACCGGCTGCTCGGGGCTCGCGTACAAGCTCGAGTTCGCGGACGCCGTCCAGCCGGAGGACCAGGCGTTCGAGAGCCACGGGGTGCGCGTCCTCATCGACCCCAAGAGCCTCGCGTACCTCGACGGCACGGAGCTCGACTTCGTCCGCGAGGGCCTGAACGAGGGCTTCAAGTTCCACAACCCCAACGAGAAGGACCGCTGCGGCTGCGGCGAATCGTTCAACGTCTAGGCAATCTCCCTCGCCATCCGAAAGGGGCGGGAGACCGCCCCTTTTCTTCTCGATGACCCCCGATTTCGCGCACAACCACTTCGAGCTCCTCGGGCTTCCGGTCGCCTTCGCGGTCGACCCCGCCCGCCTGGAGTCGCGCTACCGGGAGCTGCAGGGGCGCGTGCACCCGGACCGCTTCGCGGCCGGAAGCGAGGCCGAGCGGCGTGTCGCGATGCAGTGGGCCACCCGCGCGAACGAGGCCTACAGGACGCTGCGCGATCCGCTCGCCCGCGCGCGCTACCTCCTCCAGCTGCGCGGCTTCGACACGGACGAGGAATCGAACACCTCGATGCCGCCGGACTTCCTGATGCAGCAGATGGAATGGCGCGAGGCCGCGGCGGACGCGACGCGCACGCACGACGTGGAGGCGTTGCGGCGCCTGGAGGCCGAGCTCACCCGCGAGCGCCGCGACATGCTCGAGCGCCTCGAGCGCGCCCTCGACGCTTCCCACTACGACGCGGGCTCCTCGCTCGTCCGGAAGCTCCGCTTCCTCGAGAAGCTCGAGCAGGAAATCGACGACGCGCTGAGCCCCTGAGCCATGGCCCTCCTGCAGATCTCGGAGCCGGGCGAATCGCCGGATCCGCACCAGCGCCGGCTCGCGGTCGGGATCGACCTGGGCACGACGCATTCGCTCGCCGCGACGGTGAGGAGCGGCACGGCGCAGGTGCTGCCGGACGAGGAGGGGAGGCCGCTCCTTCCCTCGATCGTGCGCTACCTGCCGGACGGCCGCGCCGTCGTGGGCTACGCGGCGCGCGAGGCGCAGGCGGACGACCCGGCCAACACGATCGTTTCCGTGAAGCGCTTCATGGGCCGCGGCGTCGCCGATGTCGCGAAATACGGGGCGCTTCCGTACCGTTTCGTGGACGCGCCCGGGATGGTCGCGATCGAGACGCAGGCGGGCGTGCGCTCTCCCGTGCAGGTGTCGGCGGAGATCCTGCGCGTCTTGCGCGATCGCGCCCAGCGCGCGCTGGACGGCGAGATCTTCGGCGCGGTGGTGACGGTGCCCGCCTACTTCGACGATTCCCAGCGGCAGGCGACCAAGGACGCCGCGCGCCTCGCGGGCCTGAACGTGCTGAGGCTCCTGAACGAGCCCACGGCGGCAGCGATCGCCTACGGCCTCGACCACGCGTCCGAGGGCAAATTCGCGATCTTCGATCTCGGGGGCGGCACGTTCGACATCTCGATCCTGCGCCTTACGCGCGGCGTCTTCGAGGTGCTCGCGACCAACGGCGACTCCGCGCTGGGCGGCGACGACTTCGACCAGGCGATCGCGGTCCACTGGCGCAAGGCCCACGGCCTCGCGGACGCGGGCGGGCGCGAGACGCGCCGGCTCCTCGCCGCGGCGCGCACCGTGAAGGAGCAGCTCTCGGACGCCGAAGAGGCGGACGTCCACGTGACGCTCTCCTACGGCCAGAAGCTGCACCTCCACCTGCGCCGCGAGGAGCTGGAGGCGCTCACCGCGGGCCTCGTGCAGCGCGCCCTCGGTCCCACGCGCAAGGCCCTGCGCGACGCGCGCCTCGATCCGAAGGACGTGGACGGCGTGGTGCTCGTGGGCGGTGCCACGCGCATGCCGCAGGTGCAGCGGGCGGTGGAGCATTTCTTCGGGAAGCCGCCGCTGAAGGACCTGGACCCGGACCAGGTCGTGGCCCTGGGCGCCGCGATCCAGGCCAACGTGCTCGCGGGCAACCGCGCGGCGGGCGATGACTGGCTCCTCCTCGACGTGATCCCGCTCTCCCTCGGCCTGGAGACGATGGGCGGCCTCGTGGAGCGCGTGATCCCGCGCAATTCGACGATCCCGGTCGCGCGGGCGCAGGAGTTCACGACGTTCAAGGACGGCCAGGCCGCGATGGCGATCCACGTGGTCCAGGGCGAGCGCGAGCTCGTGGGCGACTGCCGCTCGCTCGCGCGCTTCGAGCTGCGCGGCATCCCGCCCATGGTCGCCGGCGCCGCGCGCATCCAGGTGACGTTCCAGGTCGACGCGGACGGGCTCCTCTCGGTCTCGGCGCGGGAGAAGACGAGCGGCACCGAGGCCTCCATCGTCGTGAAGCCGTCGTACGGGCTCTCGGACGACGACGTGGCGCGCATGCTGCAGGAGAGCTTCTCCCACGCGGGCGTGGACCGCGACGCGCGGGCCCTGGCCGAGCAGCGCGTGGAGGCGGCCTCGATCCTCGGGGCCGTGCGCGCGGCGCTCGGGAAGGACGGCGACCTCCTCGCGAAGGAGGAGCGCACGCGCCTGGAGGCGAGCATGGCCAGCGTCGAGGCGGCGAGCGCCGGCACGGACCACCGCGCCGTGAAGTCCGCGGTCGAGGCGTTGAACCGCGCGAGCGAGGCCTTCGCCGGGCGGCGCATGGACCGGGCCATCTCGGCCGCGCTCGCGGGCCGGAAGGTGGACGAGGTGGGCAAGTGACGAAGGTCACCGTCCTTCCGCACGACACGCTCTGCCCCGAGGGCGCGGAGATCGAGGCGACCCCCGGGACGTCCATCTGCGATACGCTCCTCGGCCACGGGATCGAGATCGAGCACGCCTGCGAGAAGAGCTGCGCCTGCACCACCTGCCACGTGATCGTCCGGAAAGGCTACGATGCGCTCGAGCCGCCGACGGAGAAGGAGGACGACCTCCTCGACAAGGCGTGGGGGCTGGAGCTCACGTCGCGCCTTTCGTGCCAGGCGCGCGTGGGCGACGAGCCGCTCACCGTGGAGATCCCCCGGTACACGATCAACCAGGTCTCGGAGAGCCGCTGATGAAGTGGATCGACACGCGCGAGATCGCGATCGCGCTCGCGGACGCCCACCCGGAAGTCGACCCGGAGCGGGTGAACTTCGTCGACCTGCACCGCTGGGTGCTGGCGCTCGAGGGCTTCGACGACGACCCGAAGCGCTCGGGCGAGAAGATCCTCGAGGCGATCCAGGGCGCCTGGATCGAGGAGGCCGGCTGAGCGCCGAGCCCATCCGCGTCGATTTCGGGCGCCTTCGCTACTTCATCGCGCTCGCCTTCGAGTGCGTGGGCATGCCGTCCGCGGACGCGCAGGCCGTGGCGACGCTCATGGCGGAGGCGGACCTCCAGGGCTCGGACGGCCACGGCGTGATCCGCCTTCCGCAATACCTCAAGCGCATCCGCTCCGGCGGCGTGAACCTGCACCCGGACATCCGCGTCGTGAAGGAGCGCGCGGCCATGGCGCTCGTGAACGGCGACAACGGCATGGGCCACCTCGTCATGAAGCGCGCCGCCGAGATCGCGATCGCCAAGGCGCGCACCGCGGGCGTGGCGTGGGTGGGGGCGCAGTGGAGCAACCATGCGGGCCCCGCGTCGCTCTATGCGCGGATGATGCTGCCGCACGACATGCTGGGGCTGTACTTCGCGGTGGGAAACGCGAACCACCTCCCGCCGTGGGGCGGTCTCGAGATGCTCCTCTCCACCAATCCCATCGCCGCCGCGATTCCCGCGGGCGAGGAGCCGCCGATCGTCCTCGACATGGCGACCACGGTGGCCGCCTACGGGAAGGTGAAGGCGAAGGCGGCGCGCGGCGAGGCGATGCCGGAAGGCTGGATGATCGACCGCGAGGGAAAGCCCCTCACCGATCCGCGCCGCGCGAACGAGGGGTTCCTCCTGCCGATCGGCGGGTACAAGGGCTACGGGCTCGCCCTCGTCGTGGGCCTCCTCGCCGGGACGCTCAACGGCGCGGCGATGGGCCGGGACGTGGTCGACTTCAACCAGGACGCGGAGAGCGCGACCAACACCGGGCAGGCCATCGTCGCGATCGACCCTTCCGCCTTCGGCGAGGTCGCCGAGTTCAAGGCGGCGGTCGACAAGCTCGTCCGCGACCTGCGGGGCTCGGAGCGGCTGCCCGGCGTCGAGCGGATCTTCATGCCGGGCGAGCAGAGCCACGAGCGGATCGCCCGCCAGAGGACGGACGGGATCGCCATCGCGCCCCAGCTCGTGCAAACTCTCGACCGGCTCGCGCAGCAGCTCGAGATCCCGCCCCTGCGCACGAACTAGGAGGTTCGACCATGCGTTTCCCGCAGCGCGCCGTGCTCGCCGCGATCGCGGCGGTCCTTTCGCTGGGGGCGCTCGCCCAGCAGCCCTATCCCTCGAAGCCCATCCGCATGATCGTGCCGCTCGCCGCGGCGAGCGCCGTCGACAACGCCGCGCGGCTGGTCGCCGAGCACATGTCCAGGACCCTGGGGCAGTCGGTCGTGATCGAGAACCAGCCGGGCGCCTCGGGGCAGATCGGAGCGGACCGGGTGGCCAAGGCGGCGCCGGACGGCTACACGATCGGCGGCTTCAACGACAGCATCATGACGATGCTCCCCAACATGTACGCGAAGCTGCCGTGGGACATCCTGCGCGACTTCGAGCCCGTGTCGCTCGTGGCGACCGTCGAATGGGGGCTCGTCGCGAACAACGCGGCGCCCTACAGGAGCGCCGCGGACCTCATCGCGGACGCGAAGGCGCGCCCGGGCAAGATCGATTTCGGTTCGGGCGGCGTGGGGAGCCCGCAGCACATCGCGATGGCGCTCTTCGCGTCGAGCGCCGGCATCCAGCTCACGCACGTGCCGTACAAGGGCGCCTCGCAGGCCGCGCTCGGCGCCGCCGCGGGCGAGGTGCCGGTGGCCTTCCAGGGACTCGCGACGGTGGCGGGGCTCGTGCGCGGCGGGAAGCTGCGCCTCATCGGCGTCGCCACCCCCGCGCGGCACCCGCAATTCCCGGACGCGCCCACGGTGGCCGAGTCGGGGCTTCCGGGATTCCAGTTCAATTCCTGGTTCGCGATCATGGCGCCCGCCGGGACGCCCAAGGACGCGGTCGCAAAGCTCAACCGCGCGATCCTGGAAGCGCTGGCGGACCCGCAGGTTCGCTCGAAGCTGAACGAGCAGGGCCTCACGCCGCGCGGAAGCTCGCCCCAGGAGCTGGGGACCGCCACGCGCGACCAGCTCGCGCGCTACGGGCGGCTTATCAAGGAAGCGGGCATCAAGGCGGAGTAGGCCCTGCGCCGCGCGCTCGCCTGGCTCGCCGCCGCGCTCTGCGGCACTTTCGCGTGACAGTGAAGGGCTTGCGGCACTCGTAGCGACTTGTAGACGCCGATGCGGGTGGACTTGCCCTTGAGCGGGCCAGAGCGATCCATGACGCCGCAGCGGTAGCGCCAAATAACAAGGGCCGCCCGAAGGCGGCCCTTGCCTTTGACCGAAGCTGCGGGGGCTTGGAATCGCCTTTCCGCAGCCTGCTGCCGTCCTGTCAGGGGCGGCAGACTCGAAGCCCGGTTTCCCGGGGACGGACTGCATTATGGGGGCGGTTTACGGCTTACACAAGCCGCCCAATCCTAGGGCGTGAATCACCGCCCAACGTATTGCCTCTAGCTCTTTGTCAGACACCCGCAAGGTCACGTAGTTGCGCCTGCCATTCACCTTGCCGTCCCAATGGGCGCTCAGCCGCTCAAAGCCCACCGTCATCACCATGTCGCACTTCACCCAGGCTGGGGCGCCCGAGGGATTCGGGGCCGGGTCCGTGTCTAGCTTTACGTGGTACTTCTCGACTGTATGGGGCGGGGTGGTGCTTATTGGGACGACCGTACAGAGAAACGGACGATTCAGGAATTTGGGGGACAGGACCACGACCCAGCGAACCTTGTCCATCTCGCGACCTACGCAGCCCGAATAGTCGCAGCGAAGGACCTCCCCTTGCTTTGGGTGGTACGGAAGGGGTTTGGGCCACATGGCCCGCAATATTAACGGAGGTTGTTACGTGACCCGAAATTGCCTTGGGTACGGCAACGATAACATCGCCAAAAAAACGGGGCAGATTTGAATCTGCCCCACAAGGCGCACGAGCCCATAAGAGCAAGGGCGGTGCCAACTCCGGGGATTCTCGTGAAATCAAGGAGTTGCGAGAGGACGCTCGCGGACGGATCCACTGGGAAGGCGCAGCCTGTCTCCACCCGGCGACGACCCGCCGGGGAGACAGTTGCAAGCGATTGAAATTACGGCTGAAACCCGCGTCGTTGTAGAGCGACAGCTACGGCGCGTGGCGTCACGGCTACAGCATCACTTCATGCTGCTCTTGAAGATGGCCGCCTCGATCCCGTGGCGCTGCAGGAGCTTGTAGAACTCGGTGCGGTTGCGGCGCGCGAGCTTCGCGGCCTGGGTGACGCTCCCCTTCGTGAGCTTGAGGATCCTCGTGAGGTAGTCGCGCTCGAAGCGCTTGCGCGCGTCCTCGAACGACGTCATCTCGTGCATCTCGACCTGGATCGCCTGCTCGACGAAGGTCTGCGGGATGATGGGCGTGGGGCAGAGTGCGATCGACTGCTCGACCACGTTGTAGAGCTGCCGCACGTTCCCCGGCCATTTCGCCTTCACCAGGAGCTCGAGCGCTTCGGGCGAGAACGCGGCCTTCTCGCGCCCGTAGCGGGGCGCCAGCTTCGAGAGGAAGGAGTCCGCGAGGAGCGGGATGTCCTCCGGGCGTTCGTCCAGCGACGGGAGCTTCAGCGACACGACGTTCAGGCGGTAGTAGAGGTCCTCGCGGAAGGCGCCCGCTTCCTTCTCGCGCGCGAGGTCGCGGTGCGTGGCCGAGATGATGCGCACGTCGAAGGGGATCGAGCGGGTCGCCCCGATCGGCCGCACCTCGCGCGTCTCGATCACGCGCAGGAGCTTCACCTGCAGCGGCAGCGGCATGTCGCCGATCTCGTCTAAGAAGAGCGTGCCCTTGTCCGCCGCGACGAAGAGGCCGCGCTGGTCCGCGATGGCGCCGGTGAAGGAGCCCTTCGTATGGCCGAAGAGCTCGCTCTCGAGGAGCGTCTCCGGGATCGCGCCGCAGTTGATCGCGATGAACGGCTCGTTCGCGCGCGGGCTCGCGCGGTGGATCGCGCGGGCGAGGAGCTCCTTGCCGCTCCCGCTCTCGCCCTGGATGAGGACGCTCGCGTCGCCCGCCGCGACGCGCTGCGCCTTCGCGAGGAGGTCTTCCATGAGGGAGGAGCGCGTGACGATGTCCTCGCGCCACACCTGGCCCACGCCCGCCTGCATCGCGCTCGATCCCCCGTGGAGCGTCAACGCGCGCTCGACCTGGCCCAGGAGCTCCTCCGGGTCGTAGGGCTTGGTGAGGTAGCCGAAGACGCCCTTCTTCACAGCGCCCACCGCGTCCGGGATGCTCCCGTGCGCCGTGAGGATGATCACGGGAAGGCCGGGAAACGACGCCTGGATCTCCTGGAAGAGCGCCATGCCGTCCATGCCCTCCATGCGCAGGTCCGAGAGAACGAGGTCGGGACGGGACGCCGCGATCGAGGCCAGGGCACGCCGGCCGCCGTCGACCGCGGTCACCGCATATCCATTGGCCTTGAGGCGGATCGCGAGCAGCCGGAGGAGGTCCGGGTCGTCGTCCACGAGCAACAGCGATGCTTTTCCTTGATTCGACATGGGAGCCTTTGGTTATCGGTTGGAGAGGCTCTTCTCGAGGTCCGAGAGGGCATCGAGCTTCTGCTGCAGCTGCGCTGCGCGCTCCTGCAGCGCGTCCGCCCGCTGTTTCTCCGCGTCCCGCGCATGGCGCTCCTCGCGCAGGTGCGTCGCGGCCGCCGCGGCGCTCTCCCGGAGCCGACGGCGTTCCAGCGCCATCGCTTGCAAGAAGCTTGCCATGCCGCGCACCTCCGTGGGCGCCGAGGCCCTCGCGGCGACGGGCTCGACCAGGGCCAATACCTCCGCCTCGTCGGCCCGGGGCACGAGAGACAGGGCGATCGCCGCCTTGACCCTCGCGACGTCGCCGGGTTCCCGGGCCGCCGCCTCGCGCTGGCGCGCGGCCTCCGCGGCGAGGCGCGATTCGCCGAGCCCCCGGAGCGAGGCCACGTATTGCGCGAGCTCCGAGCCCTGGGCCGCCGCGGGATGGGGCTCGTCCGGCCTCGGCGCGAGGCGGTCGACCACCGAGCAGGCGGCGAGCGCCAGCGCGAGGAGCACCATGGCGACGATCCTCACGCCGCGGCCTCCGCCGTCTCCGACTTCCGGCGCGGGATGCGGATGCGCAGGTGCGCACCGGGGCCGTCCAGCACCTCGATCGCGCCGCGGTGGAGCGCCACGTATTCCTTCACGATCGAGAGTCCCAGGCCGCTTCCCTTCACCGCCGCGTCCGGCGCGTCGATGCCGCGCCAGAAGGCGTCGAAGATCTTGTCGCGGTCGCCGGGCGGGATGCCGGGGCCTTCGTCCATCACCTCGAAGACCGCGTCGCCCTGTTGCTTGTAGAGCTTGATCGAGACCAGCCCCAGCTCCGGGGAATACTTCACCGCGTTGGAGAGGAGGTTGTCGAGGACGACCCGGATCTTCTCCTCGTCGCAGTACGCGGCCACGTTCTCGCAGTTCAACTCGATGCGGATGCCCTTCGCCACGATCGCGAGCTTGCGGTCGTTCACCACCCGCCGCACCACCTCGCGCAGCGGCACGATCTTCGCGTCGAGGTAGGACGCCTGCGCATGCACCGCGCTGTAGTTGAGGAGGCCCTCGATCAGCTTCCGGAGCTGGATCGAGTTCTCCTGGAGGATCCGCGCGATCTCGCGCTGCTCCGCGTTGAGGTTCCCCACCACGCCCGAGGAGAGGAGGTCCGAGCCCTCGCGCAGCGCCGTGAGCGGGGTCTTGAGCTCGTGCGAGATGTGCTGCAGGAACCGGGTCTTCTGCGCCTCGAGCGCCACCAGCCGCTCGCGGAGCCAATCGAGCTGCTCGCCCAGCCGGACCATGTCGCCCGGACCCTCGACGCGGATCGGCTTCGCGAAGTTGCCCTCGCCCAGCGCGCGGATGCTCGAGCTCACCTGGGTGATGGGCCGCGAGATGAGGAAGGTGAAGGAGCCGATCAACGCCACCGCCGTGGGGATCAGCGCGATCGCGAGCCAGAAGACGCTGTTCCGGGACTGCTCGGCTTGCGTGCGCAGCTCCGTGATGCCCTGGTCGATCACGTGGTCGCCCAGCTGGACCAGGGCCTGCGCCCGCTCGATCAGCAGGTTGAACGCGCGCGGGAGCTGCTGCGAGAGCGCCGGCACCGGGCCCAGCCGCGTGACGAGGTCGTTGATCGTGGCCTCGTCGCTGCGGATGTCGTTCAGGGCCGCGCGCTGCTCGTCCGAGAGGGCCATGGCGTCCAGCCCCTTCACCATCTCGAGGTAGCGCTGGCGGTTCGCCCGGAAGGCCTCGAGGTAGGTCGCCTCGCCCGCGACCGCGTACTGGCGCGCGGAGCGTTCCAGCGCCGTGAGGGTCGAAAGGAGGGCGCGGCTCGACTGGGTGACCCGCACCGCCGAGTGGACCGCCTGCTCCGAGAGATCGGCCAGCCGCTCGAAGGCGATGGCGTTCGAGAAGAGGGCGAAAAGGAGCGGGGCCGCGACGATCGAGAACCCGATCAGCAGCAGTGCGAGGAACGAGCGCGGATAGGTCAACCGCATCAGCGTTCCATTATCGGTGATAAAATTCCGGCGAATCAATTGCTTGAGGCCTCCAATGTACGTATCCGAGCTCACCCGGTTCCTGCGCGACTTCGTGGGGAAGAATCCCCAGGTGGTCGAGCAGCAGAAGAAGAACAGGCTCACATGGTGGGATCGTCCCCAGGACCTGGACACCGTGTCCGAGCGGCAGAAGGCCGAAGTGCCGCAGCCGGCCTATGTCTACTTCCCGCTTCCGCGCCGTGGGAAGGATGATGACCCCGATTCGGGGAACAAGTTGAGCACGCCGTCCAGGCCCACGTAGTCGAGCGCGTAGTCCGCCTTTTCCCGCACCACGGGCTTCGCGCGGTAGGCGACGCTCGTGCCCGCCTCCGCGAGCATGGCGAGGTCATTCGCTCCGTCGCCCATCGCGATCACCCGCTCGCGGCCGATTCCCAGCTCGCGTTTCAACCGCGCCACGTGGGCCGCCTTTCCCGCGGCGTCCACGAGCGGCCCCGTGACCCGGCCCGCGAGCCGGCCGCCTTCGACCACGAGCTCGTTCGAGTACGCGTAGTCGATCGAGAGGCGGTCGCGCACGCGGTCGGTGAAGAACGTGAAGCCTCCCGAGACGAGCAGCACCTTGAGCCCCGCGCGCCGCGTGGCGGCGAGCAGGCGCTCCGCGCCGGGGTTGAGCTTCAGGCGCTCGGCGTACACCCGCCCGAGGCACGCTTCGTCCAGGCCTTCCAGCGCCGCCACGCGCCGGCGCAGGCTCTCCGGCCAGTCGATCTCGCCGCGCATCGCCGCGGCGGTCACGGCGGCGACCTCGGCCTTGCGTCCCGCGTAGTCCGCGATCTCGTCGATGCACTCGATCGAGATCAGCGTCGAGTCCATGTCCATCGCGAGGAGCGCGAAATCGGCGAGCGTGCGGCCCTCCTCGACGAAGCCCCAGTCGAGCTTCGCCTTCGCGCAATGCGCGGCCACTTCCGGGCGCGACGCCGGATCGGCGCGCGTCACGCGGAAGGCCTCGTCCGCGATCTTCTCGATCGCCTCGCCGCGCGCGATGCGCGCCAGCGCCTTGAGGTCGGGAGTGGCGACGTCTTCGCCCTGGATCACGAGATTCATTTGTCCGCTGCGCCATTCAAGCGGATGGAACCACAGATGAACACAGATGAACACAGATAGCCTGGGAAGCAATATGTCGTTGTGGCCATGGGCACGAAGCCATCCCCTTTCGACGCCCATCTGTGTTCATCTGTGTTCATCGGTGGTTTCAAACCAGGTCGAGCCTCGCGTCAAGCCAGTTTCTTGAGGAATTGCCGCACTTCGTTCGACCTGAGCTTCATGTCATCGTGCTTCATGTCGATCCGCACGCGGTCCGGGCCGGGCAGGCGGTAGATCCGGCTCGACTGCACGAGCGCCAGCACGCGCGTCGCGTCCACCGGCGGCTCCGGGACGAACTGCACCACGATGCCCGAGGGCGCCGCATCGATCTTCTGCACGCCGAGGGGCGCGCCCTGGATCCGGAGCTTGTGGCACTCGAGGAGCACGCGGGCCGGGTCCGGGAGGGGACCGAAGCGGTCCACCAGCTCCTCGGTGAGGCGCTCGAGCTCCTCCTCGGAGGCGCAGTTCGCGAGCCGCTTGTAGATCACGAGCCGCTCGTGCACGTCGCCGCAATACGCCTCCGGGAGGAGCGCGGGCGAATGGAGATTCACCTCGGTCGCGACGTCGAGCGGGCGGGAGAGGTCCGGCTCCTTCCCCTTCTTCAGCGACTTCACCGCGTGCTCGAGCATCTCGCTGTAGAGCGCGAAGCCCACGTCGTGGATGCCGCCGGACTGCGATTCGCCCAGCACCTCGCCCGCGCCGCGGATCTCGAGATCGTGCATCGCGAGGTAGAAGCCGGCGCCCAGGTCCTCCATCGCCTGGATCGCCTCCAGGCGCTTCTTCGCCGAGGCGGTGAGCGCGTCCGGCGGCGGCGTGAGGAGGTACGCGTAGGCCTGGTGGTGCGAGCGGCCCACGCGCCCCCGGAGCTGGTGGAGCTGGGCCAGGCCGAACTTGTCCGCGCGATGGATGAGGATCGTGTTCGCGGTCGGGACGTCGATCCCCGTCTCGATGATGGTCGAGCAGAGGAGCACGTTCGAGCGCTGGTGGTAGAAGTCGCGCATCACGCCTTCCAGCTCGCGCTCGCGCATCTGGCCGTGCGCCACCGCGATGCGCGCCTCCGGCAGCAGCTTCTCCAGCTCGGCGCGGCGGTTCTCGATCGTCTCCACGTCGTTGTAGAGGTAGTAGGCCTGGCCGCCGCGCTTCAACTCCCGCAGCACGGCCTCCCGCACGATCCCTTCCGAGAGCCGGTGGACGAAAGTCTTGATCGAGAGCCGGCGCTGGGGTGCCGTCGCGATCACGGAGAAGTCGCGCAGGCCCTCCAGCGACATCGCGAGCGTGCGCGGGATGGGCGTCGCGGTGAGCGTGAGGCAGTCGACCTCCGCGCGCAGCTTCTTCAGCTCCTCCTTCTGGCGTACGCCGAAGCGGTGCTCCTCGTCGATGATCACGAGCCCCAGGTTCTTGAACTTGACGTCCTTCTGGATGAGCTTGTGCGTCCCGATCACGATGTCGAGGGAGCCCCCGGCGAGGCCCTGCAGGGACTTCGCGACTTCCTTGGGGCTGCGGAAGCGCGAGAGCTCGGCGATGCGCACCGGGAAGCCCGCGAACCGGTCGCTGAAGTTCTCGAAGTGCTGCTCGGCCAGGAGCGTCGTGGGGACGAGGATCGCCACCTGCTTCCCGGCCGCCACCGCGATGAACGCCGCGCGCATCGCGACCTCGGTCTTCCCGAACCCCACGTCGCCGCAGACCAGGCGGTCCATCGGCCGGCCCATCGTCATGTCCACGATGACGGACTGGATCGCCTCGGCCTGGTCCGGCGTCTCCTCGAAGGGGAACGTGGCGGCGAAGGATTCGTACTCCTGGAGCTTCAGCGGAAACGCGAAGCCCTCGCGCGCGAGGCGCTTCGCGTAGAGGTCGAGGAGCTCGGCCGCGGTGTCGCGCACCTGGCGCGCGGCCTTCCGCTTGGCCTTCTCCCATTGCCCGCTCCCCAGCCGGTGCAGCGGCGCGGACTCGGGCGCCGCACCCGTGTAGCGGCTGATCGCGTGGAGCTGGGAGACCGGCACGTAGAGCTTGTCCCCGCCCTCGTATTCCAGGTGCAGGAACTCCATGTCGCCCTCGCCCAGGTCGAGCGTCACGAGGCCCAGGTAGCGGGCGATGCCGTGCTGGCTGTGCACGACGGGGTCTCCCGCCTTGACTTCCGCCAGGTCGCGCACCATGCCTTCGGCGCTCGAGCGCGCACGTGCGTCGCGGCGGCGGGCCTGGCGCACCTGGCCGGGATAGAGCTCGGCCTCGGTCACGACGGCGATGCCCTCCGAGGGGAGCGCGAAACCCGCCGCGACCGGCCCGTAGGTCATGGCGAGCGGGTGCGCCGCCTCGACGAAGCGGCTCCAGTCGTCCACGAGCGCCGGGTGGAAATCGTGCTCGGCGAAGAACTGCGAGAGCGTCTCGCGCCGTCCGGGGCTTTCCGCCACGATGAGCATGCGGCCATCGAGCTCGTCGGCGAAGGCCTTCACGCGCGCGAGCGGCTCGAGCGCCCGGCGGTCGACCTCGAGCGGCGGGATCGGCTCGCCCTCGGCGGCGGCGTCGAGGCGCGGGCGCTCGGCGAGCGCCACGAAGAAGTCCTCCACGGGAAGGTAGAGCTCGCGCGGCTCGAGGAGCGGGCGGTCCCGGTCGCCGCGCAGCAGGTCGTAGCGCGAGCGCAGGTCCTTCCAGAAGGCGTGCGCGGCCCCCGGCACGTCGCCATGCAGGATCCAGCTCGCGTCGGCCGGCACGTAGTCGAAGAGCGTCGCGGTCCCCTCGAAGAAGAGCGGCAGGTACGCCTCCACGCCGGCGGGGGCGACGCCGTTCGAGACGTCCTTGTAGACGCGGCTCTTGGTGGGATCGCCCTCGAAGCGCTCGCGGAAGCACTCGCGGAAATGCGCGCGTCCTTCCTCGTCCATCGGGAACTCGCGCGCGGGGAGCATGCGCACTTCCGAGACCGGATAGATCGAGCGCTGGCTGTCGACGTCGAAGGTGCGGATGGTCTCGATCTCCTCGCCGAGGAGGTCGATCCGGTACGGCACGGCGCTTCCCGTGGGGAAGAGGTCGATCAAGCCCCCGCGCACGCAGAACTCGCCCGGGCTCATCACCTGCTGCACGTGCGCATAGCCCGCGAGCGCCAGCTGCGCCTTGAGGCCGGCGAGGTCGAGGCGGCCCTTCGCGCGAAGCTCGAACGTGCGCCCCGCGAGATAGGCGCGCGGGGGCAGCCGCTGCAGGCCCGTCGTGACCGGGACGATGGCCGCGTCGAACGCCCCGGACGCGAGCTGCCAGAGCGTCGAGAGCCGCTCGGAGACCAGGTCCGGGTGGGGCGAGAACTGGTCGTACGGAAGGATCTCCCAGTCCGGGAGGCGGTGGACCCGGAGCCTCGGGTCGAACCACGCCATCTCCTCGCGCAGGCGAGCCGCGTCCTGCGCGGAGGCGGCGACGATGACGAGCGGGCCCCCGGCGCGCGCCTCGCGCGCGAGGGCGAGTGCGTCCGCCGAGCCGCTCGCTTGCAAGGCGGCCCTGGGCATGGACGTCGCCTACGCCACCGTGACCGGGATCTTGCCGATGCGCGCGCGCCACTGCGCGGGGCCGCTCTTGTGGACGGCGTTCCCCGCCGCGTCCACCGCGACCGTCACCGGCATGTCCTTCACCTCGAACTCGCGGATCGCCTCCATGCCGAGGTCCTCGAAGGCGAGGACGCGCGAGGCGCGGATCGACTTGGAGACGAGGTAGGCCGCGCCGCCCACCGCGATGCAGTAGAGCGCGCCGTGCTTCCGGATCGACTCGGTCGCGACGGGGCCCCGCTCGCTCTTGCCCACCATGCCGAAGAGGCCCGTCTGCGCGAGGACCGGCTCCACGAACTTGTCCATGCGCGAGCTCGTGGTCGGTCCCGCGGGGCCCACCACTTCGTCCCGCACCGCGTCCACGGGCCCGGTGTAGTAGATGAAGCGTCCGTGCAGGTCGACCGGGAGCTTCTCGCCCTTCGCGAGCATGTCCACGATGCGCTTGTGCGCGGCGTCGCGCCCGGTGAGGAGCTTCCCGGAAAGAAGCAGGCGATCCCCCGCCTTGAACGTCGCGATCTCCGCCTTCGTGATCGTGTCGAGGTTCACGCGCTGGCTCGTGGAGAGGTCCATCGCGAGCTTCGGCCACGCGTCGAGCGACGGGGGATCCAGCTTCGCGGGGCCGCTTCCGTCGAGGACGAAGTGCGCGTGGCGGGTGGCCGCGCAGTTGGGCAGGAGCGCCACGGGCTTGGATGCCGCGTGGGTCGCGAAGTCCGTCACCTTCACGTCGAGCACCGTCGTGAGCCCGCCCAGGCCCTGCGCCCCGATGCCCAGCGCGTTCACCTTCTCGTAGAGCTCGAGGCGCAGCTCCTCCGCGCGGCTGGACGCTCCGCGGGCCTTGAGCTCGTGGATGTTCAACGGCTCCATCATCGCCCACTTCGCCATGAGCATGCACTTCTCCGGCGAGCCGCCGATCCCGAGCGAGAGCATGCCGGGCGGGCACCAGTCCGCGCCCATGGTGGGCACGATCGAGAGCACCCATTCGACGATGGAATCGCTGGGGAGGAGCATCGCGAACTTCGACTTGTTCTCCGAGCCGCCGCCCTTGGCCGCCACGATCACCTCGACCTTGTCGCCGGGGACGAGCTCCACGTGCGTGACCGCGGGCGTGTTGTCGCCGGTGCTGCGGCGCTTGCCGTCCGGGTCCGCGAGCATCGAGGCGCGCAGGGGATTGTCCGGATCGGTGTACGCGCGGCGCACGCCCTCGTTCACGAGCTCCTCGAGCGAGCGCTTCGTGTCCCAGCGGACATCCATGCCCGCGCGGATGAAGGCGATCGCGATGCCGGTGTCCTGGCAGATCGGCCGGTGGCCCTCGGCCGCCATGCGCGAGTTGATGAGGATCTGCGCCATCGCGTCCTTCGCGGCGGGGGATTCCTCGCGCTGGTAGGCGGCCCAGAGGTCGCGGATGTAGTCCTCGGGATGGTAGTAGCTGATGAACTGGAAGGCGTCGGCGACCGACTGGATGAAGTCCTGCTCGCGGATGACGGTCATGGGGATCCGATGGGGGGCGAATGCGCGCTCGCGGATGGGCCCCGAAAAATGGAAACCGGGGATCGCACGATGGCGGCCCCCGGGAAACGGTTCGCAACACGCAATTTTACCACCCCGGGAGGGGAGGGCTTCTAGCCGCGGCGCGCGCGGGCGAGGGTGAGCCTCGCGAGCGAAACGACGGGAAGATCGACCATGCGGCCGTCGACCTGGACGGCGCGCCCGCCGGCCGCGGCGTCGGCCTCGACCACGCGCTGCGCCCACGCGAGCTCGGCCGCGTCCGGCGCGAAGGCCTCGTGGGCGACGGGGACCTGGCGCGGATGGATGCAGAGCTTGCCGCCGAAGCCGAAACGCCGGGCGCGGGCGATGTCCTCGCGCATCTGCGCGGCGTCGTCCGTCTGCACGGTGACGCCGTCCACGGCGGGCGCCAGGCGGGCCGTGCGCGTGGCCATCGCGACGGCGAAGCGCAGCGGTGCCAGCTCCGGCTCGCCGGGGCTCGCGCGAATGCCGGTGTCCGCCATGAAGTCGAGGTGCCCGATGGCGAGCCGCACCACGCCGGGCGAGGCGGCGACCGCGTCGATCGCGTGCAGCCCCGCGGCCGTCTCGAGGAGCGGGATCACGGCCGCGCCGGGCAGCAGCCCGCGAACGTGCGCGATGTCCGCCGCCGATTCGGCCTTGGAGAGCACGATCGCCGGGACGGGGGTGAGGCCCCGCAGCGCTTCGAGGTCGTCGTCCAGCAGGCCGGATCCGCGGGCGTTCACGCGGACCGCGATCGGCGTGCCGGAAGGGGCGAGCGACGCCCATCCGCCGCGCACCGCCTGCCGCGCCGCCGCCTTCTCCGCCGGCGGGACGCTGTCCTCGAGATCCAGGATCACGGCGTCCGCCCCGCTCGCGACCGCCTTCGCATAGCGTTCCGGCCGGTTCGCCGGGACGAAGAGGAAGCTCACCGCCTCGGCGAGGCGCGGGGTCATTGCGTGCCGCTCCCGCGCGCCGGGGGCTCGGCGCCCGCGGCGCCCGCGATGAACGCCGCGTCGAATCCCAGCTCGGCGAGGATGGCCGCGTTGTGCTCGCCCACGCGCGGGATGGGGTCCATCCGGTAGTCGAACCGGTCGTTCGCGCCCGGGGGCACGAGCGCGGGAACGTCCCCCACGGGCGAGCCCACCCGCGTCCAGCGGCTGCGCGCGGCGAGCTGCGGATGGCGCCACACGTCGTGCATGGTGTTCACGTCGGCGTTCGCGATCTGCGCGCGGTCGAGGCGCTCGCGGACCTCGCCGCTCGTGAGCCGCGCGAAGCGCTCGACGATGATCGCGCGGAGCTCCTCGCGGTGGGCGTTCCTCTGCGCGTTGCTCTCGAAGCGCGGGTCCTTCGCGAGCCCGGGATCGTCCAGCACGCCCGCGCAGAACGCGTGCCACTCGCGCTCGTTCTGCAGGCCCAGCATCACGGTGCGCCCGTCGCCCGCGGTGAAGGGCCCGTACGGAAAGATCGTGGCGTGCGCGGCACCCAGGCGCGGCGGCGGCTCTGCGCCCTCGTACGCGTAGTAGAGGGGGTAGCCCATCCATTCCGCGAGGGACTCCAGCATCGAGACGTCGATGTGCGAGCCCGCGCCGGTCCGCTCGCGCAGGAGGAGCGCCGAGAGGATGCTCGAATACGCGTACATGCCCGCCGCGATGTCCGCGATCGAGGCGCCGGCCTTCGCCGCCTCGGCGGGCGTCCCCGTCACCGAAAGGAATCCGGCCTCGGCCTGGATCAGGAGGTCGTAGGCCTTGCGGTCGCGGTACGGCCCGTCGTTGCCGTAGCCGGAGATGTCGCAGACCACGAGGCGCGGATGGCGCTGCCGGAGCGCGGCGGCGGCGAGGCCCAGGCGCGCCGCGGCACCCGGCGCGAGGTTCTGCACGAAGACGTCCGCGCGCGCGAGGAGGCGGCCCATGACCTCGCGCGCCGCGGCGCTTTTGAGGTCCAGCGCGAGGCTCTCCTTCGACCGGTTCACCCACACGAAATGGGAGGAAAGGCCGGCCACGCGGCTGTCGTAGCGGCGGGCGAAATCGCCTTCGCCGGCGCGCTCCACCTTGATCACGCGGGCGCCGAGGTCCGCGAGCTGGCGGGTGCAGAAGGGCGCCGCGATCGCGTGCTCGAGCGACACCACGGTGATGCCGTCGAGGGGGCGGGGGCGGCTCTCGGGGGCGCTTTCCATCGGCGATATTGTACGGGCCGCCATTGTAAGGGCCCTGCGCCGGCTCACGTCGCCGGCTTGCGGACCCAGAAGAGGTACATCCCCGAAAACGTATCCGGATGCTCCTGCTCGAACGCGTGCCAGCGGGCGAGGTCGACCTCCGAGCCCGCCTCGGGAAAGCGCGCGCGGAAACGGCGGCGCACCGCGGGCGGGACGAGGAGCCCCACGAGCTGCAGCCCCGACGCCTCCACCATGCGCGCCACCCGGGGAAGGTCGTAGCGATGCTCCTCGACGTGGAAGAGGAGGTCGCGGCATTCGTTCAAGCCGTACAGGTCGCGCAGCGCCGCGAGCCGCGGGAAGCGGCCGGAGTCGAGGATCTCCCGGCGGCACGCGCGGATGCCTTCGGGCGTGGGCGCGTAGCCGCGCTCGGCGATCAGCCGTCGCACGGGGGCGAGGTCGCGGCGGCCGAGCTCGCTGTACAGGCCGATCCGCATGAAGCCGCCCGGGCGAAGCATCCCCGCGAGCGTCCGCCAGCCCGCTTCCGGATCCGCGAGATGGTGGAGGACGCCCGCGGACGAGATCACGTCGAAGGACCTTCCGACGGAAGCCAGCTCCACGATGTCCGCCTGCGCGTACGCGATCGAAAGGCCCAGCTCGCGGGTCTTCCGCACCGCGTAGGCGAGGCTCACGCGGCTGAGATCGATCGCGCAGATGCGCGCATCCGCGAGGTCGCGTGCGAGGCTGACGGGCTCCTGTCCCGTGCCGCACCCCGCGACCAGCACCTCGATCGCGCCCTCCGGGACGGGCGGGTCGAACACCGTGTCGGGAAAGAGCCGTCCCAGGTACGCGGGGAACGGCAGCGCCTCGCCGGGTGCGCACCGGACCCAGCGCGGATAGGGGCTTTCCTCGTATTGGCGCCGGACCCGCTGCGAGACCTCCTGCGCGACCGGCGTCCATGCGGGGATGGCCTCGCGAAGCTCGCGCTCGATCCGCGGATGGTGCACGTGCTGGGCGATGAGCCGCATGACGGGATCGGGCCATGCGCGCTCGGCAAGCCGGTCCGCCGACGGCACGGAGCCCAGCGGGAAATAAGACGCCACGGCGGCGAGCACCGGGGAGGAAATCTCCGCGCCGCCCGCGAGCCGCGCGCCCACCGTATCGCGGAGCCTCGCGGCGCGCCCGAGCTCTTCGGGGCTCGCGGAGAAGACGTAGTCGCCGAGGAAGCACTGCCGCGCGAGCGCGACGGCGAGGGGAAGCGTCGCGGCGGAGCCCGCGTCCCCGGCGCGGTCGAGGAGGACGCGCCGCGCGCGCGAGAGGAAGCGCTCGACTTCGGGCTCGCAGACCTGCGCGTTCTCGAGGAGGGCCAGGAGGAGCGCGTGCCCGGAGAGCGCGGCGAGGGTGGCGGGCGCGGGGGCCGAGTCGCCCGCGCCGGCGAGGAGCGGATCGGCGCGAAGAAGCCGGCACGCGGTGAGGGCGAGCTCCGACGGGCGTATCCACGCCTCGGCGAGCGCGCGGGTCACGAGGCCGCGGAAGGGCGGGTCCGCGGGAAGGCCGGGCGCGTGCGCCGCGCAGCGCGCGAAGCGGGCGCGAAGCTCCGGCCGGTCCTCGATCGCGAGCGCGGCGCGGTGGGCGGCGAGCGCCTCGTCGAAGCGGCCCTGCTCCTCCAGCGCGTTCGCGAGGTTGATCCACGCGGGGAGGAAACCGGGCGCTCGGGCTGCCGCCTGGCGATAGGCGGCGACGGCCGATTCGAGGTTTCCGCGGCCGTAGGCGAGCGCCCCGAGGAGGACCAGCGCGTCCGGGCGGTGGGGTGCCGCGGCCAGCACACGCCGGTAGATCGATTCGGCTTCGCCGAGGCGGCCCGCGTCGTGGTGCGCCATGCCCTCCTCGAGCGCGCGCCGGATCGCCTGCTCGTCGGGCGCCTCGCCCCTCATCGTGCCGTGCCCGGGGCCGCCTTCAGAGGATCACGCCGTAGGGCCAGTTCTCCCGGACGACCTGCTCCGGGAGCTTCCTCAGCACGTCCATCGCGAACGCGGTGTCCGCGGGCGAAAGCGCGTGGAGCGCGTGCGCCCGCAGGAGCGTCTGCAGCGCCTTCCCGAACATGGGCGGGTCCAGCATCTCGCCCTCGAACCGGATCGCGCCGCCCAGGAGGGCGTCCGCCTCGATCGCGGCCTGCAGGACGCGGATCCGCGTCCCGATCTCCGAGGGAGACGGCGTGAAGGCGACCTTGCACGGATGGATGTGCGAGGGGTGGATCACCTGCTTGCCCGAAAGCCCGAGGGAGGCCTCGCGGCAGGCGTGGCGGTAGACCACCCGCGACGCGTCGTCGCCGTGGAGGTCCAGCCAGCGCCGGACGTCGTGCGGCTCGACGCATTCCTCGGGCATCGCCGCCTCGCCGATCAGCGTCTCGACGGCGCCGATCACGCCCTTCCCGGCGATCCGCGCCTCGAAGAGGAGGTCGTGGAGGTAGAACTCGAGCTTCTCGATCCAGTCGTGCGGCGTGATGTGGATCCCCATCGCCTTGGAGAAGTCGTGGATGCCGAAGACCACGTGCCTCACCGTCGGGTACTGCATGAGGTCCGGCGCGATCTTGAGCGACTTCGGGTGCTCGATGATGGGCTGGATGCTGATCCGGTGGTTCAAGCCCGCGAGCACCGCGGAGAGGTCGCGGATCTCGGGCGCGCCGTACGCCTCGCCCGCCTTCGCGAGCATCACGACGTCGAAGCTTCCGGCGAGATCGCGCACGAGCGCCAGGTCCCGGTCGTACTCGTCGGTGCGGAAGGGGTTGATGCGCACCGCGACCTGCACTTCCTTGCGCCGCGGCATGAGGGGCAGCTCGCGGCGCAGGAGCTTGCGGCTCATCTCCTTCTGCCGGCAGCCGTCCTCCAGGTCGAAGAGCAGGGTGTGCGCGGCCGTGTTCCAGCCGTGCTTGCGCAGCCTCTGCGCCGCCTGCTCCAGGTCCTCGTAGATGCCGAGCGACGGCGCGTACTTGACCGGCGGGTGGTAGATCTGGATTCCCGGCCAGTAGTCGCCGAGGATGTCGGCGGGGCTCGCCGCCTCGCCCGCGGAGGGGCCGTTCGCGGCGCGGGGCGTGGTGAAGGGCAGGGCGCTCATGTCGGTCCGGGGGTGGGGATGGCCGAAGCTAGCACCCTTTGTTGCGGTGCGTCAAAAAGGAAGGGTTTTCCGGCCCCGCCCGAGGAGGCCGGCGCGAGGGCCGTATGCTATAAATCGGCGATCACGAGAGGAGAAGCCATGTCGTCCACCATCGAATCGGTGCTCCAGGAAACCCGCGTCTTCCCGCCCCCGCCGGCGCTCGTGAAGCAGGCGAACGTCTCCGGCATGGCGGCCTACGAGGCGATGTGCAAGGAGGCCGAGGCGGACTTCGAGGGCTTCTGGGCGAAGCATGCCCGGAAAGAGCTCCTCTGGACGCGTCCCTTCACGAAGACCCTCGACGAGTCGAATGCGCCCTTCTACCGGTGGTTCCACGACGGGGAGCTCAACGCCTCCGAGAATTGCCTGGACCGGCACCTGAAGACCCAGGGCGACAAGGTCGCGATCATCTTCGAGGCGGACGACGGGAAGGTCACGCGCGTCACGTACCGGGAGCTCTATCACCGCGTCTGCCGGTTCGCGAACGGCCTGAAGGCGATGGGCATCCGCCCCGGCGAGCGGGTGCTGATCTACATGCCGATGTCGATCGAGGCGGCGGTGGCGATGCTCGCCTGCGCGCGCATCGGAGCCACGCATTCCGTGGTGTTCGGCGGGTTCTCGGCGAAGAGCGTGCACGAGCGCACGATCGACGCGGGCGCCGTGGCGCTCATCACCGCGGACGGCCAGATGCGCGGCGGGAAGGAGATCGCGTTGAAGCCCGCCTGCGACGAGGCGCTCGGCATGGGCGGCTGCGACAGCGTGAAGAACGTGATCGTCTACCGCCGCACGGGCTCGCCCATCGCGATGAAGGAAGGCCGCGACCGCTGGTGGCACGACGTGGTGAAGGGCCAGGCGGACGAGTGCCCCCCCACGCCGGTGAACGCCGAGCACCCGCTCTTCATCCTCTACACCTCGGGCTCCACCGGCAAGCCCAAGGGCGTGCAGCATTCCACCGGCGGCTACCTCCTCCACTGCATCCTCACGATGCGCTGGGTGTTCGACCACAAGCCGGCGGACGTCTTCTGGTGCACCGCGGACGTGGGCTGGGTCACGGGCCACTCGTACGTGGTCTACGGGCCGCTCGGGATCGGCGCGACCGAGGTGATCTTCGAGGGCGTGCCGACCTACCCGGACGCGGGCCGCTTCTGGAAGATGATCCAGGACCACAAGGTGAGCGTCTTCTACACGGCGCCCACCGCGATCCGCTCGCTCATCAAGGCGGGCCACGACCAGCCGGCCAGATACGACCTCAAGTCGCTGCGCATCCTCGGCACGGTGGGCGAGCCGATCAACCCGGAGGCCTGGATGTGGTACTACGAGACGGTGGGCCAGTCGCGCTGCCCGATCGTGGACACGTGGTGGCAGACCGAGACCGGCGGGCACATGATCACGCCGCTGCCGGGCGCCACACCCTTGAAGCCCGGCTCGTGCACGCTGCCGCTCCCGGGGATCATCGTGGACATCGTCGACGAGACCGGGCAGCCCGTGGGCCGCGGCAAGGGCGGCATCCTCGTGATCAAGCGCCCGTGGCCCTCGATGATCCGCACGATCTGGGGCGACCCGGACCGGTACCGGAAGAGCTATTTCCCGGACGAGTTCAAGGGCAGGTACTACCTCGCGGGCGACGGCGCCAGCACGGACGAGGACGGCTACTACCGCATCATGGGGCGCATCGACGACGTGCTGAACGTCGCCGGCCACCGCCTGGGGACGATGGAGATCGAGAGCGCGCTCGTCGCCAACTCGAAGCTGGTCGCGGAGGCCGCGGTCGTGGGCCGGCCGGACGACCTCACGGGCGAGGCGGTCGTCGCGTTCGTGGTGATGAAGGGCGCCACGCCCACGGGCGAGAACGCGAAGAAGATGGCGGCGGAGCTGCGCGAGTGGGTCGCCCACGAGATCGGTCCGATCGCGAAGCCGCGCGACATCCGCTTCGGGGACAACCTGCCGAAGACCCGCTCGGGCAAGATCATGCGCAGGCTCCTGCGCTCGATCGCCAGGGGCGAGGACATCACCCAGGACATCTCCACGCTCGAGAATCCCGCGATCCTCGAGCAGCTGAAGAA
>Ga0068855_100001648_pt1 | contig 27984 bp, 27 predicted proteins | sample KBSCornC52_FD_66592 | JGI IMG/M metagenome (GOLD analysis project Ga0068855, IMG submission 66592) | Corn rhizosphere microbial communities from Kellogg Biological Station, Michigan, USA - KBS Corn C5-2 | ecosystem: Host-associated > Plants > Roots > Rhizosphere > Soil ... | reverse complement strand
TGCTTGGTAACCAACATAGGTCAAACTTATTACCGCCGTTCTAATCAATATCTCAAAGAACGTTTTACAGTCTCACGACTGCTTTGTAAATCATACTTGTGCAACAGCCACCTCGCAAAAAAGAGGGTTGTTTTATTCCGTTTTCAAAGTTTCGAACACCCTTAGTTTATAAACCCATCTCTATCCGGGAATTACGTTAGCAATTTTTTAGCGCGTTTTCCTTGGGTAGCAGGGGCATTTCAGCAGTTTGCGTATACTTATATAAACAAAAAAAAGCCTGTCGTCTTTCAACGACAGGCCAAAATATTTTATACTGATGTTATTGAGCAGTAAATGTATAAGGCATATTGTTAAATGCGCCACCGGCTATTTCGTTAATAGTGGTTGATACAATGTTTCCGCTATTGTCGTAAACGGTCTTTTTGGCGACAAGCGAGAAAGTGCCGGTCATTTGTTTTTTAACGGAATCGACAGATGCGATAGTTATAGTGCCCGATCCCGGTATAACCGTTCCCTGCTGAACAAAAACGCCATTTCCTGACGATGTATAATAGGCAAAAGTGTTCTTCCCGGCTGCATCAGCATTATAAGTGCCGATTGGGAAACCAGCGGTGCTTGTGCCGTTATTAACCGTAACAGATACCCGCACTTGTTTATCGCGTGCAGTGCCGATAAAAGTGCAAACTTTGGCGTTTGTTGCCGCGTTATAGGTTATGGAAGCATTAATGGTATCGGCGCTCCAGGTGGTATCATTAATAACAGCAAACATGGTGTTGCTTGATGTCGCCGTAGCTGTAACAGTGTCCGTTTTACATTTTTGCAGTAATAAAACTGCGATTATAAGGGTAGCAATAAGTGAAAGTTTCTTCATATTTGATTGTTTAGCAAAAGAACGACTTTTACCTAACATTAATATAATCGATATTGGATTTTTTACACTATTTAACAATTGAACTTGTTGCAACGGCATTTTAACTACGTTTCAACAAGTTCAATCCTGCATAATGCTGCCTTATTTTAGCTGTAAAGAAAAATTCAGAAGGATTAGCTGCCAAAATAATGCCTGAAAAATTCCTGCGGAATTTCTTTCCAGAGGCCATGGGAAAGGCCGCCGGTAAATATTTCATAAATGAGGTATAAGGGCCAAAAAATCCAGGCAAGTAACAAGCTTATCAGGTTATGATTTTTTTCCCAGTTTATAATAAGGGCGTAAAGGCCTAATAAAAAGTAAATGATACTTGAATCTCTGTTCTTCATTTTAATGAGTTTATAATTATTTGTGGTTAAGCTAACATTTATTATCAAAAGATGCAAATCGTAAAACAACCAAATCCACGCTGATAATGTTAAAAAATCGGCATCGCCAGTGTTAATAACAAATAAACAAACGGGCTTGTTTGTTAAGTATAAATATATATATTGTCAGCCTGTTTAGTAAGTTAGGTTAAATAAATTACAGCAGATTATAAACAATAGTAAAAACAATTTATCCCTTGTTGGGTTAACTTAAAAAAACAAAAGCTTATCATGGCAACAACAAATGGAATTACTGCTTATTCAGTAAAAACAAAAACAAAAAATGTTCCAATGATCGATCCGGTTATTGACATTAAATCGGGCAGGTACATCGCTACAGGTACAGATGGAGCCGGTAACAAGATGGCCGCTATAATGGGAAAAGCAACTGCCGAAGAACATATCGCAAACGGCAATGCTAAAAAAGGTTCGGGCTGGTAGGCTTTGAATTAAAGTGAACGCTGAAGCGGGAAGGCTCAAAAAACTAATCATAGTTTCTTTGAGGTTTTACGCCATATAGTATTTCACAACGATTGTTGATCCCGGTTTAATCATAAGTATTTCATAAACAATGGATTATTTAGGATTAAGCCGGGGTTTATTGTTTAAGGGCGCTCCATATCCAGGCTTTTTATCTGTGTTTTATACGCTGCCGGGAGCAGCATATTCTTTGCAGTATTTCCTATTCCTGCCATACGACAGAGCTTATATAATCCTAACAGGGGACTTAACCAATATTGATTTTTAAGATTCAATAAAGTGCTCACCCGTGGCGGCGCCAATTTAAGTTGTACCTGCGTTAAAATAGCAAATCGTAGTGCCCCAAGATGCTTTTTATATTGATGGTACAGATCGATAGTAAAGTTGCTGTTAAGAAGGTTTTGGGCCAGGTGATCTTCGCGCATCTTAACCCACTCTTTATAGTTGCCGGGTAAACCCTGCAGTTTCATACGTGCGCCTACGCGGTAAAAAACTGTAAACACTTCCGCTTTTTCGGCATCAGTCAGTTTCCTTTCCAGTAGTTCAAATGAGCGTATGGAATAATCAATTAATAAAAATAAAACGTCGCGATACGCCCAATCCGGGATTTTGGCGCCCCTGTTTTTTTCCACATCCTGGTGTATGGCGGTTATCCTGTCAATTGCCCGCAGCGCATTTTTTTCGTCCGAAAATATGATCTGGTGTGCATAAGTAACCGTCGAGAACAACCTCCCGAGTGGATCTTTCGGAAGGCGCCCGGTAAAATACAACCAATCCACAGCTTTGTTGAGCGCAAATTCGGCAGCCGCGCCGGCAAATATAAATAGTACCGTGTCCGCTTTTCCCCAAATCTTCCATACAACGGAATCAGTTTGCACAAAATTAACATCCATAATATTCAGAATTTTTTCAGGCTCCGCCATAAACCCTCCAGCATAAGCACTGTTGCTACACCCAGTGTGTACAGCAATATATCAACAAACGAAAAAGTAGTACCCAGTAATATTTTGGCGGTCCGGGAATATTGCAGACCAAGTAAACTAACCAGGTGAAAGTATTGGGATATTTCGACCGCATAAGCGAAAAGCAATACGCTGATAGCAGCAGTTATAATGGATAAGTTAGTAAAACTTTTTAGCAGACAGTAAAGTAGAATGACCACCAGGAAATCGCCGCCATATGGGCGCAGTACGCTATCATGCATGAAAAGCGCAATTAGCGTTTCGATTATCAGGATGGAGAGCCCGCAAAGAAAGTATGTTTTATTGAAAGTAAACATATAAAAAGTACTTTGTGTCACAAAGTAACAAAATATTATTAACAACGGCAATAGGACAGTACTTTTATAGGGGAAATTGAAACGCAGAATGACTGAACTAAACAAAAAAGCGCTGATTGGTTTTACAGGCCTTTTTATTGTTGTTTCGTTATTGCTTTTTGTGGGCGCATGGAGTGTTTATTACTGGCAGGCCTGGGTCTTTCTAGGTGCGTTCTTTATTCCGGCGTTGCTCATTACTATATATCTTGCAAAAAATGATACGGCCTTGCTTGAACGGCGGGTAAGCGCCGGCCCGGCCAACGAAAAGGAAAAAAGCCAAAAACGCATACAATCAGTTGCGCAGCTAGCGTTCCTGACGATTATCGTGTTGCCGGCTATTGATCATCGTTTAGGGTGGTCTTCAGTACCTGCCTACTTTATGATTACCGGCGATCTATTGATTGTGGCCGGGTATTATGTGGTATTTTTAGTTTTCGGAGAAAACACCTTTACTTCGGCAACTATTGAGGTTGCAGCGGGTCAGTCTGTAATATCAACGGGGCCATACGCGCTGGTTCGGCATCCGATGTACTCAGGCGCCCTCATATTGCTTTTGGGGACACCGCTTTCGCTGGGCTCATGGTGGGGCCTGCTGATGGTTATTCCAATGGTAGCGGCCTTAGCCTGGCGTCTGCTGGATGAAGAAAAATTTCTCTCAAAAAATCTCCACGGGTATAATGCTTATCAACAAAAAGTAAAATACAGGCTGATACCTTTTATCTGGTAAATACCTTTTATAAAGCCCTTCCTGGCCGGCTATCAGCCATCGCTGCATATTTAGGATCGAGTGCTTTTTTAGGCACGGTAATGCTCAATGCATTAATACCAAAATAATTTACCGACAGGTAATCATATCCTTTAAATGGATTTTGTCCAAGTGAATCTTTCAGAATAAAAAACAACTTCCCGTTTTTACTTTTGGCGATGCCCACCACGTGAATCAGGTGGTCGTCCTGGGTTTCCAGTGTTTCAAACAGTTGCTGCCTTAATGCCTGGCTGTAGGCCATTTCGGTGGTATCGGGGTCTGTTACCTTGTTAAACCGGTCTTTTTCAAATAAGGCATAGCCGCTCCGGGTGCAATTCCAGCCGTTATTGCTCAAATCAACATCAACGGCTAACGAATATCCTTTTTCTATGGCATCACTGGCAATTTTCACCATTTCATCCAATGGTACATTCAGGTATTTCTCCGACATTAAAAAGTTATCGGGTATCTCCAATGCAAAATTCAGATAAAAGGGATGATGCGTAAAGGATGTTATGGTAACATAATCTTCCGGGTTAAATTTTAACACTTCCTGCTGAAAGGTCAGCGGGGTGTATTCTTTACCTTCCCACATAAATTTGGCTGGTGGCGTACCAACAATGGCGTCATGCTTTTTAATAAAGCCCACAAGCCAGTTTGCATCAATGGGTTTCTTTCTTAATACCGAGTCCAGGTAGTTTTTCAATACCTGGTCAAGTTGAATATTGGTATTATCAGAGAATTTTACACCTTTATCGCGACTGTAAAACTCATTCGGGATAGCGCCATATTTTTGAATGCCAAATAAGGCGTCATGTGATAAGCCGCCAGCCTCAAACAATGTAGTTCCGTTGGATAGTATATAACGCTTCGCTTTTTCGATATACAGGTTCCGCGCGGTAAACAATTCGGAGAGGTCGATATCTCTATTATCATTCTGTATTTCGCCCGATTCAATCATCGAGGTGGTTGAAAACGACCAGCAGGTATTGGTGCCGCCCTGGTATTTTACAGTGCCGGCTGCTATTTGTTTAATGGTAACAGGAGCCACGGGTTGTGCCAGCGCCACGGTTATTGAAAACATACCGAGTATAAAGGTGAGATACTTAGTCATAATGGTTATCAGAAAAAACTTCGAAAAATTAAAAGTAAGGAAAAAAGCTAAAATAGGAATAGTTGATTAAAAAATGCGGTGGTTGCTCTAATGCTTCTGATTACTGAATGCATATTTTTCGTTAAAACAAGCTGCCGCATCCGGTGCGCACGGATAATTCAATATATTTGGTCGGGGATAAATCAATATGAAAGATAACTCAACCGAAGCCTGCAAAAATCTCCTAAAAGAGACCGGATCGATTTTATTGGTTGATTGGGCAAATGAGGAGATCCCGCACACCCTTATTAAGGCTGGCTATATCGTTTACAGTTATTCCCCCGGCAAATATTCTTTGGCCCAACTTGAAACATGTGATGGAACAGAGAAACTCCACTTTTCAAAGTTTGATCAGCCACCGACGCAGGTGGACTTAGTTTATATATACCGTCCTGAAGCCGAACATCCGGCCATCGTGAATGAACATGTGTTGCCCTTAAAAGCAAAAGCTTTGTGGCTTCACCCACCTGTGACGTCTGTTAAAACCGCTTTACTTGCAGCGGAATATGGCTTAACCTTTATAGAAGGTATAAGCATTACGGACGTTATCAAAAACCTTTAAAAATGAAAAACCAAAAAAAACAAGTCATTGCCTTTACCTTTTGCCTGCTCATCTTTTCAGAGGCTTTTTTATTCTTCTCATTTCGATCGCAGCTTAAGCATCTGCCTGTTGGAACGCAAAAATGCCTGATCGCTTCGGACATTCATTTTAATCCGCTGTACGGCACATCATTAACCGATACCGTGCTAAAACGCAAATTGGAGCACAGCACCTTTGATGAATGGAAAAAATATTTTGAAAGCTCACCTGCAGCGATGACGCTCGACTCTACTCTGCTGGGCCAGGACGCTAATTACGCGGTTTTGCAGTCTGCGATATTCAACATGAAAAAAAAACTGCCTGATCCGGCTTTCATCATTATTGCCGGCGACTTTATCTGGCACAACGCAACTCCTGCCGATTCGATCCTGAAAAAGAAAACCATTTTATTTATTGCAAGGCTTTTTAAAGAGAATTTCCCGCATTCACTCATTATCCCTACCATGGGCAATAATGACACTTATGGTAACGATTATGCGCTGCAGGATCCTAAATTTTTAAAGGATTTTGCCAGGGCCTGGGAGCCAAATCTGCCGCAAGGATCAGCCGATTCGCTAAAAGCACACGGTTATTATACATGTGAAACCGGTAATTTAAAGGTTATTGTCCTTAGCAGCGCACCGTTAGATTCGATATACCATTATCCGCAGCAAGCCGATACCGTGTTGAATTGGCTGCATAATCAACTGGCAAATGCCAATGGCAAAAACATTTGGATATTAACCCACATCCCGCCGGGTTTAAATGGCTACAACAATCAGCCCATGTGGAACGGCGCCAACAGCCAAACTTTTGTGAATGATATCGTAAAATATGCTCCGGAAGTAAAATTCATGATCGGCAGCCATACCCATTTTAATGACTTTAAGGTGGTATATGATCATTCGCGGATACCGGCGCCCGTTGCATTTATGCGGATAGTGCCCTCGGTATGCTCCAATCATGGAAACTATCCTTCTTTTGAAATCGCCGAATTTAACAGCAGTACCAACCAGGTAATTCACGAAACAAACTGGTACCTGAATTTAAACGTCGCCTCAAAAACTAAAACCAAGCCAGATGTGATCTGGACAGATACACTTAGCCTGCCGTCGTCGTTAAAAATGGCTGATGTGTCAGCAATTAGCTTTTCAAAACTGATAGATCAAATCAAAGCCGACAAAACCGGCGAGATGCTACATCGTTACGTCGATTTTTACAACGTTGGCACAAATATACCTGCAGCAAAAACCATCAATGAAAGCAATTACCTGAATTATATGCGGGCTGATTCGTTAAAATCGAAATGATACCAAAAGAGATTTAACTTTTCATCAGCGTTATCTTACCCAATTTATCGGTCATCATCTCTGTAAACCATAAATTTCCCTCATAATCCATCCGGATGCGGTGCATCATGGACATTTTGCTGGGTATAGTATGCGTGATAAATGACACCCCCGAAATATCGTTGCCTTTAAGCGAGCGGATGGATTTATCAATTTTAATGATATAATCATAACTGGGACCGGCAGGGATGGGGTCGCTCTGATTGACATATACCTGCACCCAAAGATTATTTTCGCGGTCAAATACCAGCGAAGCCAGGATGTCATTCGGTTGCAGCGCCGGGATAGTGTATTCGGTAATGTTGCCGTCCATATCTATCTTTCCTATTTTAACACCTGCCTCTTCTGTAAACCACATGTAATTTTCGGAGGGATCAGGAATAATGGCGATGGGTCTGCTACCGGAGGTGGGTATGGTAGACTCCTTAACAACACCTTCTTCTGTAATATGCAGGATGGAACTTTGAAATAATTCGGTGCCCCAAATGCCACCGGTTGGCCCCGCCGAGAGAAATATAGGCAATGCAGCCAGGTTTTGCAGTTCAAAATGCTCAACTTTTCCGCCGGATTTTACCCTGCCGATGGTACTGGTACGTTTGCCGGTAAACCAAATCGTTTCGCCGTCGGCATCAAGCCCAATGCCATGCGGGGCCGTGTTAATTGGCGTTTCGGCGCCTTTGGCGTACAGTTTTACGTCAATTTCTTCTTCAATACTGCCATCGTCCTGGTTAAGCCGGGCTATTTTGCCATGAAATTCAAGCGATACCCATAGCTGGCCTTTTTTGTCGATGAGCAAACCATGCGGGCCGCTGCCATCTGGCATTTTAAAATATTTGAGCAGGGTGCCTTCATAATCAAATTTGGCTACCCGGTGCATGTTTTGCCCGGTAACAAAAATATAATCTTCGTTGATCACCAGTTCGTGAGTCGATCCTTTGAGTCCACCGGGCCAGTTTAAACTGTATTCGGTAATATTGCCAAGGGTTGCCGGTGCATCGCTTTCGGGCATGTCGGGCATGTTCATGTGCATATCCATATTGTGATTATTTAGGTTATTGTTGAATTAAACGGCAAAAAATGCCTGATTGCTGCTGATAGGTAAATGTTCCATCTAAGTTATGGAAAATAGCATTCACGGACATTTATTTTTACAAAAATTTGCATCGCGGAAAGTTCAGAACAAAAAAGTACTTTCGATGGTTAACAAATCATTAAAGTTTGTTTAAACAATAATCCCATGTGGCAGGAAAACGACAACAAGTTATACAGGTCCTTTGAATTTAAGAATTTTTCGGAGGCCTTTGCATTTATGACCCGGGTGGCGCTGCTGGCCGAGAAAATGGATCATCACCCCACCTGGACAAACAGCTGGAATAAAGTGGAGATCTGGCTTTATACCCATATAGCAGGCGATACTGTTACCGAAAAAGACCGTGCGCTGGCTTCGGCTATCGATGCAGTGACTAAGTAACGCATTGTACATGTTTTGCAGCCCGATTGGATCGGGATAATTAATCCACAATACAAACTTTTTTCCACAAACAGGCTAAAAGCAAAGCAAGCCATTAACTTTACCAAATTAAAGGAAAAGCAAAATTGGCTAAAGACGGTACCAAAGAGACACCCTTAATGCAGCAGTATAATGCTATTAAAACAAAGTACCCCGGTGCTTTGCTGCTGTTCCGCGTGGGCGATTTTTACGAAACCTTTGGCGAGGATGCCATTAAAGCTGCGGGTATTTTAGGTATTGTATTAACCCGCAGGGCCAATGGTGCCGCCACCCATATCGAGCTGGCGGGTTTTCCGCATCACTCCTTAGATACCTATTTGCCCAAACTGGTACGGGCAGGTCAACGGGTCGCGATCTGCGATCAGCTGGAAGATCCGAAAACCACCAAAACCATCGTAAAGCGTGGAGTTACCGAACTGGTTACCCCAGGTGTTGCTACCGGCGACAATATCCTTAATCAAAAACACAACAATTACCTCGCTTCGCTTTACTTTGAGAAAAACAGCATCGGCATAGCCTTGATCGATATCAGCACCGGTGAGTTTTTAACGGCGCAGGGAAGCAACGGCTATATTGATAAATTACTGCAAAGCTACGCGCCCAGCGAAGTGATTTATCCCAAAAGCAGACAGCACGATTTTAAAGATGCCTTTGGCGACAGGTTTTATACCTACACCCTTGATGAATGGCCCTACAGCGGCGATTATGCCACAGAAGTACTATTAAAACATTTCGGGGTGAAATCCCTAAAAGGATTTGGTATCGATAAGCTTAACCTGGGCATTATAGCAGCCGGTGTGGCCCTGCACTATCTAAATGAGACGGAGCATCGCAACCTTCAGCATATATCCGCCATCAGCAGGATAGAAGAGGACCGGTACCTGTGGCTCGACCGTTACAGCGTACGAAACCTCGAACTGGTTGGCTCGGCTAATGAAAATGCGCATACCCTGGTTGAAGTGCTTGATCAAACCTGCTCGCCGATGGGCGCGCGGTTACTGCGCCGGTGGATTGTAATGCCATTGAAGGAAATTAAGCCTATTAACGACCGGTTGGGTGTGGTTGAATTCCTGATTGAGCAGGAAGAACTGCGGGAAACCCTGAAACACAATATCCGGCTGATTGGCGACCTGGAAAGGCTGATCTCTAAAATTGGTTTACAAAAAGCCAACCCAAGGGAGGTAAGTCAGCTTAAAAAGGCGCTGGTTGCCATTGAAACCATCAAAAAAATAGGGGAGACCTCCATAAGCCTGCCATTGCAGGCAATCAGCGCACAGCTTAATCCCTGCACATTAATCAGCGATAAAATTGAACGGGAATTAAGCGCCGAACCACCTGTTATGCTGGTAAAGGGCGGGGTTATAGGGGAAGGCGTAAACGAGGAACTCGACCGGTTGCGCAAAATAGCATTCGGCGGAAAGGGCTATTTACTTGAGATACAAAAACGCGAAGCCGAAACTACGGGTATCCCATCCTTAAAAGTGTCTTTCAATAATGTTTTTGGATATTATTTAGAAGTTACCCACAGCCACCGCGATAAAGTGCCTTCGGAATGGATCCGTAAACAAACACTGGTAAATGCCGAGCGTTATATTACGCCGGAGTTAAAGGAATACGAAGAACAGATATTAGGCGCCGAAGAAAAAATACTGGCACTTGAAACACAATTGTTTAACGATTTGGTGTATTCGCTTACCGAATATATAAAGCCGATACAGCTAAATGCGCAATTGGTGGCCCGGCTGGATGTGTTGTTAAACTTCGCCACCATCGCCATAAAAAATTATTATGTAAAGCCCAACATAAACGACAGCCGGGTAATTGATATAAAAGGCGGCCGCCACCCGGTTATCGAAAAAACACTGCCGCTGGGCGAGGAATATATCACCAACGATGTTTTCCTGGATTCCGAAACGCAGCAGATCATTATTATCACCGGCCCAAACATGGCGGGTAAGTCGGCTTTGTTGCGACAAACAGGCCTTATCGTCCTTATGGCGCAGATGGGGTGCTTTGTACCGGCAAAAGCAGCGTCCATTGGGCTGGTAGATAAGATCTTCACCAGGGTGGGCGCATCAGATAACCTGTCATCGGGTGAATCAACCTTTATGGTGGAGATGAACGAAACCGCCAGCATCCTGAATAATCTGTCGGACAGAAGCTTGATTCTGCTGGATGAAATTGGCCGCGGTACTTCTACTTATGACGGCATCTCCATCGCCTGGTCAATTGCCGAGTTTTTGCATAACCAGCCGCAGGCACGGGCTAAAACCCTGTTTGCCACCCACTACCACGAACTGAATGAGCTGAGCAACAGCTTTAACCGTATAAAAAACTATAACGTATCGGTGAAAGAAGTTGGCCAGCAAATCATTTTCCTGCGTAAGCTGGTACCCGGCGGCAGCGAACATAGCTTTGGTATCCATGTGGCAAAACTGGCGGGTATGCCGCAAAAAGTATTAAGCCGTGCTAATGAAATATTGAAAAAACTGGAAGCTGAACGGACAGGAGGGGAGCATATTAAAGAAAGCATCCGTAAAGTGCAAAAACAGGCCGTGCAAATGCAGATGTTTTCGATAGATGACCCGGTATTGGTAAAAATACGCGATACCCTGAATAACCTGGATGTAAACACGCTTACGCCCGTAGAAGCATTAATGAAACTGGATGAAATTCAGCGGGTGATAAAAGGATAGTGTGGGGCTAATTGGTTTTCCTGGTTAGTTGGAGCAAGCGATGGTCTACTCGCCTTTTTCAATACTAACACGCCCCCTTGTGCCAATGCTTACCGTTATTTTTACCGATTGACCTGCAAACTGGTAATACTCATCAGGTGGGCCCGGGTCTTTAAAAATAAGCTTAAACTGTTTTTTTGTATCTGTTAATACGCTACGTGTATAAGCCGTGTCGGGGGTAGCATACACAACTCCACGTTTATCTAAAATAAGCCGCTCGCGTGTAGTGGCGTTATCAAGTATAGATACTTCACCACGTTTTTCAGTTACATTGAAGCCTTTTTGCGATAAGATGGCGATATCCGCGGACTGATTTTTCAAATGCAGTATATCTTTTATAGTTAAACTCTGCGAATGGGCCGTCATGCAAAATAGGCATGAGCAGGCAAGTAAAAGTATCTTCTTCATTTGGACTATAATTTCAATACAGATGGGTTATTTATTTCTCGCAGTTACCGTACAATACTCACTCCCCGCTTTTGGCACATTAACACTAACCCTGGTTCCCTGGTCCTCAAACTGGTAAAAAACATAGTCAGCTTTATCATCCTTAATGGTTGCGCGGTATTTGCTTTTCAGCTGCACCAATAATTGGTGAACAAAGGCTTTACTTTTGGTTGAATAGGTTACCGATGGCCCGGCAATGTATATTTTTTCCTGGTTTGCGCTCCGGCTATTTTTCACATAGGTTTTAAAATCGCCCAGGTCCGAGCCAACCAGGCTAAACGCCTTTTTCGTAATAAGCTGACTTACATCTTTGTCGTGCAATATCTCAACAATGTCCTTAACCGACACGCTTTGGCATCGGGCACTTAAGCCCCAAATTAAACAGGGAATAACAAGCAGTAACTTTTTCATATGTATTAAACGGGGCGATATTAATCATTTGAAACGATAAGCTCAACAATCGGTAGCGTCTCAGTTCTAATTTAATTTAACTTTTCTCTATTAATGAGCAGGTTTTCGATTAAAATATCAATTTCGATAAACTGATGGGCAATCTGCAAAATATCTTCTATGGGGTTATCTAAATTAACCATTATCCATCCCTCCATCAAAGTTTGCGGCCCAAATTTCATACTAACGTTCGGCCAATTGTGTTCAAGACTTTTAAACTGTTCCCTAAAGTCTTCAGCAAATTTTCTACTGGTCAAAGTATAGCCATTAAGCTTTCTTAACTTGAGTGCATGTATGTTGTAAAATAATTTATGTTCTTTGATATCGGCAATACCAATCCAGATTGAAAAAAAAATCGCAGGGCCTGTTTGCGGTTTTGCATCCGGGTTATTTGCCCAATGCTGTTTGTGTATTCTTAAAACGACAGAATTTAGCCAGACGCCTGTTTCCGCGTGGAGTTGCTTTTCACTTAATATTCTTTTGTCAAGTTTATCAGCAACTTGCTGAAATAAGGATAAATAAAAAGTGGTATCCATGCCGTGTTAAACTGAAATGTAACGTTACATCAAAAGTAAGTTTAATTCAAACAGAGCCACTACCAAAATCAAATTAGTGTAACAATCATTTTCAAATGGCGGTTTTTAAATAGCACATTGTTAATATGTTAAAAATAACGGGTAACCTTCCATGCCCGTTACACGTACATTTACTTAATGAAAAAAATAAACCTCCTTTTTTGTGTTTTATTGGCGAGCGCTATCGTTTTTTCGGGCTGTCATACAAAAAGGGCAGTTTTAAGGGGCGAACCCGGCGAAGTGGTTAAACCACAAGGGAGCGTAGCCGAAAAATATTCGGCTATTTTGGGAGTTAGTAAAAGTGATATTCAAAACGGACGCCTTTACGAATTTATTGATCAGTGGATGGGGACACCCTATCTTTTTGGAGGACAGGATAAAAGCGGGATTGATTGTTCCGGCCTTGCGCAGCTATTGGAAGCACAGGTTTTTGGGGTAAGCATTCCACGTTCAACCAGCGAGCAGATAAACGTTATCAAACGTAAATACGAAGAGGAACTGGTGGAAGGCGACCTGGTATTTTTTGATTACGACGGAAAAAAATTCAGCCACGTTGGCGTTTATCTTCAGAATGGTTTTTATGTACACGCCAGTTCATCAAAGGGCGTAACGATAACGCGTTTGCACGACCCTTATATCTACAAATACTTTTCGCGCTGCGGCTCCATCATCACCGATGCTGATTCGGCTCCCGGCAAATAATTAAATTTTCGTATTTTTGTGGTACGATGGATAAAAAAGACGAGAAATATTCCTTCTGGACAAAATACAAGCGCTTCGCCAGTACCGAAATTTTGCTTTACCTCATCATGATCATCGGCATCATCCTGGGCATCATCATTTTCGGCAAATAGTTGTCCATTTGCCAAACCCGGTTACCTCCAAATCAATAACTCACAATTCACCAAGTCACTAATTCTTAACCAGGCTCACGGTATAGCTATCGGCATCAACAACGTCCTGGTAAAAATCAATCAGGTCCTGGTAGGTGTCTTTGCTGTACGTGCCATCAATCAGTTGGAATTTGCGTTTGTAGGTTAACTGGTTGCCACTTAGCTGCATGGTTGCAGTAAATTTGCCGAAAGGTTTATCGATGTTCAGGTTCAGCGGCACTTTTTCAAGGTGATAACCCTCCGGAACGGTATAAACAATTTCATCTACATTAGTAATGCCGCGGTTTATATAAACGTCATTCTGGCGATTATTTACCCGCCTCGGAATTTCTTCTTCCCTGTTGGCAGCATTCAGCATAAAAAAGTATTTGCCATTACTAATGGATGCATAATCACGGGCGCGTAGGTTTATACTTTCTGTAGTAGTCGGATCAAAACTTTTATCTTGTTTCAACTGCAGCTGTTCTACCTCAAGATTATTAATAGGATAAATTTTTTGCAGCATTTTATACTGATCCTTTTGAGGTTCATTGACGATGATATCCCTGTCCTCGTATGCCGTTCCTTTAAAAATAGTTGTCATATTCCCGGATAATTCCCCCGCATCGTTAATGGTAAAAATTGCTTTACGGCTTTCGAGATTGTCTTGCCCGGTGTATTTTGGCGTATGCATCAGTTTACCACCTTCCGGGGTACAGGCCAGTACATAGCGATCGTCTGTAAATGACCCTAAATATCCGAAAGGGAGCGTCTGGCTGGTACAATCGGCCCAGGTAGTATCATTTTTAAAAGGTAGACACAATATAATATGATTGCCCTGCTCCATGCTGGGGAAATCCTTTAGCAGGTCAACCTTAAAATCCCCCGATTCTACCACGCAGTAATAAGAATCAATGTCCACCGCTTTCAACAGGGCTTGGGTGTAGTTAACCAATGCTTTACAATCGCCGTAGTTTTGTTTATCCACATCCGAAGCCAGGAAAGGCTGGTTACCGCCTATGCCAACCTGCACGCTCACATAGTGCGTTTTTCGCTGCATGTACTCGTATATCTTTTTGGCCTTCATCCTGGGGTCGGTAATGTCCTTTGTGATTTCCCTTACATGATCAATGGTTTCCTGCGGCAACTCCCTGCGGCTGGCAAGCAATTTGTCGTATTCCCATTTACCGAGGTCCTGCCAGTTGTTAAATGAACCTTCAATACCGTAAAACTCAAATTTTTCAGGCGCTATTTGCACACTCGTCAGGTATTTTCCATAGTAAGGGCTGTATTCTTCATATTTAATCGCCTTCTGATCACTCACACTCCATGTGTAAGTTTTTAATCCGCCCTGCCCGTTGGTGATGATCGCTTTTCCGGGGTAATTTGTTTCCTTATACCGGATGTTAAATCCGGGTTTGCAAATAAATGTAAAGCCGCTCTTCTCAACGGAAACACCCCAACCGGGACATGGTTTCCACTTAGGAAAATCAAGCGACTGTTTATAACGCTGTTCGTATTCATAAACTACGGTATACGGGTATTCGGTCACTGCTGGCCGGTAATACTTTATCTTATCGCCAAGGAACAAGGAAAACCCATCCCAGGCACTTTGATCCTGAAAATCCCCTTCCGAGAATTTGGCGACCTGTTTGCCAAACGAATTGAAAATGGCCCCCTTTATGGAGCGGATATTTGTGCTTTTATCGTAAGTAAGATGCAAAACCGCGTGGTCGTCGCCATTTTTGTTTAAAACGGTTATGGCTTTTTTTACATGCACAATAGTGCTGTTCAGGTCTTCAACATTGACAGTCATTTCCTCATCCCTCACCACGGAACTTGCGTGCGTTAAAAGTGGGGCAGGTATCAGGCTGGCATCATAAGATTGTTGCGCTCTTACAATTGCAGTAAAAATTAAAAGGAGAAAAATAAATATTATACGTTTCATTATTTCTTTTTGAAGATCAGCTCAGCCTTTTCCGATTTTATAATATCGTTATAAAGCTCTTTGAGATAGGGGTATTCTTCGGGACTATAGATAGATTTACTAAACTGTATGACGTGTGAAAAAGTGAACGAATTGTCACCTGTTTCGTAACTTGTTAAAAACTTTCCGCCGGCATTTGGCAGGCTCACTGCCATCGCTTGCGGTGGCGTTTCAACGGTCATATTTGGTGGCATATGCATAGTTAATACAAAGGTATCTTCTGATGCCATGCCCCAATCCACCGGAAAGGACCGCTCTGCTAATTTAAAGGGATTGGTATCTATTTTATCCAAAAAGAACGGATTGAACGCTATTTTGTCTCCGTTTGCTTTGTCCAGCGCATTTATTTCAACCTCAAATGTTTCGCCTAATGGCAAATCAAGGCTATCAAGATTGCTGATCTGTGATTTAATGATCCTGGTTTTGGCAAACTCATTGCCTAATTGTTCCACATACTCATCAACCGAATTGAATTTTTTAATAGCCTTTCGCTTTTTATAGGCCTCGTACCCGGAAGCTACATGACTAATGGTTCCTGTTATTTTGCCATCGTTTTGCAAAGTAAGATCGAGGCTATAGGTGTTTCTCTCTTTCTGCGGAAGGTTCATATCCATGAAATAAGAAGGCTTATCCATGCTAAATACCCTGCCCTTATCATTTAAGCATCTTAAAGGGAGCACGCCAAATGGCAAAAGCGGATCGGTTGCATCGAGTAAATAACTTTTATCGCCGATGTTAACTTTTGCTACAACATAGTCAAAGTCTGTTAAAACGGGGTATAACGTATTGATATTGCCATTGTCCCGCGTGGATAGCAGTACAGCTTCGGCATTAAGGCCCGCAGCATTTAATGCATTTATTAACGATAAATTGATATCGCCGGTACTTCCGGTATGGGCAGTCAGCGCATTGCTCAAACCGTCAATGGTTTCAAAACCGTAGTGATCATTCCATTTGAAGGACTTTTGGATATAACTATAAACCGCTTTTGCTTTACCTAAATCGGTGGTTTGGCCGGCAATCACCGGTACTATCCGTTCTTTAAATATACCTTTTTTCTTAATCTGCGCACCAAAGTCAAAATTATCTCTTAATTGCCTTTCCAGGTCGGTCCACTCTTTAGTCCATTTAGTTTTTTGGTTAGTGTAGGGGCTGGTATATTCGGACAATTCAAAGTTAATGGCCGATAAATAATTCTTTTTGGCAGTCATATAATCTTCCTCCACAAAGGCCGGAATATCACTCATGCCAAAAACAAGTAAAGAACAGTCGCAGCTGGCGGCGCCGGCCGAAAAACATTTATTTTCGACAGTCCCTGAATTCTTCGTCAACTTTAAATAGCCTCGTAGGGAAGCATTGTAAACCCAGAAAGCAGGTATATGCGCCTCAAATTCCGAATACACTTTGGGGATATCATCCTGGAATTGCCATGATGGAAAATCGAAGAAGAAAGGCGTGGAAAATGTGTATTTATACTCGATAACACAACCGGCACGTAAACCAGGCAAGGCAAATTTATAACGCGACAGGTGTTTGCTTTCTTTTTCGGGATAAATTTTGGTGTGTTCAAGGTCTATCTTTTGCGCCAGTCCGTTATCATCCGTGTAATAGGTAACGGCCTCAATATTATCAACACTTTCGTCTGCGCCATCATCGCCAATATATACAGGGACAGAAACGGTTCCTTTATCAAATCCTTTGTTATCAAGTATTTTGATTTTAATGTGGTAATCAAAAAATATTTTTAACCGGTCATCGTTCGATTCGCTTATCCTAACCTTGCCAAACTCTGCTAATACTACCGCGTGTGCGTTAGGGTCTTTGGCGTAGGTTTTCATTTGCAGTTCTTCCTGCGATATTTTGCTATAAGGAAAGTCTTGTGCAACACCCGTTTGGCATAAATAAAGACACAAGAAAAGTATAAGTAGGAGTTTATTCATCTGTTTAAATTAATCAGTTTAAATTAGCTATTTTTTCCTGAAAACCATCTCCGCTTTTTCCGACTGGACAATCTTGTTGTAAAATTCTTTTAAATAAGGATACTCGTCAGGCGTGTAAAAAATCAATTGCGATCAGGCCAGTAAAAATTAAGGGCTCGTTAAATATATTAAAATGGAATTTAAAATTTATAGTACAAATTCTTTTTATGACTTTTGCAGCCACAAAATTTATGTTGTAATAATACAAGTTTTGCATAAATAAACATATCCGAAAAATCGCTTTTAATTCTACCTTTAGCTCAAAGTAAATACCCGCTGATGAAATTAAATTTAAAACGGCCGCTTGCATTCTTCGACCTTGAAACAACAGGCACTAATATTGGCATCGACCGTATTGTTGAAATATCCGTGATTAAACTGCATCCGCCCGATGGGGCTACCGAAGAAGTAAAAACCTGGCGTGTAAACCCCGGAATGCCTATCCCGCTGGAATCGTCGTTGGTTCATGGTATTTATAATGATGACGTAAAGGACGAGCCCTATTTTAAAGACATTGCACAGGAAATAGCCGATTTTATTGATATAAGCGACCTGGCCGGTTTTAACTCCAATAAATTCGACATCCCGATGCTGATGGAGGAGTTTTTAAAGGCTGATGCTTCTTTTGATTTGGAAAACCGCCACTTTGTGGATGTCCAAAATATTTTTCACCAGATGGAGCAGCGGACTTTAAAAGCTGCTTATCAATTTTACTGCGATAAACAGATCATCAACGCACACTCTGCCGAAGCGGATACCCGCGCTACCATGGAGGTGTTAATTGCGCAGATAGCCCGCTACGAAAACATTGAGTGGGAAGACAAAAAGGGCAATCGCTCCATGCCGGTAGTTAATGATATCGAGGCGCTGCATAAATTCACCAACCTGAACAACCCGGTTGATTTTGCCGGCAGAATGGTTTATAACGAAGATGGAATTGAAGTTTTTAACTTTGGCAAGCACAAAGGAAAAAGCGTTGAAGAGGTCTTTAAAATTGAGCCCAGTTACTATTCATGGATGATGCAGGGCGATTTCCCTTTGTATACCAAACGTAAACTGGAGGTGATATACAACCGTTGGAATGCAAAACGCGTGGCTGAAAGGCAGCAGAAAAATGCGCAACCAAAACCACATGCTGTTGAAACCCCGAGTGAGAAACCGGCGGAAGCACCTGTGAAAAGAGAATTTAATAAACCAGTGCACCAGCAAAACTATAACAAACCCGAACATAAACCGTTTAAAAAGGATAACGAGCCCGCCAAACCTGTAAATGAAGATATGCTGAAAATGCTGGCCGACAAGTTCAAAAAGGGTTAACCAGATTTTACGGCTGATTCTTCAAAAACTCGATATTCCGTTTTAAGCCGGCAAATTTTGTGCGTTTTACAGCGGAATTTTTAAATACTTTTTGAAAAACATCTTCGGTAATTTCGTTCCAGTCTTCTTTGGTAAAATCAAGCAATCGGGCGTGCGGTGCAAACGCAGGCTCGGTATGTAATACCGAAAATTTATTCCAGGGGCAAACATCCTGGCAAATATCGCAGCCAAACATCCAGTTATCCATTTTACCTATAAATTCCTGTGGCAGTTCATTTTTAAGTTCGATAGTTAGATAAGAAATACAACGACTGCCATCAACAATGTATGGAGCAATTATGGCTTCGGTAGGGCAGGCATCAATACAATTGGTGCAGGTACCGCAATGGTCGGCCGTTGGTTCAATATCGTACTCCAGTTCGATATCGACAACCAGTTCGGCCAGGAAAAAAAACGAACCAACTTTTTTGCTCAGCAGGTTAGCGTTTTTTCCTATCCAGCCAAGCCCCGCTTTTTTTGCCCAGGCTTTGTCCAGTACCGGCGCCGAATCAACAAAGGCGCGTCCATTAACTTCGCCTATTTTTTCGTTGATGATATTTAATAATTGCTTTAGTTTATCCTTTATAACATAATGATAATCATCGCCATAAGCGTACTTTGATATCTTAGGGCTTTCCGGGTCTGTTTGCTGTTTATCGGTATAATAATTTAAACCGAGGGATATAACGGATTTGGCGCCATCGACCAGTAAACGCGGATCGAGCCGTTTATCAAAATGATTTTCCATGTACTGCATTTCGCCGTGCATGCCTTTTTTCAACCAGGCTTCCAGGCGGGGTGCTTCTTCTTCCAGGAAACCGGCCTTCGAAATACCACAAAACATAAAGCCGAGTTCGCTGGCGGCAGCTTTAATAATTGAACTATATAATGGTCTGTTTTGTAGCATTAGCGCAAATATACCACAAAACAACATTGTTTAGCGGGGGGGCCATGCCAGCCGCCATCATATTTACAATGCTTCTAATTTGCTAAAAAACGCCTTTTTTATGCCAATTGGTGCAATTATTGATGCACCTGGAGAAATATTGATAGATGCTTCAGGTTATTAATGATTTGCCATTTTATGTAGTTGGATTGCACGCCGTAGCCGATGTAACTGAAGCAGAATTCGAACAAATACTAATCCAATCATTCGATGCTTTACTGAAGAAAAGCCGGAGAATTAATTTTATTTTGGTTTTGGAAACTGATATTCCCGGTTTTAGTTCCGGGGCATGGTGCGGTAATATTAAGATAGGGTTCAAATATTTCCTGAAATGGAACAAAGTCGCGGTAGTTACCGATCAGCCGGGCGTTTTAGACTATAGCCACCTGTTCAAATATATTATTCCCGGCAAATTCCGACGATTTCCACTAGAACAGTTTGATACAGCACTCCGGTGGGTGTCCGCAACCTGATTCGATCAATGCTGATCAAAAAAACCAACCTGCCGTAAAAATGCTACCTGGTCAAAATAGTCTGTTTCCTTAACTATTTTATTGTTTTTAATGGTAAAGATAGCGCAGTAGTTTATCAGGTATTTTTTATCTTTCATATAAGCAGGCGTAGCGCCTTCAGGGTTACTTAATGTGCCGCCTGATGTGTACTCTGCAATTACATTGTCGCCTGCGTTAATAACATTGGTTACCCTATAAGTTAAATCAGGTGTCGATGAAAAATATCTTGAATAAACCTCGGTAACGCCGGCTTGCCCGGTTTTTGGCCCTTCCCAATTGGGCGAATACACTTTTGCACTATCGCTATACCCCGCGGCAATTGCCTTAACATCGTGTGCTATCATCGCTTTAAAATGTTCATCAATTATTTTAGATGATTGGCAATAACCAGCTGTAAAACAGGTGGATAATATTATAATTAACAAATATTTGTTCATTGCTTTTAATCCGACCTTCATAACTGCATGGTTTAAATTATGTACCAAGATAAATAAAAAATCCCCTTTGATGATCAAAGAGGATTGGTAAAACGAGACTTGCTCAATATGGTTCGAATATACCTTGCTTAAAAGCTGTGCCTTACGCTGTTACTGAAAGTTTTGGTTGTCCAATAACCGCTATCTAAAATACGCCTTACTGTTAATAACGGATAGGTATTATCGCGCTTGTCGGCTAATTGAAATGCCATTTTGAACCCACGTTTTTTAATTTCTGGCAAATCGTAAGGTTTCCAAACGCCGAATGGATAAGCAAAGTAGGTGATCTTTTTTCCTGTTATCTCTTCCAATTTTTGGGTCGGCTTATCAACCTGTATTACCCAATCATCCTTTTTAGGATTCGGATCGTGCTTGTATCTGTCCACACGGTGATGATCCCAGGTGTGGCTGGCAATAACATTTCCTTCATCCGACAGTTGTTTAACCTGTTCCTTACTCATGTAATGGGGACGTCCCAGGGATACCGTCATTACAAAGAACACGCCTTTAAATCCATATTTTTTTAACTCCGGGCGCGCAATGGTAAACTGGTCAAGATCGGTATCATCAAACGTAAGCATAATAGGCTTGCTGGGAAGTGCCTTACCTGTGGTTAAATAATCATATAACTGATCGGGCAAAATGGTGTGATAACCGCTATCGGCCAGCATTTTCATATGCTGTTTAAACGCCGCGATCGGAATGATATAGTCTTTTGAGACTTTGCCATCGGTTGGCCTCCAGTCGCGGATCTGGTGGTAACATACAATGGGCACTTGTTTACGCGCCAGTATAGCCGCCGCGTTTGACTGGGCATTTGCAACTAAACCTGATAAGCAAAGAGCTGAGATGGTGAGAATTTGTTTTAACATAATGCAGACAATAATTTAAAGTGGGCAAAAGTATAATTTGCTCCTGACAAACAAATGCGTTTTTAAAAGAAAAGTTTGAATTATTTTTTAAATAAAAGTGGCTAAACCTTTACTGCCAAAAACGTTGTCATTTCGAGCGCGAGCGAGAAAACTTATACAGTAAGCATTTACGCTATGCAAGACGGACATGCACCGGCGGTTGTGCACCTACGAAGAAGTTTTCTCACTTCGTTCGAAATGACATGGTGATCGGAAGGATGAAATTATAAAACAATTCGCTTTCCTTCTTTTATCGATCTTTTTGCTGCATCCAATATCTGCATCACAATCATATTGTAATTTAATGATGATTGATCATCAACTCCACTAATAGTGCCACGAAGCACGGCGGTTAAATAAAGAATATTGTCGTTTATGGGCGCAGGTAGCGGTGAAGCTACTTTAGCCCCTTTTATATTTTCCCGCATACGGCTAACAATGTTGTTGCCGTCCAACGCGTGCAAATAGCCGGTTTCGCCGAATATCTCCATGTCTTTTATCCCAAAGGGCCAGTTCCACGAAGCCTCAATTTGCCCGGAAGCGCCAGGGTATTCCACTAAGATGGTGGCATCGTCCTCAACTTTAGGGTATATTTCTGGCTTATAATGATGTGCAATGGCTGTTACAGCAATCGGTTTTTGGCCATGCATAAACCAGGTCATCAGGTCGGCGCCATAGCAGCCAAAGTCATTTAACGGACCGGCCCCATTTAATACTGGATCCGTCAGCCAGCTTAAAAATTCCTTGCTGCAGCCTATCTCCTGAGGTCCCTGGTGCCCGTCATGCACCACCATTTTCCTGATCTTGCCGATGCTATCGGCAGCTACTGTATTGTAATTGGCCAGGTTAGATGCATACCAGGTGGTTTCGTAATTTACCAGCACTCTTATATGATACTGATTGGCGAGGGTTTCAATTCTTTTTGCCTGAGCCAGCGTAGCAGCAAGCGGTTTTTCAACCATTACCGGGATATGCATGGGAGCGCAAATTTCAACCACATCCACATGGTTGCCAACGGCATTATAACCTAAAACTGCATCCGGCTTTTTCAGCAACAGCATTTGTTTTAAGTCCGTAAAAAACAGGGAGTCCGGGATATGGTATAGTTTACCATATTTAGCCCACAATGCTTTGTTGGGTTCGGCTACGCCTACGATATCTACTGTGCCATCTTTGTATCGTCGCATAATACCATGGGCGTGGTCGTGGTTTAAACCGGCGACACACACACGAATAGGGTTTTGTGCCGAAACCGCAATAGCTACAGCAAGAAACATTAAGGTTGAGATAATCTTTCTCATTTTATTTTTCAGTTGATAATGAATACGGTACATCTGCATCTTTAACACCCCTTTGTTTATTGGGCGTGGCCGACATATTATAATTAATTACCATGCCGTTCATCAATGCATGGTGGCTAAGCCAGTTCAAATCATAAGGTTTACCATTAACGCTCATGTTCCTGACATACAAGTTGTTATCAGAGTTATTTGGCGCATTTATCAATACCTTTTTACCGTTTTCCAAATTGATGGTTATCTTTTTAAACAGGGGCGCGCCCAATGCATATTGATCACTGGCGGGGCATACCGAATAAAAACCCATTGCCGAAAAAACATACCAGGCCGATGTTTGCCCGTTGTCTTCATCGCCACAATAACCATCGGGTTTGGCAAAATAGAGCTTATTCATAGCATCGCGCACGTGGTATTGCGTTTTCCAGGGTTGACCGGCGTAATCGTACAGATAAAGCATATGCTGTATCGGCTGGTTGCCATGCGCATATTGGCCCATGTTCACAATCTGCATTTCGCGGATCTCGTGGATCACTTCACCATAATAACTGTCATCAAATATCGGCGGAATGGTAAAAACAGAATCCAGTTTAGCAATAAATTGCTTTTTGCCACCCATCAGGTTAATCAGCCCCTGCATATCCTGGAAAACGCCCCAGGTATAATGCCAGCTGTTGCCTTCGGTAAAAGCATCGCCCCATTTAAAGGGGTTAAACGGCGTCTCGAATGAGCCATCGTGGTTTTTACCCCGCATCAAACCTGTTGAAGGATCAAACAGGTTTTTATAGTTCATAGCGCGCTGTTTATAAATGGCAATTTCCGATTCCGGCTTGTGCAGCGCCCGGCCTAACTGGTAAATGGCGAAATCATCGTAAGCGTACTCCAGCGTGCGCGCGGCGTTCTCATTTATTTTAACGTCATATGGCACATAGCCCAGTTTGTTATAATATTCCACCCCTTTACGGCCAGTGGCCCGTGGGCCCTCATTATTGGCACCGTGTATCAGCGCCTGGTAAAGCGTTTCGATATCATATCCGCGCAAACCTTTTAAATAAGCTTCGGACACAACCGAGGCAGAGTTATTGCCAACCATCACATCCGAGTAGCCGGGACTCGACCACTCCGGCAGCCAACCACCTTCTTTATAGTCGTTAATCAGGCCTTCCTGCATTTCCTTTACTATATGTGGATAAACCAGGTTGATGAACGGATACAGCGCCCTGAAGGTGTCCCAGAAACCAGTGCCGGCAAACATATAGCCGGGCATGGTGGTGCCGGTGTAAGGGCTGTAATGCACAATTTTATTATTGGCATCAATCTCGTAAAGCTTATTGGGGAAAAACAGCATCCGGTACAAGCACGAATAAAAAGTTCGCTGCTGGTCGACGGTGCCGCCTTCAACCACCACATGGTTTAATGTTTGGTTCCAAACATCTTTGGCTTTTTGTTCGGTAACGTCGAAACTGTCCTTATTTTGTTCTCTTTTTAAGCTGAGTTCGGCTTGTTCCAGGCTGATAAACGACGAAGAAACCCGCATGTGCACCTGCTCGCCAGCGGTGGTTTTAAACCCGATAACCGCCATGGCATGTTTGGCGTGCAGCGAAAGCGAATCGGTTAAAGTAGAATCGCTGTAAGTGTGTGCAATAGTGATGGGCTTATCTACATAAATGACAAAATAATCCTTAAAGTTTTTCAACGGGCCACGGGCATATTTGGTAGAGTAGCCGATGATCTTGTTTTCGCCGGGAATAACCTTCACCCACGAACCACGGTCAAAAGCATCAACAATAATATATGAGCTATCGTTTTTGGGATAAGTAAACCTGAATTGTGCTGTACGTTCGGTCGGGGTAATTTCGGTAGTTACATCATGATCAGCCAGGTAAACGCTGTAATAATATGGTTTGGCAATTTCAGCCTTGTGCGAAAACCAGCTTGCCCGGCCATTTTGCGATACCTTTAAATGCCCGGTTACAGGCATTATGGCAAACTGGCCATAATCATTCATCCAGGGTGATGGCTGGTGGGTTTGTTTAAAGCCATTTATTTTATAAGCATCGTAAGTATATTGCCAGCCATCGCCCATTTTGCCCGTTTGCGGCGTCCAGGTGTTCATTCCCCAGGGTAAGGCAATAGCAGGGTAGGTGTTGCCGTTGGAGAGGTCGTATTTTGATGCACTGCCCATCAAAGGGTTTACATAATCAACCAGGTTGGCGATTTTTTTGGATTGTGAAAAGGATTTTACTGAAATTAACAGTGTAAGAAAAAGAAATAGTTTTTTCATCGAAATAAGTGTCGTTGTGTTAATAGCTATGGGCCTTTAAACCCATCGCCATTGGTAGGTTTATTAAAATAATGATTGATTACCACCCAGTTTTAACCGGCCCAGGTGCTTGTAGGCCAACTCAGTAGCTTCGCGACCGCGCGCCGTGCGCATTAAAAAGCCTTCCTGTATCAAAAATGGTTCGTAAACCTCTTCAATGGTTCCTTCATCTTCGCCTACGGCTGTCGCAATGGTTTTTAATCCTACGGGACCACCTTTAAATTTATCAATAATGGTGGTCAGTATTTTGTTGTCCATTTCGTCCAGCCCGTGTTCATCTACATTAAGCGCGTTTAAGGCATATTTGGCAATGGCGGTATCGATGTTGCCATCGCCCTTTATTTGTGCAAAATCGCGTGTGCGGCGTAGCAAGGCGTTGGCTATACGTGGCGTACCACGACTGCGACGTGCTATTTCATAGGCGCCCTCATCGCTTATGGGGGTTTTTAATATTGATGACGAACGCAACAAGATGGTGGTTAATAACTTGGCATCGTAATATTCGAGCCTCGAATTAATACCAAACCTTGCCCGCAAGGGAGCGGTAAGTAAACCTGAGCGCGTTGTAGCGCCAACAAGCGTGAATGGGTTAAGCGATATTTGTACCGAGCGGGCATTGGGACCGCTCTCCAGCATGATATCTATCTTGAAATCCTCCATTGCCGAATACAAATATTCTTCAACCAGGGGGCTTAAACGGTGAATCTCATCAATAAACAAAATATCGCCGGTCTCAAGATTGGTCAGCAAGCCTGCCAAATCGCCGGGTTTGTCCAGCACAGGGCCGGATGTAATCTTTATACCCACACCCATCTCATTGGCTATAATATGCGACAGGGTGGTTTTACCCAGACCCGGAGGGCCGTGTAAAAGCACGTGGTCAAGCGCTTCGCCACGTTGCCGGGCCGCCTGTACAAATATTTTTAAATTGGTTAATATTTTATGCTGACCGGTAAAATCCTCAAAAGCCTGCGGCCGTAAAACTTTTTCAATATCACGTTCGGCAGGAGAGAGGCGTTCGCGGTCGGGATCGAGGTGCTCATTCATTGTGACGAAATTAGGATTTATTTTTTAAAGTCGGAATGCGGAATGCCGATTGCGGAATGGTTTCGAAGTTGGAATGAGAGATTTAAAACGACTGTCAAAGAAAATAATTTAGCAACGAAAAACTAATTAACGAATAGTTTGATCAGCAGGGATTGGTGCATTTTGGCATAGACTGACCAAGATGCGCCAATCCAACAATTTATATCCATAAACACACTTCTGATTTTTAACTCATTCCGCAATCGGCATTCCGCATTCCGAATTAATCATCCCTCCGGATACTTCCTGAACATCGCATTTATCCGCATTTGTATTACGCCGAAAAAGGCTTCGCGGAAAATACTTGTGGACATTTTTGAAGTGCCCAGCGTGCGGTCTGTAAAGATGATCGGGACCTCGGTAAGCTTAAAACCATGTTTAATAGTTGTATATTTCATCTCGATTTGGAAAGCATAGCCCACAAATTTTATTTTATCGAGCTGCACTGTTTCCAGTACCTTGCGTTTATAACACATAAAACCAGCGGTGGCGTCCTGGATGTCGATACCTGTGATAAACCGCACGTAAACCGAAGCGAAATAGCTCATCAGCACCCGGCTCATAGGCCAGTTAACTACGTTTACACCGTTTATGTAACGGGAACCAATAGCGGCATCAGCGCCCGCAATGCACGCGTCGCGTAATTTTAACAGATCATCCGGATTGTGCGAAAAATCGGCATCCATTTCAAAAATATAGTCGTAATGCCGGGCAATCGACCACTTGAATCCGTGTATATAAGCTGTCCCAAGGCCCTGTTTACCGGCACGTTCTTCTATAAACAAGCGTTCGGGGTACTCGCGTTGTAAGGCTTTAACAATATTCTGCGTGCCGTCGGGGGAACCGTCATCAATGATCAAAATATGGAAATCGTGAGGCAGGGTAAATACTTTGCGGATCATCCGTTCAATATTTTCCTTCTCATTATAGGTTGGAATAATAACTATGCTATCAGGCACTTAAAAAGATTTGGGTGTATCTTGAAAATTAATCGCCAAAATTAATTGATTTTACCGTGTATTAAAATAAAAAAACAGGAAAGCTTATTTAACTTTCCTGTTACAATTTATTTAGCTGTATTTTAAATGCCTTCGGTACCCGCTATTTGCTTGTCATCTACATAAGGATCGGTGATATAGTTACGTTCCTTTAGCCGCGGCGAAACAAACATAAACACCACTATAAACACGCTTATAAATATTACAAAGAACCACTCATAGTTTGCGCCCCTAAGGTTACGCGCCCACCAGCCGCCACCTTCTATAAAACTGTTAACAAGGGCGGTAATAAGATTACCAAACGATACTACCAGGAACCAGATGCCTGTCATGGTACTTTTCATTGATTTTGGCGAATGCGTATAGGCATATTCCAAACCGGTGATTGATACCAGTACTTCGGCAGCCGAAAGTATCATAAATGCGAACACTTGCCACCATATAGAGGGGGCGCCGCCATGCTCAATTTGGTTGTGGATAACACCTATTACTACAAATGATAAAGCTGTTAAAACCAGGCCTGTGCCAAGCCTGCGTAATGGAGTGGTTTTCAGTCCCCGTTTATCGAGCCATGGGTAGATAATATAGTTAAACAGAGGGATAAA